>ERZ795053.5646-NODE-5646-length-12839-cov-16.881101_pt1 | contig 12839 bp, 15 predicted proteins | sample MGYA00375137_ERZ795053 | MGnify/ENA primary metagenome ERZ795053 (study PRJEB30182, sample SAMN05720284) | activated sludge metagenome | isolation source: Anaerobic digester | place: Hong Kong | collected 2014-12-17 ... | reverse complement strand
CAGCGATGCCCACCGTGCGACCGGCCTGCACTTCTGCAATAAGGGTACCGCCGCACCCGAGTTCCACATCATCGGGATGGGCGCCAAAGGCCAGGATGTCAAGTTTCATGTAAACAAAGGTAGGTCATTCGACCGGAGTGCCGACAGCCAGCGCCTTCTCAATCGTCTTCCTGATCCGGGGCACATCGGGCTGGGTATAGGTGATCCAGTAATCGATCACTTTGCCATCCCTGCCCACCAGGAATTTGTAGTAGTTCCACCAGGGACGCACACTGAATTTGCCGTTCTTCTGCCTGGAGGCCATGAACCGGAAAACAGGATGGGTGTTCGGTCCGCGGACATCCACTTTATCGAACATCGGGAAACTGACCCCGTAATTGATCTGGCAGTATTCGGCTATATCTTCACCTTCCAGGGGCTCTTGTCCGGCAAACTGTCCGCAGGGAAACCCCAGCACCACGAATCCATCTTTCTTATAATCCTGGTAAAGTTCCTCCAGTTTCTCCAGCTGAGGTGCTTGTCCGCACTTGCTTGCTGTGTTGACTATAAGCACCACCTTGCCGCGGTATTTTTCCAGAGAGATCTCTTCGCCTGCCATGTTTTTGGCTCGCAGCTGATATATAGAATGCTGATCCATCATATAATCAACGAATGGTGTTGCTGATAGTTCAATATCAGGTATGTAATTTGCGGGATAATAGCATCCAGAATATAAAATGATCATGCTCCTCCCATTCTACCTCCTCCTCGCATCGCTGATCACCCAGCCGGAACCCGCCGGAACCATGACCGATGCAGATGGAAACACCTACAAGACCGTGCGCATCGGCGATCAGGTCTGGATGGCCGAGAACCTGCGTGTCACCCATTACAACAATGGCGATCCGATCGCATTCATTCCGGATTACGAAGCCTGGGAGAAGACCACCGAAGGTGCATACAGCATCTATATGGAAGACACTGCTGCGGTGGCTGCCTATGGCTTGTTGTACAATGGCCGCGTGGTGCTTGATGAGCGGGGTATTGCTCCGGAAGGGTGGCGGGTACCCACCAATGACGACTGGAAGGAACTGCTCATCTATTTTGGTATAGATACTACCACCAGACTGCCGGAGACCACTACAGAGAAGAGGCCACCCGGCGAGCGTGTTCCTGATATGCCTTCTGTTTCTTTTCTGGTGGGTCCTCCTTTTGATGCACTTTCGGCCGGGGGCAGGTTTTATGATGGCAGGTACGCAGGCAGGGGCAATCTGGAATACTGGTGGTCAGGTACACCGTATAATTCGGCCAACGCCTGGTTCTGCGGACTGGCGTATGCGCATAAAGGTCAGCGCTATTATGAAGCCAGTGGTGACATCAGGCAGGGCTTTGGCATCCGGCTGATCAAAGAGTGAATCAGGAAGCCTGCACTGGTTCGCGGTTGTTCTTTTATTACAACTGAAACAATTTGTACAAAATTACGTACCTTAGATTGTACAAGTTTTGTTTATGAAAGCGGTTTCAATTTCCCATTTACGAACCCGACTGAAGTCATACTTTGATTTTGTTGTGGAAAGTATGGATGTGATAGTCGTACCCCGTAATAATGATGATGATGCTGTTGTCATTATGTCAATTAAGGAATACAATTCCCTGATCGAGACCGGTCACTTATTGTCCACTGAAGCCAATAGAAAAGATCTTCAGGAGTCAATAGAACAATTGAAAAGCGGTGAGACCAGAGAATTCAGCCTTGATTCCTGACGCTTTGTTATGAAGATCGAGTTCACGGAGAAAGCCTGGGCAGATTTTGAATACTGGATGATACATGAACCGGACATGGCTATGAAGATCAAAGAGCTTCTGAGGGCAATATCTGAAAATCCATTTCAGGGTATAGGTAAACCTGAACCACTAAAGTATAGTCTGAAAGGATTCTGGTCGCGGCGTATTTCCAGAGAGCACAGGCTTGTTTATCAGATCACCGGAAAGAAAGGTGAAGATCAAAAGTGCTCAGTAGTTCAGTGTCGTTTTCACTACGATGACTGATCACTCGATACCCTTCTCAGCCAGCCATCTTTCTGCTTCCAGTGCAGCCATACAGCCGGTACCGGCAGCGGTCACTGCCTGGCGATAGACCTTATCCTGTACATCGCCGGCGGCATATACACCTTCGATGTTGGTGCGGGTGGTTCCGGGTACGGTCTTCAGGTATCCCTGATCATCCATATCCAGGATGCCCTTGAAAATATCTGTGTTCGGTTTATGTCCGATGGCCACAAAAAAACCGGTGATGGGAATGGTGGTCTCTTCGTTCGTCTGGTTGTTGCGAACCTTAACTGCATCCACGGTCTTGTCGCCAAGTACCTCCAGTGTTTCGGTGTTCCAGTGCACTTCAATGTTCTCTGCATTCATCACCCTTTCCTGCATGATCTTGGAAGCACGCAGGTGGTCCTTGCGCACGAGCATGTGCACTTTGGTGCAAAGCTTGGAGAGGTATAATGCTTCTTCAGCAGCAGTATCACCGCCACCCACCAGGGCCACATCCTGACCTTTGAAGAAGAAACCATCGCAGACCGCACAGGCACTTACGCCATTGCCGTTCAGTCGTTTTTCTGAGTCCAGTCCCAGCCACTTGGCAGTAGCACCCGTGGCAATGATGACCGAATGGGCGTTTATCTCTTCGCCACCATCCAGCCAGACCTTTTTGATCTCGCCGGAGAAGTCCACTTTAGCTACATAGCCGAAGCGGATATCGGTGCCAAAACGCTCGGCCTGCTGCCGGAACTCTTCCATCATTTCCGGGCCCATGATACCTTTCGGGTAGCCGGGAAAATTCTCTACATCGGTGGTCTGCATGAGCTGTCCGCCCATTTCCAGTCCGGTGTACATGACCGGGCTGAGGTTGGCACGGGCGGCATAGATGGCAGCAGTATAACCGGCAGGGCCGGATCCGATGATAAGTGTCTTGATGATGTCCATACTCTTAGATTCCAGGTAGTAAAGCGAGCAAATTTAACAATGGTTCCTTTAAGGGCGGGTGAAGGCGGAACACGGATTTAAAAGATTGGACTGATTTCAGGGATTACCTAAGGCGGAACACGGATTTAACACCTGCCTGCCGTCAGGCTGGGATTGAACTGATATGGGGGAATTGTGCAGGGCAGAAGGCAGTTTGGTTGGAAGGAAGGGAACTGTTGGGTTGTACTTTTAAAAACAATGGATTTTCTTTATTTCTGGAGTCAGGGTGCAATTATTTCAGGAAAAATCGTTTGATTTTTTCTCTTCTAAACCCAAACTAAAGATTCATAATCAAGCTTCCATTTGCCAGTTTCGTCTCTTTTGTATATCTGGATAAAATATCGTTCAGCATATTCATTTACTAAGTAAAAAATAAGAATGGCCTGCTGTTGTTCGTCGAAAAAAATGGGACTTGAGATTTTAAAATACCGTTTTCCAGGTTTTTTCTTTTCAGAGTGAATGAACTTAACAGCCTCATCAATATTCTTTCTACGCCACTTTTTTTCATTGGTTGTTTTCGACAATTGAAGCAGTTCCGTTTCACTTAAGCTAATTGGTCCATTTCTCAAACTATCTCCATACCAGGATTGATACCGATATAATTCATTGTTGTTATCCAGTACAACTGTTGTAATAAAATGAACAGAGTCCCTGAGCATTAATATTTCTCCTTTCGTGATGACAGTGCTTTTCAAAGACATCTTAAAGCCGTTCAAAGCAAACGAATCAGAGGAAATCTTATCATTAATCAGCTCGTATGTTAATTTGCTATTTGTCTGAGCGAGTAACAAGTTGCAGGTCAACACAGTGAGAAAAAGTAAGATTGACCGTATCATAATCATGTTTTGTAATACAAGCCTACTGATACCCGAAATGCTTCAGCAGGCGGTCGTCGTCTTTCCAGTCGCCCTTGACCTTGACGAATAATTCGAGGTACACCTTCTTCTGCAGCCATTCTTCCATCACCTTCCTGGCTTCCACACCTAGTTGTTTGATGGCGGCGCCTTTCTTACCGATGATGATATTCTTCTGGCTGTCGCGGATCACATAGATGATAGCACGGATAACGTCTATATCTTCTTTCTCCTTGTATTCATCAATGACCACTTCCACCGCATAAGGGATCTCCTGGTGGTATTGCTCTAATATTTTTTCCCGAATGATCTCGGATACAAAGAACCTTTCCTGCAGATCGGTCAATGCGTCTTGTTCATAGTAGGGCGGATGTTCGGGTAACAATGGCTTGACCAGCTCCAGCAATTGCTGCACCCCGGCATTGTGTAAAGCAGATAATGGGTGCACTTCTCTGCCGGGGAAGAAACTCTGCCAGGCAGCCAGCTCTTCTTTCAGTTTTGCTTCATCGAGGGTGTCAGCTTTGTTGACAGCGATGATAACAGGCGTATCCGTCATCTTCAGACCGTGCATCAGCCTGTTGTCTGCATCAGGCCGTTCGCCGGGAGTGGCGATGTATAAAATAACATCTGCATCCTGCAGCGCCTGTGATATCTGTGCATTCATCCAGGCATGCAGCTTGTATTCCGGCTGGTCGATGATGCCCGGTGTATCGGAAAATATGATCTGGTAGCCCGGTTCGTTCACGATGCCGATGATGCGCCTGCGGGTGGTCTGCGCTTTGGGTGTGATGATGGACAGGCGTTCACCCACCAGGGCATTGCTGAGGGTGGATTTTCCTGCATTCGGCAGGCCGATGATGTTGACAAAACCCGAGTGGAAGGACATGGGGCAAAGGTAAGGTGCAGTTGGCAGTTGGCGGTTAGTCCCGATAGCTATCGGGAGCAGTCGGCAGTCGGCAGTCAGCAGTCAGCAGTCAGCAGTCAGCAGTGAAGGATTAACTGACAAATATCGACAGTCTGTTGCAATCCAGGTTGGCACATTGCTTCATGGAGGAAATGTCTCCCCGGAAGGGGAGTGCCCGAAGGGGAGGGGTGATGTTCAGTTGACAGACTCCTGTGTTCAATATTCTTTAGATCATTAATTAGTCAGGATGTTTCAAAAATTTGACCTTGCCAACTGCCACCTTGCCAACTGCCAACTGTAAACTTTCTACCCTTCCCTTTTACTTTCCCCTGACAATTCTCCCTGTGGAATCCATTCAAGACCCGCATCTCCATATAAACGTATGCATATGAGATACAAAATTCTACTTCTTTGCTTCGCCCTGGGAGGGGGCATGGCATTCGCTCAGTTCGGTGAGGTTGGCGGGGTTGTGACCGATACCATCACCGGCGAACCGCTTGGGTTTGCCAATATCTCACTGGAGCAAGGCGACCAGATCATCACCCAGAGCATTTCAGATGAAAATGGTAAATACCTGTTCAGCAATCTGAATGACGGTATCTATTCCATTCAGATCAGTTATGTGGGTTATGCGCCGGCCCGTTTCGATAATATCAAGGTGCGAAATAAGGAACTGACGGTCTATCACCTGAAACTGCATTCAGGTTCTGATCTGCCTGTGGTCTTTGTTTTTCCGGACAGGATCGCAGATGTTCCGGATGGCAGACAGATCATCGATATCAAAGACCTGAGGGAAACCGGGGCACGTGATCCGGGACAGATCGTTGCTCAAAGTGCAGCTGGTGTATATGCCAAAGATGGCGGAGATGGTGGTGAGAACGGCGGCGGACTGTACATATCCGGAAGTCGCTCAGATGCTACTCTGTACGTGGTGGATGGTATCCGGGTGATCGGGTCCACGTATGTACCTAAAAGTGCCATAGCCAATATCACCGTCTATACAGGAGGTATCCCGGCTAATTACGGTGATTTCACCGGTGGCGTCATTGAGATCACTACCCGGGGATTTGCCGGAAACTAGTTGCGGGTTTTTGATATCCGTATTATTTGCCCTATCTTTGCCGTCCAATACCGCGGGGTGGAGCAGTTGGTAGCTCGTCGGGCTCATAACCCGAAGGTCACAGGTTCGAGTCCTGTCCCCGCTACCAAAGGGGTTGACACTGAGTCAACCCCATTTTTTTAAGCCATGAGTTTCACTGTAGCCATAGTAGGCAGACCCAATGTGGGCAAAAGCACCCTGTTCAACCGGCTGACCGGCAACAGACAGGCCATTGTGGATGACCTGAGCGGGGTGACCCGCGACAGGCACTATGGGGTGGTGGACTGGAACGGGCGCTCCTTTAACATCATCGACACCGGAGGTTTTGTAGCACATTCTGACGATGTATTCGAAAAAGCCATCCGCAGCCAGGTGGAGATCGCCATCAATGAGGCCAGCATTCTGTTGCTTATGGTGGATGTGACCACAGGCCTCACAGACCTGGACGATGACATCATCGACCGGTTGAGGCGCATCCAGAAAAGGGTCATCATCGTCGTCAATAAAGTGGACAACAGCCAGCGTCAACTGCAGGCTACCGAGTTCTATTCCATCGGCTTTGAGCATACACATTTTGTTTCCTCCATCACCGGAAGCGGAACAGGAGAATTATTGGATGAGGTAGTGGCCATGATGCCGGCAGATGATTCTTCTGATGCAGAAGAGGAAGAGGTTCCCCGCATCGCCATCGTTGGTCAACCGAATGTAGGCAAGTCCACCCTGCTCAACGCCCTGATCGGGGAAGAGCGGAACATCGTGACAGATATTGCAGGCACCACCAGAGATGCCATCCACACCCGTTACCAGCTGTTCGGAAAAGACTTTATTCTTATTGATACAGCCGGTATCCGCAAGAAGAAATCTGTGCGGGAAGATGTGGAGTTCTATACGGTCATCCGGGCCATCAAGGCCATCGATGAAGCAGATGTCTGTATCCTCATGATCGATGCGCAGACCGGTGTGGAAGGACAGGATCTGACCATTCTGCAAACCATCGTCAAAAAGAAAAAGGGTCTGGTCATTCTGGTGAACAAATGGGATGCAGTAGAAAAGGATCACCACACCATGAAGTATTATACGGAGGGTATCAAAAATCGCATCGCTCCTTTCCGTGATGTGCCCATCGTATTTATTTCAGCACTTGAAAAGACCCGGATATTCCAGGCAGTGGAAGCAGCCCTGCAGGTGATGGAGAACAAGAAGACCAAGGTGGCCACCAGTGTACTGAATGAAACATTGCTGCCCATCATCGAGGCGACACCTCCGCCAACAGTAAGGGGCAACTATGTGAAGATCAAGTATATCACCCAGCTTCCCAGCACGACCCCGTCTTTTGCTTTCTTTACGAACTATCCGAAAGACATAAAAGACTCTTACAGACAGTTCCTGGAAAACAAGCTTCGGGAAACATTCCCGTTCTCCGGGGTGCCTATCAATATTTTCTTCCGCCAGAAGTAACAGCCGTGGGGCAGTTGCTGTTCTGCAGAGAGCCTTCCGCCTGATGGCAATCACGTGGAACCAACCTCAAACTGCCAACTGAAATTTCTATCTTTATGAAAACACTTGACCAATGAAGAAACTGTCCATTTTCGCTGTAGCACTCGCTCTGACCATTTTTGTTTCCTGCAAAGGCAAAGAAAGTAATGATGATGATATGATGGATGAGGGAATGCAGGAACAGGTTGACAGCAATGCTTCTGATGATATGTCAGATGCCGGCAATGCTGATTCTGAGGATCTTTCTACAGAAGAAGAATTGTTTGCTGTTGATTTGGATGAATGACCGGCAACGAATGAACGAACTGCAAGTCCCGCCCAACAGCGGGGCTTTTTTTTGCTTCCAGTTCCAACGTCATTTCAGGAGAGGCATTTAGCTTAACTCCTATACTAGCGGTTCAACTATTTCTTTCGTGTAAACTTCAGGTTCTCCTGGTCAGCTCCAAGCGGTCTGTTCTGTTGTCTTTTCAGCAAACGGGCAAAACCCAAAAGCAGAAGCACACTGATACCCAGGGTAAATACGAACAGCACCCCCGGGTTGACGAACAGGGTGATCAACACCTCCATCATTTCTTATGCTCTTCTTTTCGGTATGCGGCATCCAGTGCAGCCTGAATATCGGGATCCATGCTGTTGAGTATGGGGAAGAACCCATCGTTACCCCATTGCTGGCGGGCCAGTACGGCCATGATACCGGTCTCAATGCGTGGGCGTAGTAAGGAAGCCGTATCAGCAGGTAACGATTGCTCCGGTTCCTTATCTGACACATAGTTCAGGAAGCTGCGGAACATCTCATCGCTCATGTGGAAGTCTTTCTGAAAGGCCTGCACATCAGTATATCCTTCCATCTGTTTCTTATGATTGCCATACCAGCCATAGCTGAATTGCTGTACCAGTCCCAGGTTGTACAAGCGGTTGAAACGTCTGCTGAGGTCTGAAGTATCCAGGGCCACCTCTACATCAGGTGCAATGCCCCAGTCGGCCTTACGACCGTTCACAGAATCGGAATCACCATTCATCACGATCTGCATGTATTCGTCATAATAGGCGTCGGTACCGTTTGCATAGCTGCGCTGGATGCTCTTGCCACTCGGAGTATAGTAACGGGCGATGGTCAGCCTGACGGCGGATGTATCAGGCAGCGGATAAACTTCCTGTACCAGTCCTTTACCAAAAGACCTCCGACCTACAATGGTAGCCCGGTGATTGTCTTGCAGTGCGCCGGCCAGGATCTCGCTGGCGGAGGCTGAACCTTCATTGACCAGGACGATCAGTTTTCCCTGTTCAAAGAGTCCTGCCTTGCCTGACCGCTCTTCGGTACGACCCACTGCACGACCTTCAGTATAGACGATGAGTTCCTTGCCGGGAATGAACTGATCAGCCAGGGAAACTGCACCCTGCAGATATCCACCCGGATTGCTGCGGAGGTCGAGGATGAGCTGCTTCATGCCCCGGGAATTCAGCTTGATGACCGCATCGGCAAATTCGTAAGGGGTGTTGGCGCTGAATTTATTGACCTTGATATAACCTGTGATATCGTCGATCATATAGGCTACATCTACCGAATGGACCGGAATTACATCTCTTGTAATGCGGAATGGGATCAGTTCATTTTCACCGCGACGCTTGATGTCCACTTCTACCACCGTTCCCTTCTTTCCTCTCAGCATGCTCATGACCTGCTGGTTTGTCACTCCTATGCCAGCTACCAGGGTATCATCGATCCGGATGATCTGATCGCCGGACTGAATGCCCAGTTTTTCCGACGGACCGCCAGACAGAGCAGTGACCACCAGGATGGTATCGTTCAGGATGTTGAACTCGATCCCGATGCCGTCAAAGTTGCCCTCCAGATCTTCATTGAAACCCTGCAGGTCTTCCTTGTGAATATAATTGGAGTGGGGATCCAGAAACTTGAAGAAACTGTCGATGGTGGCCGGGTCATTCAGGTAATTCGTGATCATGACATCCAGCAGTGAATCGGTATTAATGGAGTCCACATAGCGGTTGTCTATGTAAGCCAGGATGCTGTCCATCCGTGTATAAGTGCTTCTTGCCTGGGTAGGGGTGGGTTTGGAACCCATGATAGGGCCCAGCATGACGCCGATAAAGACACCAAAGGCCAGTACCAAAGCGAAAAAGAAGGGCTGATAGGAGGAAAACCTGGATGTACTCACGCTGTAAAATTGGCTTACAAAGTAACGGCATACCACCCATACTTTGTTCACTATGAACGACGAGTACCCACTATTGGGTATTTTTTAACAGGGGCTTTAAAACCGGGTAATTGTCACCGGAACTCTCCTGTGGTATGTGTAAGTTTGCACCTGTTTAGAATGTTTCTAAATAGTAACCTGCACGTAACACACGGCCATGAATGAATTCATCATCAGTTTTCGGGAGAGTCTGGAAGCAGCCCTGATAGTTGGCATCATCTTTACCGTACTTATCAAACAAGAGCGGCGCAACCTGCTGCCCACCATGTGGCTCAGCGTAGCCCTGTCTGTGGTGGCCTCGGTTGTGCTGGGCAAGATCATGTACAATGTGGTGGAGCATCAGGGCAATGAGGCTGTCAAAGCGATGCTGGAAGGGATCCTGATGTATATCACTGCCGGCCTGCTGTTTTATGTGATCTTCTGGATGAAGAAGAACCTGACCAGCCGCGATGCAATTGCCAAACAAACAACCGATGCGGCTGCAGGTGGCAAGTGGGGATTGTTCCTCCTGGTGTTCTTTGCCATTCTGCGGGAGGGTTTTGAAACCGCCCTTTTTCTGGTGGCGTCCACCAGTATTGACCAGAGCTTTTCCTATACCGGTTTTTTCGGCGGACTACTTCTTGCGGTGCTGATCGGTTATCTGATCGTGGTACAGGGCCGACGCATACAGCTGAAGAAATTCTTCAGTTATACATCCTTGTTGCTGGTTGTTTTTGCTGCCGGTATGATCGCTCATGGCACGCATGAACTGCATGAGTACCTGGAGTATAAAGAGCATGCATCAGAAGGTATGGTCATCAGTGAAGAGGAAGAAGGCGAAGAAGAAGAAGCTGTGTACAGCATCTTCGAGCCGAAGACCACCGATCCTGGAAGTTTCTGGTACAAGCAACAGGGCGGTCAGTACGTCCACATCCTGAATGACAAGGGCAGTGTGGGTTCTTTCTTCAAAGGTCTGTTCGGTTATAACAGCGATCCCATCTGGGCAGAGTTCATTCTCTGGTGGGTGTCACTCATCTTCGGCCTGGTGTTATGGAGGAGGATGTATCGCTAGTACATCAGCTTTCCAAAATACGGATAACTGTATTGCATCCGGCTGCCGTACCAACTGAACATCTCTCCATCAACCAATATGATCCTGCTGTCTGGCAATTCCTGTTGCAGTTCATGCAGGTGTTCATCGCTGAAAGGGTATGGCTCTGAAGAGAGCATCACCAGCTGCGGATGTATTGCCCGCATCTCTTCTATGTTGGTTTTCGGATAACGGTTTGCTTCCACCACATTTTCCAGTCCTGCTTCTTCCATCATATGGTGGATGAAAGTATCTGCACCGGCGCACATCCAGGGTTCACGCCAGATGAGATAGAGTGTTCGGATACCTTTTGGTCTGTGGCGGTACCATTCATTTCTGGCTTCGATGATGCGGTGACAGATCAGTAAAGACTGTTCGCCGCGATCAGTGATACGCCCTACCGACATGATCATTTCCAGGGCATCTTCCACAGTCGATACATCACTGATGAAAACAGGAAATTCTTCGGCCAGTTGAAGAATATCATCCCGGTTGTTTTCTTCTTTATTAGCGATGATTAGATCAGGTTGCAGTTTGCTGATCACATCCATCCGCAGGTTCTTTGTTCCGCCTACTATGGTCTTTTCCTTTCTGCTGTTTTCAGGATGCACACAGAATTTGGTCACACCAACCACCTGTTCCTGCAGTCCGAGATCAAAAAGCAGCTCAGTGATGGAAGGCACCAGTGACACGATGCATTTGGGTGTATTCTCCCACCTATATTCTCTACCCAACTGATCAGAAATGTGCATCAGGTCAGTGCATTGATGATGTCGTACCGGGTAATAATATAGGTCTTGTCAACCTTAAAATCTTTCACCAGTACTGCAGGATTTTCATGTGTGATCATGTGCGACAGTGCATCTATTGGAGTAGTGATATCAGCAAAAGGGAATGCCTGTTGCATCACTTCTTTAACGGGATGATTGCGCACTTCGGGATCGGCCACAACTGCCTGCATGAGACGTGATTCACTGATAGAACCTACTATGCGTCCGCCATCGGTGACCGGCATCTGCGAGAAATTATGTTCCTGCATGCGCAGAGCGGCAAGTGCTACTGTTTCGTTTCCTTCAATGGTGATGATCTCTCCCTGCTGGCTACCAACCAGGTTGGCTGCGGTGATGCCACTCTTGTCCAGGTACCCCATGCGCATCATCCAGTCGTCGTTGAACATCTTACCCATGTATCTGATACCATGATCCACGAAGACCACCACCACCACATCACCTTTCTTAAAGCGATCGGCCATCTGGGTGAGGCCCTGCATGGCAGCGCCGGAGGAGTTGCCCACCCAGATCGCTTCTTCTCTTACGATGCGGCGGGTCATGATGGCGGCGTCTTTATCGGTCACCTTTTCAAAGTGATCGATCACAGAGAAGTCGACATTCTGCGGCAGAAAATCTTCTCCGATCCCTTCGGTCACATAGGGATAGATCTCATTCTTATCGAACTCGCCCGTCTCCTTGAATTTCTTAAAAACAGAACCGTAAGTATCAATGCCCAGCACCTGGACCGCCGGATTCTTTTCTTTCAGATATTTACCCGTACCGGTAATGGTACCACCAGTTCCCACACCTGCTACAAGGTGGGTGATCCTTCCTTCGGTCTGCTCCCAGATCTCCGGGCCGGTTGTCAGGTAGTGTGCTTCGCGGTTGGAAAGATTATCATACTGGTTGGGTTTCCAGGCATTGGGTACTTCACTTACCAGGCGGGAAGAAACGGAATAATAGGAGCGGGGATCTTCAGGATCTACATCTGTGGGGCATACGATGACCTCAGCGCCATAAGCTCTCAGTGCATCGAATTTCTCAGGGCTTTGTTTGTCGGTACTGGTGAAGATGCATTTATAGCCCTTGATGACAGCAGCGATGGCCAGACCCATGCCGGTGTTACCGGAAGTGCCTTCAATGATGATGCCACCAGGTTTCAGCGCACCACTTTTCTCGGCATCTTCTATCATCTTTAAAGCCATACGGTCTTTGATAGAATTGCCCGGATTGAAGGTCTCTACTTTTGCCAGTACTGTTGCAGGAATGTCTTTTACCAGGTGGTGAAGCTGCACCATTGGAGTGTTACCAATGGTCTCGAGGATGTTCTGTTTCCACATGGTGCGAAGGTAGTGGGTTTTGGGGAGCTGTTTGAAGTCAGCAGTCAGCAGTCAGCAGTCAGCAGTCAGCAGTCAGCAGTCAGCAGTCAG
>ERZ795053.5645-NODE-5645-length-12840-cov-7.338209_pt1 | contig 12840 bp, 11 predicted proteins | sample MGYA00375137_ERZ795053 | MGnify/ENA primary metagenome ERZ795053 (study PRJEB30182, sample SAMN05720284) | activated sludge metagenome | isolation source: Anaerobic digester | place: Hong Kong | collected 2014-12-17 ... | reverse complement strand
CGCGGGTGCTTGTTGACGATTTTGTTGCCGGTGATTTCGAGGCTTTTCGCCTTGCCGCCACGCGACGTATCGTAATTGATGAGCGTTTCGTTGTCCGCGTCTTCCGACTTTACGAAGGTGTTGTCGGTGACAGTTACCTCGCCGCCTTTCGATGTGTCGACGCCGTAGCTCGACCGGCCCCCGGCGTCGTCGAAATGGTTTCCTTTGACGATCGTCGTCTCAGCGAGGCTCTTTACGTGATGGCCGATCTTCGTGCCGACGAAGCGGCTTCCGTAGACTTCGAGACGATTGCCGACCGAAACATAAACAGCGTGCGAATAGCCGTCGCCATGGCCGTTGTCGACGAACTCCGAATTCTCGATGAGGATGTTCCCGAAGTCGGAACCCGTCGAAAGAATGCCGTCTTCATTGTCGATGAAGCGGCAATTGACGACGGTGAGGTCCATCCCTTCGTGGCGAATACCAGCGCCGTTGAGGTCGCGCGAGCGCGCGCCTTCGAAGGTGATGTTCTCGACACGGAGCGAAACGTTCGGAAGCGGGTTCAGAATGCCCTTGATGACCGTGCGCGAGGAATAGAACACGACCTCGCCATCGCCGACGATATTCGAACTCTTTCGGATCTGAAGATCCGTGACGTCATAGCGGCCGGGCGGAATATGTGCGACTTCGCCCCGCTTGGTGTTGTGGATGATGCGCGAGATCGTTCCCGTGTCTTCCGCGAGCGAAGGGCCCGCAAGAAAGACGGCGAAAAGCGCGGCGATGAAAAGTCTGAAGGTCCCCTGGGTCATGGGCGCCAGCATAGCATAGCGGCGGCGATGCGTCTTAGAGCGCCGGCCCGAAAAGTGGAAACCGGTTTTCGGCCAGCCGGCGCGACAACTCGCAAATCAAAGCGTTGCGGCCTTTTTCAGGGCTTCCGTGAGCTGGCCGGGCGGCAGCGCGCCCGCAAAACCGGCCCGTTCATTAACGATGAAGGTCGGAACGCCGCTGACGCCGCCGCGGCGCAGCGCGTCAGCCTCACCGCGTACGGGGAACTCATCCTCGCGGGCGAGGAGGCGCTCGGCGACTTTCGCGCCGTCCATGCCAGCGCCGCCCGCGATCTCCGCAAGCGGTTCGACCTCGCCAATGTCGGCGCCCTTCTTCCAGTAAGCATTGTAGATCGCCTTCGCGACGTCGACATGCTTGCCGTCATAATGCGCCCAGCGCAGCACGGAATGCGCGCGGAGCGTGTTCGGGATGCGCGTCGGCAATGCGGGGTCGAAATCGGCGCCCGCCGCCATCGCAGACTCGATCAACCGCGCGCGCATCATCTCGCGCTGCGCGGCGTCCGGAAATTTCTTCTCGTAATAAGCCTGCCGATCAACGCCTTCGAGCGGCGTGTCCGGATTAAGCTGGTAGGCGCGAAAGCGCGGAATGACTTCGAAGGTTTGACCCAGTTCTTCCTTCGCATAAAGGAAGGAGCTGAGGCCGACAAAGCACCACGGGCAAACGAAGTCCGCGACGATATCGACAATGATGCGTTGCTTTTCGCTCATGATCCAAACGCCTTCAGCCGTTCCGCCGTATCGGTGATTTCAGGAAAGTCGCGTCGCACTTCTTCGGCGAGCGCATCTTCGAGCGCGCGGTTTTCTTCGTGCACGCGGTAGAGCTTCTTGTAGGCGCTGACGGCGCCGCGGCTTGCCTTGGCGATGTCGCCTGCGCATTTGGCGGCGCCTTCATCGAGCGCCTCGCGGGACTCATAAGCTGCGTTTGCGAGCCCCCAGGCGAGCGCATCGGCGCCGGTGAATGTTTGTGCCGCGTAGGAGATTTGCCGCGCGCGGCGAACGCCGACCGCGCGCGCAAGGTTCTGGCTCATGCCCCAGGTCGGGCGAAGGCCCCACTTCACATGCGTATCGCCGAATTTCGTGTCGGCGGTGGTGAGAATGAAGTCGCAGTGAAGCGCGAGCTCGAGCGCGCCCGTGAAACAGAACCCGTGAACTTTGGCGATCACTGGCAGGCGCGTGCTCCGCACGACCTTAGCCGCCGCATCCGCCGCGTCGTCGAAGACGTTCGAAATGCGGCCTGCAACCGGCGTGACGTTCTGCAGGACTTTAAGGTCGACGCCGGCCGAGAATGCGCGGCCAGCGCCCGAGAACACGATGACGGCGGCCGAAGAGCTCTTGTCCGCCGTCTCGACCGCCTCGATCAGCTCGCGCAGCAGGTCGGGCGAGAACGCATTCAGCGCTTCCGGGCGGTTGAAGGTGATCGAGGCGACGCCGTCGCGCTCGCTCGCCAGAATCTGACTCATCGCGAGAAATCCTGAATTGCTGCGCGATCGATCTTCTGTCCGCCGCGGCGTGAAGACAAGGCCAGCGCACAGCCTCCCGATTGGGCGTCCAGATGCAGGAAGCGCCTTCCGGCGGGGCCGAAAGGCGCTTCAAGTTGTTACGCAAGCAGCAGGAATTAGGGTTAGGCGGCTTTTTCTTCCGCCGGGTCGCGCAGGACGTAGCCGCGGCCCCAGACGGTTTCGATGTAGTGGTCGCCATCAGTCGCGGCGGCGAGTTTTTTGCGGAGTTTGCAGATGAAGACGTCGATGATCTTCAGCTCCGGCTCGTCCATGCCGCCATAAAGGTGGTTGAGGAACATCTCTTTCGTCAGCGTCGTGCCTTTGCGCAGCGAGAGAAGCTCCAGCATCTGATATTCTTTGCCCGTCAGGTGCACGCGCTGGCCAGCGACTTCGACCGTCTTGGCGTCAAGATTGACGATGAGGTCGCCCGTCGTGATGACCGACTGCGAATGGCCTTTCGAACGGCGCACGATGGCGTGGATGCGCGCGACGAGCTCGTCCTTGTGGAACGGCTTCGTCATATAGTCGTCGGCGCCGAAGCCGAGACCGCGCACTTTCGTTTCGATATCGCCCTGACCCGTCAGGATGAGGATCGGCGTATTGACCTTGGCCACCCGCAGAGACTTCAGCACGTCAAAGCCGGTCATGTCGGGCAGGTTGAGGTCGAGGAGAATGATGTCGTAGTCGTAGACCTTGCCCAGATCGACGCCCTCTTCTCCGAGATCGGTCGTATAGACGTTGAAACCGTCCGACTTGAGCATTAGCTCGATGCTCTGGGCGGTCGCGCTATCGTCTTCGATCAGCAGAACCCGCATTGCTCGTCTCCTAGTTCGCGCAGTGTCCCCTTGGCGGCGCGCATTTCTTTATGATGCGCCGATAGTAAGGTGAATTTACTTTCGTAAAGGTTAATAGCCGTGCACTGCGTCGCGCTCTTTGCCTAGAGTTTTTAAACAGGCGGAAACATTCCTTACGCGGCGAAGGGCGATAGAGGCCGTAAAATGGGGCTTCAGGCGCTTTGCCCGTTAAGCATAAAGAGGCCTTGGCTCGTTCATTGGATTCACGACTGTGAACGTCGATGGGCCGTGCCCGGTTAATCTTTTCCGGATGTATTTCGAAATCGAAACGCGTGAGGCGACTCCAATGCGAGCATGAAGTCTTGCGGTTGGTTTCGATGTCGAACCGGAACGAATTCGCGCCTTGCGGAGGCAGTGCGCACAATTTGAGCGCGCTGCTGAACCGTTCCTAAACCAATCTCGCGCTGAAAATGTGTTCGAAGGAGCGGCGCGTCGGGGAGGGCGCAAGTCTCAGCGATCGCATAGACGCTTTGAAGAGGGAAAGTGCGCCATGAACGGGCCAGGACACGCGGAAAAAACCATAACCCAGCTTGTTCGCGTCGCGCGCGCCAATGTCGAGGAGATCAAGGCGCGCATCGCCGATCTCGAAGCGGCGAAGAACTCGGCCGAGACGTCTCTCGACTGGTTCGAACAGGCGATCCGCGCGGAAGAGACCGCGAAGGGCGAGGGCGGCGTCGTCGCGGCGGAGTTCGTTCGCTTCCTCGAAGGGGCGGCCGAGAAGCGCACCGCGCTGACGTCGACCCGCGATACGCTCATCGGCGAGATCGAGACTCTGCGTGGCATGCTTGGCGAAGCGTACGCAGAACTGAAGAAGCTCGAGCACTTGGTCGACATCAGCCGGCGCACGACCGTTCGGCGTGAAAAGCGCATCTCCAGCCTGCGCCTGCGCAGCCGCGGCGCCGCCTGATCCGGACTTCATCGTTCGGAGCCGTCTTAACGCTTTGTTTAGAGCTTCAACGCGAGGGTTCGGCGAATCGCTTGCCGCTGTTCCGTTTCTGTTCCGGAACAACGAAGAAAGCCTGCTGTAGACGCGGTTTTCGCGTTTGATTCCCGTTTGTTCCCGTGATATCCCAAAAAATGTCGGTTAAGACCGGCATAGGCGAGGGACTGAACCCGGCCTCCTGGCGCGTGGGGCTTCCGGCGCGCGACGGGTTCAGGCTGGCGAGGGCGGAGATCAGGGCGGCATGTTCAGGCCGGCGGAGGCCCTATTTTTGGGCCGCCACATCAACAAGATTGATGCGAAGGGGCGGATCGCCGCGCCGGCTGAGTATCGCCGCGCGATGAAACTCGACTCCTTCAATGGCTTTTTCTGCGTGCCTTCGCTCGTCGGCCCTCATCTCGATTGCGGCGGCTCCGATTTCATCGAAGCGCTGCAAGCGATGATCTCCGCGCTCGATCCGTTCGATCAGGATCGCATCGACCTTCAGGAGTCTGTCATCGGTCAGGCCCGTCCGATCCCGTTCGACGGCGACGGACGTTTCATCCTCCCGCAAATCCTGCGCGATCATGCGGAGCTCGATGAGCAGGCGTTGTTCGTCGGTTGCGGTTCGACATTCCAGATCAGAAGCGCGAAGGGCGCCGAAGAACGTCTCGCGAAATCTTCCGAACGCGCGCGCGCTGCGCTCACGCGCCTCAAGAATCCTGTGCTGCCGCCGGGCCCGTCAGGGCAGGGAGGCGGGCAATGAAGTTCGCGCCCCACGCGCCAGTCATGGAAACAGAAGCGGTCGCGGCGCTCGCGGCCGTCGATCACGGCCGCTATGTAGACGCGACCTTCGGCGGCGGCGGCTATACGCGCGCGATCCTCGCCGCGGCCGATTGCACCGTCTACGGATTTGACCGCGATCCTTCGGCGATTGAGCGCGCGCGCCCCTGGGCGGCAGCTTTTGGCGATCGCCTGAAGCTCGTCAACCGGCCTTTCGCGGAAGTCGAAGAAGGGCTCGCAGATTGCGGCGTCGATGCAATCGACGGCGCCGTGTTCGATCTTGGCGTTTCGTCCATGCAGCTCGATGAGGCGGAGCGCGGGTTCTCCTTCATGCGCGACGGCCCGCTGTCGATGCGTATGGATGGCGGCGCGCCGAATGCCGCCGATGTCGTCAATCGCGCATCCGAAGGCGACCTTGCGGCGATCTTCCGCGCCTATGGCGAAGAGCGCCATGCGGGCCGCATCGCCCGCGCCATCGTTGAAGAGCGCAAAGCCGCGCCGATCGAAACGACGGCGCGTCTCGCCGCGATCGTCGAAAAAGCTTCGCCCGGCCGTCCGCAGGACAAGATCCATCCGGCGACGCGCGTCTTTCAGGCGCTGAGGATTTTCGTCAATGACGAACTCGGCCAGCTTTCGCGCGCGCTTCTCGCGGTGGAGCGGTTGTTGCGTCCGGCGGGAAGGCTCGTCGTCGTCACCTTCCATTCGCTTGAGGACCGCATCGTCAAACGTTTCCTGACGGACCGCACGAGCGGCCGGCCCGAACCGTCGCGTCATGCGCCGCGTCAGGAAGGGCCGGAGCCGAGTTTCCGTCTCATCTTCGCGAAGGCGCAAGGCCCGAGCGAGGAAGAAATTTCTGAAAATCCCCGCGCGCGTTCGGCGAAATTGCGCGCCGCCGTGCGCCTCGATGCGCCGGCGATCGCGACGCTCGATTTCGCGCCGCGCCCGCTTTCCCTTTCCAAAGCGCTTTCTGACTGGAGATAGATAATGGTCCGTATCACGATGATACTTCTTTGCCTTCTGCTCGCCGCCGCTGCGGCGGGGCGCTATCAGGCGGAAGTCTCCGTGCGCGAGGCGCGCCGGGACATCGAACGGCTCGATGCGGCGCGCGTGCGCGAACTCAGCTCCATTCAGGTGCTGCGCGCCGAAGTCGCCTATCTCGAAAATCCGGACCGGCTCTCGAAGATCGCAGATCAGGTGACCGATCTGCAGCCGCTTACGGGCGGCCAACTGATGACGGCGGATGAATTCTTTCTCGCTTTCGGCGAACCGGCGGTGAAAATCGCGCCGATCGCGGGAACGCATGATGAAGACGTGATCCTAAAAGCGCTCGCCATGGCGGACGTTCAGGAAGCGGAGTGATCGGCATAGCGAATGGCGTGGTTCGGACGGCGCAAATCATCGACGGCGCGATGCTACATCATCGCTGAAACGGCTGAAGCCGCGCCGCCGCGCGCGGGCGTAAAAGCCCTCAGCGGTCGTGCGCGTCTTGCCTCGCGCGCGAAGAAACGCATCGCGATGTGCGCCTTTGCATTTTGCGCCGCCTATGGACTGCTCGCCGGAAGGCTCGCTTTCGTTTCGCTCAGCGGCGACGGCGCGCCTGGCGGGGCGAACACAGAGATCGTTGCGAACGATGCAGGGCCGCGCCCTGAAATTCTCGACCGCAACGGCGTGCTCCTCGCGACGAACCTGCCGATGGTCGCGCTCGAAATCGCCGGCCGCGAAGTGTGGGACCCGAAGGAGACCGCGCGCGCGCTCGCCAGCGCCTTTCCGGAGATCGACGAAGCCTCGTTAGAGCAAAAGTTGGAAGAAGGCCGTTACGTCGAGGCGCTCTCAAACCTGACGCCTGCGGAACAGGACAAGGCGTTCGCGCTTGGCCTGCCGGGCGTTCGTTTTTCCGCGCGCACGCGCCGCTTCTATCCGCTGGAGCATCTTGCTTCGCATGTCGTCGGCCACACCGAACCCGGCAAGGGCGGGGTGATGGGCCTTGAAGGCGTTCTCGATGCGAAGAAAATGCACGGCCCGCTCGTCGCTTCGATCGACACGCGCGTTCAGCAGACGCTTGAGGACGAACTCGCCGCCGCCATCGAAACCCACCACGCGGAAGCCGGGTGGGGCGCGATCATGGACGCCGCGACAGGCGAAATCATCGCTCTGGCGAGCTTTCCGGACTTCAATCCGAACGAACCGGGCGCCTCGCCGGCCGATTGGCGCCGCAATCGCGCCACCTATGACCGCTATGAACTCGGCTCGGCGTTCAAAACGTTGACGGCGGCGGCGGCGCTTGACGCCGGGGCAGCGAAGGAATCCTCTATTTATGACGCGCGCGGCGCGTACCGGGTCGCCAACAAGACGATCCGCGATTTTCACGGCGAAAACCGCATGTTGAGTCTTTCGGAGGTCATTCAGTTCTCCTCGAATATCGGCGCGGCGCGCATCGCGGCCGATCTCGGGACCGAGCGCCAGCGCGCCTATCTGAAATCGCTCGGACTGTTCGAGGCGCTGCCGATTGAGTTGCGTGAGAACCGTCCGACGGAATTGCCGCCGCAATGGGGCCCTGTCGAGACCGCGACGATCTCCTATGGACACGGCATTTCGGTGACGCCGCTCCATCTCCTCGCTGCGTTCACCGCGGTGGTGAATGGCGGGAAATACAGAACGCCGACATTCCTCAAGACCGATCGCAAGCGCGCCAGTCATGAAGTCTTTTCGCCTGAAGTGAGCAAGACCATGCGCCGCGTTCTTCGCCGCGTGGTGACGGATGGCACGGCGAGCTACGCCGATGCAGCCGGCTATTACCCGATTGGCAAAACGGCGACGGCGGACAAGGTGATCGACGGGCGTTACGCCAATAACGCGCGCATTGCGAGTTTCGTCGGCGCGTTCCCCGGTTACGCGCCACGCTACACCGTTCTCGTCTCGCTCGATAATCCGCAGCCGTCGAAAGCGACCTTCGGCTATGCGACAGCGGGCTGGAACGCCGCGCCGATGTTTGCGCGCATTGTCGAGCGCATCGCGCCAAGCCTTGGCGTCATGCCGGTGAACGAAGAGACGGCGCAAGCCGCCTTCTTCGACGACACCGGAGACGTGACGGCGAATGCGAGCTATGGCGCCGGCCGGCGTAATATCGATGTCGGCGAGGACGGCGCGCATGAAGATGCGGAAGCCGGCGTGGTTGGAGGGGTGCAGTGAAACTCTCCGCGCTCACTGGCGAGGCGTTTGATCCGGACCCGGAAATCACCGGGCTCGCGACTGACAGCCGTGCGGTGAAGCCGGGCGATCTTTTCGCCGCTCTTCCGGGCGTCAAAATCGACGGATCGATCTTCGCCGCGCAGGCGGTGGAGATGGGCGCGGCCGCGATCCTTTCCGGCAAAACGGTCGAGGGTTTCGGCGCGCCTGTCATCGTCGATGAAAATCCGCGCCGCCGCCTTGCGGAGATTGCGGCGCGCTTTTTCCCGCGCCAGCCGGAGATTGTCGTCGGCGTCACCGGCACCAATGGCAAAACGTCGACCGTGCGGTTTTCGGCGCAGCTCTGGTCGATGCTGGGCGAGAAGTCGGGCAGCATCGGCACGCTTGGCGCCTTCGCGCCCGGTTATGAGAAGAAGCTGCAGCACACGACGCCGGAGCCTGTAACGCTCCACGAGATTCTTGACGGCATGGCGGGCGCAGGCGTTACGCGCGCGGCGATGGAGGTGTCGAGCCATGCGCTCGTCCAGCATCGCGCGGACGGCGTCAAATTCGCGGGCGCAGCCTTCACCAACATCACGCAGGACCATTTCGACTATCACGCCGGTTTTGAGGATTACCTCGCCGCGAAGCTGCGCCTCTTTACAGAGCTGACCGCGAAGAACGGCTACGCCGCGATCAATGCGGACGGCGAGGGCGCTGACAAGGTGATCGCCGCGTCGAAGGCGGCGGGCCTTCGCGTGCTGACGACAGGCGCGCGCGGCGAAACGCTTAAAATGACGCTCGCCGTGCCGCATCCCGCCGGACTTTCGATTTCAGTCGAGTGCGACGGCAAGAGCTATCCCGTCGATTTGCCGCTTGTCGGCGCTTTCCAGGCGGAAAATGCGCTGCTCGCCGCCGCGCTCGTCATCGGGTCAGGCGCTGATCCGGCGCGCGTCATCCCGCTGCTTGCAAAACTCGACGGCGTGCCGGGCCGGATGCAGCGCGTTGCGGAAGCGGCCGACGGCGCGGCCGTCTATGTCGACTATGCGCACACGCCGAACGCCATCGCGACCGCGCTCGCCGCGATCAGGCCCCATGCGCACAAAAAGCTCGTCGCTATTATCGGCGCGGGCGGCGACCGCGACCGGACGAAGCGTCCGCATATGGGCCGCGCCGCAGCGCTCGGCGCCGATGTCGTGATCGTGACGGATGACAATCCGCGAACGGAAGAGCCGGCGGCCATCCGGCGCGAAGTTCTGGCGGGCGCGCCGCTCGCAATCGAGATCGGCGACCGCGCGCAGGCGATTGCGAAAGGCGTTGAAATGCTCGGGGCGGGCGACGTTCTTCTTATCGCGGGCAAGGGCCACGAGACGGGCCAGATCGTCGGCGGCGTGACGCACCCCTTTGACGACGCCGAAGTCGCGCGCGCTGCGGCCGCCAAACGTGAAGGAATTCGCGCATGACGACGGCGTTATGGACAGCCTTCGAGGCGGCGGCCGCGACCGGCGGCGCCCTTTGCGCGCGCGGCGGCGATCCGCGCCGCTGGATCGCCGAAGAATGGGCGGCGGGCGGCGTTTCCATCGACACACGCACGCTTCAGCGCGGCGAAATTTTCGTCGCGCTCAGCGATATCCGCGACGGCCATGAATTCGTGAAGAGCGCGTTTGAAAAAGGCGCCTCCGCCGCGCTTGTCGCGCGCGCGCCGAACGATACGCCGGATGGCGCGCCGCTTCTCGTCGTGCCGGATACGCTCGAAGGCTTGCGCGATCTTGCGCGCGCCGCGCGCATGCGGAATTTCGGCAAGCGCATCGCCGTGACGGGCAGCGTCGGCAAGACGAGCGTGAAGGAAATGCTGCGCGCCGCGCTCGCGCCCGCCGGCGCCGTTCATGCGGCTGACAAGAGCTTCAACAATCACTGGGGCGTGCCGCTGACGCTCGCCCGCCTGCCGATGCACGCCGATTACGGCGTCTTCGAAATCGGCATGAACCATGCGGGCGAGATCACGCCGCTGACGCATCTCGTCGCGCCGCACGCCGCCATCGTGACAACGGTCGCGCCGGCGCATCTTGAGTTTTTCGGCACGCTCGAAAAGATCGCCGAAGCGAAAGCGGAGATATTCCTCGGTCTTTCGAAGGGCGGCGCCGCCATCCTGCCCAAAGATAATGAGCAGTTCGCGCTTCTCAAAAAGCGCGCCGGAGAAGCCGGCGCCGCGCGCCTCATCACCTTTGGCGCAGACAAAGACGCTGACTTCCGCCTCCTCGACTACAAACATGCAGGCGAGGGCGGGGAGATCAAAGCGAGCATCTTTGGCGAGACGATTGAATATGCGCTCGGCGCGCCGGGCCGCCATCAGGCGGTGAATTCACTCGCCGTGCTCGCCGCGCTTCATGCTGTCGGCGCCCCGCGAGCGGCCGCGCTCGCGGCGCTCGCCCGTTTCACCGCCGCCGAAGGCCGCGGCGCGCGCCGCAAGGTGGCGCTGCCCGCCGGCGGCGAAATCACCCTGATCGACGAGAGCTACAACGCCAACCCGATTTCGATGGCGGCCGCGCTTGCGCTTCTCGGGGCGGCGAAGCCGCGCGGCAAAGGCCGGCGTATCGCCGTTCTCGGCCAGATGTTCGAGCTTGGGCCCGATAGTCCTCAATTGCATGCGAATCTTTCCGACAATTTGGTTGCGGCCAATGTCGACAGGCTCTACGTCGCAGGCGAGTTAATGAGCCATTTGTGGGAGAAAGCGCCGGCAGGAATGCGCGCAGGCAGCGCGCCGTCCGCGACGGCGATTGTCGATTCCGTCATCGCGGATCTCCGCGATGGCGACGTCGTGATGGTGAAGGGGTCGAACGCCTCCAAAGTGAGCGAGGTCGTGCGCGCCATCGAGAAACAAGAAACAGTCGGGCGAGCGAAAGCCGCGAACGCCTGAGAAAAACGGAGTCCTGACGGGACATGCTTTATCACCTGCTAACGCCGTATGCGGACAGCTTCCAGCTCTTCAACGTGTTCCGCTATTTGACGTTCCGCACCGGCGGCGCGGTCATGACGGCGCTTTTGATTTCGTTCTTTGTCGGCCCGTCGCTCATCCGCTGGATGCGCAAGAAGCAGGGGCGCGGCCAGCCGATCCGTCAGGACGGCCCGCAAAGCCACATCATCTCGAAGGCGGGCACGCCGACCATGGGCGGCGTTCTCATTCTCATGTCGATGACGATTGCGACCTTGCTCTGGGCGCGGCTCGACAATGTTTATGTCTGGGTCGTGATGGGCGTGACGCTCGCCTTCGGCGCGCTCGGCTTCATCGACGACTATCTTAAAGTGACAAAGCAGACGGCGAGCGGCGTCGTCGGCAGCCTGAAACTTGTCGTGCAGTTCGCGGTCGCACTGCTTGCGGGCTACCTCTGCATGGAAACGCTCGGCGCTTCGCCTGAAGTGCCGCAGGGCATGTCGACATCGGTGCCGGTTCCCTTCTTCAAAAACTTCGTCATTCCGCTCGGCATTCTCTTCGTGCCGTTTGCTTCGTTTGTTATTGTCGGCGCATCGAACACAGTGAACCTCACCGACGGGCTCGACGGCCTTGCGACGGTGCCGGTGATGATTGCGGCGGCGACCTATGCAGTCATCGCCTATCTCGTCGGCAATGTGATCTACGCGAATTACCTCGCCGTGCCGTTCGTGCCGGGCGTCGGCGAGCTTACCGTGATCTGCGGCGCCATCATCGGCGCAGGCCTCGGCTTCCTCTGGTTCAATGCGCCGCCAGCGATGATCTTCATGGGCGATACGGGCTCGCTCGCGCTCGGCGGCGCCATCGGCTCGATCGCGGTCGCGGTAAAACACGAAATCGTTCTGGCGATCGTCGGCGGGCTCTTCGTGCTCGAAGGGCTTTCGGTGATGATCCAGATCGCTTCATTCAAACTCACGGGCAAACGCGTCTTCCGCATGGCGCCCATACACCACCATTTCGAACAGCTCGGCTGGAAGGAGTCGACAATCGTGATCCGTTTCTGGATCATCGCTGTCATCCTCGCGCTGATCGGGCTTTCGACCTTGAAATTGAGATAGGGCGCTTCGATGATTTCCGTTCCGGGCGTAAAAGGAAAGAAATTCGCCGTCTTCGGCCTCGGCGCCAGCGGGCTTTCGACCGCTGAGGCGTTGATCGCCTCAGGCGCGCAGGTCTTCACCTGGGACGAAAGCAAATCCGCGCGCGAGAAAACCGCGAATACGGAATACCGCGCCGAACATCCGAAAGACTGGCCGTGGAAGGAGCTTTCCGCGCTCGTTCTTTCGCCGGGCGTGCCGTTGACGCATCCCAAGCCGCATCCGATCGTCCGCAAGGCCGCTGTCGAGAATGTCGAAGTGATCGGCGATGTCGAGCTTTTCGCGCGCGCGCTCAATGTGCTCGACGAGAAGTCGCGTCCGCATGTCATCGCGGTGACGGGCGCAAACGGCAAATCGACGACGACGGCGCTCATCGGCCACATCCTGAAAGACGCCGGCCGCAAGGCGATCATCGGCGGCAATATCGGCTCGGCCGTTCTCTCGCTCGCGCCGCTCGCGGCGGAGAATATTTATGTGCTCGAGCTTTCGTCGTTCCAGCTCGACCTGACGAAATCGCTTCGCGCGAATGTCGCCGTGTTCCTCAACATTTCGCCTGACCACATCGACCGGCATGGCGACATGGCGGGTTATGTCGCCGCGAAGAAGCGAATCTTCCTCAATCAGGCGCCGGAGGATTGGGCGATCGTCGGCGTCGATGACGCCTATTCGCAAGGCATCTGCGCCGAGCTTTCGGCGGAAGGCGCGCGTAAAGT
>ERZ795053.5644-NODE-5644-length-12841-cov-4.959409_pt1 | contig 12841 bp, 9 predicted proteins | sample MGYA00375137_ERZ795053 | MGnify/ENA primary metagenome ERZ795053 (study PRJEB30182, sample SAMN05720284) | activated sludge metagenome | isolation source: Anaerobic digester | place: Hong Kong | collected 2014-12-17 ... | reverse complement strand
GCCCGCGTGGCAGATCGCCCGCCCCCGAAATGGGCTCATGCACGATGGCGCCATCGCGGACCTGCGGCCCCAGCACCTCGCGGCCATCGCCGCCAAGCGCCTTGATCAGGCCATCCAGGCCCGCAAGATCCAGAACCCAAGCTTCTGTCATAGCCGTTCCCATGGCCAACTGACTTTCCCGCGGCCCCGATTAGGGGTTGCGAACTGGCGAGTCCTTGCGCCAGATCAAATGCCAGGCGGCCAATCGAAGCTAGACGGCCGCGCTCCGGTTTCGTCCATCCAGCGTCAACAGCGCACCGTAGAGTTCGGGCCGCCGGTCGCGGAACACGGCCCAGCCGCGGCGGAATTCGGCGATGGCATCGAGATCGAAGGTCGCGAGCCGGACGCCCTCCTCCGTGCAGTCCATTTCCTCAACCTTTTCACCGTGATGATCGGCAATGAAGGAGCGGCCGTAGAAGGTGTCGGACCAGCCGCGCAGCGCCTCCTCGCGGCCGACACGGTTGGAGGCCAGCACCGGCATGATATTGGCCGCCGCGTGGCCGCGCATGGTGTTCTGCCAATGGGTCGAGGAATCGTAGTCCGGTGCCGTCGGCTCCGACCCGATTGCCGTGGGATAAAGCAGGATTTCAGCGCCCATCAGCGCCATGGAACGCGCGCATTCCGGAAACCACTGGTCCCAGCAGATGCCGAGGCCAATCTTGCCCACGGCTGTATCCCACACCTTGAAGCCCGTGTCGCCCGGCGTGAAGTAGAACTTCTCCTGATAGCCTGGATTGTCGGGAATGTGGCTCTTGCGGTAGATGCCGAGCTCACGGCCGTCGGCATCGACGATGACGGTGGTGTTGTATTGCGTGTTGCCGGCGCGCTCGAAGACGCTGACCGGAATGACGACACCGAGCTCCTTCGCCAGCGCCGCAAAGCGCTTGACCGTCGGGTGCTTGTCGATCTCCACGGCGCGTTCGAAGAATTCCACGTGTTGCTCGATGCAGAAATAGTCGCCATCGAACAGCTCCTGCAGCAGCACCAGCCTGGCGCCCTGTGAAGCGGCTTCGCGCACCAGTTTCTCGGCCTTGTCGCAGTTCTTTGCCCAATCGTGTTCGGAGGCCATCTGCGTGATGGCGGCGGTGACGTTTCGCATGTCAATCCTTCAGCCCTGCAACCTCGCGACGGAACGGCAGCGCATCGCCCCGGTCCGGTTCGTCCAGTTCTTCCGCATAACGATGCCCTGCATAGGTCGCCCATGCAATAGCCGCCGGTGCATTGGCATCACCGATCACCTTGACGGACCGGATGCCATTGTCCGCCCATGCGGCGGCGCGCGCCTTGAGACCGAGATAGAGCTGATCATCGGGCAGCCGTGCGGTCACCATCACGACGGCATCACAGGCGATCTCCTCGGTGCGACCCGTGTAGGTGCAGCAGGCGGTCACGGCCGCCGCCTTGACTTCCGTCACCGCGCGGGTGACCCGCACATCGACGCCGGCCTCCAGCAGTCGTGACTGGATGAACCCCTGCTCCAGCGTGTTGAAGCTCCATTCGGCGGCCTTGGTGGCCGGTGTCAGGAAGGTGACGCGGTTGCCGTTGGCGACGAGCAGGTCCGCCAGCACGCTGCCCATGTAGTAGTGGTCGTCGTCATAGATCACCACATGGCCCGTGGGGCGCTTGCCGTCCATCAGGCCGTCGGGCGTGAAAATCGGCATGGCGCGATCGATGGCAATCGGCAGCAGGTTGTAGCGCGCCACGCCGTCGCGCCGCCAGGTGGCACCGGTGGCGATCGCCACATGCTCGAAGCCGAAGCCCAGGATGTCGTCGGCGGAGAGGTTCGAGTCGCGGTAGACATTCACATTGGTCATCTTGCCAATCTGCCCGGCGCGATAGTCGCGCACGCGGGCCCAGGCATTGAGACCGGGAAGCTGCGATTCACGGCTGACGCGCCCGCCAAGTTCGGTGCCGGCTTCGGCCAGCGCTACCTCGTAGCCGCGAAGCCCCAGCTTGTGGGCGGCCGACAATCCGGCGGGACCAGCGCCGACGACCAGCACCTTGGTGTCGGTTTCCTTCTGTTTGATCCGCTCCGGATGCCAGCCCTTCCGCCATTCCTCCATGAAGGAGGAATTCTGCGTGCAGCGGCTGAGCGACATGGTCATGTCGCCGGTCACGCAGATGTTGCAGCCGATGCACTCGCGGATGTCTTCGATGCGGTTCTCGTCGATCTTCTTCGGCAGGAAGGGATCGGCGATGGAAGGCCTGGCCGCGCCGATGAAATCCATGATCCCCTGCTTCACCTGCCGCACCATCATGTCGGCCGAGGTGAAGCGGCCGACGCCGACGACGGGCTTGGGCGTGAGATCCTTGATGCCGCGGATCAGGTCTTCCTGCGCACCTTCGGGCTTGAACCGCGAGGTGCCGGAACAGGCCTCCCATGTGCCGTGGGCGAAGTCCCAGAGATCGGGAAGCTCGGCATGCATCGCCACCATGTCGCGCAGCTGTGCGTTCGAGAAGCCCTGTTCGCCCGCCATCTCGTCGAGCGACAGGCGCACCGCGATGGCGCACGTATCGCCCACCTCGTCGCGGGCATCCGAGATCAGCTCCTTGAGCAGCCGCGAGCGATTCTCCAGCGACCCGCCATATTCATCCGTGCGCTGATTGGTCCTGGGCGAGAGGAAATGCTGGATGACACCGAAGCCATGGGCACCATAGAGGCAGAGAATGTCGTAGCCGGCGCGCTTGGCCCGCCGGTAAGCCAGCTTGTGCCAGTGGCGGAGGTTGCGGATATCCTCCTTGTCCATGGCGCGCGCCTGCACCGGATCGGAGGTGAAGGTGAGGATGGGCGTGTGCGACGGCGCCAGCGGCACCTCGCGCGTATAGAGGTTGGGGCCATTGGCGCCGCTGTAGGCGAGTTCGATCCCCGCCAGCGCGCCGTTGGAATGGATGGCCTCCGCCATCTTGGCGAGCCCCGGCATGTCGTCTTCGTCCCAGATGCGAAGCTCGATGAATGGGGTGATTTCTGAGGTGTGGTGGATTTCCACCTGCTCGGTGAAGATCACGCCCCAGCCACCCTCGGATTTCACCCGGCGCATTTCGGCGGCGGCGGAGGGATCGCGATAGCCCCCGCCATTGCAATGCGGCACCTGGTAGAACCGGTTCTTGGCCGTCACCGGCCCGATCTTCACCGGTTCAAAAAGAATGTCGTAGCGCGGATCGCGCATGTCCCTGCTCGCTCCCTCTGAATGTCCCACGCAGCCAGACTGCTGAACGCCAGCATGCCACGACAGGCTACATCGGAAAAATAGATTATCGTGACGCCTTTGATAGGGTTGAGCGATGCAAGCCCGGATGCGGAGGTCAGTTGCTCAGGATGACCCGGCTGGACCCGGCGATGCCTGCCGGCACCGGCACGTCGGTTGCCTCATAGTCCGAATTGAGGATCAGGTTGGGGCCGAAGTTGAGATCCAGGGTCTGGGCGATGATGGCCGTGTAGGCCGACTGGTCCGCCACCGGGTTCTTGGCATTCACGACCAAGCCGCCGACCGGCAGATAGATCGTGCCGATGAGCTTGCGGGCATCGTCGCTGGTGATCTCATGCTTGAGGTTGACCGGCAGGTTGCGGTCTTCAAAGATCAACAGACCGGCCAGGGGGCCGCTCTTCGGGGCGGCAAGCGAGATGTGAGTCTTGTCGCCAAATTCGATCGGTGACGCATTGCCAGTCAGATAGAATCCGACACCATCACCTGTCATGGTGGCTGACGATGTCACGTTGAGTCCGCCATCCTTCAACACATAAGTGCCCGGAACCAGAAAGACTTGGGAACTGCCATCGATGACGATGCCGCCGCAATAAACACCCGGCCCAAGGGTCTGAACGACATCTGTGAGCACAAGGTTGGTATGGTCGCAACTGCCCACGGCCGGCGGTGGCCGGTTCTTGAGTGGGTCTTCGGTGACCGGGCAGTCGGTCAGCGGCGGCGGCGAGATGCTGGCGCTGGTCTGGTCCACCCCGCCGGCCGAACAGACGATCGACGCCTTGAGTTCGGCACCGCTGTTGACCTTCAGACTCGAGGTGCCCGTCGAATTGGTGAACAGACCGCAATTGTTGCCGGTGAGCCGGGCGCTCTTGTCGAGCAGAACCGCCGTATTTGTCTCCTTGAGTCCAAGCACGCAGATATTGGTGCGGCCGACGAAGCGGGCCGAGGACGACACTCTGATCGGCGTCACGCTCTTCGACACCACATGAGCGAAGAATGGCGACCAGTCTTCTCTGATCTTGACATCGACCGACGAGAAGTCATCCGCAACCTTGACATCCACAGTGATGTGCTCGGCTGTGAGGTCGTTCTCGGTGAGTCTGGAATCGCCGGTCAGGCGATAGATCGCGAACGTCCGGGTCGCACTTTCGACCATGTCTGCATTGGCATTCGCCAACGGGATCTCGCGCGCGCCGGCCATCGCGGCCGCATCGGCGACCTCCTGCAACTCGGCCCTGAGCTTGATCATGACCGCATAGTCTGAGGCCACACCGGCGATGGCGAGCAGCGCCGGCAGCGATATGGCGAATGTGATACCGATGCCGCCGAAACTTGCCCTCGCGAATTCCGCTGCGCGCTGCGAAAATCTCGACAAGACATTGCGGGCGAAGCTGAACAGATTAACCATGAGCCGCTCCCGCGACATCCTTCGACGGCATCAGCCGCGGGGCCGGCAGAACCATGGCGGCCAGCATACCCTTGCCTGCGCTGGTTTGTATGAGCAGTTCGCCGCCATGATACTCGGCGATCGCCTTGGCGATCGGGAACCCCAGGCCCAGACCCGCCGACGGCCGTCCGTAGCCGGCATTTTCCTGCATGAACGGCTGGAGGCACTCCTTCAGCTTCTGGGCCGACAGGCCGGGACCGTCGTCCTTGACCGACAGGACGATCCGCCCGTCGGACTTCACGTGGCCCCAGATTTCGACGGTTCCGCCGTCGTGAGAATAGCGCACCGCATTGTCGACCAGTTTCGCCAGGCCTTGCCGGGCGAGACGATGATCGCACAGGATCGAGACATCCGGATCGATCGGCCGGAGCAATAACTTGACATTGCGGGCCGCCGCCATCTGACGTACCCCGACGACGCTGTCGTCGAGGATTTCGCTCATCATCACCGGCGTGAATTCTCTTTCCGAACCCTGGCCGACGGCCTTTGACAGGAGCATCACGTCATTGACGATGCTGTTCAGGCGGTTTGCGGCATCGATCACATGTTCGAGCTGTTCCGTTTCGCCGGCCTGCAACTTGTCCCGGAATGTCGCCTCCAGAACATTGGTCAAGCCGATGAGCGCCGTCAGCGGCGTCTTCAACTCGTGGCTGAGGACCTGGAACATGGCGCTCTTCATGCGGCTGACCGCAAGCGCTTCCGCCTGTGCCGCCCGCAGTGCCCGCTCGTTGTCGCCATTGCGCATCACGAATTGCACATGATGCAGGAACTTCGGCCAGTTGATGGGCTTTGTGACGAAATGGGATGCGCCCAGCCGGTAGGCCTCGTCAACGGCCTGCTGGTCATCGTGGCTGGTACAGACGATGACGGGAATATCCAGGGTGGCGGGCGTCTGCCGCAGGTGACGCAACATGCCATAACCATCGAGTTTCGGCATGTTGAGGTCGACGATGGCCAGGTCCGGAAGATCGCGCGCGATCACTTCAAGGCCCTGGTCGCCATCCTCTGCCGTGACGACACGCCAATTCAATGCGGACAACTGTTCGACCATCAGCTCACGCAGAATCGGATCGTCGTCGACGACGATCGCCGTGCGCTGCAATGGACGCCCATTCCCACTCATTGGTTGAACCGCGTCCCAGAATTTCCCGACGGATCCCGAGCCATTGTCCGATACGGTAGTTTACCATCTTTTACAATCGGTTAACCCAACCTCAGACAGCCGTTTCTTAACCAGTGATGGTTAAAAACACCGGGATGGAGACGTCAGTCCCTCAAACAGACGGCAGCCTTGCCATGCGTGGTCGCAGCATCGGCCACCGCATGTCGGTGCTCGTGGGCGGCACCGTGCTCCTGGCTGTCATGCTGGTGACGGTCATCTTCATCTACAAGGACATCACCACGGACTTCGCCTCCCGCAAGCATGCCCTGCAGGCAACCGGTTATGTCTTCGCCTCGGCCGTGGCCGATCACATGGCGAACCACGATACCCAGCAGTCCCTGCAAGTGCTGCGGTCCATCAGCCGCATCCCCGAAGTCACCTATGCGGCCGTTGTCGACCGGAATGGCAGGGCCGTGGCTTCACTCGGCAGCGCCGTGGTGCTCAATCCGAGCGAATTGCGCGCCGATATCAGCATCATCGAGGCGCTGCACAGCGGCACCTACCCGGTCGCAGTCGACGTCATCAAGTCCGGCGTGCTCATCGGCAAGGTCCTGCTCATCACCGACGTGTCCAGCTTGCGGTACCAGGTCTTCGAAGCCCTGCTGACCAGCCTGTCCATCGCCGTCATTTCCATCGGCCTGAGCTTCGGCGTCGCCAGGCGCTTGCAACGCCGCATTACCGGCCCCATCCGGGAACTGACGGCGGCCATGCAGGACATCGCCAGCACGCGTTCCTATGACCACAAGGTAGACCACCAGGCCGAGGGCGAAACCGGCTTGCTGATCGACAGCTTCAACAGCATGATCAGCGAGATCCGTTCCCGCGACCTGGCGCTGGAGGGCCATCGTCAGAACCTGGAGGCAACCGTCGAGAGGCGAACGGCCGAATTGCGCCACGCCCGCGACGCAGCCGAAAGCGCCAACGAGGCCAAGTCGAGCTTCCTCGCCACCATGAGCCATGAAATCCGCACCCCTCTGAACGGACTCATGGTCATGGCCGAACTGTTGGCCGGCGCCGGCCTCGACCAGCGCCTGCAGCGCTATGCCGAAGTCATCGTGAAATCCGGCCAGAGCCTGTTGACCATCATCAACGACATCCTCGACCTGTCCAAGATCGAAGCCGGCAAGCTGGCACTCGAAGCGCTGCCGGTCGATCCCGCCGCCGTCGCCGACGACGTGATCAGCCTGTTCTGGGAGAAGGCCTCGTCCACGGGAATCGATCTCGCCGCGCGGGTATCGCCCGACGTGCCGCGCGCCATCATGGCCGACCCCGTGCGCCTCAATCAGATCCTGTCCAATCTCGTCAACAACGCGCTCAAGTTCACCGACCACGGCCAGGTGCTGATCAGCCTCCAGCACCAGTCCGGACTGCTGACCATGTCGGTCACCGATAGCGGCATCGGTATTCCGCAGAAGAAGCTCGATGTGCTGTTCGAGGCCTTCTCGCAGGCTGACCAGTCGATCACCCGCCGCTTCGGCGGCACCGGTCTGGGCCTCGCCATCTGCAAGCGCCTGGCGGAGGCGATGGGCGGCGACATCGGCGTCACCAGCCGGATCGGCCAGGGATCGACCTTCCGGGTCACGATCCCGGCAATCGCCGCCGACACGACACCGCGCTATCGTTCTGGCCGGCCCTTGCAAGTGGGCATCGCGGCCGACGGGCTTGCAACCATATCAGCACTGGGCACCGCACTGGTGAGCTCCGGATTTGCGGTGGGCACCATTGCCGATGACTGGAACGGTTGCGACGTGGTGTTCGCCACATCACGCCGGCTTGGCGCTCTGCCGGCCCGGCATGGGACTCGTCCGAGCATGATCTGTCTGGGATGGATCGGCGATTCCGACGGCGAATCGGCCATTGCCAGCGGCCGGGCCGACGATCTGATGATCCTGCCGCTGCGCCAGCAGGACATCGCCGACATGGTGGAGCGCATCAGGTCAGACAGCCTGCGCGGCAAGAGCGTCCTCGACCGCAGCGCGCGGGCGCGCAGCACCGAGGTGAGCTTTACCGGGCGCCGGGTCCTCGTTGCCGATGACAATCCGGTCAACCGCGAGGTCATCATCGAGGTGCTGCGGCAGCTCGACGTCCAGGTCCAGGTTGCCGTCAATGGCGTCGAAGCGGTGGAGGTGTGGAAACGCCAGAAACCCGATCTGGTGTTTATGGACTGCAGCATGCCGGAGATAGACGGCTATACCGCCACCCGCGAAATCCGCGCCCACGAAGCCCTTGCCATCACGGCATCACACACGCCGGTCGTGGCGCTGACCGCGCATATCGCCGGCACCGATGGTGACACCTGGCGCAACGCCGGCATGGACGCCTATTTGACCAAACCCTTCACGCTCAACCAGATCGTTGCCTGTCTTTCAGTCCATTTCGAGGGGTTGCCAATTCTGGAACCGGACACGGTCATGCAGGATCACGAGACCATCCTGGACCAGGCGGTGATCGACGAAATCCGCAACATCGGCGGCAGCAATGCCCTGTTCCACCGGGTCCTCGAACTCTTTGCGAGCCGCGTTCCTCAGGCCGTCGACAAGGTCAACGGGTTTGCCTCCGGCAGCGATCTCGAACAATTGGCCGACGCCGCGCACGCCTTGAAGTCGATGTGCGCCAACATCGGCGCCAGCCGCGCCGTCGCCGCCTGCCACGATCTCGAAGCTGCCGCCCGTGAAGGCACCGGTGAAGACACGGCAGAAATGGCAGCCGCGATCGCACGCGAAGTGTCCCTCGTCATGCGGGAGGTGGAGCGGCTGCGTGCCGCCGCCTGATCAGCGCAGCGGGCACTCAAGTGCGCAGCGGTCGCGCGTGGAAGGTTGCACCGAATATCGGATGCGCTACTCGAGCGGAACGACCTTCACCTTGGCCACGCCAGACCGCGTCAGTCCGACGACCTTTGCAGCACCGAAGCTGAGATCGATCACACGATTGCGGATGAATGGTCCGCGGTCATTGATCCGCACGATGACCGATTTGCCAGTGCCCAGGTTGGTGACGAGAACGCGAGTCCCGAAGGGCAATGTGCGGTGCGCCGCGGTGAGACCTTGAGGATTGAAACGCTCGCCGCTTGCCGTGCGCTTTCCGGACTTGTAATAGGATGCAAATCCTGTCTGATTCTTGGCATCTGCCACGGTTGTGACGGAAACGGCAAATAGGCAGGCCATTGCGGCCCTCAATACGCGCACCATACGCTACAAACCCCTGCAAGTTCTTCTTGCAGCCGGGAATGGTCACCAACTTGGGCGACAATGAGGCAGACTTCAGGCGGCCAGCGTCATGCCTTCGAGCGAAATCTGCGGCGTCTTGCCGGCAATCAGGTCTGCCGTCACACGTGCGGCACCGTGGCTCATGGTCCACCCCATATGCCCCTGGCCCGTATTGAACCAGAGATTGCTCATCTTCGAACGTCCCAGAATGGGCGTGCCTTCCGGTGTCATGGGCCTGAGTCCGGCCCAGAAGCTGGCAGCCGGCCAATCCGCACCGTCGGGAAACAGCGCCTTCATGGTCGCGATCATGGTTTGAAAGTCCTTGGGCTGATGATCGCGGCCATATCCCGAGAACTCGGCCGTTGCCGTGACCCTTATCCGGTCACCATAAGGCGCATAGGCAACCAGCGTCTCTTCATCCACCCCGCCGATGGCCGGCGGATTGTTGCGGCCCGCCACCGGTGCCGTGATGGCATAGCCCTTCACCGGATAGATCGGCAGGTCATGGCCGATCTGGCGCGCCAGATGCGGGGAATATACACCTAGACAAAGGACGGCCACATCGGCTTGCTCGCGGCCCTTGTCGGTCATGACGCCAGAGATGCGGTCTCCAGCGGTTTCAAATCCCGTGACGGTGGTGTTGTACCTGAACGTGACGCCTCTCGGTTTCAGCCAATCCGCCATGTTGAGCGCGAACATGCGGCAATCGCCGCTCTCGTCGTCCGGCGCATAGAGGGCACCGGCAAAGCGCTCGCGAACCGGCGCCAGCGCCGGGTCGGTACGGCCGACGCCTTCGCGGTCCAGCGTCTCGATCCGGCAACCGTTGTCGGTGAGGACTTTCGACTTCGCAGCGGCGGCCGCCAGAGCGGCCTCCGACCGGTAGAGGTAGAGCAGCCCGCCCGTGCGGCCATCATAGGCGACACCGGTTCGCTTGATGGTCTCGTGAAAGACGTCGAGCGAATAGTTGCAGAGCTTCACCTTGCGCGTGGTGTTGAGGGCGGCGCGCTCCGCGTTGCATTGTCCCCAGAAGCGCCACATCCACGTCCAGAACCGCGGGTCGGCATTGAACTTGAAACGCAAGGCCTGATCGCCCCGCCACAGCGAGCGGAGCAGGATCTTCGGTGCCGCGGGCGACGACCAGGCATAGGCATGCCCCGGCGCGAACAGGCCCGCATTGGAATAGCTGGTAAACGCGGCAGGTTCCGGCTCGCGGTCGATGACCGTCACTTCATGGCCGTCACGGTTCAATTCGTAGGCGGTCGTGATCCCGACGATCCCCGCCCCCAGAACCAGCGCCTTCATGGCTTACCTCTTTGCGAACCTGTTTCGGCAATGCTAGCAAGACCGGATCATGCCATCCACAACTCATCCGCATGCCTTCCATTTCGACCGGCCCGTTGACAGCTACTGGGAGGCCTCCGCAGACCCGCTCGACATCGATACGCCGCCGCTCACCGGCAATGATTCCTGCGACGTCGCCATCATCGGCGCCGGCTTCACCGGGCTTTCGGCCGCCATCGAACTGGCGGGACAGGGCATCGACGTCCGTGTAATCGAGGCGGGGCAGGTCGGCTGGGGCGCATCGGGCCGCAATGGCGGCTTTGCCTGCGTGGGCTCCCACAAGCTTCCCTATGCCAAGATGATCGCCACTTACGGCCTCGAGGCGGCGCAGCGCTATTACGCGGCCATGCAGGAGTCGATCGCACTGGTGCGCGACAACCTCGAACGCCATGGCATCGACGCCTGGGCGACCGGCGATGGCGAGGTGACGCTGGCTCATTTGCCCAACCGCCTCGAAGAATTCCGCCAGGAGCAGGCCTTTCTGCGCACGACTTTCGGAGACGACACCGAAATGCTGTCAGCCGCCGACCTGAAAGCGCAGGGCATCTGGGGACCGGAATTCCATGGCGGATTGAAGTCAAAGGCCGGCTTCGGCATCCACCCGCTCAATTATGTGCGCGGCCTCGCCCGCGCCGCCGAGAAGGCCGGCGCCTGGATCCACGGCCAATCCCGCATCATCCGCTGGGAGGAGCGCGGCGACGGCCACGTCCTCTCGACGGTGGATGGCACGTTGAAGGCCAAGCGCGTGCTGGTGGCGGCGAATGGTTATACGCCGGAGGATGTTTCGCCGCGCCATGCGGGCCGCATCATGCCGGCCCTGTCGAGCGTGGTCGTGACACGGCCCCTGACCGTGGAGGAACGCGAGGCACAGGGCTGGACGTCGGAACTGCTGGCCTATGATTCCCGCATTCTCCTGCACTATTTCCGCCTGCTTCCGAATGGCCGCTTCCTGTTCGGCGGCCGCGGCGGCACCAATGCCTCGGACACCGGCGGCGATGCTTATCGGCCCGTACTGGAATCCGCCTTCCGCAAGCTGTTCCCGGTCTGGAAGGACGTGGAGCTGACCCATTACTGGCGTGGCTTCGTCTGCCTGACCTATGACCGCGTGCCCTATGTCGGCCCGCTCGACGAGCGCCGCAGCGTATGGACGGCGCTCGCCTATCACGGCAACGGTGTCGCCATGGGAAGCTGGTGCGGGCGCGCCGTGGCACGCCTCATGACAGACAAGGCGGCGCGCGAGGAGGTTCCGTCCGTCCTCACGCGCCGCCTGGCACACTTCCCGCTGCCTGCCTTCCGCCCCCTTTATCTCAAGGGCGCCTACCTCTGGTATGGGTGGCAGGACTGCCGCTGATTATTCGCTGGCGGCCTTGCGCCCGGCGCCGGCCTTGCGTCCACCACCGGCGGCCTTGCGCGCCGCCTTCTTGGCGGCCTGGCGCTCGGCCCGCTTGGCACCGGCGGCGCCGCCGGCCTGCTTGGCGCCTGCCTTGCGCGCGGCCTTCTTCGCAGCGCGGCGTTCCGCCCCACCCGAGCCGGCGACGATGGCTTCCACCATGATCTCGACATCAAGACCGGGGGCGGCGAGCTTCGATTCGACGGTCGCACGCGCCGGCGTCTGGCCGGGAACCACCCATGCATCCCAGGCCTCGTTCATCTGGGCAAAGGTCGAAATGTCAGTCAGCCAGATGTTGGTCTTGACGATGTTGGTCTTGTCGGTGCCCGCTTCCTTCAGCGTGCCATCGATCTGGGCCAGGATGTCGGCGGTCTGTTCCTTGACCGACTTGCCGACGGTGCTCTCGGCGACGAAGCCCGAGAGATAGACCCGGTTACCGACGATGACGGCCTCGCTCATCCGGTTGCCAGCGCCGATCCGCTTGATGTTCATAGTCACTCTCCATGTTGAACAGAAATCTTGAACCGAAGGCGGTGTGTTACCCTCTCTTTGCCACCGCTTCAATGACCGCGATGAGGGCAGCCGGCAAGGTTTCAAAAGCGTAGTGAACATGGAGCCGTTCGAGCCAGTGATGATAGTCGCGGCCCCATGGCCCGATATTGATGCACGGGTAACCGGCTGGCTCCGCCATGTCGAAGGCCGAACCCCACACCGGCGTGTTGACGGCTGCCGCCGCGAGGCCGCCGCTCGCCTGGCCGAAGAAGCTCATGTCCGATATGCCGGGGAAATAGCGGATGGAGGTCAGGCCGTAGGGCGCAACGGCCTTGATGATCGCATCTTCCATCGCGCCAGCCGACAGTGACACGGCCGGATAGGGCACGGACCCAAACCCCAATATGACGGCGGGCCCGGCAAGTCCGGACATCGACCACACCGCCGCCGTCAGTTGCTTGCAGCGTTCCGGAAGGTCGAGATCGGTGAGGGCGGATATCTCTCTGGCCTTGGCGGCTAACGCCTCGTGCGAAACCCGCGCGGCCAGTTCGGCATAGGTCA
>ERZ795053.5643-NODE-5643-length-12841-cov-6.629282_pt1 | contig 12841 bp, 12 predicted proteins | sample MGYA00375137_ERZ795053 | MGnify/ENA primary metagenome ERZ795053 (study PRJEB30182, sample SAMN05720284) | activated sludge metagenome | isolation source: Anaerobic digester | place: Hong Kong | collected 2014-12-17 ... | reverse complement strand
ATTATTAGCGCTATTACTTTTTTACCAGATTTCATATTGCGTTACTCCACAACTACGGTCATTTAACAAAAATTATACTTTATATATAGCATATTTTTATACTTAATGTCAATATACTTTGAAAAACTATAACGTGAAAAAAATTATAAAAAATGATTTTTATTTCATAAATCACTAATCGGTTAGTTGATTTTGAGCGGTATAGAATTAAAATTTTTTCGAACACAAAAATACAGGTCGTATGTTATTTCGACAGGGCGCAATCGGTTTTCGACAAAACTCGACGGCACGCACGGCTTTACTTTTTTACTAAAAAGTGGTATTATGTTAGACATAAGAATGTAAAGGAGGTAGATTTTTATGAAAATCATTTCTTCAGATTTGCTCAGAGGACATATAGATACTTTTGTTTTGAGCGCGTTAATGCAAGGAAAAATGTACGGCAACGGAATACGCAGATTTATCGAAGAAAAAACAAACGGCATATATCACCCCAACGAGCAGAGCCTTTACACCGCTTATCACCGTTTGGAAGACAACGGTTGTGTAAAGGGCGAATGGGGCGAAGGCGATGTGCAGCGAAAATATTATTCTATCACGCAAAAAGGCATCGACACCTACCGCTACAATGTAGCAGAATGGGAAACGGCAAAAAAACTTATTGACATTTTGATAAAGGACTAAATTTATTTATGAAATACTGTGAAATCACAGTTAAGACGGAACATAAAGACGTCGAAATAATAGCCGACGTTATGAATGAAATTACTGGCGACGGCGTTTGCGTAGTGGACAGACAGGATTTGGCGGTGGAAAGTTGGGATTACGCTGAAGATAATTTGATGGAAAATTTTCCGAAAGAGGTTTTAGTCAAAGGTTATTGTGCGGTTGACAAACTCGACGAAACGCTAAAATCATTGAAAAACGGTTTTTCGCAATTCGAAAACCTGACGGTATCAGATATTTACTCAAATATATTGGACGACGATGTTTGGAAAGACGAGTGGAAGAAAAATTATTACGCCATTCCCATAGGCAAAGTGATCATTTGTCCCGTATGGCTCGACGACGGCAAAGCGGAGAATGTGCTAATCGACACAGGACTCGCTTTTGGAACAGGTCAGCACGAAACCACTTCGTTATGTGTGGAACTTATGCAAAAAGTTGATATTAAGAATAAAACCGTATTGGATATCGGCTGCGGAAGCGGAGTGCTTGGACTTTGCGCGGCAAAACTCGGCGCGAAAAAAGTCACGCTTATAGATAACGATATTTTGGCGGTGGAAACAAGCGAAAAGAATATCGCCTTAAATAAATTTCAAAATGTTTGCGAAGCGCGCCAAGGCAATCTCACCGACGGCACGATTATTAAGTACGACATTGCGCTTGCCAATCTCACAGCTCCGATTTTAATGGAACTAAGAAAAGGCATAGAGAACGTCGTAAAAAAAGGAACGTATTTGATTTTGAGCGGTATACTTAATACTTATTGCAATGATGTTGAGACAGCGTATTCGGGCTTTTCTTTGCTCGAAAAAGTTATTAAAGGCGAATGGTGCGCGCTGCTTTATCAAATATAATTTATTTCCAAAAATCTTTCAACAATGCTTAGACTTTTTGATAGTTTTCGGTTATTATCAAATTATTAAATAACAGATAATTAATTTATAAAAAATGACGAAAAAAACAACTGTGGCGGTCTTTACTTTGGGCTGCAAGACAAATTCATACGAAAGCGGACAAATAGCAGCCGCCTTAAAAAATATCGGCTACGACGTTTCAGAGGGGCTAATTAAGGCTGATATTTATGTACTGAATACCTGCGCCGTGACAGCGGAAGCGGAAGGTAAATCACGTCAGGCTGTGGCAAGAGTAAGAAAACTTAATCCCGATTGCAAAATAATTGTGACTGGTTGCGCCGCAGAAAAAAACGCGGCTCAATTTGAAAAACTGCCGAACGTTACGTTAATCAGCGGAAACGCAAACAAAATAAAAATCTGCGAAGCGGTAAATAATTGCGGCGTGATAGTTAAGCCGATTGAAAAAAATTACGTTCATTATATAGACGCCGAACACCAAAAAACGCGCGCCTACGTTAAAATACAAGACGGCTGCGACAATTATTGTTCGTACTGTATCGTGCCGTATCTTAGAGGCAAAAGCCGAAGCAGAAGCATTGAATCAATACTAAGCGAAGTAAGCTCGCAAAACGCGAAAGAGTACGTTCTTAACGGAATAGACATTTCACAGTACGGAAAAGATATAGGATCGTCTTTGACGGAATTGTTAAAGGCGTTAAGCGGAGTAAACGCGAGAATACGGCTGGGAAGTATTTATCAAAACGTAATTGACGACGAGTTTTTGCGGGCTATGAAAAAAAACGTCTGCAAGCATCTGCATTTGTCGCTACAAAGCGGCTGCGATAATGTTTTAAAATCTATGAACCGCCATTATACCGCCGACGATTACTTTAAAACCGTTTGCAAAATACGCGAATTTTACCCCGATTGCGGCATTACCACAGATATTATCGTAGGTTTTCCGACGGAAACGGAAAAAGATTTTATCGATACTTGCGAGTTTACAAAAAAGGTCGGTTTTTCCGATATACACGTTTTTCCGTATTCGCCGAGAAGCGGCACGAAAGCGTACGAGCTTGGCAAAATAGATTCCGCAGAGATGAAAAGCCGAGTTGAAAGGCTTACCGAAATCAAAAAAGAATTAAAAGACGCGTATATCGAAAAGTTTTTGGGTAAACGCGCAAGCGTATTAGTTGAAGAGAAAAAAGGCGATATGAACGTAGGTTATACTGATAATTATATTCGGGTTTATATCGGCGAAAAAGCGAAAATCGGCGATATCGTCGACGTTACTTTAACGGAAAAATTTAAAGAAGGAGTTATTGGAGTTTTATGAACGATTGTATTTTTTGTAAAATAATAAAGGGAGAAATCCCCAGCCACCGCATATATGAAGACGAGGACACTTACGCTTTTTTAGATATTGCCGAGGACGCTATCGGGCATACGCTCGTCATACCGAAATTTCATTGTGAAAACGTCCTTGACTGTCCGCCCGAAACCTTGGATAAGGTAATGCGTACGGTGCAAAAAATCGCAAAACACTACATTGACAATTGCGGTTACGACGGCGTAAATATACTTAATTGCAATAACGAATCTGCGCACCAGTCGGTTTATCACTTGCATTTTCATATCATTCCGCGCAAAAACGGCGACGGTATGTGGTGGTGGGCGAAAGAACCGAAAAAAGAAATGAATTTGCGGGAAATTTGCGAAAAACTTAAAATTATTTAAAAGTCCTTGACAATCGCGGCAAAATTCGTATAATAAAAAATAGTCGTGAATACGGCAAAAACTGTCCCTGGCTCTGGGAAAGGAGGCGAAACGAATGTCAACTATCAAAGTAGGCGAAACTGAAACATTAGACAGCGCGTTGCGTAGATTTAAACGTAAGTGCGCGCGTGACGGCATCATTTCCGACCTTCGTAAAAAAGAGCAATATGAAAAACCGAGCGTACGCCGCAAGAAAAAAGCGGAAGCTGCTCGTAAACGCAATGCGAAAGGCTAATATTTTTTAATAACCAAAGATAACTGCTTATCCCTAAATTACGGGATAGGCAGTTTTGCGTATTTGGACGTTTCGACAAATTTCGACAAAGGGGCATTGGTTATATGAGAGGAGGTTTCAAGCATTACGCCAAAGAAGCTAAACAAAGACTTGCCGACGGGTTTTGGCAAAATGTTAAGGAGCAAAGACAAGCGCATTTAAAGACGGCTGCGGACGACGGAAAGAGCGCGATACCCACGCTCATTGATTACAGAGAAAAAATCCGCAATCAAATTTATAACAAACGCTATTTTGAAGAAGAAGAATTTTATCTGAGAGTGGTGGACTTATTGGAAAGCGAAATCGTGATTACCAATCCGCTTGGCGCGCTCGCCGATAAAAATTTTTTAGACTCGCTTGACGTAAAACAACGCCAAAGCTATTTGTATGAGCTTTCAAATAAATATTTAGCCGCTTGCGAGCGGTATAAAAAAGAAAAAGAAAATCAATAATTTTAAAATTTTTTTCGATAAATATATTGAGTGAGGCTGCCGCAAAAATAATGTATACCCAAAACGCGGTTGCCTTTTTTGTATATATTTGTTAAAATATAGAGTACCAAAAAATACACGGAGAGACGCATTGACTGACAATATTTTTGACAAACTTAACGACGTGCAAAAAGCCGCGGCGCAAGCCACGGAAGGACCTGTGTTGGTGCTTGCGGGGGCTGGTTCGGGCAAAACGCGAGTGCTTACGCACCGTATCGCTTACCTTGTTTCCATTGGCGTCGATCCGAGAAATATCTTAGCGATAACTTTTACAAATAAAGCTGCGAACGAAATGCGGGAACGTTTGCAAAATATGGATTGTTCCGCCGAGTTGATGACGATTTCGACCATACACTCGCTGTGCGGAAAAATTTTGCGTTACGAAGCGAAAAAACTCGGCTATGAAAGTAATTTTTCCATTTACGACGAGCAGGATTCTGCAAAAGTTATAAAAGAAATATGTAAACGTCGAGGTATAGAAGATGACCGTATAAAAAAACTCGCGGCAAAACATATTTCTATAGCGAAAACATACGCTATGTCTCCCGACGAGTACCGCAAGGAAATGGAAGGCGATGATATCGGCACAGTATGCAAAATCTACGCCGAATACGAAAAGATTTTGCGTGACAATAACGCGATGGATTTTGATGATTTGCTTTTAAACGTCCACAGACTTTTTTCCGAGTTTCCCGAAACGCTGAATTTTTACCAGGAACGATTTAGATATATAAGCATCGACGAGTTTCAGGACGTCAACAAAGTGCAGTATGATATTTTTAAAATGCTTGCGAGTAAATACCGCAATCTTTTCGTCGTTGGCGACGACGACCAGTCTATTTACGGCTGGCGCGGGGCTGACGTGACTAATATTTTGCATTTTTCCGACGACTACCCCGACGCGAAAGTTTTTAAACTCGAACAAAACTACCGTTCTTCAAAGAAAATTTTGGACGTGGCAAACGAAATTATCTCAAAAAATCTGTCCCGTCACGACAAAAAGCTTTGGACTGACAGCGACGGCGGCGTAAAGGTGGAAACCTTTTCCGCTTTTACCGAAAACGAGGAAGCGGCGTACGTTATTTCGCAAATAAATTCTTTGATGCGTTATTCGGGACGCAGTTACGGCGATTTTGCCATACTTATGCGGCTTAACGCTCTTTCGCGTGTTTTTGAGCAGGAATGTTTGAAATACGATATTCCGCACCGAGTTTACGGCGGTTTCAAATTTTTTGAGCGCAAAGAAATAAAAGACTTAATCGCGTATATGCGCGCGGTAATAAATAAATCCGACAACGAAGCGTTACTAAGAATTATCAATACCCCCAAAAGGGGAATAGGCGATACCACTCAAAGCAAACTAAGGGAAGCGTCTATCGAAAACGGCATAAGTATCGTCGAGTATATTTCAAACGACGATAATCTGGAAGATTTTTCTTCCGGAACGAAGACTAAAATAAAAAGTTTTTACGAAACTTATCAAGTTTTATCACAACACGCGGCGGAATATACCCTCACGGACTTTGTGGAAAATATGATAAAGACAATTCGTTTTCGGGAAAGTTTTAAAGATACGGACGACGCGGACGAAAAGGCTATGAATATCGACCAGTTTGTCCTAGCGGCGGAAGAATACGAGGAAAACAACGAGGGCGCGACTGTAGAAGACTTTTTGCAATCGGTTAGTTTGACCTCGGATTCCGACAAAGAAAGCGGAGACGCCGTTACTTTGGCTACTATTCACAGCGCGAAAGGACTGGAATTTGACACCGTTTTTGTAGTCGGTCTTGATGAAAATATTATGCCTATTAGTCGGGCGATGTTTAACGAACAGGAAATGGAAGAAGAACGCAGACTTATGTATGTTGCCGTAACTCGGGCAAAACAGCGGCTATATCTCACGCGCGCAAAAAGCAGATTTTTGTTCGGCGACCGCAGCGGTACGATTGCTTCAAGATTTTTCAACGAAGCGTGCGAACTCATTTCGCCGAAAAAACAGCAGCTTTACGGCGAGTTTGATTTTCAGCCGACTGTCAAAGCCGCCGCTCCAAAAACCAAAGACGACAAAGAAATATCAAAGTACAAAGTCGGTAATGTGGTCAATCATTTGACGTTTGGAAAAGGTATGATACTTAATATTGCAAACGGCAACGCCGACATAATTTTTGATAAAGTCGGCAAAAAAACTCTCGCTCTAAAATACGCTCCTTTGGAGATAATAAAATAAATGAAAGAAATAGTCAGAAAACTTAATCAATGGGCGTACGAATATTACGTTTTGGACAATCCCACAGTTTCGGACAGCGAGTACGACGCGCTGTACGACAAGCTCGTCTTAATGGAAAAAGAGACGGGGATTGTTTTGCCTGACAGCCCGACGCGCAGAGTGGGCGGAGAGCCTTTGGCTAAGTTTGTAGAGCATACGCATATAAAAAGGCTTTATTCGCTTGATAAAGCACAGACATTCGGCGAACTGGGCGACTGGGTAACTAAAGTAAAAAAACTTTATCCAGACGCCGAATTTACGGTAGAGCTCAAATACGACGGCTTGACGGTAGTAGTTACTTACGATAAAGGCGAATTTATAAGCGCGTCTACAAGGGGCAACGGCGTAACGGGCGAAGATATAACCGAGCAAGTTAAGACAATAAAAAACGTCCCGCTTACGATAAACTATAACGGACTAATCGAGCTTGGCGGCGAAGGTATAATGAAGCTGTCGGCGTTAAAAGAATATAACGAAAGACACCCTAACGATACGCTAAAAAGCGCGCGTAACGCAGCCGCCGGAGCGTTACGAAACCTTGATTCAAAGGTTACGGCAAGCCGAAAACTCGGCGTGGTCTTTTATTCTAACGGATATTGCGAAAATGAATTTAACTCCCAAACCGACCTTGTCGAGTTTTTAAAGATAAATAAATTTAAAACTAACGACGTATTTATTAAAGTCAAAACTTTCGAACAGATAAAAGAAATTGTGCAAAAAATCGACAAAGAGCGTTCAGAATACGATTTTTTGATAGACGGAGCAGTCATCAAAGTCGATGACTATGCAATCAGGGAACAGCTGGGTTACACCGACAAATTTCCGCGGTGGGCGATCGCTTTTAAGTTTGAAGCTGAACAGGTTACGACAAAATTATTGTCGGTTGACTGGCAAGTCGGACGCACGGGCAAGCTCACCCCACTCGCCAATTTAAGCCCAGTCGAGCTATGCGGCGCGACAATAAAAAGAGCGACGTTAAATAACTTTGGCGATATAGAGCGCAAAAATCTTTCAACAGGCAGTATGGTATTTATTCGCAGAAGCAACGAAGTTATACCCGAAGTATTGGGACTTGCCGCAAAGACCATTGACAGCGAAACGATATTAAAACCCGAATATTGCCCAGCATGCGGCACCGCATTGGTTGAAAGGGGTGCGAATTTATACTGCCCCAACGACGACGGCTGCAGACCGCAGATTGTGCAAAGGCTCACGCATTACGCTGAAAAAAGCGGATGCGACATTGAAGGACTTTCGGATAAAACTGTTGAGCAGCTGGTCGACGTTTTAAATGTGAAATCCATAGCCGCGCTGTACAATATTACGCAGAGCGACCTAGAAAAACTCGACGGTTTCAAAGATAAAAAAATAAATAATTTGCTTCAAGCTATTGAAAAAAGCAAAAAAGTAAAACTCGCTAATTTTATTTACGCTTTAGGAATAGACAACGTAGGCAGCGTGACCGCAAAAGATTTGGCTCGAATTTACTTGAATATAGACGCTTTGAGCCAGGCGACCGAAACGGAGCTGACAAAAATAAATGAAATCGGCGAAGTAGTCGCTCGGTGTATCGCGGAATATTTTTCAGACGAATTTAACCTTAAACAAATAGAGTTACTGAGTGAATATGGAATAAATCCTAAATTTGAGAAAAAAGCGGAAGGCGTTTTCAGCGGCAAAAAAGTCGTTTTGACGGGAAGTCTTACTAAATACAGCCGCAGCGAAGCGCAAAAATTAATCGAGCAAAAAGGCGGCGAAATATCGTCAACCGTCAGTAAAAGCGTAAATCTTGTGATAGCTGGTATTGACGCTGGCAGCAAACTTGACGCTGCCAAAGCAAGCGGTATAGAAATAATCGATGAAGAACAGTTTATCAAAATGCTTGAAAACGATTGACACGCTGTGATATAATAATTAATAGGTGATTTTTGGCTTATAAGCGAATTAGAGTTATTTTATCGCTATTAAATTCGTCATTAACCGTAAAAATAATTGAAAAAACGGTTGTGAAATAAAACTACAAGGAAAACCGAATATATGAAAAGTATGACGGGTTACGCCCGTGTAACGGCGGAAAGTAACGGACGCGAACTTACCGTGGAGTTAAAGGCGGTAAATCACCGATATTTGGACGTAAACACAAAGCTGCCCAGAGCTTTTATCGCTTTTGAAGACGTGATAAGAAAAACCGTGGCGAAGAAAATGAACCGCGGACACATTGACGTTTTTATCAACTACACCGACCACAACGAAGATTCAAAACAAGTTATTTTGGACGTAAATTTGGCGAAAAACATACTCGACGCCGCAAAGACGCTAAAAGAAAATTTTGAATTAAAAGATGATTTTCAGCTTAACGCTCTTATGCGTTCGGGAGACGTGTTAACGTTTAACGTAAACCAGTTTGATGAAGAAGAAATATCCGCTTTTGTTGAAAACACCGTAAGCGACGCGTGCGACAAACTTAACCAAATGCGCGAAGCGGAAGGCGAAAAGCTTGAAAATATTATTTTTCAGCGACTAATAACCGTTGAAAAACTGACGAGCGAGATAAAAGAATATGCTCCGAAGGTAGTAACCGAATATAGAGAAAAATTAACGCAGCGAATAACCGAAGTGCTTGGCTGCGTGGAAATCGACCAGGCAAGGCTAATAAACGAAGTAGCTTTTTTTGCAGACAAGGCAAGCATAGACGAAGAAATCGACCGAATTTACTGTCATATCGCTCAGACGAAAAAATTGCTCAAAAGCAATGAAGCCGTAGGCAGAAAACTCGACTTTTTGATACAGGAATTTAACCGCGAGGCAAACACTATTTGTTCAAAATCAAACAACGTTAATATTACAGGTTGCGGAGTGGAATTGAAAAATGAAATCGAAAAAATCAGAGAGCAAATACAAAACATCGAATAAGGGGCACCTGCTCATTATGAGCGGTCCCAGCGGCGCGGGCAAGGGCACGGTTGTGTGCGAATTATTGCGCCGTATGCCCGAAATTATGCTCTCGGTATCCGCAACGACAAGAAAACCCCGTAACGGAGAAGTCGACGGAGTAAGTTACTTTTTTATAAATGAAGAAGAATTTTTAAGTATGATAAGTAACGGGGAATTTTTGGAATACGACCGTCATTTTGAAAATTATTACGGCACTCCCGTTAAATACGTTTTTGAAAACTTAGAGCAAGGCAAAGACGTTTTATTGGAAATAGATATTGCGGGCGCAAAACAAGTAAAAGAAAAATACCCCGAGGCAAAACTTTTTTTCATTGACGCGCCAAGCATTGACGAACTGAAAAGAAGGCTTGTTTGCCGAAACTCCGAATCGCAGAATCAACTTGACGAAAGGCTTTTGCGGGTTGAAGAAGAGATGAAATGCCGTCAAATATACGATTACGTCGTTATTAACGATACCGTTGATAACGCTGTTAATAAAATAATTCAAATTATTAAGGAGATGAAAATAAATGATAACAAAACCGCCGATTGACGATATGGTAAAAATTGCGAAGAACAAATATATTTTGTGCTGCGCTTTGTCAAAAAGAGCAAAACAAATAAACGACCTTCAAAACAAAGACGAAATCAGCGCGAAAGAAAAACCTATTTCTTTGGCAGCGGAAGAACTTGCCGAAGGAAAAATCAAGATAGTAGAGGAGTAAGACTTTGCTAAAAGGCAAGAACATTATAGTCGGTGTGTGCGGCGGTATAGCCGCTTATAAAGCGTGCGACCTTGTTTCAAAACTTGTAAAACAAAACGCTCACGTCGACGTTATTATGACAAAGAACGCGACGGAATTTGTCGCACCGCTTACTTTTGAGGCGTTGGCAAAGACCGCTGTCGTTACCGATATGTTCGACCGCAATCACGCGTGGGAAATCGAACATATTTCGTTCGCAAAAAAAGCGGACGCTTTTGTCATTGTTCCCGCAACGGCGAATATCATCGCGAAGATGGCTCATGGTATTGCCGACGATATGCTCAGCACTACTATATTGGCGACCAAAAAACCCATTATCGTATGCCTCGCAATGAATACGGGAATGTTCACAAATCCTGTTACTCAGCAAAACCTGAAAACAATCAGTGAAAGGGGCGCGATAATCGTTGACCCCGATAGCGGCAGGCTTGCTTGCGGCGACGTCGGAAGCGGAAGACTTGCCGACACGCAAGTGATATTGGATACGATAATAAAGACCGTTTTTCCAAAACGCGACTTGGAAAATAAAAAAATTTTGGTGACTGCGGGCGGAACTATCGAGCGGCTTGACGCTGTGAGATATATAACTAACGACAGCAGCGGGAAAATGGGTTTTGCCGTTGCGCAGGAAGCGTTTAACCGCGGAGCGAAAGTCACGTTAATTGTCGGCAGACATACGGCTGAGCTGCCGAAAAATATCGATGTAATAACAGTTACGACCACACAAGATATGTACGACAAGGTTTTTGAAAATCTTGACAAGAGCGATATTGTCGTAATGGCTGCTGCGCCGTGCGACTTCAAACCCGAAAAATATTCCGCCAATAAGATAAAAGAAAAAGAATTAACTGCAAAATTTTTGCCTAATCCCGATATAGCTGCAAGCGTGGGCAAAGTTAAAGGTCAAAAATTCTTGACCGTATTTTCCGCAGAAACCGAAAATTTGCTTGAAAACGCGACCGCAAAACTCATAAAGAAATACGCCGACCTATGCGTGGCGAACGACGTAACCAAAACGGGCGCGGGCTTTAACGCGGACACGAATATCGTTACGCTTATCACAAAAGACGGAACGGAAGAACTACCGCTTATGACTAAAAACGCGGTTGCGGAAAAAATTATTGATAAAATAGTTAGCGAGATAAATAGATAAAAAAATGGTATTTGAGGTAATCGTTGATATTTCCAATAGCCAAGTTGACAAAGTTTTCGACTACAAGGGCGAAGACTTTTTTCAAATAGGGCAAAGAGTGCTGGTTCCATTCGGGGGACGGCAGATAGAAGGTTATATCGTCGGTTGCAAAGAAACGTCGGATTTGCCCGAAGAAAAACTCAAAAGCATCGTTTCGCCTCTGGATAATTACACGGTAATACTGCCCGAAATGCTTCAGATGGCGGTATTTTTGAAAATAAAATACAATCTCAGACTGGTGGATGTATTACGGCTTTGTCTGCCGTCGCAAATGCGCGGGGGGAAGGTAAAGCAAAAATACGAGAACGCGGCGAAGCTTAATCTTGACGATTATTCGTATGAAGATATAATAAGGCAAATCTCACCAAGAGCAAAAAAACAATTGGAGCTTGTGGAATTTTTGCAGCAAAACCCCGAAACCCCGACAGCGGAACTGAATAAAAAATTCGGAACGGCTGTTAAGATGCTAGCGGACAGAGATTTAATAAAAATACTCAGTAAACAGACTGAAAGAAGACCGTATAAAGAACTTAACGCACCGAAAAATATACATAACCTTACTACCGAACAGCAAAACGTGCTAAATGAAATTCTAGCCGATATGACAAAAACTTATTTGCTTTTCGGCGTAACGGGCAGCGGTAAAACGGAAATTTATCTGAACATTATTTCAAAGGTAGTAGCAGAAGGCAAGAAGGCTATTATGCTCGTGCCTGAAATATCGCTTACGCCCAATATGCTAAAGCTTTTCCGTTCCCGTTTCGGCGACAAAGTGGCGTTATTGCATAGTGGGCTATCGGCTGGGGAGCGTTTTGACGAATGGGAAAGACTGCGGCTAAATAAAGCCAATATTGCCATAGGCGCGAGAAGCGCGATATTTGCCCCCTTAGATAACCTGGGGGTAATAATAATAGACGAGGAACATGACGGAAGCTACCAAAGCGACAGCAATCCCCGTTACGACACCCTTGAAGTGGCGAAATTTCGGGCAAACTTTAACGGCTGCGCTCTTGTTATGGGCAGCGCGACGCCGTCGCTGGTGAGTTTTTATCACGCTCAAAAAGACGATTACAAACTGTTGACTTTGCCTAACCGTATCAACAACCGTCCTATGCCTGAAGTGGAAATAGTCGATATGGGCTTGGAAATAAGAGCGGGAAACAAGGGTATGTTTTCATCAAGGCTATTGGAAGAGCTGAATGATGTGGTGAAAAAAGGCAATCAAGCTATGTTATTCGTCAACCGCAGGGGTTTTTCGTCTTTTGTAATGTGTTCCAAATGCGGTTATGTCGCAAAATGCACAGACTGCGACGTTTCGCTTACATACCACAGCGAAGAAAACGAACTAAGATGTCATTACTGCGGCAAAAGATACCGTATGTTCGACCTTTGCCCAAACTGTAAAAGCCAGTATATCAGGCAAGGCAAAATAGGCACTCAGCAAGTAGTGGCTTATTTAAAAAAACTTTTTCCCGACGTCGGCGTTTTGAGAATGGATTACGATACCACTCAAACCAAACAATCGCACGCAAAAATACTTTCGGCTTTTTCTCGGCGTGAAGCG
>ERZ795053.5641-NODE-5641-length-12843-cov-22.644589_pt1 | contig 12843 bp, 13 predicted proteins | sample MGYA00375137_ERZ795053 | MGnify/ENA primary metagenome ERZ795053 (study PRJEB30182, sample SAMN05720284) | activated sludge metagenome | isolation source: Anaerobic digester | place: Hong Kong | collected 2014-12-17 ... | reverse complement strand
GCTGATGCGGTGCGGGCCGGTCAGCACCAGTTGCGTAGCAACGGCCTGATCATCGAAATAGAGTGCGACCCCGCCGACCAGTTCATTGCCCCGAAAGACACCCGTCACCTCGAACCTGCCGCCGGTTGCCTGGCACAAGATATCCAGATAGACCGGCAGCGCGAAGAGGCTGCCCGACGGGCACTTCGCTACGAACTGGGTCCAGCGGTCATATTCGTCTTCGCGCAGGGACCGAACTGCGTATTCGCTGTGCATCGACTATCCAGGACTTCTACCACGGATCTTTTCGTCGGGTTCTTGTAGTATACTCCTACCCATGCCAGCCATCGATTCATGATACGCCAGGCGCTGAGAAGAACGGCCAAGTGGCTCCTATACAACATCGGCCCGGCAGAGCCGCTACGCGTCTGGTGGATGCAGCGCCGAGGCGCGGCCCTCGTCGAGCAGTGGGTAGCGCGCGGCCAGCCCGCGCCGCCACCCCACCGGCACAAGCAGGAAGTGCTCCGGCAATATGCATCAGCCTATCGGCTGCGCATTCTGGTGGAGACCGGCACACAGCACGGTCATATGTTGGCCGTCCTACGGAAAGACTTTTCCAGGCTCTATTCGGTCGAACTGGACCCCGTGTGCTACGAGAAAGCTCGCCGGCGGTTTCGATCCGACCACCACATCGAGCTCTTCTGCGGCGACAGCGCCGACCTGCTTCCGGAGATCCTCGTTCGTCTGCATGAACCGGCCCTCTTCTGGCTGGATGGTCACTACAACCCCAACCAGGCGCCATCTGGCGAACATGTCTCACCGATCCTGGCAGAACTGGCGCATCTCCTGACAGCGCCGCGTCTGGGGCACGTCATCATCATCGACGATGCCCGTCTTTTCAACGTGCGCTATGGCTATCCTCCTCTTTCCGAGGTGCTGTCCATGATCGAACGCGACGGCGGCTGGAACGTGCTGCTCCAGGACGACAGCCTGCGTCTGACGCCGCGTCTACAGGAGCAAGTCCGCCCCATCTCTGAACAGAGCGAACCAACGCATGAGTGAAGCCTCCGTCCGCACCCTGACTGTTGCATGCACGTCTGGGCTGAGCAACCGCCTGCGTGTGTTGCTTTCGGGGATGGCGTTGGCGGAGGCAAGCGGCCGGCGCTTCACCATGTACTGGCCGCGCACGAAGGAGTGCGCATCCAGCTTCACCGAGCTTTTTTCCAACGCATGGTCAGTGACAAATGTGAGCGGCGCTCAGTGGGCGAATCTGCGCGAGAATGCCGATCGCGAGCGAGTGAAATCCGACCTGTTGCGGACGGAAACGCCGCACCTGTACTTCTGGACTTCGCACACTCTGGTGATGCCCCATCGCTATCCTGCCCATGAACCACTCCTGCACAGGATGGCGGAACTGCTGGCAGATATGCATCTGAGCGACGATGTCATGGGCCGTGTCGTCGCGTTTACGGCTAGCGTGTTTCGCCCGCGCATGGTTGGCGTGCATCTGCGTCGCGGTGATATGCGTGTACTGGAGCCCATCCGCGCTCACAATACAACGACAGCAATGCAGGCCGTGGATGCTTACCTGGTGCAATCTCCATATGCCGGAATCCTTCTATGCACCGACGACGGCGCGCCAAATCAATACACCGGCCAGCCGCTGCCTGCAGAAGGAGTGCGCGCAAAATTCGTGCAGCGCTACGGAGAGCGCGTGGTCTCGACAACTCCGCGCTCGCTCGATCGCAGCGCGCCGATCGCTATCCAGGATGCGCTGGTGGATCTGTGGCTGCTGCGCCAGACGGATTTTTTCGTCGGGACGGCCGGTAGCTCGTTTTCCGACATGGTGATGTTGGGGCGTTCCGTGCCGGTGACAGTGTGCCAGTCGCAGCATCCGCTGCGCTACCTGCTCCCACTGAGAATCTGGCTGCGTGGAGAGCGCACCTTCTCATGGCTGGCGCGCTACTACTGGCGTATCATCCGTCCTCGCGCCGCGAGGTGAAGTACGCCTGCACGTCGCGGTGCAGGCCCGCTTTGGCGCTGGCCCACTCCCACAGCCCAGCCGCGTTCATGCCCAGGTCGGTAGCCGGGTCGAATCGATAGCGCTTGAGGATCGCGTTCCGGCTGCCATATTGGCGATTTACCGGGTCGCCGTGCCAGAGATGCAGCGCCATGCCGGGCACGCAGCCGATGCGTCCCTGGACTTCGGCGGCGAAGGGCTGTGCCCAACGCAGATAGTGGGCGAAGAAAGGCTCGTCCTCTGCGGCCACCGGCAGTGCGGCGGTGCGGGCCAGATACCAGTCCGCCACTTGGCGCGGCCACGGGATGCGCAACAGTCTATTCAACCCTTTGTCCACAAGGAAGGGGCGATGCTGAAGAGAGGCGCACGCAATCCCCCGGACGCAGCGGCTGTTCAACCCGCCGCCGGCGGCGTGAGCGAACAACTCGTCGCCGCCATCCAGGATTGCCGCATCGTACACGCCGTGCCGGGCGATGAGGTCGCGGCGCGCCGCCCAGGCGATCCCCGGCTGGCCATGCGCCGCCGCGCCGAGCCGCGCCGACTCCGGGCGGCGCTGGAGCTGGCAGGCAAAGCTGCGCCGGCTGCGCCCGGCAAAGGTGAGCCGGCCCTGTGCCATGCGGCCGACGCGTTCCTGGGGCTGCACCAGCGGCCACTTGTCTAGCAGCGCCGCGGTCTGCTGCGCCCAGTCCGGGTTGGTGAAGAGGATGTCGGCGTCCAGCCAGGCAACCTTGGCGACGTGCGCGGGCAGCCGGGCGATAGCCAGGTTGATCAGGCGCTCTTTGACCCACATCGCATCGCGCCCGCGCACCTGGATGACCTGGGGCCCTGGTGGCAGCTCAAAGGGATGTTCGCCAAATGCGCATTCGATGGTCACCAGTGGGATGCCGGCGGCGCGAATCGGCGCTGCAAAACGCTCGTAGTTGGCGCGCTTGGTGTGGTAGCCAGCCGGGTTGTAGTAGGTGGTCACCACCCACACCTCGGCGCACGCCGCGTAGGCCGGCGCTGGGCGATATTCGTTCACGGCGCCCTCCAGGATGGCAGTGCGCCTGCTTCCCCTTCAACCTCGTTGCGGGCAAATACCCGCAGCACAGCGCGTTCGTCGTGGACCCCATACGAGGCCAGCCATCCGTCAGCCCAGCGCACGAGCCCGCACGGGTAGACGACTCGACGCGGCGCCATGTGGCTGGGCGTGGGCCGCTGGCGTGGGCCTTCGTGTTCCGGCCAGAGGATAGGAGAAGGGCGGATGTACGTGGGCGCAAAGGGGGGCGTCGCCGCAAACGCATAGACGCCTCCATAGTAGCGCACGGGCGCGAAGCGCTCCCGCAGCCAGCGCTTGACCCGGCGTAGCCCAAGCATGCGGCCGAGCTTGTTCATCGCCGGGGTGCGGGCAGCGTGGGCCAACTCCTGGGAATGCGTGCGTGAATGGAAGAGCGCAATGTAGCTATCGCCGACGCGCACCGGCGGCGTGCCACTACGCAGCGCACCAAAACGCCGGGGATAGGCCAGCGTGTCCCACTCCGTGCGATAGACCGGTGTGCAGCGCACCGGCTCGGCGCCGGCAAGCTCGGCGCGCAGCACGCAATGCGGCTGTACCCAGTAGATGACGAAAAGCTCGCCGTCATGTTCGAAGAGCATCCAGTTCTTTTCGCAGAGGGCACGCGGCCCGTCCAGTTCCAGCAGCCGCGCCGGCGAACGGGCCTGCAGGGTATCGGGATCCAGCTCGACCAGGTGGATTTGGTTGGGAACCGTGTTCCAGTCGTTGTTATAGTGGACGAACAACCTATCCCGGTAGACTAGAAAGCGCGCGTCGTAGTGATTGGTGGCTCCACCGTCGATAGTGTCGGACAACGGCGTCACGGATTCCGTGATCACGCGCAGATCTTCGTCCAGCCTGCAGAGGGCGGTGGCGACCCGGAAAGGCTTTTCGTAGCCGAAGTCTACCCGGTAAGCCATCAGCAGCCGGCCGCGAAAGCGGACGATTGCCGGGTTGTAGATGCACACAGTCGCCGAAGGCCGAGAAGGTCGCCACCTATCTGGAACGAGCTGAGTCGAGTCCAGAAGGATTCTGTCAGACGCCATGTCGACGACCCCGCATCAACACTTCTGATGTGAATCCTACCCAGTGTGCAGTCACACGCATACATTGCAATTGTCTGCGTTCATCAGAGGGACGAAATGCCAGCATGAGCCAATGCCAGACGACGCCCAATCCGCCCCGCGCCATGCGGCGGACGATCGTGCTCCGCAGCCAAGGATCGGTCATCGCAAGTACCGCACTGGTGCGCCCTTTGCCATGGGCGAGTCGAGCAAAGTAGCGTTTTTGCAGACGTTCAGCCACTACGCAGTGATGCACGACTGCATGGGGCGTATAGGCCACGCTTTTGCCATGCTGGAGGATGCGTTTCTGATATTCGGTTTCTTCGCTACCCAACATCTGATCGGCATGTCGACCCAGATCTGTGCGAAACAGACCAAGCTCTTCAAACGCACACTGCCTGAAAGAGCAATTTGCACCAAACAACATCTCTTCTTTCTCGAGAAGGTGCGCTGTGTCACCGAGATCAAGCATGGAAAGCTGCGGCAGCAGGCTATCGATCAACCAGGAAGGCCGATTGCCCTCCCAAGCAGGTACGATCTTCCCACCGATTGCCCAGGCATCAGGGAAAGCATCATACGCGTTCATCAGCTCAGCCAACCAACTCGCTTCGGCCACCCCATCATCATCCATGAATGCGATGATCTCCCCCGTGGCTGCTCGCAACCCTGTATTGCGGGCATGAGAAAGTCCCAAGCGTGGTTCATGCAACAATCGCAACCGTTCATGTCCAACACGGTCCTGCCATGCCCTTGCGAGCGCTGCGCTGTCATCTGTACAATGATTGTCTACCACAATGATCTCATAGTGCTCGGGTGGTAAAGTCTGTGACAGCAAGCTTTGAATCGCGCTGGAAAGCATATCTGCCCGATTGTGGGTGCAGATTGTGGCGGTGATGTGAATAGTCATATCAATCAAAAAGACGTCGCCATTCAGCCTGTAACGCCTGAGCTTCGGATGTTTCCATCAAGTCCAGCAATTCGGAATAATTGGCAATCAATTCACTGTAGGGCCGATTCCAACTGCGTTGTGTGGTGGATGAAACCGGACGCTGTTCGACGCCTAGCGCCTGGAAAATTGCCCCGCAACTGCGGTTTCGAGATGCCTCATCAAGCAGATCATCTTCATAGGTGACGGTAAGATAGGGAACACTTGCTAAAACCTGTAGGATTCTCTGCCTATTCTTGACATACTCTTGAGCTATGACAAGTACTCGTTCTGGTGGAATAGTGAGATAGGTGGTATCGGGGTCTTTGAGCCGTTGAAACCCACCCCAGTGCATGGTAGTAGACGCTACCGCTCTTGACACTGCCTGGTCAAAGAGGTTACGGCGTTGGATGTGAACGATTTGCCAGTCGCGAGCGAGGACTGCATGAATCGTTCTGGATGCTTCTGTGATATGGTGTACAAACAATTTGAAACCATACACATCATAAGTACACCTTTCGGCTTTCCAGAGGATGTAGGGAACCGGATACCGACGCACAAGCCAGTATGGTAGCTTTTTTGCCCCTCGCCAATTTCTCTTGCCGAGTATTTCTCCATCGCACTGGACCTGAGGGTGGGACTTAAGCAAGTGAACAAGAAGCTTGCTGCCACTTCGCCCTTGTCCAAAGATGATAAAGCTTCTCATCGTAATTCCTGGTTGTACTTTGCCTGGGCACACAGTTGTTTGTATACCCGGTCTATAGATTCAGGGGCTTCGCACCTTGGCTGCGTCCGCTGCAGCAGTGGATCGGGAAATGTCCAGTCTGGGGCAACGTCCAGAAATGTGCCTAGTGTATCCAGGGCTGTACCGTGCAATACTTGATCGTAGTGTAAAAATAGCCATTCGCCTAGATGGCGATGGATATCCAGTACATGGCTATACATCAACTGCCAAATCTGCAAACAATCGGCATAGCCCAGCTTTAGCGAGGCCAATTTGGGAACCGCTCGCAGCTCGCTCATCATGCTGGCCGCCGTGATGGTCGGTTCCCGAAACACGCAGATAAAACGCGTTTGCTCTAGCCAGGGCCGCCAGAGTGGCAAGGTGTAGCAGAAGCGGGGATCCTTCAAGCAGTATACTTTGTTCTGTATAAGCCGCTGGATTCGTGCATCGATTTCCGGCGTTGATCGCATGGGGACACCCGGACGCACTTGAGACAACCACCGCTCGCCGGCGCCAGGTTTTCCGCGGAACAGTGTGCGGCGCAAAGAACTGTATACCGGACCCGGTCGGAAACGGGGCGGCACCCAGGGCGTGACAGACGCAAGAATCTCCTCATTGATGGCGTTGACCTCGACATCTTCATAGAAGCCTTTGGGGTTGGACGCCCGTGGCTCATAGAGTTGCGTTCCCATAAAGTAACCGGCACGTGCCAGGGTGCCAGCCACCATACTGGTGCCACTGCGTCCAGAACCCATTATCAGACAGTTATACATTACTCAGGTAAAGCATAGGCATATCCAAATGCCTCAAAGTCCGCCCGGTAGCGCTGATAAACCAACGTGTGCAACTCTTCGTCATAGAATTCACTCAGGTCAACACCTTGAGAGTGGCTCTTGTTCAGGTGACGGAGCTTAGGCACAGCCTCGCCGATCACGCCTATTGCTGCAAATGCGCGCACGAAATCCTCGGCATAAGCTTCGAATCGACCGATAAAGGTGTAGGGGATTTGGCCAAAGAGCAGATTCGCAACCTGCGGTCGCCAATGAGGGTTCATTTCCAGGTCCGCCTGAGGCACGATTTGGTGAACGAATTCAGCGAAACTCTCCGGTTGCCTTTGGCTGGGCAAGTCGTGAAAAATAAGGGGCCAATCCAACACGTTATTGGCGATCTTATCAAGATAACAAGAGACCAGCCGGGTATAGGGATTGCGAGTAAAGCTGACAAAAGTGTATCCCTGCTGCACAAGTCGGCTAAGCGTCGGTGATGGCCAGATCGGTGGATGCTGGCGCAAGGGTGACGGCTCACCGTGGATGGAGCGAGGATCAGATAGATCGATGGAGTGTTTTGCGTCGCCTAGTTCCAGTTCGACTAAGGCGGTCTTTAGCGTGCTACAACCGGTCTTTGGATTATTGATGTATACGTAACGATATCTTTCTGAGCGGTTGACACTGTTTTTCAGTTGTTCAAATCGCATCTGTTTGAGGGCTTTCCGTGTAATCGGACAGATTGCCTTCGTCAGATCGATCCTAAATCGTCTCACGTATTTCAAATATCTTGTGAAAGCCACTTTGCCTCCGTGCGGTTGGTTCCGAGATCAAGCAGTTGGCTTATCGATCGAACTATACAATGTTGAAATAGCGTTTCAGTTCTGGCGAAACCGGAACCATTCCTCGACTTTTTTCCCACCCGCGTGGCCTTGGGATTCTTTCCGAATGATTCTCACCGTGTCCAACCAAATAGACGGCACTTCTATATGGATATTCTTGCAATGGACGACCTTTTTGCTCGTAGTACAATCTGGCCTGCCGATGGGTGCCGAGAATGAACATAAGAAATTCAGAATCGACGTGTTCAAATAACTCGTTCTGCGTACTTTTTTCCGATACTTTTGGCGATATATCCTCCATTAGCAAAGAGAAGCTGAAGATATTCCCCGTTCCACAAACCGTATAGGGTGCATAAATTGGGGCTACCATGTCACCCTCCATTTTGTAAACAGACGCCATTATCCAGCCATTTTCGCCCGGGTGAGTGTTTACATAGGCCGAAATATCATTGCCAACATAGTCATCGGCATCAAAGATCAACATGTATTCAGGGGTGTACTTTTTTGCGGCTAGTATACCGATCAGTAATTTTGACCCTTTGTCTACCCTGAATAGGGACAGGGCAATCCGGCGCTCTTTTGAATGAACTTCCTCTGGGTCTTCTGTTCCACGTAGCACTTGACGAGCCAGGCTGCGCACGCCGATTTTTCGACGCAAGACTTGTATAACCAGGCTGCGTACCCCGGTTTTTGTTTCACAATCAGCATTCGCCGGGTTCCTGAACCAGTACACGTCATCGGGTGGTAGCGATAGATTTCCCAGACGCTTGAAGTTGTTTGCTGCCGCTTCTAAATCACCGGGGAAATCGACCACAATGAACTCGGTGTGACGATTGATGAGTTCTGCGTGATGGAAGAGGGGCATCTGCTTGCCACAAATCACAATGACCCGAAAGTCCTGATCCTGTTGACTACAAACAGAATAGAGCGTGTTGTTCAACAATTGCCAGATCTTTTCGTATGAATAGCAGTTGTCTGGATGCACTACACTTGTCACAAATACCAGCATACGAATTCTCCTATGCAATGACAACGCTAGAACTCATATCCCATCAGATTGATCTCGTCCTTGAAGAATTCCGCAATCTTCGTTCTCTGATCATCGTCCAGTATGTCACGATAGCTTCGCCGATCGAGGCGAAATTGTGATTTTGCGAACGGCAATTCCAAAGCCTCTGGAATCCCCAATTGCCTTCGCACAGCATCCAAGTCAGCGGCCAAGTTCTCATAACGGCAGATTCTGTCCACTACGACTACGCCATTGATTGTGTACAGATCGATCCCAGCGCGCTTAAGACGGCGAAATCTTTGCGCAGCCACATACCTCGCCAGTGTAGGACGAGGCTCTGATTGATGCCTAAAATAGTAGTGAGAGATTACTCTGTCCCACGGATTTCTCTCAAAGCAGAACTTGAAGTAGGTATCCCACACCAGCGTTCCTACATGTGCCTTGATCTCTTGGGCGGAAGAATGGCTCATGAGCAATGGTTTTCGTTTGCGGGTCCAGACCCATTGGATCAAGCCTTTGACGCTGTGGTCCCTCGGCTTGGGCAGGTAATGCTGAGGAGCGCGTCCCCCCATTGACATTCTGAGTTCTTCATCTTCGGAAATCATGAATGGCGTGATGATATCGTCTGGGCCACAGATCCTGGAGAGCGCAATCTCGGTCGATGTGCCCGCAGTCTTGGCTGTCTTGATAAAAATGAACTTGTATTTGTGTGAGACAATCATACGATTCTCTTATGCTTGGTGCATAAAATCAGGCCACAGACTCAACTCAATCTCCGGGCATAATTCGCAGGTCCGCGCCACATCATCGGCAAAAAAGGCGGCCAGTCTGGCGCGCTCCTGAGCGGAGGGTTTGGCGATCACGTATGGGCGAACATTGTGCGGAGCAGTGATGTTTCTTGGCGCATACCGGTTATCGACCCCAAGGAAGCTGTAGGTGCGCGCCAGTTCCCCCGGCGGATCTACCACAGACTTTTCAAACTGCAAGATCAGGATTTGCTTCCGGTCAAAATGGCGAAAAAGCTGAGCAAGGCCGACACTATATAGACTGTGCAATGTTGCCTCGCTATAACACGAGAATGTGTCGTATACCTTTAGTTGCTGCTCACTCATGTTTTGAGACATGCTATGCCGGCGTGGACCCCTCTTGAGGTGGTTCAAGTGCGAAATGAAGCGGTCAACTGGGTTGCGCAGGATGACGATGATCTTTGTTTCGGGGGCAGCGGTCGCCAGATGTTCGATACAGTGTGGGTACGCCAGATAGGTGGGCGAAAACTCACCACAGATCGCGCCTGGCGGGCTGGCGAAGGCAAGTCGGTACAGTTCAATCTGCGCTGGAGTCATCCCAGTGTGTTGAAAGTGCTCAAAGTAGTGTAGCTCTTTTCGCCTGGTGCGGTTGGGCGCCACTTGCGGGTGCTCAAGGAGCAGCGCGTGCCACCAGGTTGTGCCGGCCTTTGGCGATCCAATTCCAACATAATCCGGCGGTTTCTCAATCGTCCAGCCATGCGCAGATGGCGGAGCCAAATCTTCCATCGTAAATGGATTGGTAACGAACTTCGATATTTCTTTGCGGGGATCGCGGATTCTTCCCGCCAAGCGAGTCAACAGTTCACCAACTACCGGTGTCTCACGAAGATGGCTGCGGATTAGCGTTTTCCAGGTGCGCAGATCGCGCCCGTTTCTGAATTGGTCAAGCAGAACTCCTTTCGCCCGATGCAGTCTTGGCCCCTTTTCTCCTCCGCCGACGGCAGTATACAGGGCAAGTTGATCTAGTTGTTCGAACAGGTCACTGCATCCCGCTGGTGCATCTTCGCCGCGCAACCAGCCGAGGTAGCTATCATCGTCGTTGAAAAGGTGCGTTGCTGCCTCATCCCGCAGTTTACTGAAGTGATTGTTCTGGGCATCCCCCTTGGCGCTAATGCGATCACTTACCGGCTCCCGGCTGTTCACCCCGTGATGATAGATCAGGCCTCCATAGATGGCGCCCATCAGGTAGTGGAAAGATCGCCGATTGCTGCGCGTCAGTTTGCGGATAGGCAGACCTTCAGCCTCGGCAACCCAGGTAAAGTGAGACAGATTGTCGGAAGGCGGCTGACCGGCATCGTTGAAGTCGAAACGAAGTTGGTGGCGTTCGACGAAATCCACGGTTGTGCAGAGGCAGCACGGGTGAACATAGGGGCGGATGGCAGAACCCATCTCGTCGCGCCAGACTCCGGCCAACGCAGCACCCTCGCCGAGTGCTGCGAGCAGCGGCGTCAACCAGCCGGCTTTCAGTGGGTGGGCGTCACTGTCCAGGGTAACGATATACGTTGCGCCTTCTTCTCTGGCCTGGTGATAGAGCCGCTGTAGAGGCGTTCGGTATGGGTGGTGAAGTTGCTCGTATGGGGCGGCGGTGAGCAAGGTCAGCCGGGGCCGCGCCAGAAGCCACGTATCCAGTTGCGGTGCGCCAAGCCGGTTGTTCCAAAGATAAATATGGTATTCCGGGTAAACGGTAAACCTTGCGATCCGCTCCAGGCAAAGGCGGATCCAGCGATCGTCGCTGCTGGTATGACCTCCGTTGACAATCAAGATAGCGACTTTACCAGTTGGATTTGCCATTGAGCGGTGTTTTCGTGTCAGTATCAGGGAAAGAATCAGAGGGAGTCATCGCATACTTCCTGCCGTCGCATCGACGCCTGTCAGGACTAAGAGACTGTATGAAAAGGGTGGAAATCTGACGCAGAGACGCGGCGACGCAGAGGAATTGCATTGCCGGTACCTGCTGTGCGTTCTCTTGATTGTCTCTGCGTTTCTCTGCATCTCTGCGCCTCTGCGTCAAACTGGGTGACTTTTCAAACGGTTTCTAAGCGTAGCGGCGCCTGGGGCCACCAAGTCGGTCCGCCAGCAGCAGCGCCTCTTCGATGTCGTGGGTGACGTAGAGCACGAGCGGCCGCCGGCGTTCCCATAGCGCCAGCAGCTCTTCCTGGATCACCAGTCGCGTTTGCGCGGCCTCCGGCTGCCCGATGGGTAAGCGCTGCGCCATTATAGCACGCGCGTCGTTGCCGCCGCGGTGACGAAGGAAACGGTGCGCCCAAGCATTCACATCACCTTGCCGCGGAAGCATATCAGCAGCCTGCCGGTGGCTATCCCAATCGCCAGGCGGCAGAGCCGGAGCAGTTGATGAAGCTGTGAACTTGTGTTTCGGTTCCGACCCACCGTTGGCCGGCGCATCCTCTGCCACGCTCCGTCATCCAGCGCTGCGACTTTGGCGGCATCTCGCACCTGCCGTTCCAGGCAGCCAAGCGCATCCAAATATGGGCCGTAGATTTGTCTGCGCAGCATTCGGACGGGTTTCACGTTGCTGTGGAAGCGGGGGTTGTACAGCCATCTCCTGATCTGCGTCAGGCCACTGAAGTGATAGAAGATCAGCGGCTGACCGTCCACATAGATCTGGCGATCTTCGCCTTGTGTGAGGCTGCAGTTGGCGACGTTCCATCTCGCCACATCGGCGCCTTTGTGGATCAGCACGACTACGCCGGAAAAGCGGGCCGGCCAGTCGTCAAGATACTTCTGATCGCCAAATTTACCATCTTCGCTGCGGAGGTGGCACCACTCGATGCAGCGTTCGCCCCACCACCGAAGGCAGGCAAGCCCAACCGCATCACGCCGGAACGTGACCCAGGCCACGTTGAAGAGTCCAAACTGGGCAGAGTCAGCTTGCGATGCGGGAGGATAACGTTGCGGCACAATGCCGATCGATCCCGTCCCGAGTTCCTCGAACAGCGGCCTCGGGTCATCAAAAAAGTATAGATCCGCATCCAGATAGGTGATCATCTCCATTTCCGGGTTGCGGTTGAGTACGAAGCGCGGCAAGAACGGCGTGCAGGTGAAGTAGTATTCCAGCGCCGTGCGCTGTGGCTTGACGGTGAGCAACTCCGGGTTGGCGTTTTCAAAATCCGTCAGATGCATGGCCCGCACCGCCGGCAGGTTCATCTGCGTGAGAATACGGAAAGTCCCTTCATCCAGGCAGAGCACCCAGATCGTGAATGGTGGGCAGTGCGCCTCTAGCGACTGGATCAGGGCCAACCCGCGCACCAGATAGTGATGGTCGAAGTAGGTGCAGAAGTGAAATGCGGCAGGCGTCATGGCTACACCTTTGGCGATGAGTTTTCGTCGGGAGTTCTCGGCGCCGGCGCAGCAGGCGAGCGTTGGAACAGATAACCGCGATAGCTGTTCTGTTCCGGCGCGTTGGTAATGACCGGATTGAAGCCGACGACAAACTCGCGGCGCAGTCCCAACCCTGCACTGTGTGCCACTGCGAGCAGATCCGATTCGTTGATGCACCAGCCCAGATATTCCGTGTCGTAGCCGTGGCGATAGGGGCGCTGGATGAACACAAAGGAGGGCGCATTGCGCACGATGGGCAGATCGGTGACATACAACAGATCGTTCGTCACGGCGCACAGATCCTGGAGTTGCGCCTGCCAATCCTCTGTATATTGCAG
>ERZ795053.5637-NODE-5637-length-12849-cov-6.960450_pt1 | contig 12849 bp, 11 predicted proteins | sample MGYA00375137_ERZ795053 | MGnify/ENA primary metagenome ERZ795053 (study PRJEB30182, sample SAMN05720284) | activated sludge metagenome | isolation source: Anaerobic digester | place: Hong Kong | collected 2014-12-17 ... | reverse complement strand
GTCAAATAATTTCTCCTCTAATCTATACTAAAAATGATTGGGTAAGTAATCACTCAGTAACATCTCTCTACAAAAACATTCAAAAAGAAGGCATTAAAGTCAAATGAGTCCCACGAAACAAGATTTAATTGGCTATAGACTTTTACGTGCCAAGGAAACCTACAATGATGCAGAAATATAGTCATTCCTTACTTTGAACCAATAAAGAGTCTAATAGAACTAATTGAAAATACTATAAAATCATAATTCGCTATAAAAATATGCCCCTGTTTTCGTAATAAATGATTGAACGAAAAAAGTTAATTTTGCACCTCATTAAATACAAACTTAATCGAACATGAATTTCGTAGAAGAACTTAAGTGGAGAAATATGCTTCATGATATGACTCCTGGTGCCGAAGAATTTTTAAACTCTCAAAAGACCATTGGCTACATTGGTTTTGATCCTACGGCGCCATCGCTAACAATTGGAAATTATGTACAGATTATGTTGCTCAATCTTTTTCAAAAAAGTGGCCATAGACCCATTGTACTTATGGGCGGTGCCACTGGAAGAATAGGTGATCCATCAGGAAAAGATAAGGAGAGAGTCCTCAAAAGCTATGAAGAACTGGATGCCAATCTGAACCGCCAGCTCGAGCAGATGAAACAATTGCTTGATTTTGAAGGCCCTAATGCAGCTGTGATAGTCAACAATCTCGATTTTTATAGCAATATGGGAGTCCTTGATTTCCTGAGAGATGTGGGAAAAACACTGACCATTAGTTATATGATGTCAAAAGACAGCGTGAAAAACCGTCTTGACACTGGGATGTCATTTACGGAGTTCAGCTACCAACTTCTCCAAGCGTATGACTTTCAACTGTTGTATAATCAATACGACTGCCGCATACAAATGGGCGGCTCTGATCAGTGGGGAAATATCACCTCAGGAACAGAATTCATTAGAAGAAACCTCGAAGATGCCAAGGCTTATGCGATTACAACACCATTGCTAACCAAGGCCGACGGAACTAAATTTGGAAAATCAGAAGAAGGAAATATATGGATGGATGCGGAATTGACGAGTCCTTACAAATTTTACCAATTCTGGCTAAATGCAGATGACCGCGACATCAATAAATTCATGAGGTACTTCACCTTTAAGTCAAAGGAAGAAGTAGAAAACCTCGAAGCGGAGTATGCCGATGACCCTAGAATGCTCAAGAAAATATTGGCAGAAGAACTGACAGAACGCATTCATGGGGCAGAATCGGCACAATCAGTCCAAGAAGTATCAGAATTATTATTCGGCAAATCAATCACAGCTGAGACGATAGTCAATTTGAAACCAAAAACATTTGAAACTATTGGTGAAGAAATTCCTCGATATGAAATTGATGCCCATAAATTATTGGATAAGACAAACATTCAAGAGTTACTCTTCGAAGTGACAGACATTTTCAGTTCGAAAAGTGATTTCAGAAGATCGGTCCAAAATAATGCCATTAGTATTAATAAAACTAAAGTCAGTGATGTCGATTTTGAGATTTCTAAAAATGACTTCATTCATGGCAAATATATCATGCTCGAAAATGGAAAAAAGAATAAGTACTTGTTGACACTTTAAAAAGGAATAAAACACTTATTTAGCTATTATTTAATGTTTTAAACATTACAATTAACAATAATATGTCATTTTTTTGTTAATTTTTCATTTAATTTCCATTCCTTCTTGATTTCATTTTGGAAATTGGGGTTTTGGCATTAAATTTGTCCTCTAGAAATTCGGCTATTACACATAGTTAGTCGGTTTAAAATTTAAGTATCCTATGAAATCTTCAATAGTTGCGACATTAAGTCTAATTTTATTTTTGGGTTCTTGCTCAAAAGACAAGATGCCTTCATCCACCGATCTTGACAATCAATTAAGACAAAATATTAGAAATGCTTCTCCTGATGGTACTTTGGAATACTATATACTTCCGAACGAGAAAGATCTGAGTGCAATACCTCAAGAACCTAAAAATCCATTGACAGAAGTAAAAGTCAAGTTAGGAAATATGCTTTACTTTGAAACAGGATTGGCCAACAAAGCCTTATTTCCCGAAAGTAATGGAACATATTCTTGCTCCACTTGCCATATTGCAGAGGCTGGTTTCAAACCAGGTCTATACCAAGGTATTGCAGATGGAGGACTAGGAATCGGAATCAGAGGCGAAGGTAGATATATCAACTCCAATCTATATTCGGAGGCAGAGCTAGATGTACAAAGCAACCGTCCGTTAACCATGGTCAATGTGGGATTTGTGAAAGCAACCATGTGGAATGGCTCTTTCGGTGCAGGTGGAGTTAATGAGGGTACAGAAGCGGTCTGGAATGATGAAGATGGGACTATCAATAATAACACAGGAATGCTGGGTATCGAAGCACAGAATATGGAAGGTGTTCACACTCATAGAATGGATTGTGACGAGGAGCTATTGACTCAGCTCGGATATAAAGAAATGTTTGATGAAGCATTTCCCGAAATTCCTGTAGAGAAAAGATACACAATCGAAACAGCATCTCTTGCCATGTCCGCTTATATTAGGACAATACTTTCAACCAAAGCACCATTTCAAGATTGGCTTAAGGGAGATAATTTTGCGATGAGCAATGACGAAATTCAAGGCGGTATCTTATACTTTGGCAAAGCGCAATGCTATCAATGCCACTTTGAACCAAATCTAGGCTCTCAGGAGTTTCATAGACTTGGCGCCAAAGATATGTATGAGAGAAGTTCCTTTAATGCTTTTCCTACGGATAAAAGAAATCTAGGAAGAGGTGGATTTACATTGAATCCTGCTGACAATTACAAATTTAAAGTGCCAGGCATTTACAATGTTGGAGATACTGAATTTTTCTTTCATGGAGCGAGCAAAACTAGCTTAAGAGATGTCATAGAATACAAGAACTTGGCAATTTCTGAAAATATCAATGTACCTACCGACTCATTAAGTTCAAAGTTTAGACCACTTGGATTAACAGAGACTGAAAAAGAACAATTATTGAAGTTTTTAAATATCTCGCTTAGAGATCCGGACTTAGTAAGATACAAGCCTAGTTCAATTTTTAGTGGAAATTGCTTTCCTAATAACGATTTTATTTCACAAATGGAAAGTGGGTGTAATTAAAAAATAAAAGTTTAAAAACATAAAGGGGAATGAATGTTCGTTCCCCTTTTTTTATGCAAATTACTTATTTGGCTCTTAATAAATTCTCACATCCTAAGAATAGTCAAGGTGTTTTCATTGTGCTTTTGAAGACTTTACAGCCTTTTTCTCAAAAACAATAAATTCAACCATGCTAAAATCATCACGATGCCACCGATGGGAGTGACGGGGCCGATAATTTTGTTATACCCTAATTGCATACACAACAAAAACAAGCTTCCACTAAACATCACTTGACCAGCCAATAGCATATAAAAACTGCGTTTTAAAGTCATGTTTTGATAACTTATCGCAGGTCTAATACTTAATCCCAAAATAAGTAATACCACCGAAGTAATCATGTGATATTTGGTTCCAGTATTATAAATATCTAAATGGTAAGCATCCAATTTACTCTTGAGCATGTGGGCTCCGAAGGCACTCAATGCAATACCCAATGCACCATGGATACCAGCAATGGTAATTAATAATCGATCAATCATATACTTTTATTTTATAGTCCAATCTATTGGGGAAATCCCCTTAGAAATCAAATAATTATTGGCAGCTGAAAAATGTCCGTTGCCTAAAAACCGATTGCCCGCCAATGGCGAAGGGTGAACGGATTCTAAGACCAAGTGTTTCTTGGTGTTGATGAGTGGTTTTTTACTTTTGGCAAAATTGCCCCAAAGCATGAAAACCAAATTCTCTCTATTTTCAGAAATCTTCCGGATGACAGAATCTGTCCAATCCTGCCACCCAATATTTTTGTGAGAGCCAGCTTTGTTTTTTTCGACCGTAAGCATGGCATTGAGCAATAATACTCCCTGATCAGCCCAATCAACCAATAGTCCGTGATCGGGAATGGCAATACCTATGTCTCTATTCAGCTCTTTGTATATGTTCAACAAAGAAGGAGGAATTTTCACGCCTTTGTTTACACTAAAACACAGCCCCATGGCTTCGCCGGGATTATGATATGGATCCTGACCTAATACCACCACTTTGACCGCAGAAACTGGAGTTCTATTAAAAGCCTCGAAAATCTGGTTTCCCGGCGGGTATATTACTTTGTTGCATTGCTTTTCTTTTCGCAAAAAACTTATAAGGGATTTGAAGTAATCCTTTTGGAATTCCTCCTTCATCAGTTCATACCAAGAAGGTTCTATCTCTATTTTCTTTTCTGCCATAAGGCGGCTTTTCTAAGCTATCTAATATTTAACAATGCAAAATTGTTTGCTATGTCAAAGGTATATTTCGATTCCTGAATGAAGGTCGGAGCTGTCAAATTGTAATAAAAAGTCGTGCCATCAATCAGGAGATTATCCCCATCTACCCGGATTTTTCTAGCTCTGTCATCCCCTCTCGAACCAAGTCCTTCCAAGGTCAATATTTTTTTCGGATTCCCCACTTTTTGATACTTCGAATCCAATTCAACACTATAAACATCAGAGGTACGAGCACTTCCATAGATTAACACGTTTTTATTATCTCTTCTTAACGTTATCACACCCATGGCATCTACCCCATCACATATCAATTCGTATGTTTTATTTCGTACATCCACCCTGAAAATCTTGCCTACTTCACTCGATTGAGTGGATCCTGATACTGTACTCACAATCAAGTAATCCATATTGCAGTCATAATACATCCCTACTATCCCATAAGGATTTTGGTTATTACTTTCATCTGAATAGGGTAATACTAACCAGGAAGACATTTTACCACTCGCATTATCGATTTTATAAATGGTGTTTTGATTTATTATCGGGTTGTAGAGCATATTGACATTTGGTTTTGCTGAGACGTAACCATTACCAAATCTATCAATGGTAATCGGGCCCAGATAACCGGCATCATCCCAAGTAGGATCCTTATAAGTTTTAGACCGTGCTGAATGGCGCAGATTTTGCGGGTCTAATTCCACCAATAGCAAGCCCATTTCTCGATGCTCACTACTACTAAAAGCACTTCGAGTCACATCAAATCCCAGAGCCAGCGCAAAATCCGGAAATTTCCTACAATCCTGAGACTGAAGACCTAAATAAAATGACATTAGTATGAGTATATATATCGCTTTCATCTATTTTCCATCTGTTTAAAATTGTTTGTTTTTCTAAAATCCCCTCTTTACCATTAGTTATCTTGCCTTAGAGTCAAAACTATCCGAGAAATATACTATCACATATCGTTACATTGGAACAAACAAAGGTCCTGAAAAGCAAGGATATACCTTAGGTACATAAATTCCATTCTCCAATACGGATTCTGCCCAACAATATTTTTGCCCGGGTGTATCGTCATTCTTCATCTGCGGCACATACCACAATACCAGAGATTTATTAAGCAATGACTCCCCATTAATAAATTTTTCCGGGCCTTGTTCATAATTATTATTACAGCACGGTGCCAATGTCGGCAGGTCAGATTCGCCTTCACCACCGTCTCCATGATCAACTGTTACATAAATATAGGCATTATCTCCTCGAGATGTAGCACCGAATTGGCCTTTATTGGCTTCCATCATATATCCAGTATTCTCACCCAATTTTATTTGCGCCAAATAATCTTTGTCAATATAGTGGTAAGTGTCATCCTCCAGAACCCACCCCTCTTTTTGCCATACATTTACAGAATTATCTTTGGCCGTAAGAAATTCGGCATCATCACTAAAAAATGAAATCCGCGTTACAGGTCGATAGGTTCCATCATTACCGCATCCCCGACCTATTGAACCCATCATTGGCCTAAATCTGCCGTCTGTATAAAACTGAAATTCCTGCTGATAATTATAACTACATGGTGTAGGCCAACCATCGCTGAAGTACTTTTGAATCATTGCAAAGCCAACCGTATCATTTTTTTCAACGATGGGTTCAAAATATGGTGCTTCAACTGCTACCACCGCAGATTGGCTAAACTCGGGACATCCAATCGCATCACTATAGCCAAAACCCTCCGTCTTACTGTATGAAACATGCCAGTCGACGAGCTTCACACTTTTAATTGTGGGTTTACCCTTATATGCAATGTCATAGATTTTCAGTCCATCAGATCTGGTGAGATTATACTTATATGACCAATTATCATCTTTAAATGAATTTTCCTTATCGCAAAAACAGCTCATGACATAATCATTTTGAGCCGCACGTTCAGTAATAGCCATACCCGTAGTTCCGACAGAAGTCCACTTTGTGCCAGCCACTCTCAGTTCGGTCAGGTCAACGATGACCCAGAGAGCTTTGTCGCCCTTCACGAATGTAGGGGCAATGCAGAGATGCTGAGACCTTTGACACTTTGTTCGATTCAGTGCTGTTTTAGTCGCGGACATTCTGACCGATTCAGCCGCAGGTTCGCCTTCAAATTGTGCGATAACGGTGGAATCATGAACTGCGATGTAGGTCGCTAAATTGGCAAGTTCTTCATTAATATCGCCTTGCATTGTAGGATAAAATTGATAATCCAGAAGTTTATTATCCTCTTTTTTAACAAAGAAAATACCTGTTCCGTTAAGTGCAAAATTGTACACTTCTAATCTTAAGCATTCGGAATTTTTACATACTTCGATTTTAGGGGTAATATCGGCCGGCCGCACTTTTGATATGGTTAACACCTCATTCAACATAGGCTTTCCAGTTGCCGGATCGAAGCACATGGCCTTCAATTTTTCATCTTTAAAAACATTTTTTTGATTAGTTGCAGACATCTCTTCGGAATCAGAAAGGGTAATTATCGGAATGTCTGATTCGAGTGCTGTTTTAATATTTGCATATCGAATCTCCAACAGATCCTTGCTGTCCGTCGAGCAGGAGCTAACTGTTAATATCAGCGAGAGTCCTAAGAAAATATATTTCAAAATTCAATAATTTATTTTGGTAAAAATAGCGATAAATTACAATCTTTTAAAAAACACTATCAATCATTTTTTAATGTAAATGGCGATAAAAAATGTGAATTATCCAAATACGAAGTATCCGTGAGACTATAAAGGAAGTCAATAATTAAATCAACGTCTTCGTCATCGGAAACCAATTTTTCAACACCCAATATCTTCGAATGCCATTTAATCGCCACATCAACAAATTCCGTCGACCCATCATGCCAATATGGCGAGGTCATGTTGACATTTCGCAATCCTAAAACTTTGATTTTTCTTTCTTCATTTTCCACTTCATAATAGCTAAAGCCCGCAACGGGTTTGTCAAAATCCAATCCTCCATGACAAGCGACACAATTATATTTGTTAAAAAAAATATCTCTACCGACCAATTCTTGAGGAGAAAGTACAGAATTGGAATTTATATGCATATCATATTTTGAATTCCTAGAAATCAATGTCCGCTCGTACTGAGAAATAAAGTCCATGAGTCCATTAGTACTAAGTTCTCCCCTACTATAGACCAAATTTTTAATGCGATTTTGATATTTATTCCATATCCGATTGAGTACCACGGTTGAATCTATTTGAATACCCATCTCCACAGGATGATCTGAAAAAAATGGCCTTTCCATCTGCTGAACTAAAGTCACCACTGTGCTGTCATCAGCAGAAAAGTATTGATTATTCTCGATGTTCAATATTGATGGGGTATTAAATGCAAGTGCTTCTGCATAAGCATTGACCGACAATCTATATCCATCTGTAAAGGCCAGCTCCGGATTATGACATATCGCACAAGACATATTTTGATGTAGTGACAAATCCGTGTCGAAAAAAAGATATCTGCCAAACTCAATCGCTGTCAATGAATCTTTAAATTCATTGTTATTAGCGGTATAACATGAAAGTAAAAAAACCGTATAAAGGAGAAAAAAATATGTTTTAATGTATCGAAAATTTATCATCTAAAAAACGAATGTAGTAATTTTCAGGCTTAAAATTAACTTGATAAATTGTGGATTCAAAAAAGTGTAAAATTTGATAATTCCAAGACAAAAATTGATGCAATTTGTCGGAATCTTTGGAAGAAACAAGTGCAAATAACAATAATTTAATACCTTTGTTATCTATAATTAGTCTAAATAAAGAGTCATAATTGCAAGCCAAGAAAAGGAACGTTTTGGATCTCGCAAGAGGAGAATCTTCAAAAATTAAACATGTGGAAGTAGGAACTTGTGCTTGTAAACTCATGACTTTAGGTCTACTTCCAAAATCAACCGTAAAAATGATACGAAAATCACCTTTGGGAGATGCATATCTTCTTAAAATCAATGATCATTTCATAGCGGTAAGAGCAGATGAAGCCATTACAATAATTATTGATTAGAATGAAGCCGACCCAAAAGAAAAAATACCTACACCTCAAAATTACTTATTGCTTTAATAAAATGTAGATGAAAGAAAGCAATAAAATAAATGTGGCTCTCATAGGGAATCCAAATTCAGGTAAATCAAGCCTTTTCAACTTGCTCACTGGCATGAGACAGCATGTTTCTAATTTTCCAGGAGTCACGGTTGAGAAGAAATCCGGGGTCATTGATATAAATGGCCGAAAATTTGAGATTACGGATTTTCCTGGCACCTACAGTATGTTTCCTAATAGTAGCGACGAACGCATCGTTGTTAATATTTTGACAAATCCCAGTCACCCGCAGTATCCGGATCTCATAATTTATGTTGCCGACATACATAATCTAGAGCGACACTTGTTATTGGCAAGTCAGATCAACGACCTTGGATTTGATATGATTTTACTTCTCAATATGGTTGATTTAACTCCGGATTTTAAATCAAGTGATTTTTTGAGCTTAAAGAAAATTTTTCCCGGAACCATTCTTCCCTTTTCTACAAAGACCCATTTAAACTTAAATGCTCTAAAGGAGGAAATGGCGAATTTCGATCGTGATCAAAAATCTCAATTGAATTTCATTTTTGACAAATTGGATACAAAAGTATTAGGTCAGGTATCGAAGGTCACAAATGTTTCTAATCCGTATTTTAATAAATTGATATTGCATCATTATGCTTGGTTGGATTTTGTAACTCCTGGGATGAATCCAAAAATTGAGGACATTGCAAAAAGCCGTCAATTTGAAAATATCAAGGAACAAGTTTCAGAAACTATGCTCCGCTACGATGCAATTTCGCCATTGGCATCAAAAACTTCTAAAAACTTAAAAATCGGTGATGAAAGCTTCACTGAAAAAATTGACAACATCGTAACCAATAGAATATTTGGTCCTATATTGTTTTTTGCATTGATGTTTGGGATATTCCAAATACTCTACAGTTGGGCAACTTTACCCATGGAATGGATAGAAAGCCTATTCAATTCATTAAGTACATTGGTAAGTGACCAAATGCCAAAATCATGGTTTACAGATCTCATCGTGGAGGGAATCATACCGGGATTAGGTGGAATTGCTGTATTCGTACCACAGATTGCACTCTTATTTTTAATCATTTCGACCCTCGAAGAAATTGGATATATGAGTCGAGCCGTTTACATGTTTGATGGATTATTAAGAAAATTTGGTTTGAACGGGAGAAGTATTGTGGCGTTGGTTTCTAGTGGGGCTTGTGCCATTCCCGCAATCATGTCCACCAGAACTATTACGAATTGGAAAGAGCGATTAATCACGATATTGGTAACTCCACTCATAAGCTGCTCTGCCCGTCTTCCGGTGTATATTGTCTTAATTGGATTTGTCGTGCCGGCAGGCACCGTTTATGGATTCAACAAGCAAGGATTGGCTTTCATGGTATTGTATATAATCGGGATTATCGCGGCTTTGTCTGTTGCATTATTATTAAAATACGTCATCAAGTCGGGAGGTGACTCGTTTTTAATGATTGAACTTCCCAATTACAAAAAACCTATTTTCAAAAACATCCTACTTGTCGTCAAAGAAAAAGTTCAGTCATTCATAGTAGAAGCAGGTAAAATAATATTTTTCATTTCAATCATACTTTGGTTTTTATCAAGTTATGGGCCTGGCAATGAAATGGCAACTGCCGAACAAGAAGCAAAAACAGTTGCTCTTGAACAACAATTAGACGCCAAATCGACGAACAATCTTATAGCATCCGCCAAAATAGAATCTTCGTATGCGGGTCATCTAGGCAAATGGATAGAACCGGCGATAAGACCTTTGGGATTTGATTGGAAGATAGGTATAGCCTTGATAACCTCATTTGCGGCAAGAGAGGTTTTCGTCGGTACCATGGCGACAATTTATAGTATCGGATCTGATAATGATGAACTTAATGTTAGGCAAATTATGGCTCAACAACTGAAACCAGGTACTAATAGACCGATGTATGACAGAGCGACCTCCATGAGTTTACTTATCTTTTATGTATTTGCTATGCAATGTATGAGTACTCTGGCTGTCGTAAAAAGGGAAACGTTTTCTTGGAAATGGCCCATTATTCAATTTACTTTTATGAGCTTACTTGCTTATCTAAGTAGCTTAGCCATTTATCAGATATTTAGCTAATTTGATCAAAACTAACACCCATGGAAATCACACTAAAAAAACTTGAATTTTCAATGGCAGAGGAGCTCGCTAGTCTTGCCAATGATCCCAAAATTGCGGCCAATTTGACCAATCAATTTCCTCATCCTTATACCTTAGAAAATGCCAAGAATTTCATTGAAATGCAAAACAATTTCGTTCCCACAAGAGTATTTGGTATATTCTACAACACTCAATTGGCAGGGGCTATTGGCGTACATCCGCAAAGTGACATTTTTTGTAAAAATGCAGAATTAGGGTATTGGATTGCTCAAAAATATTGGGGATTAGGAATCGCAACATCAGCTATAAAATTGATTGTAGAATATGGTTTTAAGGAATTTGACATCAATAGAATCTTTGCCAGACCATTTGGATACAATATTGCTTCTCAAAAAGTTTTGGAAAAAAATGGATTTGAATTAGAGGCCACACTAACCAATACAATTTATAAAAACGGTCAATATACGGATGAACTAATATTTGCAATTAGGAGAAAAGATTAAACTCTTTCTCCTAATTGCAATTTTGTTTTTCTATTTAATTCTTATCAACTGTTTTCGATAAACAACATTATCAACGACCAGTTGCACACTGTAAACTCCGGCATTGACACTTTCTTCCAATCTCACGAATAAGACATCATTTGCACTGAAAGTGTATGGTAATTCCGTCACTAATTTTCCATCGACATCAAAGAGATTTACAATCGGAACTGTCCTTGACGTATTGTGAATGGATGGAATTTTAATTTCAAAATTCGCCATCGTCGGGTTAGGGAACAAGAGCATTCCACCACCAGGCAACACAGTTACTGTAACACTACCGACTGCTTCACAATCGTTGCAGCCCGTCACAGTCACATAATATGTAGTGGTTGAGGAAGGTGATACATTAATTGTATTGGAATGAGATCCTGTAGACCATGAATACTCGTAATTCTGCGTACAATTTTCCTGACCCGTAATGCTTGGTACCAAAGTCGTTGATTCACCTTCGTTTATTACAATATTATCTCCCAAATCTACCATCAAACATTGTACATCAACACTAAATGTTTCAACTGTTTCACAACCACAACAATCTGTAATTGTCACCATGTAATCGGTTGATTCCGTGGGTGATACTTGTATAGATGTTCCAGATTCACCGTTACTCCAAGAATAATTTGATATTTCAGAATTGGCTTCTGTGCAACAATTTCCAAATATTTTCACGTCATCGATGTCCCAAACACTTTCTAACCCTCCGATATCAACCCTACAATATGGTACGATTTCAAACAAATATGTTCCACCACCATTGATTGTAAAGTTAGGATCATCACTAAAATTAAAGAATACTTTTGTCCATGTTCTATGTGACTCGTTATCTGGATTGTAATATATTATTTCGCCATTTTTGCTGACTCTCAAAATATATTTTTCCACATAATTGTTATCACCATTGGCACCACCTATCCAATCAAACCACAACGGTGATTGTTCATAAAATTCTAATCCAGTAATCTTAGCATTTTCTCCTGCTCCGATATTCAGTTCAAATTTCAAAGCTTCGTCATAATTCACTTTTGTAGGATTACAATAGTCCTGAGTACCAATGCAAAGCCCTTTATTATCGTTGTGCGGTGTGCAGGAGTGAGCCCCTAAATTTCGGAACATGGTAGATGCTGTCACTTCAAAACAAGCGCCATTATTCACTTCAGCTATCAATTCATCATATTGATAATTTGTGCCATCAAATTTATTGGAAAAGCAATATTCCATATCATAATAGGCAAGTGTTTCAGGACTATTAAATGTACAAACTTGAGGACAAACATTGGTCGAATTACCAGTCGCCACCAATGTCGCTACATCACCTTTACAAATTAATTGGTCACCAAAAACATCTCCCGTTGGATTATTTTTAACAGTAACTTCATAACTGGTGGAACTTGTACATCCCGCATCGGAAGTTACTGTCAAACTATAAATCGTATTAATAATTGGTTGTATTTCAATCGTTTGCGTAGTTTCACCCGTGCTCCATAAATAAGTTCCTCCGCCTGTAGCGGTCAAGCTTGTAACCGAACCCAGACAATGATAAGCACTGCCACTTATTACCGCTATTGGGTTAGGATTCACGATAACCGTCGCACTTGTGCTGGCTTCACAGCCATCCGCATTCGTTACTGTCACGCTGTAGGTCGTTGTTGTATTTGGACTTACGTTGA
>ERZ795053.5636-NODE-5636-length-12849-cov-8.442786_pt1 | contig 12849 bp, 11 predicted proteins | sample MGYA00375137_ERZ795053 | MGnify/ENA primary metagenome ERZ795053 (study PRJEB30182, sample SAMN05720284) | activated sludge metagenome | isolation source: Anaerobic digester | place: Hong Kong | collected 2014-12-17 ... | reverse complement strand
TGAAAGCGAGAAACAAACTCGTCGTTGCGTATACGCCTCTGGCTGAAGCTATGGCAGCGCGGCTCCTGCAGGATCGAAATGAGAGCCAGAGGTCTGACTTCATTCAGGAAGCTCATATCGGACTTCTGAAGGCGATTGACCGGTTTGATCCAGAACGGGGATTTCGACTTTCAACCTATGCCGCCTGGTGGGTCAGAGCCGAAATACAAACCTTCAAGCTCAACAATTGGTCGTTGGTGCGGCGAGGAACGTCGACACATGCCCGCAAGGCATTCTTCCAGCTCGGGCGTGTCGAAATGGAAATGACCCGATTGAAGGATTCCGACCAGACTGAGATCGACAAGACAATCGCATCGAATCTTGGGATTACGCGGCAAAGACTGAATGTCTTGCGAACGCAGTTTTCCGGGGCGGACAAATCACTGGATATCCAACCGGGAGAAGGACAAGGCGCCTTTGGATCTCCTTATCTCATTGATAAAACGGAATTGGTTGAGCTTCGGGTCAGCCAGAAAATCGATCAGGAACGAATAAAGAGCGTTCTATCCAGTTCTCTGGCCAAACTGCCCTGTCGGGAACGAAAGATTGTTCTGCTGAACGTGATGATCGAGCCCCGGCGTACGCTTGAGAGTCTGGCAGCCGACTATGGCGTTTCAAAAGAACGTATTCGACAATTGCGCAACAAGGGCCTGGACCGGCTGCGCCGGGAGTTCTCTTTACAAGGCATTCAAGCTCAGGACTTTTTCTGAACTCGTACGCCACAGAAACAGGATTGATGAAGAATGGCAGCGGACGCTGCACATCATGTGCGCTCTGAACCTGACAATTCGTCCGGATTCAGATCTTACCTGCGAGCGGCATTCAAGTGTTGTATATCAGGGAATAATCACATCAAGAGTAACTCATTCAAAAGCGCCGGAAAATATGATCAGTGTAAGGTATCCGTCGATGCTGAATTGTCTACGACGACATATGAAACTCCCCATCGTAGCGGGGACAATAAGACAGTTTAGATTGATTCCAGCAGGAACTCTGAGACCGTATCGGCGTCCAATTGGCGCGCGACCTGGCACAAAAAGAGGTCGATCGCATCTGTGGCCTTCGTCAGGTATGCAGGATCGAAGGGTGCATAGATTTCCGTTGTCGAGTAATCCGGTGCCTTGTGGCCGAGTTGTGCCGCAACCTCCCATGCTGGAACGCTTTGCATTCGGAGCCAGCGGGCGATCGTATGCCGAAAGGAATAAGTCTGGACGTTTCCGGACAAGCCTGCAGCTGCGCGGGTTGACGCCCAGCTTCGTTTTACGCTTTCGACGGCGGAGCCTTCATAACGGACAAGCGCTTCGGTTCCGGACGCCTGCTTGCGCACCTCAATATAGGCCGCGAGTTGTTCCGGGAGCTTCACAGTGGGGCGGTATTTCTTGGTCTGTTCGCGGCCTTTGGGGTTCAAGTCGATCAGCCTGTGCTCCAGATCAATCTGTGACAGGTGCAAGTCAAGAATGGCGCCAGTGCGGGCGGCAGTTCCTATCAAGAAGGCGATCAAGACACGGACATGTTGTTCCCTGGCAGCTTTGAGGAGTTTGGCAACCTCCTCTATTTCGAGGGGCCGGCCTTTGGGTTCCGGCTTGGGGGGATTGACCAGCTGGACATAAGGCACTGAAGCGATGTCACCTCGTTTCCAGGCCCAGTTGAGCGCAGACTTCCCGATCATGAGCGCATTGCGGACCGAGCTTTGCGAAAGCTTCTTTTCAGCTGATAGCCAATTTCGGAATTTCAGCTGCTGATCCTGGTGGAGCGCTTGCTTGATTGTCACTTCACCGTGAAATTCCAGCCAGTAGCGAAGGGATCGGCGGATATCGACGGCGGATCGCAGGTGCTGGCCATGGTGTTCGTAGAACCGGGCGAAAACTTCGGCCAGCGTGGTCTCGTCCGGAGCTTCCTGTGTCTTGGATTGGTTGAGAACGAACCAGTCGTTCAGGATGGCCTTTGCTTCTTCAAAATCCGTTGTGCCGAGGCTAGCGCGTCCGGTCCTGCGAGTCTTGGGGTCGATCCACATCCGGTACCCGGCCGGGCTGCCTGAGCGCTGGCCGAGCCAATATTTGCCGACCTGGTATCTGACTCTGGCTGCGTATCTTGCCATGTCGTCTCCTCAATTGCGTTCAACAGGTATTCGGCAAGCTGAAACCCGAAGAAGGAGAGCTTGCGCTTCGAAATCCGTACGTATGCGATCCGGCCTGCATCCCTCAGCCTTTTCAGGGTCTGTTTCGACATGCCGAGATGCCGGGCAGCCTCTTCTTCTGAGTAGCGCTGGTAGACCGGCAACCCGATTTCACTGGACATCTGCCGGACGGTTTCGTCGACTTCGTGCATGGTCTTGCGTCCTGCCAATCAGCCCTTCTGACTGGCCTTCAGGACCTTGCGGGCTTTCCGGAACCCGGCATCGCTTGCCAGAAATGCTTCGAGCATATGCGGGACCAGAACTGCGATGTTCACCTCCTCTCCATGCAGCTGGCTATGAACCTGGGAATAATCTTCCAGTTCAGCAACAAGTGAGGGGTCGATCTGGACGGTCAGTTTCTGTGGAGTGCGGTCCGGCAGCGGCCCGATCTTCAGGCTGGTCTTGCTCATTGTGGGTGTCCTTCTTCATAGGGTTTCAGAACGATGTCCTTGTTCGCGAGCACGCCGAGCCGCCAGCCGGGCCGGATCGTGATCGTGGGCTGGACGCCGAGGTTTCGGCGCACGATTTCCTGACCGGCTTCATTGGCGCCGGTCTGCGCGGAGCGGCGGAGCGCCCGGGCGATGTCGTCTTCACTGTCAGTGCCAAGTTCGGCGCCGACACCGAGCAGGGTTGAGAGCGCCACGCCCTGCAGCAACTTCCAGGAATGATAGTCGACCTTGTCTTCGAGGCCCGCATAGGCACGCGCATCGACGCCGGCGAGATTGTCGATCCGGATCGAGGAACCGTCCGGCATGACGATCCGGCTCCAGACAAGCAGCGCCCGCGACTGTCCGAAGGCGATGACACTGTCATAGCGCCCGATCAGGCGCGCGCCCTGCGGCACGAGCACGGTCTCGCCCGTCACCGTGTCATAGACCGGGCTCGTCACCTGCGCGATCACTTGCCCTGGAAGATCGGAGTTCACACCGGTTAGCAGCGTCGCCGGAATGATCGTCCCCGCCATCAGCTGATAGGGCGAGACGGGCGTTTCCAGCCGGTGAGGATTGTAGATCGAGGGATCGGGCTCTTCGCCCAGGAAATCCAATTTCCGCACCTGCCGGTTCGGGTCCTCGCTGAGAGACGATCCAAACGCTTCTTCGTGCGACGGCGCAAATGCCGACAGGTCCGGAAATCTAACAGAACCAGGCGCCGGGGACGCAACATTCCGGATGACAGTCTTCGACCCAGCACTCGACCCCACCTGGAAAAAGACCCCGCTGCCGCGCGCCGCATCCATCAACGCCGCTTCGCGCGCCCGGAGCTCGACTTCCAGCGCTGCCAGTTGCTCGCGCATCGGATCCGTTTCAGGCACATCCTGATCCGGTAGTCCCATGCGCCCTTCGCGCTGGGCTTTCAGGATGGGCGTGCCGAGATCACCTGGTAATGGCGGGCCGAGAATGTCCTCTTGCGGCTCCAACTCACCATAGGACTTCGGAAGCGCGGCAAGTCCGTCCGCTTCCGGATTATGCCCGGTATTGTAGAGTTCGCGATTGGGGGCGCCGGCATCGTCTTTCGGGTCTTGCAAGGCAAAGGCGAGCGAACCGAGGACGAGCGCGCTTGCGGTACCGACAAGGAACATCAGGGCCCGTTTGGAGAACCGTTTGACCGGCCGCGGGCGGCCGCGGATTTCCAATGGCTGGGACGCAGGGGAAGTCGCTTCCGTCACGGCTTGGAAGCCCCAAGGTCATTGCGCGCGATCTTCACGACATCCTGGCGCTTTTCGCCGAGGCGGAGTTCGGCGCGGGCGAACAGGCGGTCGACGACATAATAGTCGCCGGACATGCGGTAGTTGACGAGCTGGGACTTGCCGTCCCGTCCAATGACGAACATGGCCGGAGCCTCGCCCTGGTCGAGCCGGGCCGGGAACTGGATATAGACCTTGCGCCCGTCATCGAACACTTGGCGAGGCCGCCAGTGCGGTGCATCGCCATCGATGTCGTACCGGAACTTCAGCCGGTCGAGCTGCAATCCGGCGGGCGAGGAAGGTGCCGATGCGCGCGCCGCACCCGAACTCACCACCCGCGTCACTAATTGCTGATCGGCATAGCGCCAGGAGACGGCCGCCATATAGGTATCTTCGAAGGCGCGGAGTTCGAGGTGATAGGCGCGCAGGCTCGTCGTGATGATGAGGTTGGTCTTGAGGCCGGCCTGGGTCGGCTTGATCAGGATGTGGGCCTGTGCGTCCACGCCGGTGCCCGAGACCGTGTCCCCGAGAACCCAGCGGACCGTGTCGCCAGCAGAGACCGAGACCAGTTCCTCGCCGGGCTGCAGGACGATGTCGGTCACCTGTTCCGGCGCGCAATAGACCTGATAGAGCGCGCCGACCGTGTAAGGATAGACCTGGATCGCGTTCAGGTAGTTGTCGAGCGAAGGCTCAATCGCGGCCTTGCCATTTGCCGCCTCGATCGCCTGGTAGGGTTTGAGGGACGGCGTCTCCGTCTTCGTGGGCATGGGTTTCAGCTGGCCGGGCACCGCGCCTGACACAATCGTCGGCGTGTAGGTGCGGTAGACGACAGGTTCAGCACCTCGGTGAACTGGGGATCGCGCCTTGCGGCAAAAACGCAGATCCCCTGGCGCGTCATTAATTTCCAGGACACCGCCGGTATCACAGACGGTGTCGCCTTCTAGCGCGGCAACCGTCTTGATAACGGGGATTCCACGCGGGAGGTATTCCCTCTGCGATGCAAATTCGGCCGCTTTCTGGGGCAGGTTCGAGACAACCTCATCACCACGCACAACGTGCTCAAGGGGCTCTATCCGATACCATCCCTGCGGTGCGCTTTGGCTCGGATTGTAGAGCAAAATGGATGTTCGCAGACCCGTTGCCGGAAGCGCAATCAGGGCCGATCCGAGGAATGAAAGCGTGGTCCAGTACACTTTCCGAAACCCTCGGTTCGTACGTTTGGAATTGACCCAGTTATGATCCATGGCGAGGCTTCCGCGACTTGTTCCAGACCGTCGAAAACGCGTTGAGATCATCGAGGTGGTAGACAACGGTTCCGCCATGTTTGCGGTATTCCGGACCATCATTCGACCAGCGCCAGTTCTCCATCGTGCGCGCGGATATACGAAGATATTTGGCGGCTTCCTGTGTCGTCAGGAACGGGCTCTGTGGAGTATTCGGTTCGCTCATTGCTTTGCTCCCGGTACAGCCAGAAGGAAGCAGAGGCAGATCTTAATTGGCAGGGTCGAAGTCGCCCTGAACCTGATGTCACTCGGTAGGTAACCAAGATTCTTGATGTCCCGCTGCGTGCAGCAGCGGGTCTCCTTCTCTGCCGCGTCCTGCCCGCGACAGGCGGGGGTGGGCGGCGGAAAAGGCCGGCAGGCCGGGCGGACAAGCGGCATGCGCAAGGCGGGAAGGTAGGAGACCTTCAGACGCACAAGACGTTCGATCTCCGTCGCCTTGCGCGTGCGGCGCGCCCGGCCAGACGTGCCGTCCGCCCACACCCGCCGTGCGAGGTCTCTTCGAGGCGTGAGGGGGAAGCCGGGTTCTCAGAGCCGCTTGCAACGCCGGAACTTGCTGCCTGGCCCGAATCGGAGATTCCTTCCCATCGAATTCGGAGTATTCCTGATTGGAGGGCAGCCCATGTCTGTCTGGTTCCCATTCGGTTTCGAACAGAGACGGGCCGCCCATGATGCGGCTATCCGGCTGAGGTAGGCCTTTCCCGCTCTGAACATCCGCCTTCATGAGGGCCGGATCGAGATTTCGGCGATCCCTCCTCAAGACGAAGCTTTGGTTCTGAACGCGGCAGCTGAAACGCTGATTTCCTGCCGTGACGGCAGAGCCGAAGCTGCCTGACTCGCATCAGCAGGCATTTGCCGAGATTGCGGGCTGTACGGTCCGGTGAGAAACGATGAACCGATCAGACCCGCTATTATACGGGAAAGCGTATTAACTTGAATTATACGGGTTTGCGTATATATTGAGTTTATGCGCGAATGCGTATAAGGAGCTGATGCAATGTCTGATCTTGTCCGGAGCCCGCGCATGGCGGGGGAATTGGTACGAAAGGCGCGCCTGGCGGCTGGCTTGTCGCAGGCTGAGCTTGCCGAACGGATGCGTGTGCGCCAGGCCACGGTCTCCAAGCTGGAATCCGGAGAGCCTGCGACCCGAATGGCGGTTTTCTTTGATGCGTTGACGGCCCTGGGGCTCGAGCTCGTTGCTGCAAAGCGTGGCAGCAAGGCAGACTTTGGAGATCTCTTCTAATGGCACGCCGGCCCCGGACGCAGCGGCTGAACGTCTATCTCAATGCGCGGCTTGTCGGACGGCTCGAAAAAGCGGGCACCGGGGCGGTGTCCTTTCGCTATGATCCGGACTGGCTAGGCTGGCAGGGCGCGATGCCCGTGTCGATCTCGATGCCGATGTCGACACAGGTGTACCGCGGCGCGCAGGTCATCAATGTCTTTGAAAACCTGTTGCCGGATGCCGAACGGGTCCGGCGAAATGTTGCCGAACGGCTGGGCGCCGATGGGACGGACGCTTTTTCCCTATTGGCCGTGACGGGGCGAGACTGTGTCGGCGCGCTGCAATTCCTGCCACCCGAAGATGTACCCGGCGCAGCTGGCGAGGTGAACGGAACCGCAATGAATGAGGCAGAGATTGCGGGCCTCATCCGGCAATTGCGGATCAATCCCCTGGGGCTTGATCCGGATGATGGCGATTTCCGGATTTCCATTGCCGGGGCCCAGGACAAGACCGCCTTGCTGAAAAAGGGCGGTGTTTGGCATCGTCCCATCGGTACGACGGCAACAACGCATATCCTGAAGCCGGCAATCGGGGTTATCCAGAACGGCATCGACCTGACGGACAGTGTACAGAATGAATATGCTTGCCTGAGACTCTGCGCCTTGCTCGGCCTCGATGTGGCGGAGGCAGAAATCGTCACATTCGAAGACCAGATGGCTTTGAGCGTGACGCGGTTTGACCGGATGTGGACCGGAGATGGCAGGTTGCTGCGCCTGCCGCAGGAGGATTTCTGCCAGGCCTTGTCCGTGCCGTCGACGCGCAAATACCAGAAGGAAGATGGCCCGGGCGTGCTGCAGATTCTGGAACGTCTGAAGGAGAGCGACCGGGCCAATGAAGACCGGTATGCCTTCTTCAAGGCGCAAGTCATATACTGGCTGCTGGGAGCGACGGACGGACATGCGAAGAATTTCTCGATCGCCCTGCAGCCCGGCGGCGGCTTCTGGATGACGAAACTCTACGATGTCCTGACCGTGCAGCCTGTCGTGGATGATCGGCGCATAGGCCAGAACCGGTTCAAGCTGGCCATGTCGGTGGGTGACAACAACCGCTACCAGGTCAACCAGATCGCCCGCCGGCATTTCGAGCAGACAGCGGCTGCTGCCGGGTTGCCCAAAGGCACATTAGACATGGTCCAGGCCGAACTGAACGCGGCGATCCCACCTGCGTTGGACACGCTGGGTGAACTTGCCGGAAACACTATTCCTGAGGCGCTGATCAACAGTATTGCAGGGGGTGTGCGGTCCCGGCTGGCGATATTGAACCTCTGAGGCAAGTGGTTCCGACGGCCTGACCGCCGGGGCTGGTATCGGTCCGCCGAATCTTCCAGTCTCGAACCGTCATGACGATGCATGTAAGAGATTTCCGCGAAACCGACCGGCCCGCGCTGACCACGCTCTGGGAAGCCTGCGGGCTGACCCGGCCCTGGAACGACCCGAATGATGACATCGACCGGGCTGTCTCAGCCCGGGAAGCGACCATTCTTGTTGGCTATTGCGGAGACCAGCTGATCGGAAGCGTGATGGCAGGGCATGATGGCCACCGCGGATGGGTCTACTACCTCGCGGTCGATCCAGCGCACCAGGGACGCGGGGCAGGCCGGGAGCTGATGGAAGAGGCGGGCCTCTGGCTTGCGTCGCGCGGCGCCCCGAAACTCGAACTCATGGTACGTGATGGCAACGACCGCGCCGCCAAATTCTATGAATCCCTCGGCTTCGAGCGCCAACAGGTGACTGTCTATGGCAAATGGCTGAAAGCCCCGTCAGAGTCATCAGCCCGGAAAGCTTCCTGATACAATAGAGATATCACGCACCCGCGACCCCTCTGGCTGTAAGGCCAGTGGGAAGCGCGCGGTGCGGCCCCGGCCGGCGAGCCCCCGCAGCGCCGGACCGTCCGGCCGGGCGGTCCGGGGACCGGAGACGAGCCGGGCCAGCAAGACCATCCATTTACCAAATGGGCTCTCGCCACCTGGACAGCCCCGCGCAAGCGGGCCGGGGGAGGGCGATGCCTGAAGCGAAGTATTCCTGCGGCTGGTCAGTACCAGTTTAAAGAGGCAACATGCGGCGATGAGCCTATCCCGATTTTAGCTGGGCGAGCAGGTTCTTCGCTTGCTGAAGGAGCAGGTTGATCTGCTCCGTCATCTGGGTTTTGCCTGTGTCATCATAGTACTCCAGCGTTTCATTCCAGAGACGGATGGCGTGCTCCAGATGCGCGCTGTCGTTTTGGAGCCGCCCGAGTGTCATCAAGGCCGCGCCGAGACCGACCTGGGTGTCAGCCCAGTTCTCCGGCGTGGCATCGCGTGTTCGCACTTCCAGTGCCGTCTGGAGCACCTCGATCCCTGTCCGCACTCGTGCGGGATCGCCAGTCATGCCTCCGAGCGTCACCAGGGCTGTGCCGAGCCCGGCCTGGGTCGTCGCCCACGTAACGGGCATTGCTTGGCGAGTATGCACCTGAAGGATTTTCTCAAATCCATTGATCGCTCTCTCGATTTGCTGGGCGTTCCCGGTCATCCCGCCGAGCCTGGTCAGAGCAAAGCCGAGATTGATCCGGGTTGCAGCCCAGTCGGCGGGCATAGCCTCGCGTGTCCGCACTTCCAGCGCAGAAGTAAAGGCGTCGACGGCCTCCTGCATGTGCGCGGTATTCCCGGTCATCCCGCCGAGCGTCTCAAGCACGCCGCCGAGATTGTTCAGGGTTGTGGCCCAAGCTGCGGGCATGGCCTTGCGGGTATGTACTTCCAGCGCGCCGCGGTAGGCCTCGACCGCCTCCTCAAGGCGCGGCACGTCTCCGGTGGTCTCGCCCAGCCTTGCCAGCACGAGCGCCAGATTGTTCTGGGTCGCGGCCCAGTCAGCGGGGGTGGTCTTACGTGACCGCACTTCCAATGCGGCTTTATAGGCCTCGACCGCTTCTTCCATGTGCTGGATATTTCCGGTGATTGCGCCAAGTGTTTCAAGGGCTGCACCGAGATTGTTCTGCGTCATGGCCCAGTCTGCGGGCACAGCTTCGCGAGTCCGCACCTCCAGTGCGTTCGTATGGGCGCAGATCGCCTCTTCGAGATACGTGACTTTCTCTGTGATCGACCCGAGCGTTGCCAGTACAAGTCCGAGATTGTTCTGGACTTCGGCCCAGGCAGCCGGCATGGCCTCGCGTGTGCGCACATCCAGCGCGGCCCGGTAGGCTTCGACCGCCTCCTCAAGGCGAGGCGGGTCGCCGGCGATTTCACCGAGACTCATCAGCGCGGCGCCGAGACCGGCCAGGGTTGTGGCCCATTCGGCGGGGGAGGACGCGCGGCTGAACACCGAGAGGGCGGCTTTGTAGGCTTGGACCGCATTTTCCAGACGCGGGACATCACCGGTGACCCTCCCGAGCGTTTCCAGCGCAAGCCCGAGATCACTCTGGGATCTAGCCCATTCGGACGGCATGGCCTCGCGCGACCGCACTTCCAGGGCGGCTTTGTAGGCCTCGACGGCTTCCTCAAGGCAGGTGACATCTCCGGTGATCTTGCCAATCTTCTCAAGTGAACTGCCCAAATTGGCCTGAGTCAGGGCCCAACCAGCGGGGGTTGCCTCGCGTGTACGGACCTCCAGCAGGCCCCGAAAGGCATCGGCCGCCTCCTGAAGGCGCGGGACATCCCCGGAAATCCCTCCGAGAGTCGCCAGAGCGGTGCCGAGATTGTTCTGGGCCAGCCCCCAGTCTTCGGGCGCGGTCTCGCGGGGAGTGGCTTCCAGGGCGGCCTTGTAGGCCTCGACTGCCGGGAGCAGGAATTTCATGCCGCCAAACTTGTCTGACAGGTCCTGCAGCATGTCGCCCGCACGAAGCAGGATCTTCGGGTCCTTCAAGGCCGGGGCATCTCTTTCCCTCAACGCGATCCGTTCGATTTCGACCTGGGCGTTCAGGCCACCGCGCAGGGCGAATTCCAGGAGCTGGTCCAATGCGGCATTGATCCTCCCAGCATCCGAACTTGCATACTGGGCGCGGACATCCCGCAGGTCCTGACCTGCCGCCCTGCGATTTATGATGGTCACCAGGCGCAGCAAGCTGGCAATCAAGACCAGGTCGAGGAATACGCGGAAAACGAATGTCAGCCCACGGCCCAACCCGCCGTCTGCTTCCAGGCCGCTCATATTACCGAGGCCGTAAACTTCAGAGGCGTCGACGAGCGGAACACCTTTCAGGATTTCGCCCCAGACGAAGGCAGCCGTGGTGGCAATCGGTACCACCGCCTGGCCGCGATAGATGGTCTCTTGTTCGGACAATCTGACAAAGCCGAGGGTGAAAAAGACGATCAGGAACAGCAGACCAACCAGAATTTCATTGCCATAATCGTTTTCTTGTTGGTGATCCCGGCCGTTGTCTTCTGCAACCTGCCGCTCCAGCTCATCCTGTTCCCAGGCGCGATAGATCGATAGCACGGTGACGATGCCGGCGAATACGGCGCCGATGGCGACGAAAACGGGCGCGAAGACAGCGACGCCTGCAAGCGCCAGGAAGACGCCGATAAAGCACATCCATCGATAAACCGGCCGCCCAAACTTGATGCCGGTTAGGGGAGCTATGATGCGCACCAGGACATGATCAACGGCTCTCAAGAGAGGCAGGAGAACCAGGTTGAGAAGGGGCTGTCCAACGAGACGGAACAGGGCGAAGATGACCAGCCCGGCAACAACCGCAATGAAAGCAGAGGCAATGCCATTCACAATTGGATCCATTGCGTGGTCCACTGCGGCCTGAAGCCAGCTCGGCATAATCGCTTACTCCCACACGTTTCCCGGTTGGTTAGCATTCATATGCTGTCGATTATTTCAACCCGAATACGGCCTGGGCCCAGGGCGATCAGGGTCAGGACAAGAGCGTCCGGTAGCCGCCTGAAACCAAGTCCCGGCCACGTGCCCGCGCCCGGCGGATTTCATCCTTCATCGACCGGCCGGGGCCTGCCCAAGCGTCATCCACCCGTGCCTTGCCATAAATGATCTCGGCAGTCTCCCGGACGGACAGGCCGGCTGTTTCGCAATCATGGGCAATCAGCGCATTGCGGAACGCGAGGCTGGTCCGGCTCCAGACCGTGTGTTTGCTATCGCCTGTATCCCGTTCGTACACCTTCTGCGCTTGCTTCAGCATGCGCCAGCGCGCGTTGATGTTGGCCGTTCCCCGTATCAGGAAGCCGAGACGAACCGGTTCGGGCGACAGCATGGACATGCCCGTACACTGAACCTGCACAACGTGTCCGTTGCCCTTGATCAGCATGTGCTCCCGTCCGGCGGTATCGAACAGATGCACGATCTCGCACTGTTTCACCGTTTTGTCGTAGATGGGGCAGGCGAGATCCGAACCGGCCGGGCTGACCTGGACTTGAACCTGCCGCGGAAACAGCGCCGAAGACCAGAACGCGTTTGCGGTAAATCCGTCATGGCGCGGGTCCGGGAAGAAGGCGAGCCCCCAGCGCTCGGCCGCCATCTGGTCGATCCGCGGCCGGATCAGCGTAATCCCATGGCAGGCGGTCCGGACCGAGATCTCGCCGGTCCCATGAAGCGCGGCCTCCGCCACGAAATCCTCATTGCGCCGGAGGAATTCCCAAGCCCACCGGCTCCGGGACAGTGTCCGTGCGTAATCATAGCGATCAAGCACAGATTGTAGCAAAACAGGGCAATTCGTCATGGTTTGGTCCCCCTTGCGAAAATCCCTGCAAGATGGATTCCAAAAACAACCAAAAAGAGAAATTCGGTTGCCAAAGTATGGGTGACTGATTCTCTGCATCGAACAGACCCTCGGCACCCGTAAGCCGATTACGAGCCAGATTCCGACGATTCCACCTCTATCCTTGTTTTCAACTTGTTGGCAGAACTACTGTCAAAACGAGGTGGAGGAATGACAAGGAAGCGACAGGCGGTGCCCCGGAAAAATTCAAGGTCAGCGACAGAGGTCGACAAGCAGGTCGGACGCAATGTCCGGCGCTACCGGAAAGACATGCACATGACGCTGAACGAGCTGGCAGGCCAGCTGGGTGTCAGCCAGCAGCAGGTCCAGAAGTATGAAACCGGTGACAGCCGGATCAGCGCCTCCATGGTCCTGGCCATCACCGAAGTCCTCAATATCGGTATTGAGGATCTCTTCATTGGCACAAGCAACCAGAAAACACCAAAAAAAAACCCGCTCGAAACCGCCCGCCGCGAATGCCAGATGTGGATAGACCGCGCCAGTTCCAAGGAAACCCTCCGCCAGATGGCACGGGTCCTCAAGGCAATGTCAGGTGAGAATTAGACGGTTTTATTCCCAACCAACCTAGTGGTTCCGCGGTGTGTTTCATCTGGCGTGAGTGGATGCTGATGGCATTATCAACTGGTGACCTGCCACTAAGATTTTCCTCCAGATGGAGTTAGAGTCCGGCCCTCAAGAA
>ERZ795053.5635-NODE-5635-length-12849-cov-9.879397_pt1 | contig 12849 bp, 11 predicted proteins | sample MGYA00375137_ERZ795053 | MGnify/ENA primary metagenome ERZ795053 (study PRJEB30182, sample SAMN05720284) | activated sludge metagenome | isolation source: Anaerobic digester | place: Hong Kong | collected 2014-12-17 ... | reverse complement strand
AGTATGATTGAAAACACCAAAGCCGATCCGAGTATGGAGAAATAATCCAATTGTGTGGCGGCATCTGCTGTAAATCGTCCGATACCGGGCCTATTGAAAACGGATTCAACAATTACAACTCCGGCCAGCAGCGAAACAAGCATTCCGCCTGCCACAGTGACAACCGGGATCAGGGCGTTCTTTCTGGCATGCTTATTGATAACCACATTTTCCGCCAACCCCTTTGCCCTTGCCGTTCTGATATAGTCCTTTTTCAATACTTCCAGCATGGAAGATCGTGTAATTCTCAATACGTAGGCCCACCAGAGATAGGCAATGGTCAGAATCGGTCCAATAAGATGCCTGAAGGCGTCAACAAAAACACTGAAATTTAAGTTTAAAATCGAGTCTATCGTTGCCATATTGGTATATTTATGCCATTCAGCAGAACGCAGGATGGCTTCTGATTCATAGGATAGATACCCCGGCGGGAACCATCCCAAAACCGTATAAAATAACAACAAAATCAGCAATCCAAAAACGAAGTCGGGCATGGACCAGCCAATCAGGGAAAAAATCCGGATTCCGTGGTCCAGAGGTTGATTATGATGGGTTCCCGAAATGACTCCCAACCAGATTCCTCCAACAATAACCGGAATGATTGCCCACATGGCTAATTCCAATGTATAAGGGAGCCTTTCTGCAATGGCTTCCTGTACGGGTTTTTTGGCAATGTTGGAATAACCAAAATCCCCTTTCAAAATGTTCCCAAGCCACTTTAAATACTGAGTCGGGATCGGTTGATCAAGTCCATACTTTGCAATCAGTCTTTCTTTGGCATCGGGTGTTTTTAAAGCTTCCGGACTTTTAATATATGAGGCTAATAACCGATCCGGGCCTAGCATCCAAATCATCGAAAAAATGATTAGGGTAATACCTAAAAGGATAATGGGAAGAATTAACAATCTTCTTATGATATAGGCTGTCAAGTAAGCCACCTCTTTTCTTTGAAAAAAATCTTCATAATGTTAATCTATTTTACCATCTCGCCTAGCAAAAAACAACAAAATGAGCGGGATTTGAGTCCCGCTCATGTTTTTATCTATTGAAGGACTAAGTTATTCTCCTTTTGACAGAGCGTAATACTGTGCTGTAGATCTTGTCATATGCGGATACCAACCTTTTACCCATTCTCTCTCAACATGAAGTCCGAGAGGCTGGTAAAGAGGCAGTCCGAGGTAATTATTGATAGCCTTCATCTGTACATCTTTGTAAAGTGCAATTCTTTCTGCAGGATCGGTGCTGGCGATTGCCTTTTCGATCTGCGCATCAACATTGACCCTTGCCCATTCCTGGTACAAGTAACCACCACGTTGTCCGTAAACACCGTTTGAATGGTAATAGGTGTAGATGAAGTTATGCGGATCTGGATAGTCTGGGAGCCAACCGATGATGTAGATAGGAACGAGATTTTCGTTGGTTGCCTTCAAATAAGAGGGCCAGTTTACACCCATAACGTCAATCTTGAATTTCGGGTTGAGTGATTCTGTATAAACTTTAACCATTTCTGCACCCGTTTGTCTGGATTCGTTTCCGGTGTTGTAGAGCAGTTGGAAGTAGAAACCTTTTTCCCATACTTCTCCACCCCAAGCTGCTTTCCATGCCTGTTCAGCTTTTGCGAGGTCGAAATTGTGCATTGGAAGATCAGGATCAAATCCGAGGAATCCGGAAGGAAGGTCAGCAGGAACTCTTGTTCCAAAACCGTTCAAAACCTGATCGATGAAAGCATCAAAGTTAAAGGAATGGGAAACTGCTTTTCTACAGTTCATGTCGCTGAAGAAATTGAATGGAATACCATTTCCATCAAGTTTTCCGCTTCCGATATGTTCAGAATCTTCGCTAACGGAGAATGCATAATGCATGGAGGTAACAGAAGCATCGCTGTAACCTTCGATAACTCTAACGCCTGGTACACCTCTAACTTGGTCGATGTATGCTGCCGGAACGTAAACGATGTCAGCATCGCCTGCTTCCAACATGGATTTTCTGGTGGAGAATTCGTCTACTCCCCATACGATAACTTCTTTGATGGATGCTGCGCCGTTCCAGTAAGCATCGTATGCCTTAAGAACGAGTCTCTGCTGCGCACTGTCCCATTCTTCGAGCATGTATGGTCCGGAACCGATGTCGTTGTTGTGGATGTAGGATTCTTCAGGTTCTCGGTCATGCCATTTCCACCAACCGTCTGCGTTTTTGTCCCATTCGCCGTTTTCGATGGCGACTTTACTGTCAAATATTGCACCCCAAGAACCAAAATGAGCAATAATCTGCATGAATGGCGGGAATGCCTTATGTGTTGTCATAACAACGTTGTTGCCGTCTACTTCTACGAGGGGATCGATACATTCTTCGTAGAATGCGATCAATTTTGCCTTTGCTTCATCGGATGTAGGGACACCGTCAACAACCGCTTCGGAATAAGCCATGCCTGCAAAATCAGCAAACCAGCCTTCAAGACTTCCTTGAGAAGCACCTGTGAAACCTTCGTAAAGCATCCAGATAGGACCGCCGGAAGGATCTGCCAACAGGTCTCTTTCGAATGAATATTCTACGTCTTCAGGAGTTACGGGGTTGCCTGTGTGGAACGTCATTCCCTGTCTGATTGGGAATATGTAAGTTGTTCCATCTTCACTCCAAAGACCGTTTTCCTGACTTGGAACTGTTTCTGCGATCATAGGCAGGAAATCGTTAACACTTTCACCGTCGTATTGAATCAGATTATCGTAAATCTGCATAATGATACCACCACTTGCGGTATCATAGCTGTGTGCCGGATCAAGTGTTTCTGGCTGCCCAATAGTCAAATCAATCAAAGTATTGGGGTTGTTAACAGCACCTACTGCCATTACCGAAAAAACAAAAACGACTAACAAGAAAATACTGAGTTTCTTTGTCATAGAGTTGCCTCCTTTTAAAATTTTTGCCAATTACGGCGTGAACGATTACACAAGAATTATTATATCACAAATTTCTCAACATGCAAGTGTTAAAAAAACGCAATCCCTTTAAAATGACCCTTTCGTGGTATTTATTTGTGAAAGTTCGGACATACTTTATCCCAAAGCATCTTCAAAGAAAGGGACGGAGATTGCATTTTTATTAAATATGAAAATATTTGCAGATTAACGGGAAAAACGCCACTGATTGGTGTTATAATAGGCTCAATTAGAAATAGCTACCTGTGTGAGAGGGAGATCGAAATGACATTTTTCTGGGTTTTTTTTAATGGGATCTTGATGGGCATCGCTAATGTCATTCCAGGGTTAAGCGGCGGCACTTTATTATTGCTGACGGGAATATACCCTCGATTCATCAAGGTTTTCAGTTCATTGCATCCGACTCATCTCAAAGCCTATCACTGGCGTGAGAATGGCTTCTTTATTTTGGTAATCGGTTTAGGTGCCCTTATCAGCATTTTTGCCATGTCCAAAGTCATGTCATGGCTGCTTGATCAGCATCCGGTCCCGGTCTATCTTCTTCTGATGGGATTGATCATAGGTTCTATTGACATCATCGTTAAAAAAATCCGTTTTTCATCCCGCTCAAGCCGATATGCAGTGATTGCCGGCATAGCGGTCATCATTTGCTTGGTGATCTTCTCCTCTTTGGGGGATCAACCCGCTTTTTCGTCTCAAAACATTCATCCGATTTTACTGATAACAGCCGGGGTCGTTGCGGCTGCTACCATGGTCTTGCCGGGTGTAAGTGGCTCAATGATATTGTTGTTGCTTGGTTTGTACAAACCGATTGTGGATTCAGTTTCTAATTTGAATATCATGAACATTTGCTACATTGCCTTGGGAGCGCTTGTGGGAATTCTTGCGGCCAGCAGATTGATCAAATGGCTGTTGGAACGCTATACTTCAACCACCTATGCCTTTCTTTTCGGCTTGATCGTCGCATCACTCATCGATCTGTTTCCGTTTTCGGCTGTTGGAAATTTCTGGATTTTCATCATAGGAATAATTGCCTTTATATTTGGTATAATCTTAGGGAAGGGTTTAAAAAGACTCGAAAAAAAATATTCGAAAGAAAACTATTAAACGAGGTGGTAAAATTGCCGTCAAGAAACCCATTCATGAGCCGTGTAAAAAGGCTGATGACAGGCAGGGAAGATGATTTTAACGGTGAATTAGGAAATATCTCCGGTCCCAGAAGGATATTCCAAGCTAGAACCGAATCTGTTTTGATCAATGAAAGACTGTTGGAAAAGTCATTCCAGAATTACTCTGCCGACTTTTTTGAAAAAGAAGACTTGGAATTGTATCAGTATCATTCGTTTGAGAAAGATGCACATCAATATGGGATTTGTCTGTTCCAGGAGGCCATGTTGAAAGAAACAACCGGATTGTATGAAGGGTCTGCCAAGGTGTTTAAAGATGACCGGCCGAAAAGAGAAGTCTTTACGGATCTTTTAATGGTCGTTTTTTGGACTAATCTCATGATGGGGTATTTCGAGCATATTGTTGAATCCGAAGTCTATAAACTGAAGTCTTTGGGAATTTTAAAAAAGGGTTATACAGAATACCTACAAGAAAAGGAAATTGCAAAGCTTGTTAGATACCTGTCTTTAGCCTATGCCTTTAGAAATCTTTCGGATATTGCTTCCAATGCGGGACTCCCCACCGGTAACCCTTTCGATTATCAATGGGTTGCCCGATACTACATCATGAAAAAGATTGAAAAAGAGGGAAAAGCGCCCATGGATTTCATCGGTGACACTCGATGGTACGACGGAATTGAAAAGCTTTTCCATCAGTTCTTTGCCGACAGCGAAAAACGGAATTATTATTTCTTCTCTGAAAAGGGCATTGATACCGTGTTGAACATTCCCGCCTATTTAATCGTCGAAGAGGACATGCCTGTTTTTGAAACAACGATTAAATCATCTCCCAGAACATTGGAAGATTTCATGAGGGAAACGAAGCCGGCTAACAGAAAATTCTTCAGAGAAATTCTGAGTATGGTGGAATATTCTTTTGAGCTGTCCATCAATTTAAACAACGATGTTGGGTTAAGTGTTGAAAAGGGTACGGGAGAAATACTATTCGAACTTTTCCCCCAAACCTATATCCATTCATTACTGGCTTCTTATGCCGATATCATTTGCATTCCTGAAATAACCATGGAAAAGATCCGAAATTATTCCGAAGAAATGATATCCAGACTATTAAAAACAGGATTTGAAGCGGATTCAGAAGGAAAATTGACCCTGGTTTTGGATCACAAACTCAGCAGAGAAAGATGGGTTCTGATTCTCGATTTGTTAAGGGAAATTGCGGCCATTAAATAAAGGAAAAGACAATCATTCCTCTTGTTTCTCTCGCTTGATTTTTTGAGACAGGAGGTGGGCCTGCCGAGTGGGCTCCGGAATTTTAAAGCCGTTTAAGCAAGACATCACAAGCCTCATGGTATCCTCCAGCGTAATCAAATGACCGGGAGAGATATACAGGGGCTTTGTTTCTTTTTTGGTGCACAATACACTGCCTATTACATCTTTGTCCGGGTTTCTAAGGGGAAACCATTCCCCCAGCTTTTCCGGCATATCGTCGGCTTCTCCGTAAAGTCTGCTTTTGGCTACTCCGATAGTGGGGCGTTCTAAAAACAAGCCCATATGTGATGCCAATCCCAATCCTCTGGGATGAGCCGTCCCCTGTCCGTCAAAAAACACGACTTCCGGCTCGCTGTGTAGTCTTTTCCAGGTTTTGATAAAAGAAGGCCCCTCTCGGAACGTTAATAATCCGGGAATATAGGGAAAGGTCACACGGTTGGTGAGGTATTTTTTTTCAACGTATTCCAGATCCGGAAACGACAAGACCACAATGACCGTTAAAATGTATTCCTTATCGTCAACGGAAAAAAAAGAAGAGTCCACACCGGCAATCAACCGGGGCATTTGCCCCAAAGGACTGAATCTTAAATTTTTTACCAGTTCTCTTTGAATCTCAAGCGCCTCATCCGCTTCCACTTTAAAATCATGAAGTTCCTTGATGGCAGCCAGAATCTACCCCTCCCTTTTGGCCTTTTTAACGGCATCATCGATATAATCAAATGCGTTGAGTTTTCTCAGTATTTCCCTGGGTATCTTGCCGGAGGCTTCGATATCATTATATATCACAAAGGGATTTTTGATATCCTGCTGATAGATGTATTCGTATACCCGGTCTTTGAACTCCTGTATTTTCTGCTTTTCCAAACCTTTTTTTCTCAAAGAGCTGTATATCATGTAACCGCCTATGGCAACGAATATCAAGATCATTATCCATGCGCTTTGAACCATTCTTTTCCCTCCAATAATTCCGTCTCAGACCAGAAAGATGATGTGATATAACGCATCTGATCCACTGGATTAAAATCGACCCGATACAAATACAAACCATCGGCCGGAGCTGTTGCTGAACTTGCTGTTCGATCCCGCTCCTTAATGACTTCTATAATCTTTTCCGGTTCCCAATCTCCGATGCCCACTCTGACCAAAGCACCAACAATATTTCTCACCATTCTCCTTAGGAAGGATAAACCCTCTACCCGGACAAGAATCAACCGATTGGATTTAAAACCGAATACTTTGACTCTATAAATCAACCTAACCGGATCTTTTTCCTTTCCTTTTGTCTTTTTTTGAAACGTGGTGAAATCGTGAACCCCTTCAAAGTATCGGGCAGCTCCTCGCATGCGATTGATCTCTAAATCATAGGGAAACCACCAGTAATTCGTTCTGTTGAATATATCCGGTTCTTGTTGATTGAGTATGAAATAATGATAAATTCTTCGTGTCGCATCAAATCTGGGATTAAACCGTTCTTCTACCGTTTTAACGGATCTGACATAGATATCTGGAGGGAGATTTGCGTTTAAAGCGTTTTTAACATCATGGTCGTACATTGTCTCATATTTTACCATAAAAGTAATCACCTGACCATATGCATGAACGCCTGTATCCGTTCTTCCCGCACCATAAGTCTCCATCTCGCACTTGAAAATACGATTCAGAGCCTTCTCAAATTCACCCTGAACCGTTCGTTGGCCGTGTTGAAACTGATAACCGGAAAAGTTTCTGCCATCGTAGGCAAAAACAGCCATCACACGCCTCATTCTTCTTCCCCAACTGAAAGAATTGCCAGGAACGCCTCCTGCGGAACGTTTACTCTTCCAATGCTTCTGAGCTTTTTCTTCCCTTCTTTTTGCTTTTCCAAAAGTTTCATCTTTCGGGTGACATCCCCACCATAGCATTTTGCCAATACGTCCTTTCTCAGCGCCTTAACCGTTTCCCTTGCAATGATTCTCACACCGGCCTGAATCTGGATGGGCACTTCGAATTGATGCTGAGGTATCAATTCCTTGAGTTTTTTGGCCAATTCCCTGGCCATGTAATCTTTTTTGGAAGTATGTACCACCAACGATAAGGCTTCCACCGGTTCTTTATTCAACAAAATGGTGAGTTTGACCATATCCGATTCCCGATAATCCTTAAAATTATAGTCCATGGAGCCATATCCCCTGGTTTTAGCCTTGAGCTTATCAAAGAAATCATAAATAATCTCAGACAACGGGATATCATAATACAGTACCAGTCTGTCTTTTCCGGCATTTTCCATATGGTTGAACTCTCCCCGTTTCTCCTGCTGAATATAGCCCATCAAATTCCCCATGTATTCATTCGGCGTTATGATGGTTAGCTCCACATAGGGTTCGGATGTTTTGACAGGAATATCGGGGTATTTGGCAGGATCGGTTATGTCAATCATTTCACCGTTTTGCTCGATTTGAAGCACCACATTAGGCGCAGTGAGAATAACGGTGATTTCAAATTCCCTTTCAAGACGTTCACGAACAATCTCCATGTGCAACAATCCCAAAAATCCACAACGGAAACCAAAACCGAGAGCCGGTGAATTATCCGGTTCGAAGCTTAATGCCGCATCGTTTAACTTTAATTTTTCCAGGGCTTTTCGTAACTCTTCAAAATACTCGGGCGTTCCGGGATAAATACCGGCATAAACCATCGCCTTAGCCTCTTTGTAACCCGCCAACGGCTTATCCGTGGGATCCAAAGCCATGGTAACGGTCTCTCCCACTCGTGCTTCGGAAGCTTCTTTAATACCGGCAACAATGTATCCCACATCCCCTGCACTGATTTCGTCTTTTTGCGTCATCTGGGGGGAAAAAATACCCACTTCACTCACGTCGTAACGCCTCTTGGTATGCATGAGTTCAATCTTGTCACCAACCTTGATAGAACCTCCAAAAAGCCTGACGTGAATGATGACCCCTCGGTATTTATCGTAATGAGCATCAAAAACCAATGCCCTTAGTTTTTCTTCTGTCTTTTTTTCCGGAGAAGGAATGTCTTTGATGATTTTTTCCAGCAGATCAATAACTCCTTCTCCTGTTTTGGCACTGGTAGCCAGACATTCGGCAGCATCCAAGCCCACCAGATCTTCAATTTCCTTTTTGGTATTCTCCAAATCAGAATTGGGCATATCGATCTTGTTGGCAACCGGAATAATCTCCAAATCATTATCAAGAGCCAAATAGGCATTGGCAACGGTTTGCGCTTCCACACCTTGAGTCGAATCCACCAACAAGACAGCCCCTTCGCAGGCGGCTAAGGATCTGGAAACCTCGTAGGTAAAATCAACATGTCCGGGTGTGTCGATAATGTTGATTTGATAGGTGTTACCATCCTTCGCATGATACAAAACGGTCACAGGATGGGCTTTGATGGTAATGCCCCGTTCCCTTTCCAGGTCCATGCTGTCCAAGTACTGCTCTTTCATATCCCTTGAATCGACGGATTGGGTATATTCCAAAATCCTGTCGGTCAGGGTTGTTTTTCCGTGATCAATGTGTGCAATGATACTGATATTGCGAATGAATCGTGTCTTCAATTTGTCTTTCTCCTCTATTCGTTAAGCCAGGCTTTTAAAACCATGGCGATTTCTTCCGGTTTCTTTTCTACATTCTCAAACAGCATTTCCATCAGAGTGACCAATTCCTGTTCATCAGGACTGAGTTCCTCTCTTTCAATGGTTTGTTGAATCTCCTGCTCGAATGCCATCCTCTTTTGTATGATTTCCTGACGTTTCTTTTTCTTCTTCATTCTACTGCTCAAAATGTATATCAGCAGCATAATGGAAATGGCCAGCAACGTCACACCGATCACCAGCTGTATGAATTTACGCTGCGTCTCCACCAATTCAAGTTCCCTTTTGATCTGCTCTTCGGCAGATCTGTCAAAGGCCAGGAATTCGACGGCGACGTTGGTGAGAGTCGCATCGATGGAATTGGCAACAATCCCTTTAATGCTGTCAGTGGTAATCCCGGTGGCAACCGCTAATGAATCAATCAAAACTGTAATGTTTTTATTGAGGATTTCGCCTTGCTTATTTTGCAAAATCTTTTCGTAAATTTCATTGACATTATAATTAACCGTCTTGCTCTCTCTTTCGAAATCAGTCAGGTCACCGGTGTCCGTAGCTTCATAAACAGTTGGAATATTGGCATCCGTTCCCACAACCTGCCCGGCATTTGATGACCGGCTCTTTTCAGATTCAGTTTGTTCGCTGACAACCACGCCTGTTTTTCTCAACACCGGTTCATATTCCGTCGATTCGCGTTCGATTGTTTCCCAGTTCAGTTCGATTTCGGCCATGACCACCACACGCCCCAGACCAAACACCTGTTCTAAATTGGAACGGACTTTACGGGTATAATAGTCTTCTGCCTTCTGCTGAACTTCCATTTTGGATGAAGCACCGCCAACTCCTTCTTCAGCAATCACCAGGTCACTGAGAATCTTGGAGTTGTTGTCCACCACACGAACTTCTTTGTAATCCAACCCTTCAACAGCACCGGAAACCAACTGCATGACCCCTTTAATATTTTCCGGCTTTAAAGTGACTCCCGGAGACAAAACCAGCAAAACAGAAGCCTTGGGGTCAGCCTCTTCTCCCCTTGCGTAATAAGTGAATTTAGGAATCGTTAAGTTGACTTGGGCATAATTCACCCCGTCCAGGGACATGATGGTTCGCTCTAATTCACCTTTCAAAGCAATCTGATAGCGCACCTGCTTGTCAAAACTGGTAGCACCCAACGGCTGGTCCTCCATAATCTCAAACCCTTTGGAAGTCGACCCAATGACACCGGTGCTAATGTATTTCATACGCAACGCTTCCGGATTATAGGCACGAGGAACATAGATGGCTCCGCCGGTACCCGTCTCAAAGGGTATCCCACTTTCCTCAAGTTGTTGAACCACGCTGCCGGCTTCCGCATCGGTCAATCCTCTGACCAACAGGGTGTAATTCGGATTCGAAGCCACAGAAATGGTCAAAACAAGGGCAACGACAATAGCAACAATCACCCCAACAAAGAGGATCTTTTGAGATTGAGTGAATTTTTTCCAATATTCGTCAGGAAAGGATTTTACCCAGTCAACTATTTTTTTTAAAAAATCCATCTGAAATGCCTCCTAAGGCGAATCTGTTCACCCCAGATTAATTCTATCCGATTCTCGCCATAGCTCTTCCAAGGCATAAAATTTTCGACCCTTTTTGCTGAAAATATGCACCACGATATCGCCCATATCCACCAAGGCCCAATCTCCTTTTGCCTGTTTGTCTGCATATATCAACCGTTCCCCATGCTCGTCGGCGAATTCCCTGGTACCTTCTATCAACGCCTTCATGTGAACGGTTGAATTAGCAGTGCAAATAACAAAATAGTCCGTCAAGAGATTGGTTTCGGACATATTCAGCACCAATATTTCCTCAGCTTCCTTATCATCAAGAACACCGAGGAGAGCCTTTAATTTTTGCTTATCTTCTCCGGTCAGTTTTACCCCTCCACTATAACAGTCATTAGAGATTATATCATACTCATAATGATTCTTTTAACGCTTTTATCCGGCAGGATAAATCCCCACAAATTCTTCATTATCCTGTAGAATTTGCCTGTCTATACGAATCTCTCCATAATACCTTTCTCCAAGGAATTTGGCAGCAACATCCGGAAACAATGCCAGACTTAGAAGATCTTCATCGCAATGGGCCAAATGGCCGGCTTGACTTCGAATTTTTTCCAGCATGGGTTCCAGGTAATCCGCCGGTCTTTCTTTGATAACGTCTTTTGGATCGATTACATTCTTTAAAAAGTCCGGGTTTACAGGAGCAGGCGGTTTCCCGTACAATCCTTTTAAATAGGCTTGCACTTCTCGGGTAATCTTTTTGTAACGTCCCATCATCACGTTCAGTACCGCCTGTACCCCTACGATTTGACTGGTGGGTGTGACCAACGGCGGATAGCCCAGGTCTTTTCTAACCAGGGGAATTTCATCCAACACCGCTTTGAGTTTATCGAGGGCGTTTTGCTCTTTGAGTTGATTGATCAGGTTAGACAGCATGCCCCCGGGAACCTGTGAAGTCAGAACTCGTATGTTAATATGTTTGATATTGGCATCCACATCTGCGTGATTGGCTCTCACTTTTTCAAAATAATCGGCGATGGGTACGAACAAATCCGGATTCAAACGGAGTTCTACACCCTCATATTCTTTAAAGGATTCATACATTGCTTCCACAGGCGGTTGACTCGAAGCGCCAGACAAAGGTGCTGTTGCCGTGTCAAAAATATCTGCACCCGCTTCCATAGCCGACAGATATGCCAGTTGACCCGTTCCAACCGTGCAATGGGTGTGCATTTCGATTGGAATATCGCATTGGCTTTTGATTGATTTTACCAGATCATAGGCACGCTTGGGCGTTAAAAGCCCTGCCATATCCTTGATACACAATGAATCAATGCCCCGCTTGATCAGTTCTTGGACCAGACCGGAGTAATATTGGGGAGTGTGTACCGGACTGAGCGTGTATGATAGGGCAGCCTGCGCATGCGCACCGTATTTTTTGGTATAGATAATCGATTTTTCCATGTTGCGTACATCGTTCAACGCATCGAATATCCGGATGATGTCAATGCCGTTGTCGATTGCCTTTTTGACAAAAAGTTCCAGCACATCATCGGGATAATGTTTATAGCCCAGTATATTTTGACCTCGTAAAAGCATTTGCAGCTGTGTATGCTTGATCTTTTTTCGGATTGTGCGAAGCCTTTCCCAGGGATCTTCATTTAGAAACCTTAAACACGCATCAAATGTGGCACCACCCCAGACTTCCAACGCTTTGTATCCGACTTGATCGATTTGTTCAAGGATGGGTAGCATCTCGTCAATCGTCATTCGTGTGGCAATGGTAGATTGGTGGGCGTCTCTTAAAGTGGTGTCAACGAATTCCAAAGTTCTTTTCATTCAAACAACCCCTTGCTATTCTATAAAAAAATCATCGTACTGATGATTCTCTTCCTGTATCATTTCTTCAAAATCCCTTACTCTCGCAAAAGAAGGGCCCTCTTTTAAACGCAATTTAAACTGGTTAAGACTGTTTTCGTCACCGGTCTGTGCCAGGACTTCAACACTTCCATCGGAAAGATTTTTGACAGTGCCCTTTATGCCATATGCTTGAGCCATCCTGAATGTGAAATGCCTGAATCCCACACCCTGTACACGACCGTATATCCGGTACAACCTTGTCAAATCCCTCACCTTCTTTGACCTTAAGGGGCTTACTTATTCACCCTCAAACTGTTTCAGCTTTTTACTCAGCGATTTGTATGAGATGCCCAACAAAGAAGCAGCCTTTTTTCGATTGTTTTCAGTAATCTCCATCACTTTTCTAACAAAGATCTCCTCAACGGTATCTCTTAATTTCTTTTGGAATAGGTTCAGCTGAGGCAGTTGTTCTTCTTTTGTGA
>ERZ795053.5634-NODE-5634-length-12851-cov-5.377618_pt1 | contig 12851 bp, 9 predicted proteins | sample MGYA00375137_ERZ795053 | MGnify/ENA primary metagenome ERZ795053 (study PRJEB30182, sample SAMN05720284) | activated sludge metagenome | isolation source: Anaerobic digester | place: Hong Kong | collected 2014-12-17 ... | reverse complement strand
AACCGGATTAGCTGCTACATTCTGCCAGCAAGGTCTTTTGGCATACCGCAGAGGTGTGTTGAAAACGGCAAGAGAATTTTGCACGCAAGCACTGGCAATACAGGAAGAGCAAAATGAACGTTTTGAAATTCTGCCTACTCTGCGCCTACTCATCGACATTGAGTTAGAAGATGCACATTATGACGCTGCTGAAGCGCACGCCATGCGTGCGCTTGCATTATGCGAAGCGCTCCAGAGCCGTGGTGAGCTAGGCGCTGTCTATTATAGCCTTACCGTGGTATCCCGGTTGCAGAGAAACTATCACCAAGCCCAAGAATACGCGAATAAGGGCCTTTCACTCTTTGAACACGTCGGTTATAAAAAATTTGAAGCGGTTACACAGTATGAATTGAGCAGAATTCATGCGGAGATCGAAAATCATGCTGAGGCGCTACGTGTGGCTCAAATCAGTGTGGGAATCTTAGAAGAAATCGAGGATAACTTTAACCTGGTTTACGTGCTTCGTCATCTTGGCTATCTCGAGCAAGCAAGGGGTGCTCATCAATCTGCTCTTACACATTGGCGCAAGGCATTGCAGATAGCGGAAGCCCATCTCCACCCCTTGACGGAGCCACTTCGTCAGTTAGTAACTGCGTCATGACTACGCTGCCTTGTGGTGGTTTACCTCAAAGGAGTTATTGGTACATGATACCCCCGAACAACTCCATCTCAGTAGTTCACGAATGCTGGCATTTTTGTCATTCTGGTGGGTGAAACGAGGAAGAATGACAAATCGTGAACTACTGAGTTGACAAACACTTAGTGCGCGTTGGCGCCGCCCCCCGGTCCTTCCGTCGCCCAGCCGCTCCCATCAAGTAGCGCCATCCATACGGATGGTGGGATATTTACGGCGACGCCACGTGCGCCATCCCGCTTCAACGCATCAAACCATTGCCCCGTTTCCCCGACGCGTCGCGCGGGGGGGGTGCCACTGCCACCCATGTCGTGAACCGGCGCCGGACCGGCAGTTGATTGGGAACGCAGGGGGCGAAGATGCAATTCGAGCACCTCTTTGTGTGATTTATGCGAGTTTTCTTCAGGTGATGAGCCTTCAGGTGAGGTGCTGAGACTACGCGTACCCGCCTTGGGTACAACATCCAACGCCGGCGCCAAATTCGCTTCATCGACTGTGAGCTTGCCCAACTTGTCGGCAAAGTCGGTAAAGAGCGATTCAATGCGATCCTCATGATCGACCGAGCCACTCCACAGCGCAGTATTGGCCCGCAGCCCGCCCAAGTCATCGTCCAGCAACGCACGAATTACAGAATCGAGATGCCCCTTTGCTTCCTTGAGAGAAACGTCGTCTTTCACGCCGCAAGGTGTGAATTGCTCTGGCTTTCCGCGTTTCGTGCAATACTCTTCCCAACGGTCTACCAGGAGCTTCAGTTCACGCCCGTGGCTGCCCTGTTTTTGCAAGGCGCTGTGATAGATGTCGGGACGCAAGGCAGGAATGGGATGCTCCCCATCGTCCCGCGTGAAGTCGGCATAGGGATCGTCAGTGATTAGCTCCTCGATGCCAAGCGCCATCACCGGCCCTCCGACGGCAGCACCATACACATCGGCGAAGATCTCCTCCAACCAGGCAAGGACCCATTTGGGCAAGTCACTAAACTGCCGGCGTAGGGCAGCGTCAAAGCGGCTGCCGGCGGATGGTCCCCGTTGGGTACAGCCGTGACGGAAGACATAGTGACCGACTTCGTGAGGAATTGCCAGCAGATCTTTGGGCACCGCAAGAGCGCTAATTGGCAAGCCAATCAACGCCACCGGCGCATATGGAATAATACGCACATTGGTCGCCTTTTGGAAATAGGTAATGACCGTTACATCGTCAATCAGCTTATGCTCAATGGCCGGCTTCAAGGCCTGATAGGCCAAATAATCCGTTTTTGCCAAAAGCGATCGCATTTCCGAACTGGCCTGTGTGGGCAGCCGTTGTTGATAGGCGCGTTGAATGACATCGAGATCGTAGGCAATTTGATCAACGGTCGCCCGCATGGCGTATTCAGGAGGATAAATCGTTGAAGGTTCCAAACGAATGACGCGGTTCGTCGGCTCAAAACCCCGAATAAAAAATTCCAGTTGCCCTTCGCCAAAGGTGCGCAGGGCCGTAAGCAACGCAATTAGGGTTTCCTTGCGGCTAACGGTTTCCGAATTATCATGCATGGCCGCGATTTGGTGGTCGATCACACGGAACAGCGCGGAGCCTCGCTTGCGCCAGGATGCGAAATTATTTGTACTCATTGAAGTCTCCTTTGGGGTCATCCCTATCGTGTGTGGGCGGTATAGCACGAATTGTGCAAATCTCGGATTGATCCAGAGGATAAATTGAGATTTACACAATTTTCGGCATATCACCATTGTGTGAGCACAGGGTAAACTTAACTGCTATACCGAAGAATGAAATGATATTTCAAGCAATAGTTGACTTTGTCACAGTAAATTACAGAGCCAGATTTAGTCATTTGTCGTACGTGCAACGAACAAAAGTAAAATAGAATGGGATCGTTTATTCCGCGTTGATCGAACGTAGAAAGGCGAAAAGATGGATAATGACCTTGCGAATCTGTCATCTTTTTGCCGTTTCTTCCAGCCAAGATAAGGCTTGCTCCATACCAAGTCGGGCGGTATCGCACGAATCGTGTAAAGCGCGATTGGTCCGGAAGACGGATTGGCGCTTTACACAGCTTTCGGCATACCGCCGTCCAATTCGGCCGTTGCCTGTTGTTGCAATTCAAGTAGTAGTTGCAAAGCACACGAACGACTGCAACTGAAAAGCGGCATTGATTTGCAATAATTATGTAGCAATATTTAATGGAAATGGGCTCTCAAAAGCTATCAACCACTGAAAACGACTCGTTAGATAGGTATTGAAAGCCTCAAGCTGATACACTTACTCCTTGTACGAACCGACGATAAGCCAACAGGATGTCTAGGTAAATTGGATAATTTGTACATATTTTGAACAGGTTTTCGTGTAAAATCAATTTGTGTATTCGTGATTAAACTTGTGAGGTTGAAGCAATGGCAGTTCCAAATTTATGGCGTACCAAAGAACAACGATATCGATTGCAAGGGGATGTTTGTCCTGCATGCAGCAACACAATCTTTCCACCTAAACGTGTCTGCCCTCACTGCTATCATGGCGCTGCAATATCGGCGGTGACTGACGGTCGGCAGGATTACGCCTATGTTATGCTTTTTGAAATGCCCCAGGTAACTGAACTCAGCGCAGTTGGGGACGACTAATGGTTACGGTACAGAATCCAAAGCACTTTGCTGCCAATGGCAACACAATGGGGGCAATGGCAACTTCTGCTGCGAGTATGGGGGAAATGGATCAGCAGACCCGTCCCTTAAGTGGGACGGGTACGATCTACAGTTTCAGTATTATGTACAATGTTCCGCAAGGGTTTGAGGAGCAGAAACCTTACGTGATAGCCATCGTTCAATTGGATGAAGGACCAATGGTCACGGCGCAACTGACCGATATCAACCATGATGAAGTTGCCATCGGGCAGCGGGTCGAAATGGTCACGCGCAAATTGCGCGAGGAAGGGAGCGAAGGGCAGATCATCTATGGTTACAAATTTCGTCCTGCCCTTCAGGATAGCATAAGCTGCTAGATCGATCAATCATTATCTATTTCTTGGGCGCGTACCACATGTTTGGCATTGCGTCGGATAGGCCAGGTAGCTTTTCCTGCAATGTCAAAAGGGTATACGCATCCGTGATGACCGAACTTCTCAGGAAGTTCGGTCTTTTTGTGGTACAATTCTCCCAGAGAATCTACCCGATTTCGCCCGGAAACCTATATGAGCCAAAATCTAAGTGAGGAGAAGCTTGTGCGATTACAGGATCGAGTAGCGATTGTAACCGGGGGTGGCTCCGGCATAGGTCGAGCAATTGCCCAATGTTTTGCCGATGAAGGCGCCAAAGTTGTCGTAGCCGATCGAATGGTCGAACGGGCGGCACGGGTCGTCGCAGAAATTGAAACGGCCGGTGGCACAGCCTTGGCCACACCGGTTGAAGTCACCGATGCGGAGAACGTGGGGCAGATGGCGCAGTGGGCCGTGGAGACCTATGGTCAGATCGATATTCTGGTAAACAACGCAGCCATCGCTCAAGGTGATGATATTCTTACCTTTGACGAGGCAACCTGGGATTTGAATTTAGATGTGGTGCTCAAAGGGGTCTTTCTCTGTTCTAAAGCTGTGCTACCGGCGATGATCGAAGCCCGACGGGGCGCCATCGTGAATATCGCTTCTGTCAATGGCTTAACCGGCCTTGGCGAAGAAGGCTACAGCGCAGCCAAAGCCGGTGTGATCAATCTAACCCAGAACATGGCGATCAAATATGGCCGACACAATGTACGTGCCAATGTCATCTGTCCGGGTACGGTGCAAACACCGATTTGGACTGAGCGACTCAAGAGTGACCCCGCCATCTTTGACAAACTTGCCCAGTGGTATCCATTGGGGCGGGTTGGCCAGCCGGAGGATGTTGCGAAAGCGGCACTCTACCTGGCATCCGACGATGCCGCTTGGGTGACAGGAACTGTTTTGACTGTTGATGGTGGATTAATGGCCGGCAGCTATGGCATGGCAAGGGCACTGGAGGGAGGCGCCTGATCGGTTTCTGTGTCGAACCAGAGCAAATGGCCATCGCTCATCATGTGGATACGGCCATGCAAGTCATTGCGCAAGATTGTTGTGCCGGCGAGACGGTCAAGCACTTCGGCATGGGGATGTCCGTAGTCATTTTGGACCCCTACCTGAATCACCGTCACTTGGGGTTGAACGGCCGCGAGAAAGGCTTGCCCGGTGCTGCTCTTGCTGCCATGATGGCCAACTTTGAGCACGTTTGCTTGCAAGGGGGCGTTGGCATGTACCATTGCAGCCTCGCTGGGTAGGCCGGCGTCACCGGTGAGCAAAACGCTCAAATCCCCGTAGACCACTTTGGCGACAAAGGAATTTTCGTTGTCGGCATCATCGCCCGCATAGGGGACAGGGGGCGGCCACAGAAACCAGAGTGCAACACCATCTCCCAGGTCGATCCAGTTATCTGCCGCCTGTTGCGCCACCGTGGCACCAGCGGCGAGCATGTTGGCTCGCCATTCGTCGGCATCGGGGTTGACGCTGCTTGCCCCCGTTTCGAGGGCAACATCGATGGCTATGCGGTCGGGCAGCGTGCTCTGTGCCCGCATGTGATCGCTGTCCGGATGCGTCATGATGACCAGATCGAGCGTGCGATCCCAAAAGGGCATCACTGCTCCCAACTCGGCGCGCAGTTGTTGCGGACTCGCGCCACCATCGACAAGCACCTGGCGGCCCGACGGCGTTTGAATAAGAATGCCATCTCCCTGCCCGATGTTGAGAAAGTAGAGATGCAAACGGCCGTCCGGTTGGCTCCGGACCATGAGCCAAAGCAAGATGGTACCAACGGTTAATAGACCAATCGTCACTGGATGGTTAATTGCTCTTCCGACAAGCCCTAGGTGGGGCCTGAATAGCTGTTGTGTCCTGGGTGCTTGTGGTCTCCTTGAGAAGGCTTGCTGCCTGATCTTTTCAAGCGCCCGGCGTAGTGGATGGTGCAGCGCAACCAAAGCGATCACACCGTAGGTTGCGCAAAGTTGATGCCATCCATAGCCACTCAACGCAACGCTTGCACCGGGCAGTGAGGCTGTCCACTGCACGACAGTGACTGTCCACACGAGAGACAGCCACGGGATCCACAGGATGAGTTGTGCAATGGTGGTTAAGCCCACCAACCCTACCAGCAAACCGGCGCTGCCCCACAGCATGATCAGAGGTTGCACGGGGGCAATAAGTAGATTTGTCATGAGTGAAATAAAAGATAGTCGACCGAAATAATAAAGGACCAATGGTAACGTGGAGAGATTGGCTGCGATGGTCACCATCAAACCGTCTTGCACGATCCCCTGGAGAAAGGTGCGGCTGGTGGCCATGAGATCCAGTCCACCCACAACGAGGGTTCCCGTCAGCGGTCCCCCCGTCAGCCAGCCTGGCGTTAATCTTTGAAAAAAAGCAACCACCCCCGGCGAAAAGAGAATCAAACCGGCGGTCGCAGCACTGCTCAGTTGGAAGCCAACATCCCATAAGGTGAGCGGATTTGCCAGGGTCATTACCCAACAGGCAAACGCCAGGCTCACCAGCGCCGTGCTACGTCGTTCCAGGGTTGTTGCGACGGTATAGAGCGCTCCCATCCACGCCGCCCGCAGGACGGCTGCGTCACCGCCGACCAGCAGTGCATAGGCAGCAATGCCCAAGAGCGTTGGCCAAAGCGCGCGCTGTCGCCCCAGGAACCGATGACCGATGGCCAACATGATGCCGGCGATCAGCGCGACGTTGCTCCCGGAGATCACGATAACATGGCTGCTACCAGTAAGGTTAAATTGCTCATACAACTCGTCAGGAATACCCGATTCAATGCCAAGTAACATGCCATTGGCCAAAGCTGCGTACGGTTCCGGCAACAGGCGGTTGAGCAGTAGTTCGCCCTGGGCGCGCAGGCGATAGAGTTGTTGGTAAAGCCAATTGCCCTGGGTCGGTAGCGGTAACACGTCAATGGCTGTAGGATAAAACAGACTGTGAACTCCTTTCCGCGCCAGATATTCCCGATAAGAAAAATCGGTGAAGTCGGGCGGTGTCACCAGGCGACCCCGGAGTTGCAACGGTTGACCGTAGCGATAAATAGTTCGGTTGCCCGTGGTGAACCGTATTTCTCCACTGACTGCGTGCTGTTTTCCCTTTTGTGCAAGGGTATGGACCTTCACCTGAAGCTGTTGTTTTACATCTTCCTGCAACGGATAACTGCTCACGTAACCGGTCAAGGTCACTTCTGGAGCAGTACGATCATAGGCGCGGCTTGTGGGTAAGTTGTAGTAGGCCAGATCTTTAGCTGACCAACATGGCGTCAAAGGCTGGGCAGCATAGCGCAAGCCGCCTGTCACGAAGGTTAGTGCACAGGCCGCAATGAGCGCCGGTGAAGGACCGTGCCGGGGTCGAATAAAGCCTGCCTCTTCCGGCCAGCGCAGCGGCATCTTTTTTCGGGTGGGCAAGTAGATGTGATTGAGCAACGGTGTTATCGGGAGCAGCACGAACGGGTAAAGCCAAAGCGAAGGTGAAAGCCAACAGCCCAGCCATCCCGTTTCGAAAAAAATTCTTCCGAAAACGATGCCGACAAAATAGATAACAGCGATGTAGAGAATTGTCATATGTAGGCCGTGCGCTTTTTCTGTGGAATGTTGTTTTACCCATCTTAGCGGGCTTTTTCACTCCTTTCAACGATCAAATGCTGCCGTACCAAAAAAGCCTTTTGACGTATTTTACCAATTTGCTGTACACTTATTAGAGGAAAATTTGATTTTGCGATAACTTTGCCATCGCTTACTGGTCGGCTTTGCTGTAACGGTGATGCTATAACTGTAATGCTATAACTGTAATGCCGTGACGCTTCTTGATAACCCTACATTCATTAATATCGTTTTTTTTAGCAAGGGCAATGTCCCTGTGTGAACAATGCAATAAAACCAACTGAGGAGGTATGCCTTGCAAGCATTTGATTATGTGACTGCGCAATCGGTTGACGAAGTCGTGAATCTATTGGCAGAAAAAGGTGAAATGGCTCGTGTGTTGAGCGGTGGAACGGATCTGCTCGTTGCGCTACGTGAAGGCCGGCGCAAGGCCGAACTCGTGATTGATGTAAAAGGGTTGCCGGAGACAACGGCAATGGGCTACGATGCCTCAAAGGGGTTGAGTTTGGGGGCAGCGGTGCCGTGTCATCGCATGTATGATGACAAAAGCGTTGCCACGGCCTACCCCGGCCTCATGGATTCGGCCCATCTTATCGGTGGCACCCAGATTCAAGGGCGTGCCAGCATGGGGGGAAACCTCTGCAATGCGTCGCCCGCGGCGGATTCGATTCCCAACTTGATCGCCCACGGCGCGATCTGTCATATTGCTGGGCCCAATGGCCGTCGGCAGTTGAAGGTTGAAGAATTTTGTACAGGTCCAGGGCGCAATGCCCTGGGCCAAGGTGAATTTTTGGTATCGCTGGAAATTCCGGCACCCAAGCCTGGATTTGGTGCAGCCTATCTGCGCTTTATTCCGCGTAATGAGATGGATATTGCCGTCGTCGGTGTCGGTGCTTCTGTGCAACTCGATGAAAGCCGGAGCAACTTCGTTTCGGCCCGTATTGCCTTGGGGGCAGTTGCCCCAACCCCGCTCTATGTCGAAGAAGCGGGCGCGGCACTTGCCGGCAAGCCGGTCAATGAGGCGAGCATTGCCGAAGCAGCCAAGATTGCCCAGGCCGCGGCAAAGCCAATTAGCGACATGCGCGGTACGGCTGAGTATCGCAAGCACTTGGCGGCCGTGTTGACCCGCCGCACATTGCAAAAAGCGATTGAGCGGGCAAAGGCCAGCTAAGCAGGCTGTCTAGTTAGTTTTTGTTGCGAAACGCGGAAATGTTTCACGCAAAGCCGCAAAGACCGCAAAGGTCCCATAAGTGTTTCTTGGCGAGCTTCGCGCCTTTGCGTGAGAAAGCGCCGTTTCGCAACAGAAACTAAGTTAGAGTCTATCTATAAAATCTCTGTGGCGGTCCCTTCTAGCGGAGTATCCGTAGACGCTTTTACGAATAGACGCTGAGTCCTTAGTGAATATCAGGGGCATAACCTGATCATTCAGACCAACAAAATACTGAAACGAGTGTCATTGTTATTGGTTGTCTAGCCGCGGTGATAGCCGTTCTTCTGAAATCAAAGAACAGGCGGTCGCACCGGCGTTTCGACGCAATGAACGATGATCAGTTAATGGAGATAGAACGAATGTCAAAGAAAGTAGTAGTGGCAGCTACCATCAATGGAGAACCACGCGAAATTCTCTGTGAACCACGCCAGAGCCTCTTGGAAATATTGCGCGATGAATTGTTGCTGACCGGTGCCAAAGAAGGTTGCAACAACGGCAACTGTGGGGCCTGCAATGTGATTTTGAACGGTGTGCTGGTGAATTCCTGCCTTGTGTTGGGGGTGGAAGCAAATGGCGCAACCATCACCACGGTCGAAGGTTTGGCCTCACGCGAGAATTTGCATCCGTTGCAGCAGAAATTCCTGGAACATGCGGCCTTACAATGTGGCATCTGCACTCCGGGTTTCTTGGTTTCGGCGAAAGCGCTGCTCGACAAGAACCCGGATCCGACGGAAGCCGAGGTTCGCCTTTGGCTTGCCGGCAACCTCTGCCGTTGTACCGGCTATGACAAGATTGTCCGTGCCGTGCTCGATGCCGCCGATAGTATCGAAATGGAGTCGGTCGCAGCCGATGACTAACCTGCGGTTGCGCAATACATGTACAGACTTGTTTGCGTGTGAACCGCAAGGAATGATTGGTAAGTGCACGGTAGATCTGCTCATCGATAGGAGATAGGGGAACAAGCATGGAGCATGTGGTCTGGATCCCATCACTCCACCGCGATCTCACGGGGGGCGTGGAAAAGGTGACCGTCGAAGGGGAAACAGTTGGTGAAATTGTTGCGGCCCTTGATGCGCGTTTCCCGGGGATCGAAGAGCGACTTTGTGAAGAGGGCCACATTCGGCCTTACATTGCAGTCTCCGTCAATGGCGAGATTAGTCAACGCGGGCTGCGTCACCGCTTAACGGAGCAGAGTGATATTCATTTTATTCCCGCGCTCAGCGGTGGCTAACGCTGGTGACAATAACAAACTCGGCTGTTGCAAGAAATTGACACAGAAGTGAACCGAGAAGTTCGTGTAGACAAAGCAAAGAAGACAAAGGGGGAGGCCATCTAGATGGCCTCCCCCTTTGTCTTTAGAGGCGAATGATCGGCAAATAGATTTGGTTAAACTCTCCCAATACGTCCACAACGAAGACGCTGGTCAACGGCTGCCCATTGGCGCCTCCTACAATGAGAATGGTGGAGACACTACCCGGAGCCAGAGCAAAGGGGGGCAGTTGATAGCGTAGCGTCGTGCAGCCCGGTGTGCCGACGGACCATTGGTATGTTCCCGGCGCCAGGGCAATGTATCCACTGCTCTCTAGATAGCGCAGTCCCGTCAAGCCCGCTACGGGGGTACCCACAGCCATGCAAATATCAACCGCCGTATCATTCAAATCGGTTGCAATGGGCGCCAAATGGAGCACGCGCACTTGCCCTTGCGCTGGGTCGACGACGGGTCCCGGAATCGTACCACCCGGTGGAATTGTGCCATTGGGCGCCGTACCACCCGCAACAGCTTGTTGCGCATGAACAATAAACCCTTGATGGTATAGAAAACTCACGCCGAACAGTAGCGCCAATACAAGCAAGTACCGCTTCCAGGCTATAGTGGTGGCCAGAGGTATCGCCGCCGCTTGCGTGGTCGTAGAAGCTGCGACCGTTGGCGCTTTGTGAAAATTGGATTGTCTCATTGGTAAATCCCTCCATTGGGTGAAACGGAACTGACAATGTATCCGCAAAATCGGTTGTAACCTGGCAGGAACAGGGAATTTTCAAACAGACACGAAAGAACAGGAAACACCCTATTCCATGACTGGACGCTAGCTTTTCCGTCAACACAGGAGTGACGACCGACGACGGACGACCGATCATTACTCCTGTGATACAAGAATTCGCCAGTGTCCAGTTCCATTATCTAGACGAATACTATAACAAAAGGTAATGGCAGCGTTCCGTCAGCTTGTTTCATTTTCCGTAGCAACTGTTGTAAATCATAAGGTGATTCGCTGGAATTCTGGGTGTGTCCCCTTGGAATTCCCAATAACTTTCCACCAAAGGCTGCTTAGTGCTATAATCATTGGATGCCTATTCAACTATTGCCGCCCGATGTGGCAGCGAAAATTGCTGCCGGCGAAGTCGTGGAACGACCGGCCAACGTGGCGAAAGAATTGCTCGAAAACAGTTTAGATGCCGGTGCCACTGAGATCCGGGTGGAAATTCGCGATGGTGGTCAGCGGCTCTTGCGCGTGATCGATAATGGTCATGGTATGGTAGCGGATGAGGCGCAACTGGCGCTGGAACGGCACGCAACGAGCAAGCTACAAACAGCGGACGATCTCAATCAGATTATCACCTTTGGATTTCGGGGCGAAGCCCTCTATAGCATTGCCGCGGTGAGTCAGTTGACCTTGACCACCCGCCACCAGAGTGAGCCCTTTGGTGTGCAACTGCGCGTGGAGGGGGGCATGATCGTGGCCAATCAGCGTGCCGGCACGCCGGTTGGCACGATCATTAGCGTCGAACATCTTTTTTACAATGTGCCCGCCCGCAAAAAGTTTCTCCGCAAGGCAAGCACCGAGGCAGGACAGATTAGTGCCGTCGTGCAGCGTTACGCCCTTGCCTATCCCGATCGCCGCTTTAGCTTCGTCAACGACGGGCGACTTGTATTCCAGTCGACCGGGAGCGGTGATCTCTACGATGTCCTGGTAAAGGTCTATGGGCTGGAGAATACCAGGCTCATGTCACCGGTGGGCAATGTGGCGCTCGGTTTTCAACTCGCCAACCAGGATGATCCCACCGCCCCAACTGGGCTTGAACAAGACGATGCCCTCGCTTTGGATGTCGATTTTATGATGGTGGAACAAGAACCGGTGGCTCAGCCAGCGTCAGGTTCGCAGGCGCCGTCGCCCATTCTGGTCTTTGGTTATGCCAGTGTCCCCACATTGACCCGTGCCAACCGCAACAACATCAATATCTTTATCAATCGGCGTTATGTCGAAGATCGCAGCCTGACCCACGCCATCGTCCAGGCCTACCATACTTTGCTGCCGGGAGGGCGCTATCCACTGGCAACGATCTTCGTCACGATTGACCCACGCCAGGTCGATGTCAATGTTCACCCGCAGAAGGTACAGGTGCGCTTTGTGGATGAACGGGCCGTCTTCAGCGCAGTGCAGCGAATGGTGCGCCGCGCCATGCTCGAGACATCACCGATTCCCGATATGAATCTGCCCCAGAGTAATGAGCGTGGGCAACATGGGAGCAATCCAGGGAGCAGCAGTTGGAGTGGCAGTGAATGGGATAGCCGCGGTTGGGCGGCGCGACGCCAGCAGATCCTCAATGCCGGACAGCGCCCACTTGATCTGCCGACACGTCCACCAACACCGCAGGCCGAGGCAGAGGGCGTTGATGTCGACCTACCTAGTGCACCCGCCACCACTGCTTTTGCACAGCCGACACAAGAGCGGCGCGTGGCCAATCCGGCCGATGACGGCTCGACGGCAGAACCGGCTACTCCCGAGCCGGAAGAGCGCAACGCCGTTGTGGTCGAAGAGCATGTGCCTTCATTGCCCCCGTTGCGTGTTGTCGGGCAAGTGGGCGCCATGTACATTGTTGCCGAGGGACCGGAAGGGGTTTTCTTGATCGATCAACACGCTGCACATGAGCGTATTTTGTATGAAAAGTATCTTGCCCAGCGCTATGGTACCGAAGCGGGCATGGTGCCACAGCAGCATCTCCTAGAACCGTTAACGCTGCACGTGGGGCATGAAATTACCGGCCTGGTCGCCCAATATCTCAGCCAACTCGCAGCGGTGGGCTTCACCGTTGAACCATTCGGCGGTGATACCTTTTTGGTGCGAGCAATTCCAAGCGTGCTTTCGGGGCAAGATCCGCTGCGGACATTGGAAGAAATTGTCAACGCGCTGGCCGGGCGGCGCAATCTCGTGGGCGAAGAACTGGAGGCGCGTATGGTCAAAATGATCTGTAAACGGGCCTCCATCAAAGCGGGACAGCTGCTGAGCACGTTGGAGATGCAAGAGCTGATCCATCAACTGGAAGCCTGTC
>ERZ795053.5632-NODE-5632-length-12856-cov-6.672760_pt1 | contig 12856 bp, 13 predicted proteins | sample MGYA00375137_ERZ795053 | MGnify/ENA primary metagenome ERZ795053 (study PRJEB30182, sample SAMN05720284) | activated sludge metagenome | isolation source: Anaerobic digester | place: Hong Kong | collected 2014-12-17 ... | reverse complement strand
GGGGCGATGACCACCGGCGCCTGCCAGACCCTGCTGCGTGCCTATCGGGTGGCCCCCGGCAGCCGCGTCCTGGTTGCGGGCAACGGGCCTCTCAACCTGCAGGTCGCCGCGGAGCTGCTGCGCGCCGGGGTCGACGTGGCGGCCCTGGTCGAGACGGCGCCATCGCCCTGGCGGCGCCCGGCGGCCATGCTCGCCATGGCGCGCACCGCACCCGACCTCGTGCGCAACGGCTTTTCTGATCTCTGGCTCCTGAGGCGACGCGGCGTGCCTTTGCTCCACGGTCACCAGCTCGTGCGGATCGAGGGCGAGGGCAGTGTCGAGGCCGCGGCGGTCGCGCGGATCGACGAGGCGGGCCGACCGGTTGCGGGCAGCGAGCGGCGCTTCGCTGTCGACACGGTCGCCAGCGGCTACGGCTTCCTGCCGCAGGGCGAGCTGTCGCGGGCGCTGGGCTGCGACCACGAGCACGATCCGGGCTTCGACCAGCTCCGCGTGGCGCGCGACGCGGATTGTCGAAGCTCGGTGCCGGAGGTCTTCGTCGCCGACGACGCCGGCGGCCTCGGCGGGGCGCGGGTGGCGCAGGCCCAGGGGGCGATCGCGGGGGCCCGGGCCGCGGCCGATCTGGGCTTCGGTCCGGACGCGGCGGTGATCGGTGCCGCGCGCGCGGCGCTGGCCCGGGGCCGGCGCTTCCAAAAAGCGCTCTGGCGCCTTTACGCGGCCCCCTTGCCGGGCCACGCCCTGGCCACGCCCGAGACGCTGGTCTGCCGCTGCGAGGAGGTCGGCCTCGCCACCCTGCAAGCCGCGATCGCCGGCGGTGCGGCGTCGATCGGGGCGCTGAAGCGGCGCACGCGGGCCGGGATGGGGCGCTGCCAGGGCCGCTACTGCGCGCCGGTCATGGCCGCCATGATCGCCGAGGCGACCGGCCGGGCGGTCGACGAGTTCGCCCTGATGGCGCCACGGGCGCCGATCCGGCCGGTGCCGATCGCGGCGATCGCGGGGATCGACGAGAGCGCCGGGTAGGGGCCTTGCCGAAAGTTGCGCACGGCTGTGCGGCTCGCGAACTTTTCCGTTGACGCTGGGCGGCACGCTTGATGTTGTCGCCTTCGGCAACCGATCGACAGCCATCCACCGGCAAAGGTGCCGGGGTCAAGGGAGGACCAGCAATCATGCTCGCGCATGTCAGAACCTGCTTCGTTGCGATCACCGCACTGGCCATGCTGCCGCTCGCGGCGGCCGACGCCAGGAGCCTCGACGAGATCATCTCGTCCGGCACCATCAAGATCGGCGTCAACCCGAACTTCCCGCCGATGAGCGCCTATGGCGCCACCAACGAGTTCGAGGGCTTCGACATCGACGTCGGCAACCGGATCGCCGAGGCGCTCGGCGTCGAGGCCGAGTTCGTGCCGACCGAGACGCCGCAGCGCGTGCCCTTCATCACCGCCGGCACCATCGACATCTCGCTCGGGGCCCTGACCCGGACGGCGGAGCGCGCCAAGCTGATCGACTACACCGTGCCGCTCCACACCGAGGCGATGGCGGCGCTGACGACCGACAAGGTGACGGCCGAGAGCTGGAAGGATCTCAACTCCAAGGACATCACGCTGGTCAACATCCGCGGCACCTGGCCGGTCGACTTCAACAAGGAGAACCTGCCCGAGACCGAGATGCTGCTGGTCGACAGCATCGCCGACACGGTTCGCTCGCTGGCCCAGGGCCGGGCCGACGCGCTGGTCGAGAACATCGACTTCTTCATGGCGCAGACCGAGAACTATCCGGACGTGAACTGGCGGGTGCTGCCGGACACGATCTTCGTCGGCTATTGCGGCATCGGTGTCGAGAAGGGCAATGCCGGCCTCGTCAACTTCCTGAACATCCTGCTCTACGACCTGCATTCGAGCGACTTCATCAACGAGACGTGGCGCAAGTGGTATGGTGCCGACATGCTCGTCAAGGTCGAGCCGAACCCGTTCTTCTGATCGGTCATTGATGCCGGCGGCTGCGGCCGCCGGCCCCTGACAGGCGCTGGCCTCGAATGACCTACACCTTCCAATGGGGCGAGGCGCTCAAGCACCTGCCCTATCTGCTCGAGGGGGCCTGGCTCAGCCTGGCCCTGGCCTTCCTGGGATTCTGGGGCGGGGCGCTGATCGGCCTCTTCGGTGCCGTCGGCAAGGTCTATGGCGGCCGGCTGGTCTATCGGATCGTCGATATCTACGTCGTCTTCTTCACCAACACGCCGGCGCTCGTGCAGATCTTCTTCCTCTTCTACGCCCTGCCGGAGGTCGGCATCCTGCTGGCGCCCTTCACCGCCGTGCTCATCGGCCTCGTCCTCAATTCCGGCGCCTATCTCACCGAGATCCAGCGGGCCGGCTTCGTCTCGGTCCGGCAGACCGAGATCGAGGCGGCCGAGGTGCTGGGCATGTCGCTCGCCCAGATCGTCCGCTACGTCATCGTCCCGCATATCGCGAAGACGCTCTTCGCCCCGCTCTCGAGCTTCTACATCTGGCTCGTGCTCGGCACCTCGATGGCCTCGATCTTCGGTGTGGAGGAATTGACCGGCCGGGCGATCAACATCAGCACGACCAATTTCCGCACCATCGAGGTCTTCTCGGTCACCGCCCTCATCTACATCGCCATCACGATTCTCGCCTCGGCGGTGCTGGCGCTGATCGGCCGCTACGCCTTTCGCGTCAGAGCGAAGATCTTCTGATGCTGGATCGCATCATCAGCGAGGCGCCGCGCTTCTTCACCTACTACAACATGGTCTTCCTCCTGGAGGCCATGGGCCGCACGCTGCTGATGGCGCTGATCGGCGTCAGCCTGGGCTTCGTGCTCGGCTTCCTGCTCGACTTCGCCAGGCGGACGCCGGGCCGCGCCTGGCTGCCGCTGCGTGTCGCCGCCACGCTCTATGTCGAGACCTTCCGGCGGATCCCCTTCCTCGTCATCCTCTTCATCGTGCTCTTCGCCATCCAGGGCTTTCGCTTCCCGGTCTCGCTCTTCGGCGTGGCGATGATCGCCATCTGCGTCATCTCCTCGGCCTTCTGCGCCGAGATCATCCGGGCCGGCTTCGATTCGATCCACCAGACCCAGTGGGACACGGCCGCGGTGATGAACTTCGGCCGGCTGCAGACGCTTCGCCACGTCGTCCTGCCGCAGGCCTGGCGGGTGATCCTGCCGCCCGCCTTCGCCTTCATGGTGATGTTCATCAAGGACACGGCGCTCGCCTCGCAGCTCGGCGTGGTCGAGCTGACCTTCGCCGGCAAGGTGCTCTCGACCCGGGGCTTCTCGGCCATGCTGGTGTTCGGCACGGTGCTCGTGCTGTACTTCGCCCTCTCGTACCCGCTGAGCCGCCTCGGCGGCTGGCTGGAGAGACGCCTTGCCCCATCTCGCGGTCGCTGACCTCACCGCCACCTATCCGGGCACCGACACGCCGGTGCTGAGGGACGTCTCGCTCGAGGTGCAGAAGGGCGAGATCGTCAGCCTCATCGGCCCCTCGGGGTCCGGCAAGAGCACGCTGCTCAGGGTCCTGGTGGGCCTCCTGCCGCCGACCAGCGGTGCCGTGCGGATCGACGGCGAGGCGATCGACTACACCAGCCGCCGCAGCCTCAAGCTCGCCCGTGACCGGCTCGCCATCGTCTTCCAGCAATACAACCTCTTCCAGAACATGACGGCCATGGGCAACGTCACGATTGCACCCATCAGGATCAAGGGCTGGAAGCGCCCCGAGGTCGAGGCGGACGCGGCCCGCCTGCTCGCCAAGGTGGGGCTCGCCGAGAAGCACGAGAGCTATCCGGACCAGCTCTCGGGCGGCCAGCAGCAGCGCGTCGCCATCGCCCGCGCCCTGGCGCTCAAGCCCGAGATCCTGCTGCTCGACGAGGTCACCTCGGCCCTCGACCCGGAGCTGGTCGGCGAGGTACTGGACACCATCCGCGTGCTCGCCGCCGACGGCATGACCATGCTCATCGTCAGCCACGAGATGGGCTTCGTGCGCGAGGTCTCCTCCAAGGTGGTGATGATGGACCAGGGCAGCATCGTCGAAACCGGCCCGCCCGCGCAGGTCTTCGATGCACCCCGGACCGACCGCTGCCGCGAGTTCGTCTCGCGCATCCTGCGGCACTGAAGCCGGCCCGTCGGGTTTCAGGATTTCGGGCCCCTAAAAAGGGCTTGCCGCCGAGGACGACGATGCGGTGCATGCGGCGGCGTGTTTCCGATCGACAAGAAGGGTGAACGGCTACCCGGCGCCGTAGCGGGCGATGGAGAACTCCTCGATGGGCAGGTCGGGCGGCTCGCCAACGATGGCCTGCGCAACCAAGCGGGCGCAGATCGGGGCGGCGGTGAAGCCCATCCAGGGGAAGCAGAGGAAATGCAGATTGGGCCGGCCGGGCACGGGGCCGAGGACGGGCCGCCAGTCGGCATTGGCGTTGACGAGGCCGGGCCAGCTCCGAAGCAGCCTCGCTCTGGCGACGGCCGGGACCACCCGGGCGGCGACGGCGAGGTTCTGGGCGAGATTGCCGCCGTCGACCGTGGGCCGGCCCCGGCCGTCGAGCCGGGCGTCCCAGCCGCCGCCGATGAGCAGGCCGCCCGAGGCCGTCTGCTTGAGGGTCAGCTTGTCGCCGGCGAAATAGACGAGATGCGGGATGATGGCGGCGACGGGCTCGGTGATGCTCGCCTGGATCGGCTCGCCCCAGAGCGGCAGGTCGAGGCCGAGCAGCGAGGCGGTGCGGCCGGCATCCGCGCCGGTGGCGATGACGACGCGGCGGGCGAGGAGGACTCCCCTGGTTGTTTCGAGTCGGTAGCCCGAGCCGGCCTCGGAGATGGTGCGAACCGGGGTGAAGGGGTGGACTTGGGCACCCTTCCGCCGCGCGGCGGCGGCGAAGGCGGGGCCGGCGAGGAGCGGGCTCGCCTTGCCCTCCTGGGCGCAGAAGGCAGCACCCGCGAGCCCCGGGGCGAGATAGGGGGCGACCTCGCCCAGCTCGCTTTGGCCGAGAAGGTGCGAATCGAGGCCGAGGCTGCGCTCGAGCGCGACCTTGCGGGCCATGGCCGCGAGCTGCGCCTCGCTCCCGGCGACGAGCAGGCCGCCCTTCAGGCTGACCTCGAGCGGTGTTTCGAGCAGGGCCTCGAGGCCGCGCCAGAGCTCGATCGAGGCGGCGAGCAGGCGGGTGGTGGACGCGAAGCCCCGGACCCAGGCCTCACCCTCCAGGAGGAAGGGCTCCATCGGAATCTGGGCGTGCAGGCTGCCCGAGTTGGCGCCGGAGGCCATGGCGGCGAGGTCGCCGGCCTCCAGCACCGCCACCTCGACGCCGCGCCGCGCCAGCTCGAAGGCCACGGCGCAGCCGGCGATGCCGCCGCCGATGACGGCCGTGTCGATCCGATCGGGAAGTGCCTTCAGGGGGAGCGGGGGCAAGGGCGGTTCGCTTTGCAGTCCGGCTGTGGTCATACTATCGTTTGTGCGCCATACGAACGGTTGTTTACGGGCCGGCGCCCCGCTTGCGGGGTGCTGCTGGAGGAGGGAAGGAATGGCCGATCTCAAGCTATCGGCGAGCACGTTCTCCTACATCTACACGGAGAATGGGCTCGAGGCGTCGCTGCATCTCGCGGACATGGGCTTCGAGGCGATCGAGATGATCGTCTTCGCCCCGCACTGCTGGCCGCCGCTGCTCACCGCCACCGAGCGGAAGGCGTACCAGGAGCAGCTCGCGGCGCGCGGGCTCAGCCTCTCCTCCTTCTGCTACCCCTTGCTCGACAACAACCCGAACGCGCCCGACGCGCTGATGCGGCGCTACACGCTCGACCGGTACCGCGAGCATATCGACCTCGCGGCCGAGTGGGGCTGCCCCTATGTGGTCGCCATTCCGGGGCCGGTGAACAGCCTGATCGACCCGCCCTACGCGTGGATGCTGAACTGGTTCGTCGAGGGCGTGAAGGAGCTGGTGGCCCATGCCAAAGGGACCGGCGTCGAGATCCTGATCGAGAACGTGCCCTTCACCTTCCTGCCGACCGTCGACGACATGCTGAAGGTGCTGGACCTCGTGGGCGAGCCCTCGGTCGGCGTGAACTTCGACGTCTGCAACTCGGCCTTCATCAAGGAGGACCCGGCCGCGGCGATCAGGAAACTCGGACCCCGGTGCAGGAACGTCCACATCTCCGACAGCGGCTTCGACGTCTTCAAGCATCACGGGCTCGGCAAGCCGGGCGGCATCGTCGACCCCGCGCCGGTGGCCGCAGCGCTTCGCGACATCGGCTACGAGGGCTATACGGTGCTCGAGATCATCGCCAACAAGATCCTGCCCGACAGCACGCCGGACGAGGACTTCCTGGCGAGCCACGCCATTCTCCGCCAGCACGGCTGGGCGGACCTGCGAAAGTAGACGGACATGCACGGGCACGAGTTTCGCGGCAGCTACACGGTTCAGGTGACGCCCTTCACGGCGGACGGCAGCGACATCGACGAGGCGGCGCAGCGCCGGTTCGTCGACTGGCAGATCGCCGAAGGCGTGCCGGGCCTCATCATCCTCGGCACGTCGGGCGAGTTCCTCGCGGTCAGCGATGCCGAGCGGACGCGGCTGATCGAGGTGACGGTCGACCAGGCGGCCGGGCGGATCCCCGTCCTGGTCGGCACGATGAACGCGCACACGCCGACGGCCGTGCGCCACTCGAAGGAGGCGGAGCGCCTCGGTGCGAAGGGGCTGATGATCGTCCCGCCCTATTACTATACACCAACCGAGGACGAGATTTTCAACTATTACAAGGCGATATCGGAAGCGGTCACCATCCCGATCATGCTCTACAACAACCCCTTCACCTCGAATGTCGACATGAAGCCGGCGCTCGTGGCGAAGCTCACCCGGGCCTTCGACAACATCCGCTACATCAAGGAAGCGAGCATGGATGTCGGCCGGGTCTTCGACATCGTCGAGGCGACGGAAGGGGTGATGAACGTCTTCGCGGGCGAGCGGATCGTCGAGAGCTACCTCCTGGGTGCCGTCGGCTACGTCAACCCGTTCGGCAACTACATCCCGGGGCCGTCGTCGCGCATCTGCGATCTCCTCGCCGAAGGCAAGGTCGAGGAGGCGAAGGCCATCCAGCGCCACATCTCGGTGATCGAGCACACCATCGCGGAGGGCCATCCGACCTGGGGCCACCAGTGCTACTCGAAGGCGCTGGCAGCGCTCGTCGGCTACCCCATGGGCGACGTGCGGCCGCCGCTCACCAGCTTCGCCTCGCTCGGCCAGGAGGGGCGGGACCGGCTCGCGAAGCTGCGGCGGGTGATGCAGGACCTGGGCGTCCTGCCGGCCGAGGCAGCGGAATGACGGTGGACCGCACACCCCATCTCTTCCGCCCCTTCACCCAGCGCGGCCTGACCTTCAAGAACCGGGTCTGCGTCTCGCCGATGTGCCAGTACCAGGCGATCGACGGCCGGATGACCGACTGGCACTACGACCACCATGTCCGCTTCGCCATGGGCGGGGTGGCGGTCGGCATGGTCGAGGCCACCGGCGTCACGCCGGAGGGCCGCATCACCCATGGCTGCACCGGGCTCTGGGAGGATGGCCAGATCGCCCCGATGGCGCGGGTGACGGCGGCCTACAAGCGCTACGGCTGCGTGCCGGCGATCCAGATCGGCCATGCCGGGCGCAAGGCGAGCACGGCCAGACCCTGGGAAGGGGCGCACCCGCTCGGGGCCGACGAGGACCCGTGGCAGACCATTGCCCCCAGCGCCATCCCCGTGCGCGAGGGCTGGCACACGCCGAAGGCCATGGACGAGGCCGATCTCGCCCGGATCAGGCACGCCTTCCGCGACGCGGCGAAGCGGGCGTTGGCCGCCGGCTTCGAGGTGGTCGAGCTGCATGGCGCCCATGGCTACCTGCTGCACAGCTTCCTCTCGCCGCTCACCAACCGGCGCAACGACGCCTATGGGGGCGATCTCGAAGGCCGCATGAAGCTGCCGCTGGAAGTGGCAAGAATCGTTCGGGAATCCTGGCCCGAGAACCTGCCGGTCTGGTACCGGGTATCGGCGCAGGACGGGGTCGAGGGCGGGCTCGAGCTCGCCGACACCATCGAGCTCGTGAAGCGGCTGAAGGCGCACGGCATCGATCTCGTCGACTGCTCCTCGGGCGGCATCGCCGGCAGCCCGAGCCTTGCCACGGTTCATCCCGGCCCGGGCTTCCAGGTGCCGTTCGCCGATGCCATCCGCAAGGGTGCCGACATCGCAACCATGGCCGTGGGCTTCATCACCGAGGCGGAGCAGGCCGAGGCGATCCTCGCCGAAGGCAAGGCCGACATGATCGCCATCGCCCGCGAGCATCTGGCAGACCCCGTCTGGGCCTACCGCGCAGCGCTGGCGCTCGGGGCACCGGAGGCGCACGGCCTGCTGCCGCATCTCTATCACTGGTATCTCGAGCGGCGGGCGCGGCTGCAGCGAAGCTGAGGCCGGTCAGGCGAAATAGAGGACGAGGGCGCCGAGGACGACGATCGCGGCGATTGTCGAGATGACGAGGATGTAGCGGACGTGGCCCGTGGTCTCGGCCTGCCGGGCTTCGGTCTTGTCCATGATCTCGGGCATGGGATGTCCTTCTGTCGTGGGCTCCAACCCTGTCTACGGCCGAGGGCTCCGTTTGGTTCCCTGGTGTCCCATTTCGCTCAGCGGATGTAGCTGGCCCCGTTGACGTCGAGCGTCGCGCCGCTGAGGTGGCGGGCGCGGCCGCTGGCGAGGAAGGCCGTGCATTCGGCGACGTCGGCGGGTGGCACCCATTCGCCCATGGCGAGGGTCGCCGTGACCTTGTCCTCGCCGCCCTGCATGGCGGCGAAGTCCTCCGACATGCGGGTGCGGACGACGCCCGGGGCGACGATGTAGGCGAGAATGCTCTCCCTGGCGAAGCCGCGGGCGATGGTCTGGGTCATCGCCTTGACCGCGGCCTTCGACGCCGAGTAGGCGACGAGGTCGGGATTGCCGCTGCCGCGCTGGGCCGCCCAGGACGAGACGGTCACCAGCACGCCGCCGCCGGCCTCGCGAAAGTGGTTGACCGCGTGGCGGGTGAGCCGGGCGGGGGCCGTGACATTGACGGCGAGCGTCTCGGCCCAGACTGCATCCCATTCGGCCTGGCCGGCGTCGAAGCCGGCATGGGTCAGCATGAGGGCGGCGTTGTTGACCAGCACGTCGACCCGGCCCCGCCAGGCGAGGGCCTCGCGCCAGAGCCGGTCGACGGCGAGCGGGTCCCTGAAATCGGCCTGGGCCAGGAGCGCATCGCCGCCCGCTGTCGCTGCCTCCGCACCGGCGCGGTCGCCGCCGTACTGGGCGACGAGCGCGGCCCCCTCGCGCAGCAGCACGCCCGCCGTCGCCGCCCCGATGCCCTTCGAGGCGCCGGTCAGCAGCACCACCTTGCCGTCGAGCATGCCCATGGTCGCCCTCCCTTCCGTTTCGCGCACGGTTGTGCGCAAACTGGCGGCCCGTGTCGAGACGACCGTCGTGGAGGGGAGCGCATGCAGGTCGAGGCCGTGTTGCAGGAGATCCTGGATCGCCAGGCGATCGCCGGGCTGATCCACGCCTATTGCCGGCATTTCGACCGCAACGAGCCGAAGGCGCTGGCGCGGCTCTTCACCGCCGATGCGCGCGTCGACTACGGTCCCGAGTTCCCCGACCTCGTCGGCCGGCCGGCGATCGAGCAGGGGGTGGCGCGCGGCCTCGAGACGCTGTTCGCCGCGACCAGCCATCACGTCTCGAATATCGAGATCGCGTTCGACGGGCCGGACGCGGCGCGGAGCGACTGCTATCTCTACGCTTGGCAGCGCTACTGCGACGGCCGTCCGGACGGGGAGCTCTGGGCCAGCTACCATCATCGTCTCGTCCGGACCGCGGAGGGCTGGCGAATAGCGCTGCTGGTGCTGAGCGCCGCCGGTGCCCGGAGCTTCCATCGCGCCACCATGCACGGGATCGGCCGGCGCCCGGCCGGCGAGCCGGAAGGCGAGGCTTGAGCGGGCCGCTCGCCGGGCGCGTCGTGCTCCTGACCGGTGCCGCCGGCGGCTTCGGGCAGGCGATCGCCGAGGCGTTCCGTAAGGAAGGCGCGGAGCTGGGGCTGGTCGTGCGCCGCCGGGGGCAGTTGCCGCCCGAGGCCGGCCTCGTGATCGTCGCCGACCTCGCCGATCCGGCAGCGCCCGGCGGCATCGTCGCGGCGGTGATCGAGCGCTTCGGCCGGCTCGACGTGCTGGTCAACAATGCCGGCGTGGCGCCGCGGCTCGGCCTCGACAACGCGACGCCCGAGGCCTGGCGGGCGGCCTTCGCCGTCAACCTCGACGCCGCGATGTTCCTGACCCAGGCGGCGGCGCCGCACCTGGCGCGGACGGGGGGCTCGATCGTCAACATCGCCTCGGAGATGGGCCGGCGCGCGAGCCCGGCATCGATCGCCTACAGCGTCTCCAAGGCGGCGTTGATCCAGCTCACCCGCTGCGCCGCGCTGGCGCTGGCCGGGGACGGGGTTCGGGTCAACGCGATCGCGCCGGGTCCGGTGGACACGCCGATGCTGCGCCATTCGATCGCCCAGCGCGGGATCGACCTCGAGGAGGGGCTGGCGGGCTACAGGTCGCGCGTGCCGAGCCGGCGGCTGGGCTCGGTCGACGAGGTGGCGCGAGCCGTTCTCTATGTCGCTTCGCCGGATGCGGCCTATATGACTGGGGCGGTGCTCGCCATCGATGGCGGCACCACGGCCGGCGAGGCCTGACGGGACAGCACGAGGGAGAGACGCCATGACGGACAAGGTCGATGTGAAGTACCGGACCAATGCCACCGCCACGGGCGGCCGCGAGGGTCGTTCGAAGACCGCCGACGGCAAGGTGGACGTGCAGCTCAGCACGCCGAAGGAGCTGGGCGGCGGTGGTGGCGCGGGCACCAATCCCGAGCAGCTCTTCGCCGCCGGCTACTCGGCCTGCTTCCTCGGGGCGCTCCGCTTCGTCGCCGGCAACGAGAAGGTGACGATCCCGGACGATGCCACGGTCGCGGCCGAGGTCGGCATCGGCCCGCGCGAGGACGGCACCGGCTTCGGCCTCGAGGTGGCGCTGACCCTGAAGGTGCCCGGCATGGACCGGGCCAAGGCCGAGGAGCTCATGAAGAAGGCGGACGTGGTCTGCCCCTACAGCCATGCGACCAAAGGCAATATCAAGAAGACGTTGTCGGTGGGCTAGAGCGGCAGGACGATCGGCACGAGCAGCACGCAGGCGATCATCACGAGGATCGACAGCGGCACGCCGATCTTCACGAAATCGGCGAAGACGTAGTTGCCGGGGCCGACGACCAGCGTGTTCACCGGCGAGGAGACCGGGGTCATGAAGGCCGTCGACGCCGCCAGCGCCACGGTCATGGCGAAGGGGTAGGGCGAGGCGCCGAGATCGATGGCGACGGCGAGCGCCACCGGCGCCATGAGGATGGCCGTGGCGGTGTTCGAGATGAACATGCCGAGCACGGCCGTGATCAGGAAGATCGCCCCGAGCACGATGCGGGGCGAGCCCTCGCCGACCAGCGCCAGGAGGCCGTTGGCGGCGAGGTCGACGCCGCCGGTGCGCTGCAGGGCCAGGGAGAACGGCATCATGCCGACGATGAGCACCAGGCTCGGCCAGTTGATCGAGCGGTAGGCGCTGGCCATGTCGACACAGCGCAAGAGGCCGAGCAGCAGGCAGCCGAGCAGCACGGCGTGGACGTTGGGCACGACCTCGAAGACCATGAGGGCCACGACCAGCGCCAGGACGGCGAGCGCCTGCGGCGCCTTGTCCGCGGCCGGCAGGATCTCGTCGAGCTCGGCCGGCATGTCGAGCATGACGACGTCGTGGCTCTGCTGCTGGAAGCGGCGGATGTCCTTCCAGAAGCCGGTGAGGAGGAGGGTGTCGCCGACCTCCAGCTTCTCCTCGAGCAGGTGCTCGGCGATCACCGCCTGGCCGCGACGCAGGCCGATCACGGTGAGGCCGGACCCGGTGCGCATCCGGGCCTGCAGCACGGTGAGCCCGAGCAGTCGCGATTCGGCGGGGATGATCGCCTCGACCATGCCGAGATCCTGGGCACGGTCGCTGAAGTAGACGCCGGCACCGCTCAGGATCAGCGTGTCGACGCCGTACTGGTCCTTCAGCTTCGCCGTCTCGACGTCGGAGGAGCGGACGTCGAGGAGGAGGATGTCGCCGGCGCGCAGCTCGGTGCGGGCGTCGGGACGGACGATGTCGAGCCGCCGCCGGCCCGGTCGCTCGAGGGCGATGAGGTTGATGCCGGTCGCCCGCAGCTCGACCTCGTCGAGGCGCTTGCCGGCGAGCGGCGAATCGGGTCTGACGCGGACGCGGTGCTCGCGGCCGCCGAGCTGGTACTTCTCGGCGAACTCGCGAAAGGTCGGCCGGCGACGCTGGCTCGTCGATTCCCTGATCGTGGCCGGCAGCCAGCCCCGGGTCAGGAGCATGTAGCCGACGGCAAGGGCCAGCACCGGCAGGCCGAAGACCGTGACGCTGAAGAAGTTGAAGCCCTCGAAGCCCTGCCGGACCAGCTCGGCGTTGACGACGAGGTTCGGGGCCGTGGCGACCAGGGTCAGCATGCCGCTGACCAGGGCGGCGGCGCTCATCGGCATCATCAGCTTGCCGGGCGCCGTGCCCGTGTTCTTGCAGATGCGCATGACCACGGGAATGAAGATGGCGACCACCGCGGTCGAGCTCATCATCGAGCCGAGCCCGGCGACGGACACCATCAGGAGCACCAGAAGGCGGGTCTCGCTGCCGCCGGCCCTGGCATTGATCCAGTCGCCGAGCCGGCGGGCGACGCCGGTCCGCACCAGGCTTTCGCCCAGCACGAAGAGCACGGCGATGAGCACGATGTTGCTGTCGGCGAAGCCGGCGATGG
>ERZ795053.5631-NODE-5631-length-12856-cov-9.379267_pt1 | contig 12856 bp, 12 predicted proteins | sample MGYA00375137_ERZ795053 | MGnify/ENA primary metagenome ERZ795053 (study PRJEB30182, sample SAMN05720284) | activated sludge metagenome | isolation source: Anaerobic digester | place: Hong Kong | collected 2014-12-17 ... | reverse complement strand
AGGAGGCCAAGCGCGTCTATGGCGAGACGATCCCCGGCCACCAGCGCGACAAGCGGATCCTGGTCATCAAGCAGCCGATCGGCGTCGCCACCTCGATCACGCCCTGGAACTTCCCCAATGCGATGATCGCCCGCAAGGTCGGCCCGGCGCTCGCGGTCGGCTGCGGATTCGTCGCCAAGCCGGCCGGCGAGACGCCGCTCTCGGCACTGGCCATGGCGGTGCTGGCCGAGCGCGCCGGCCTGCCCAAGGGGGTCTTGAGCGTCGTCACCTCCAAGTCGAGCTCGAAGGTCGGACAGGTGTTCTGCGCCCATCCCAAGGTCCGCAAGCTCACCTTCACCGGCTCGACCGAGGTCGGGCGCATCCTGCTCCGGCAGGGCGCCGAGCAGGTGCTGAAGATGTCGATGGAGCTCGGCGGCAACGCGCCCTTCATCGTCTTCGACGACGCCGACATCGACGCCGCGGTCGAGGGCGCGATGATCTCGAAATACCGCAACAACGGCCAGACCTGCGTCTGCGCGAACCGGATCTACGTCCAGTCCGGGATCTACGACGAATTCGCCCATCGCCTGTCGCAGAAGGTCGGGCAGATGCATGTGGGCGACGGCTTCGACGCCGGGGTGACCACCGGCCCGCTGATCACCGCCGACGCGGTCAGGAAGGTCGAGGAGCACATCGCCGACGCGACCTCCAAGGGCGCGCAGATCAAGATGGGCGGCAAGCGGCATTCGCTCGGCGGCACCTTCTTCGAGCCGACGATCCTGACCGGCGTCACCCGCGACATGATGGTCGCCAACGACGAGACCTTCGGGCCCGTCGCGCCGCTCTTCCGCTTCGAGACCGAGGAGGACGTGATCGAGCAGGCCAACGACACGATCTTCGGGCTGGCCTCCTATTTCTATGCCCGCGACCTCAGCCGGGTCTGGCGCGTGGCCGAGGCGCTGGAATACGGCATGGTCGGCATCAACACCGGGCTGATCTCCACCGAGGTCGCGCCCTTCGGCGGCGTCAAGCAATCGGGGCTCGGGCGCGAGGGATCGAGCCACGGCATCGAGGACTACCTGGAGATCAAGTATCTCTGCATGAGCGTCTGACGCCGGGCCGGGGCCGCTGGCCTTGGCCCCGCTGCCGCCCACCGCGATTCCGGAAAGCCTGGCCCGGCTGCGCGATGCGCTCCGGCCCGGGGCGACGACCGCGCGCCTGTGGCCGTCGCTGAGCCGGCTCGACTGGGTCTCGGCCCTGCCGAATGCCGCCGCGCCGGGCTTCGTCTATCTCGCCGGTTCGCTCGATGGGATCGCCGTGGGCGGCGGCGGCGCCGAGACGCTGGAGGCCACCGCGCGGCTCGCGGGCGAGGCCGCGGAGGTGATCGCGGCGCGCGCAGGGGGCGAGGCGTCGCGTATGCCGGGCGATCCGGAGATCGACGCGCTTGTGCGCCCCGCCGGGGAGGGCGGCCGGGTCGCGGGTGTCGATCTGGCCGACGGCCGGGCGCTCGGGGTCTTCCTCCGTCCGCCGGACGGAGCGGCATCCACATTCGGCCTCGGGCTGGCGGCTGGCATCGACCGCGAAGCCGCGCGGCTGGCGGGTCTCCTGGAACTGATCGAACGCGACGCCGTCGCCGCCTGGTGGCTCGACGGGCGACAGCCGGCCGGGCTCGCGCCCTCGGTTCTCGCCGGCGCGGAGGCGCGGCTCGCCCGCCTGCGCGACGGCGCGCCGGTGCCGCGCGCGACCGCCTTTCTCGCGCTGGCCTCGCCGGTCGGGGTTCCGGTGGTCTGCGCCCTGTCGTGGGATGCGGCCGGGGGCGGGCTGGCCTTCGGCTTCAAGGCCGCGCTGGATGCGCCGACCGCGGCGGCCGGCGCGACCATCGAGCTCCTGCAGATGGAAATCGCCCTGGAACTCGCCCGCTACCGCGCGGCGCGCGGGGCATCGACGGCCGACGACCTGGGCGTGCTGCGGCGCGCGGCGCTCGATCCCGGAACCTTCCCCTGCCTCACCCCCACCACGGCGGAACCGCCAGGGCCGCGGCTCTCCGGCCTCGACGAACTCGTCGCGCATCTCGGCGCGGGGGGGCGCCGCACGGTCGCAGTGGATCTCGCCGGCCCGCCCGGCGGGCTCGCGGTGGCGAAGGTGCTCGCGACTGGCCTCCGGCCGTTCCCCGGCGCCGGCGCGGCGAGACACGGTGCGCCCGGTGCCGTCGCGCCGCTGATGTGAGCCCGAAACGAAAAAAACGGCGGCTGGGTTGAGCAGCCGCCGAGTTGGTCAGGGAGGAAGCAAACCGGACGCAACGGCCTGCGGCGGAGCCCGGTGCATCATTTGCACTGGGCGATCGTGTAATCGCCCACGCGGGCGAAAAGGATGTCGATCGGGGTCATGATCGGCGCGATCCCCGGCCGGTGATAATCGTCATAGAACTGCGGCAGGGGATAGCGCCCCATGGCCATCGGGTCGGTCATGGCGTCGATGCTCGCCTCGATCATCTCGCGGACCGGGAGCCGGATGACGAGCTTCTCCGAGGTCCCCTGCACGAATTCGAGCTCCGTGACCCGGTCCGAGACCGTCGCGATCCCGTCGAGCTGATCGCGCAGTTCGCCCACGTCGCGCGGCAGGGCGCGGCGGCCGGTCGACCAGTCGGCGACCATGCTGCCCATGCCCACGTAATCCATCACTTCGATCGGCTCCTTCAGTTTCCTCGCCCCACGCGGCTGCGCCTCGAACATGTCTGACCCTCCTCCTTCGGTACCGGTTCCGGCCGGTTCGGGTTTCGTCCTGCGCGAAACTTCCGTAAGGGACACCCGGCATTGCGTGCTCGCCCGATCGGTCGGAGATCGGAGCGGCGCCGCACCGCCATGCAACTGGTCAAACAGGTCGCGCAGGACGAAACGCTCGCCGACGGTCGGCTCGGTCCGCCCGCCGGGAACATCGGCGAAAGGGTCCTCGGCATGGCGCCCGACCGGCCGCGGTCCATCCGGGATCCCGGCGGGGAGTGGATGATCGCTTTCGAAGTGCATGCCCTGGATCTTTCGCTTCTGAACGCGATCCAGTAACACCGCCGCCCATCACGTCCGCGTGACAGATGCCGCCTCCCGGCCCTGCCGGGTGTGAAAAAAACGTGAATTCCCGCCGGCCGGCCCCCGGCGGATGCGCTTGCCGGCTGGTCGGCGTCTTACAGTCTCCAGTTGAATGGGTGGGATGATGGCCAGTTCGAACCGGCAACGGCCTTGTGCCGGCTCGTCGCCGGGATCCCAAGGATTTGTCCTTGCGAAATCCGCGGGGGCACGTGGTGGCGCCATAGGAGGCGGGCGCTGGTCGGCGGCGACCACCTACAAACCGAATCGATCCCCGCCCGACGGTCGCTCCGGCCCCCGGAGGAGGCCCGATACAGCATCACTCCGGAACGAGAATTGGCAAGCCGGCGGCGGGGCGGGACGCGGTGCCGCCGAGGCTCCCGGCCATCTTCTCCGCGATCCGGGCGGCGTCGCCAGCGTCGGGCGCCTCCGAGGCGACATGGCCGAAGCCGAAGGCGAGCGGCAGCAGGCCCTCGCGCGTGACCGAGACGAGCAACAGCGGCCGCTCGACGGCGCCTGCCTCGATCGCCTGCCCGCTCGCCCAGATCCGCAGAACCTCCATGCGGCCCGGCGCCGCCTCCGAGACCCTGGTCAGCGTGGCCATGGCCGCCCGGCCGACATGGGTCATCGGCAGCGGCGGGCGGTCGGCGAGGGGCGCCCGGCTCGGCAGGAGCACGCCGAGGATATCGTCGAGCTGGCTGCTCTCCGAGCGCCGCCACCCCGTGGCCGCGAGGCGCGCCACGACGGCATCGAGCGGCCGGTCGGTCTGCAGGAGCATCGGCTCGCCGTAATCCCCGTCAAGCAGGACGCGCGCCTCCGGCAGCTGGCGCCAGCCCGTGGCGAGCCATTCCGCCTGGCCGAGGGTGACGACACCGGGCGCCGCCTCGTAACGGGCGAGCGAGGCGCCGAAGTCGGAGCGCAGGTGCAGCGGATAGACCAGCAGCAGCACGACGGCGGCCAGGGCGGCCGAAGCGCGGGCCGGGATGCGCAGCCGCCGCCCGTGGAGCAGGATCGCCATGGCGAAGACCAGCGCCAGGCCGAAGAGCATGCCCGCCAGCACGTCGCTCGGCCAATGCGCCAGCAGATAGATGCGCGAGAAGCCCACGAGCGCGATCATCAGCGCCGCGACGAGATAGACGGCGCGGTGAAACCGCTCGGGCAGGGTATGGGCGATCACCAGTGCCGCGAAGCCGAGAACGACCGTCGCGAGCGCGGAATGGCCGCTGGGAAAGCTGAAGGAATCCGGGCCGTAGAGGGTCTCGCTCGGCCGAGCCCGCTGGAGCACGGATTTAACCAGCGGCACGAAGGCGGTGGCCGCCAGCATCGCCACGGCGGCGGAAAGGGCGGTCTTGCGGTGGCGCCAGCCGAGCAGCATCGCGACGATCGCGACCGCGACCGGCAGGAGCACCGCGCTGTCGCCGATCATGGTGACGGCGACCATCGCCCGGGTGAAGGCTTCGGTCCGCAGGATCTGCACATAGCCGCTGATCGCGGCGTCGGAGCGGGCCATCTCGGGGTCGAGCAGGAGCCTTCCGAGGATAAGCGAGAAGAGGAAGAGCGCGAGCAGCGCCAGCGCGGCGTAGAGATAGGCCCGCAGCATGCCGTCCTCGTCGGCGAGCAGGCGGGCGGCGCGGCGGGCCGCGGCATGGCCCGATCCCGCGAGGCGATCGGCCAGAGCGAAGCGGACCCGCTCGGCCCGGGGCAGCAGGACCTGGTAGGCGAGCCGCGTGACATACCAGGCCGCCACGAGCAGGGCCGCGACCATGAAGAGCAGCACGATCAGCCGCGGGTTCGTGGTCTGGGTGACCCGGATGCCGCGGCCGACGAGCACGCCGGGCACCAGATGCGCGGCAGCCCAGGCCAGGGCGGAGAGCACGTTGACGATGGCGAAGCGCGTCGGCGACATGCCGACCATGCCCGCCACCGTAGGCACGGCGGATTTCACCCCGGGCAGGAAGCGCGCGACGAAGACGCTCTTGCCGCCGTGGCGCTCGAAGAAGCGCTCGCCGCGGTCGATGAGGAAGACCACGCGGCTGAAGGGCCAGATGCCGCGGATGCCGGCCTTCCAGTGATGCCCGAACCAGAAGGAGATGGCATCGCCCGCGACCGCCCCGAGCGTGGTGGCGACGAAGACCGGCAGGAAGGGCAGCCGGCCGAGCCCGATCATCGTGCCCGCGCCCACGAGGATCACCGTCGAGGGCATGACGAGGCCGACGATCAGGAGCGCCTCGCCGAGCGAGACGGCGAAGACGATCAGAAGCGCCAAGATCGGATGGCCGCCGAGGAACTGCACGATGGCATCGAGGGTCTGGGCGATCACCGGGCGGCCACTCCTCGCACCAGGAGGCCGGAGCGGAGCACCGCCCACATCGCGGCCCTGAGGGTCACCGCCGCTCGCGGCGCAGCGGCCCGACCATAAGGGCGTGCTTCGGGCGGGAGCCCGGCGACACCGGGCGCCGGCACCGGGCTCACACCAGCCGCGCGACCACGAATTCCGCGAGGTCGGCCAGCTGCGCGCGGATCGGTCCTTCGGGCAGCGGCGCCAGCGCCGAACGGGCGCGCACGGCGTGGTCGAGCGCAGTGTCGCGGGTGCTGTCGAGGCAGCCGTGGCGTGCCATGATCGCCATGGCCGCCGCGAGATCGCCCTCGCGCTGCTCGCCCTTCTCGATCACCCGCACCCAGAAGGCACGTTCGGCCGCATCGGCCTGCGCGAGCGCGCGGATCACCGGCAGGGACATCTTGCGCTCGCGGAAGTCGTCGCCGACGTTCTTTCCGAGCCGGTCGTCGGTGCCGCGGTAGTCGAGCAGGTCGTCGGCGATCTGGAAGGCGATGCCGAGCGCGTCGCCATAATCGCGAAGCGCGCAGGCGACCTCCGGCTTCGCCCCGGCGATCACCGCGCCGGCCTCGGTGGCCGCCGAGAAGAGCGCCGCGGTCTTGCCGCGGATCACCTGCAGATAGACCGCCTCGTCGGTCGCGAGATTGGCCGCGGCGGTCAGCTGCAGCACCTCGCCCTCGGCGATCACCGCCGCGGCGTTCGACAGGATGTCGAGCACCTGCAGGTTGCCGGGCTCCACCATTAGCTGGAAGGCCCGCGCGAAGAGGTAATCGCCGACGAGCACGCTCGACTTGTTGTCCCAGAGCAGGTTGGCGGTCGGCCGGCCGCGCCGGCGCGCGCTCTCGTCCACCACGTCGTCGTGCAGGAGCGTGGCGGTATGGATGAACTCCACGGTCGCCGCCAGCTTCAGATGGTCCGCGCCGCGATAGCCGCAGAGCCGGGCCGCGGCCAGCGTGAGCAGCGGGCGCAGGCGCTTGCCGCCGGCGCCGACCAGATGCGCCGTCACCTCGGGGATGCGCGGCGCGTGCCGGCTGGCCATGCGCTCGCGGATCAGCCGGGCGACCCCGTCCATGTCCTCGGCGACCAGGGCGAGGAGGCGTTCGATCGGCGTCTCGACGGGCGCGGGCGTGTTCATCTGTCCTGACTCTCGACCTCTGCCCGGGCGTTCACTAGTCTTCCGCGGATGAAGGAGATCCTGCGGACCAGCGACCCAACGATCGTTGCTTTCAGCACGGCGCTGCTGCGTGGCGAGGCTATAGACTGCTTCGTTCTGGACGTCCACATGAGCGTGCTCGAAGGCGGCATCGGCCTCTTTCCAAGGCGGCTGGTGGTGGCCGACCGCGACGCCTTCCGCGCGCGGGCGATCCTGCGGGACAACGGGATCGAGGATCTGACGCCGGCATGACACCCGAGGCGGGGCTGAGCCGAGACGCGATGCTCGGCGGGCGGCTGCAAGTCTGGCAGCCGCGCACCGGCTACCGCGCCGCAACCGATCCGGTCCTGCTCGCGGCCTTCGTGCCGGCGCGGGGGGCAGAGCGGGTCCTCGACCTGGGCTGCGGCGCGGGCACCGCCGGGCTTTGCCTGGCGCGGCGCGTGCCGGGGATCGAGCTGCACGGCCTCGAGATCCAGCCCGCCTACGCCGATCTCGCGCGCCGCAACGCGCGGGAGAACGCGATCGCGATGACGGTCCACGAAGGGGATCTGCGGGCGATGCCGGCGGCGCTGCGCGCGCTCGACTTCGACCATGTGCTGCTCAATCCGCCCTATCACGGCGCCGGGGCGGCGACGCCGGCGCGCGATGCCGGGCGCGACGCGGCGCATCGCGAGGGCGCGGCCGGCCTCGCCGAATGGATCGCGACCGGAGTCCGGCGGCTGCGCCCGGGCGGGACGATCACGATCATCCAACGGAGCGCCCGGCTGGGAGAAATTCTTGCCGCGGTCGAGAAGGGATGCGGCGCCGTGGAAGTCCTGCCGCTCGCTGCGCGCGCGGACCGGCCGGTCGGAAGGATTCTTGTGCGGGCGCGAAAGGCACGGCGGACCGCATTAGTTCTTCATTACCCGTTAACTCTTCATAAGGGAAATGCGCACCTGCGCGATGGAAACGACTATACAGAACGGGCTGAAGCTGTTCTGCGGGACATGAAAGAACTCGCCATAGGCGGGATCTTGCCGAATGCACGTTAAAGTGGTAAACAACCGGTAACCTCAACCAACAGGTGTCCGGCACGGGCCGGGGCCGAGGTCCATCGGGAGTATCTGGTGATGCAGTCGGGCGTCTGCTTTCTCATCCTCGCGATGTTGTTGACCCCGGCGGTGGACGGCGTGGCCAAGATCCTCTCCGCCGAGCACACCCCGATGATGATCGCCTTCCTGCGCTACCTGACGGCCGGCACCATCGCCCTCGCCATCGCACGCTCGACCGGCCGCAGGATCGAGGTCGCCCGCGGCGACCGGCTGGGCCAGCTGCTGCGGACCGCACTGATCATGGGCGCGATGACGGCGCTGATCTCCGCGCTCGGGATGGTGCCCATGGCCAAGGCTGTGGGCGGTTTCCTGATTGCACCGATCGTCTCGGGCCTCCTGGGGATTCTCGTCTGGCGCGAGCCGCCGACCTCCACACGGCTCGCCGGCTCGGCGATCAGCTTCCTCGGCGCCGCGGTCCTGCTGCGCCCCGAGGCGGGGCTGGAGCTCGGCTGCGTCTTCGCGCTGATCGGCGGCGCCCTGCTCGGCACCTATCTCGCCGCAACGCGGGGTGCCAAGAGCCAGACCGACGCGCTCTCGACGCTGGCGGTGCAGTCGCTGCTCGGCGCCGGCCTGATCGCACCCTTCGCGCTTTCCACCGGCCTGCCCGTGCTGACACCGGCGCTTTTCCTGGGCGCGATCGCGCTCGGCGGGGTCTCTGCGATCTGCCATTTCCTGACCGTCGCCGCCTATCAGCGGGCCGATGCGACGATCCTGGCGCCCTTCCTCTATTTCAACCTGTTGACGGCCATGGCCGTGGGCTTCTTCTGGTTCGGCGAGAGCATCGGCGCCGCGAGCCTGGCGGGCCTCTTCGCCATCGCCGCCGGCGGCCTGGTGACGCTCGCCGATCCACGGCGCCTGAGCCTTCCCGTCGCATTGAGGATCCGCGCCCTCGCGGCGTGACAGACCAGCTGATCCGTGATTTACTGCTCCGGTCGTCCCATCGGAAACGGAGGTAAAGCATGAGCCTGAGTTCCCACCTGACCGAGCTTCGCAAGAAGCATCAGGCGCTCTCTGAGATCATCGAGGCCGAACAGCGCAACCCCGCTGCCGACGACCTGAACATCAAGCAACTCAAGCTCAGGAAACTTCACATCAAGGAAGAGATCGTCCGCCTTTCCGCGGAGCACTGATCGCAACCCGATTGGACGCCGCCCCGAGGCGCGCCATGCGCATGGGGCGGCGCTTGTCGCGAATCATTCCCCGGGACCATCCGCCGAGATCGTCCCGACAAGTTCCTCGATCGTCCGGTCGATGAGATCGAGGTTCGCCGGCGCGCTGAACCGGTGATCGGCATCCTTCACGACCGTCAGCCTCAGATCCGCGGAGGTGGCATGGGCCATCAGGCGCAGCGGCACCGATATCGGCACGTCCGCATCGGCGCTGCCCTGCAGGAGCCGCACCGGAAACGGCAGGGCGAGCGGCGCGCGCAGCACCAGCCGCTCCCGCCCGTCCTCGATCAACCGCCGGGTGATCGGCCAGGGCTCGTCCTCGTCCGAAGGCATCTCGACGGCGCCCTCGGCGAGCAGGCGCGCCCGCCCGGCGTCATCGAGCCCCACCCAGATCGAATCCTCGGTGAAATCCGGTGCCGCGGCGATCCCGACCAGCCCCGCCACCCGCTCCGGCATCTCGCGGGCGAGAAGCAGCGCGATCCAGCCGCCCATGCTCGAGCCGACCAGGATCTGCGGCCCCTCGGTCAGGGCCGCGATCGTCTCGGCGGCATCCCGCGCCCAGTCGCCGATGCAGCCGGCCGCAAATTCCCCCGAGGAGGCGCCGTGCCCGGTGTAGTCGAAGCGCAGGAAGGCCCGCCCGCGCGCCCGCGCCCGCTCCTCGAGGAACTGCGCCTTGGTGCCAGTCATGTCGGAATGGAAGCCGCAGAGAAAGACCACTCCCGGCCCGGCGCCCCGAGTCAGCGCATGGGCGATGCGGCGGCCGCCGGGCAGATCGAGAAACGTGCCATCCATGCCCGGCTGGTAACAGGCGCCGCGGAGCGCGGCAACGCGCTTGACAGCGCGGCGCCAGCCGCTAGACCACGCGCGACCTGAGACCCGGGCGTTCCGTTGGCGCCAAAACCGAAGGAGAACGACGATGAGCCTGTCTTCCCCCATCGAGCGGGAGGTGTCGATAAGGCTCCCCGACGGCGCGGCCCGCAAGTATCCCGCCGGCATCACCGGGGCCGAGGTCGCCGCGGACATCTCGAAATCCCTCGCAAAGGCCGCGCTCGCCTGCGTCATCGACGGGCGGCTCGCGGATCTGAGCGAGCCGATCGGGCATGATGCCGCCCTCTCCATCGTGACGGCAAGGGACGAGGCCCCGGCGCTCGAGCTCTTCCGCCACGATTGCGCCCATATCATGGCCCGCGCCGTGCAGGATCTCTGGCCGGACGTGAAGGTCACCATCGGCCCGGTGATCGAGAACGGCTGGTATTACGACTTCGACCGGGCCGAGCCGTTCACCCCGGAGGATCTCGCCGCGATCGAGGAGCGGATGCGCGCGATCATCGCCGCCCGCGACCCGGTGCGATTCGAGGTCTGGGACCGCGACCGGGCAGTGCGCCACTACGAGGCCACCGGCGAGACCTACAAGGTCGAGCTGGTGGACGCGATCCCCGAAGGCCAGCCGATCCGGATGTACTGGCACGGGCCCTGGCAGGATCTCTGCCGCGGGCCGCATCTGGCGCATACCGGCCAGGTGCCTGCCGATGCCTTCAAGCTCACCTCGGTGGCCGGGGCCTATTGGCGCGGCGATTCGTCGCGGCCGATGCTCCAGCGCATCTACGGCGTCGGCTTCCGGACCCGCGACGAGCTCAAGGCCTATTTGCATCGCTTGGAGGAGGCGCAGAAGCGCGACCATCGCCGCATCGGCCGCGAGATGGCGCTCTTCCACCTGCAGGAAGAGGCGCCGGGCATGGTCTTCTGGCATCCCGACGGCTGGACGATCTACCGCACGCTCGAGGATTACATGCGCCGCCGCCTGCGCGCCGCGGGCTATCGCGAGATCCGCACGCCGCAGGTGGTCGACCGCAAGCTCTGGGAGGCCTCGGGCCATTGGGAGGCCTATCAGGAGCACATGTTCCTGGTGGAGGTCGAGGAGGAGCACGCCAAGGAGAAGCGCATCAATGCGCTGAAGCCGATGAACTGCCCCTGCCACGTCCAGGTCTACAACCACGGGCTCAAGTCCTACCGCGACCTGCCCCTGCGGCTGGCGGAGTTTGGCGCCTGCCACCGCTACGAGCCCTCCGGCTCGATGCACGGGCTGATGCGGGTGCGCGGCTTCACCCAGGACGACGCGCATATCTTCTGCACCGAGGACCAAATCGAGAGCGAATGCACCGCCTTCATCGGGCTGCTCTCGAGCATCTACCGCGACCTCGGCTTCCCGAACTACGACATCCGCTTCTCCACCCGGCCCGCGAAGCGGATCGGCTCCGACGAGACCTGGGACAAGGCCGAGACGGCGCTGGAGCGCGCGATCCTCTCGGTGCGCAACGATTTCGAGCTCGACCCCGGCGAGGGCGCCTTCTACGGGCCCAAGCTCGACTTCAAGCTGACCGACGCGATCGGCCGCGAATGGCAATGCGGCACCTTCCAGGCGGATTTCCAGCTGCCCGAGCGGCTGGGCGCGGAATATGTCGGCGAGGACGGCGCGCGGCACCGGCCGGTGATGCTGCACCGGGCGATTCTCGGCTCCTTCGAGCGCTTCCTCGGCATCCTGATCGAGGAGCATGCCGGGCGGTTCCCGCTCTGGCTCGCGCCGCGCCAGGTGGTGGTGGCGCCGATCGTCTCGGAGGTCGACGGCTACGCCCGCGAGGTGCTGGCGGCGCTCAGGGCGGCCGGGCTCAGGGCGGAGGCGGATCTCCGCAACGAGAAGATCAACTACAAGGTCCGCGAGCACAGCCTCGCCAAGGTGCCGGTCATCCTCGCCCTGGGCGGGCGCGAGATGGCCGACCGCACGGTCTCGCTGCGGCGGCTCGGCGAGAAGGAAAGCACGGTCGAGGGACTCGAATCGGTCGTGGCGGCGCTCGCAGCGGAGGCGACACCGCCGGACCTGCGCTGAAATCGGGCCCTCCCGGACCTTGCGGGCACGGAAGGGACGAAGCGGCGTTGCGCGCCCGCACAGTCGGGCGCGCACGGATTGCCCACCGGCTTTGAAATTCAGCCCCCCCGGGTGCCGCGCTCGCGCGCTCCAGTCGACGAATCGGCGCGAGGCGATGCCTCGCTATCGCCGGTTCGGAGTGGCCATCGTCCCGCCATTCAACCGGCGTTCGTATGATCCGGCGCGGCGCGTTCAGGACACCGCGGCGGGCAGGCGACGTGTCCCGGTGGTCGGGAAGACCGCCTCGAAGCTGCGCCGGAGCGCCACGTCGAGATCCGCCATCGTTACCGGCAGGCCGAGATCGACCAGGCTGGTGACCCCGTGGCCGCGGATGCCGCAGGGCACGATGCCGGAGAAATGCTCCAGATCCGGCTCGACATTGATGGCGATGCCGTGGAAGGCGACCCAGCGGCGGACCCGCACGCCGATGGCGGCGATCTTGTCCTCCGCAATGGCGCCGCCGGGGCCCGGCGCCTTCTCCGGGCGCGGCACCCAGACCCCGACCCGACCGGCGCGACGCTCCCCGGTCACGCCGAATTCGGCGAGCGTGCGGATCACCCATTCCTCCAGCCGGTGCACATGGGCGCGCACGTCCCGGTCGCGCCGGTCGAGGTCGAGCATGGCATAGGCCACGCGCTGCCCGGGCCCGTGATAAGTGTATTCGCCGCCCCGCCGCGCCGGATAGACCGGGAATCGCATGGGATCGAGCAGATCCTCGGGCCGGGCGGAGGTGCCGGATGTATAGATCGGCGGATGCTCCAGCAGCCAGACGCGCTCGCCCGCCTCCCCCGCGATCATCGCCGCCACATGCGCCTCCATCGCGGCGAGCGCCTCGGGATAGGGGGTCAGTCCGGAGGTGATGATCCAGTCGGGCATGGGACGTGGCAAGCTCCTCTCTGGTCGCCAGATAATCCTCTCCGGCAGGGCTTCACAAGCACCGGGGGACTTGCTAGACACCGCGCCAGTGCGGTCGTGGCGGAACTGGTAGACGCGCAGCGTTGAGGTCGCTGTGGGGTAACTCCCGTGGAAGTTCGAGTCTTCTCGACCGCACCAATTACCCCCCAGAAGATAGATTGAACGAAGCCGCTGCGCGGCAGGGTGAGGGCTTCGCCGTCGGTGCTCCTGA
>ERZ795053.5629-NODE-5629-length-12860-cov-3.704334_pt1 | contig 12860 bp, 14 predicted proteins | sample MGYA00375137_ERZ795053 | MGnify/ENA primary metagenome ERZ795053 (study PRJEB30182, sample SAMN05720284) | activated sludge metagenome | isolation source: Anaerobic digester | place: Hong Kong | collected 2014-12-17 ... | reverse complement strand
TTTTTGACGTTCAATATCCTTTGCCCCCATATAAATAACACAGGGCATACCGAAAAGTGCACATACGGTTGCTGTTGCCACACCATGTTGCCCAGCCCCAGTTTCCGCAATAATCCGTGTTTTTCCCATGCGGCGGGCAAGAAGAATTTGACCAATACAGTTGTTAATTTTATGAGCGCCCGTATGATTTAATTCTTCACGCTTGAAATATATTTTTGCGCCGTTCAAATGCTCAGTCATTCGACGGGCAAAATATAGCGGGTTTGGCCTGCCTACAAATTCCTTAAGAAGTTCATGAAATTCCTGTTTAAAGGCAGGGTCATGTTTCGCGTGATTATAGGTTTTTTCTACCTCAAGAATAAGTGGCATAAGTGTTTCTGCTACAAATCGGCCACCAAATATGCCAAAATGACCATCTTCATCCGGTCCGGTTCGATAGCTGTTTATTTTATGTTCACTCATTCTCAATAATCCTGAAGCACATTCAAAAATGCATTAATCTTATTTATATCTTTATTACCGGGTGTTGTTTCAAGGCCACTGGAAACATCAACAATTGCGGCACCACTGATTTTTATGGCCTCAAGCACATTATCTATATTAAGGCCTCCAGATAGCATCCAGTCAACAGGCCATTGATATCCTGCGATCAGTTGCCAGTCAAAGGCAAGTCCGTTACCGCCTGGCAATGCACCATCCATATCAGCGGGTGGTTTCGCATCAAACAGCAACATATCCGCAGCATTTTCATAGTCATGGGCTTTCTTAATATCGTCTGCGCCTGCAACAGAAATAGCTTTCATCACTTTTTTATCAAATTTATCGCGTATAAATTTTACCCTTTCAACGCTTTCGTTGCCATGAAGCTGAATGATATCAATATTCACTTCATTAATGACCGATTTCAGTAATTCGTCTGTCGGATTAACGAAGACGCCTGCCTTCAGCACATTCTCGCCTGCAATTTTTGCTAATTTTGCGGCTGTATTCACGGACACATTTCGGGGTGATTTTGGGTAAAAAACAAACCCGATATAGTCTGCGCCGGCGTTTATAGCTGCTCGCACAGATTCTTCAGTTGAAAGACCACATATTTTTGCTTTAGTACGCATCACTCGCCATTAATTTCTTTTGCTATGGCCATTGCCGCCTGCACAGGGTCTGCCGCTTGTGTAATTGGGCGGCCGATAACAAGAAAATCAGCACCCAGATTTACGGCTTCGTGCGGTGTCATAACGCGTTTTTGATCTGCTTTGGCGCTTCCTGCTGGTCTGATGCCCGGGACCACCAGTTTAAAATCCTTGCCGCAGGAATTTTTGATCAGGCTAATTTCATGAGGTGAGCAAACAACGCCGTCCAGGCCATTTTCCTTTGCCAGTTTTGCCAGATTTAGCACTTGTTCGGCAACTTTATTTTTATACCCGATAGCTTCAAGATCCTGATTATCAAGGCTAGTCAGAATTGTAACCCCGACAATAAGGGGACGTTTACAGCCAACCTTTTTTGCAGCATCATCTGCTCCTTTTGCTGCCGCCGCCATCATGGCTGGCCCCCCAGCAGTATGGATTGTCATTATTTTGGGTTTTAATGGCATTAAGGAATGAATGGCTTTCGCCACTGTATTTGGAATGTCGTGAAGTTTCAGATCAAGAAAAATATTACTATTTACTTTAGCAACGTCCTTAAATCCCTGCGGTCCATTGGCACCAAAAAATTCAAGCCCAAGTTTTACACCGCCAACATATGGATTTAACAAACTGGCCAGTTTGGCGGCTTCATCGGTGCTGATAGTGTCAAGAGCGCAAAGAATTCGCTCTGAAGGTTTCAGGTCCGTCATGATAGATTTCCAAAAAATTTTGTTTAGGAGCTTTTGCCATGAATGCCGCTTTTTGACAAATCAATATTTGATTTTTCGGCATTTAACTGTTTCTCGAGTTCTTTAATTTTCTTATCAGCAAGCCTGTGGCGTCTTGCATGACGAACACCGGATAATATTGAAACGATCCATCCGCCAAAAAGACCAATAAATATACCAATGAACACCAGTCCAAAAGCTGGCATGGGAATGTTTACCGGAAAGGGGTTTAAACTAAAAATAACCGACGTACCATTTGAAATGGCAATTATAATACAAAGTAGGGTAAACAGTATAAAAGCAGCATAAAATAAAATGCGCATAACAAAAAGATCTCTTAATACAATCAAACCCTATGCTGTTTTGCCGGGGAACAAATTAACTATCGTTCAGTTTTTCCCGAAGGTCTTTACCGGTTTTAAAATAAGGTACGCTTTTGGCCGGTACTTTGACAGCCTGTCCTGTGCGTGGATTGCGCCCGGTTCTTGCCGGACGATGCTTGACTGAAAACGCACCAAAGCCGCGCAGTTCGACACGGTTACCTTCTGCAAGGGTATTTGTAATTTCTTCAAATATCGTATTAACGATACGTTCAACATCGCGTTGATAAAGATGGGGATTGGCATCAACCAATCTTGCTATTAGCTCCGACTTTATCATCCTCAGACCCCTATAGTTGTTAAAGTTACATTGTTATAGTCATGCTATAAGTTGCCAGAGACGAAAGAGGGCGTCAAGGCTAAGTACCTTATAAGCCATGTTTTTTTAAAAATTAAAGTTAATTTCTGAAAAATGGCAATAAATTGGCTGTTTTGTAAAGTATATTTGGACTTTAGCAGCCCAAAAGAAAAGAATCATTTGTTTGAATTAGTATAAAAAACCCGCCCGGTTATCCCGGGCGGGCTGATAACAAATACAAGATTTTCTTTTATTTAAAAAATTAATCTTCCTACTTTTTAGGATCTGCTTTTTTCTTTGCAGGCTTTTTATCTTCAGCATCAGTATCTTCAGCTTCATCAGCTTTTTTTGCTGCGGCTTTTTTAGGAGCAGCTTTTTTCTTAGCTGCCTTTTTATCTTCGGACGGAGTAGCATCGGCTATTGCCGCGCCGAGGATATCTCCAAGGCTAGCACCGCTGTCGGAAGAACCGTATTGTGCCACGGCTTCTTTCTCTTCAGAAATTTCAAGCTGCTTAATGGAAAGGCCGATTTTGCGGGCCTTTTTATCGAGTGAAGTGACTTTGGCGTCAATTTTATCGCCTACTGAGAAGCGCTCAGGGCGCTGTTCAGCACGATCACGGCTAAGGTCTGAGCGACGAATAAAGGCTTTCATTCCTTCTTCATCACCCACTGAAACCTCAAGTCCGTTTTCAGTAACATCTGTCACAGTACAGGTTACTGTTCCTCCTTTTTTAAGACCTGTTATTGCATTAACCGGGTCATTCGTGAGTTGCTTAATGCCTAGAGAAATACGTTCTTTCTCTGTATCAACATCTAGAATAACGGCTTTAACAATATCGCCTTTTTTATATTCAGTGATCGCATCTTCGCCTGCTTTGTTCCAGTCAAGATCAGATAAATGAACCATGCCGTCCATTTCACCTTCAAGCCCGATAAACAGACCAAATTCAGTGATATTTTTGACTTCACCTTCAATCTCAGTTCCTGCAGGATATTTGTCTGCAAATGAAAGCCAGGGATTTTCCATGCACTGTTTAAGTCCGAGGCTGATACGGCGTTTATCTGAATCAATCTCAAGCACCATGACTTCGACTTCCTGACTGCTTGATACGATTTTACCAGGATGAACATTTTTCTTAACCCAGCTCATTTCGGATACATGGACAAGCCCTTCAACACCATCGTCAAGTTCAACGAATGCACCATAGTCGGTGATATTGGTAATGCGTCCTGTCAGTTTTGAACCAATTGGGTATTTTTTGGTGATGGTTGACCATGGATCTTCGGTCAGTTGCTTCATTCCCAGTGAAATACGTTGTGTATCCGGGTTTAGTCGAATGATCTGAACGTCAATCGTATCACCAATATTCAGAATGTCTGATGGGTGATTGATACGTTTCCAGGAAATATCGGTAACATGAAGCAGTCCATCAATACCACCGAGATCAACGAAGGCACCGTAATCTGTAATATTTTTAACAACACCTTCAACAGTTTTACCTTCTGCAAGATTTGCAATAATTACAGTTCTTTGTTCTGCTCGTGTTTCTTCTAGAATTGCACGACGGGACACAACGATGTTACCACGTTTGCGATCCATTTTCAGAATCTGGAATGGCTGTTCAATATTCATGAGCGGTGAAACATCGCGAATTGGGCGGACATCGACCTGGCTTCCTGGAAGGAAGGCAACGGCACCGGAAAGATCAACAGTAAAGCCGCCTTTAACACGGCCAAAAATAATACCATTAACGCGTTCTTCCGCTTCATAAGATTTTTCAAGTACGGACCATGCTTCTTCACGACGTGCTTTTTCACGTGACAGCATTGCTTCGCCTTTGGCATTTTCAATGCGCTCTACAAAGACTTCAACAGTATCGCCGACATTTAGTTCGGCTGTTTGTCCGTGAGCGGCAAATTCTTTAAGAGGGATACGGCCTTCAGCTTTTAATCCGATATCAATTGTTGCGGCTTCCTTATCAACCGCAATGATGGTCCCTTTGACAACTTTTCCGTCGAATTTTCCTTCAGGACCTAGTGATTCTTCGAGCATTGCCTCGAAGTCTGCAGTGGTTGGAACTTTTAGTTCATCAGTCATTATTATTACCTATTCTCAATTGAATGCTTTATCCGACTAATCGGGGCATTCTGCTTTCTATATAGGCCAGCCGGTTGTCTCCGGCGGTCTTAAAAAAACATGTTAATATTCATACAACAAAAACTAAACCAACCCCCCACCCGCCAATATTGCAGGTCGAAGATAGATTCAGCTATTTTGTTCTACATTTTGCTTGATACAAACTCACGCGCTGCTTCAAACACGGCCTCTATATCCGAATCCGTTGTATCTATCAAGTAGGCATTTTCAGCTTTTTTCAGCGGCGAAGCAGAGCGATTTATATCTCTTTGATCACGGTCTTTAAGATCTTTGAGAATTTCTGCCAACTGTTCAGGGGTGCCATTTTCACCATATTCTTCCAAAAACCGCCGTTTTGCGCGGGTTTCGACATCCGCCGTAATGAATATTTTTATGGGCGCTTCCGGGCAAATTACTGTAGCGATGTCCCGCCCATCAAGGATTGCACCATCTTTATCTGGCGGAGGATTATTGGCGAAATGGCGCTGGAAATTTAGTAAAGTGCTTCTGACAGCGGCGATTTGCGCCACTTTTGAAGCAGCAACACCAATTGATTCGGTTCTTAGTTCGGGGTTTGAAAAATCAGTATCGCTGATTTTTTCCGCGGCTTTTAATGCATCCACTTCATTTTCCGGATCACCACCGTCTTGAAGCACATTCCACCCCACGGCCCGGTAGAGTATCCCAGTATCCAGTAAAGCAAGATTAAAATGGCTGGCAAGGCGCCTCGCCAAAGTCCCTTTACCTGATGCGGCGGGACCATCGAGGGCAATTACGATTTTTTTTCCTCTTTGATCATCCTGTTTCATGAATGGATATTTGCTCCTACTGAATTCAGAAGGTCCACAAACCCGGGAAAACTGGTTTCTATAACGGAACCGTCGTCAATTGTAACCTGATTTTCTGCGCATAATCCAAGTACTAGAAAAGACATTGCAATTCGATGGTCAAGCGAAGTTTTAATAGGGATTGTTCCTTTGACAATGGAATGCGATACGGTCATGCCGTCATCATGTTCTTCGACATCAACCCCACAGGATTTAAGGCCCTTTACCATAATAGCAATCCGGTCTGATTCCTTAACCCTTAATTCTTCAATGCCGCGCATGACTGTTTTCCCGGCAGCATATGTGGCAGCAATGCAAAGAACGGGATATTCATCAATCATTGATGGGGCACGCTCGGGCGGCACTGTTATTCCAGTAAGTTCTGAATATTTAACATGAATATCGGCAACATCCTCACCACATTCCTGACGTTCATTTTCAAATTTTATATCCCCACCCATCTCAATCAGCGTTTTGAACAGGCCTGTTCTTGCCGGATTAATGCCGACATTACGGATTAATATATCGGACCCTTCTTTTATCAGTGCGGCAACAATTAAAAAAGACGCTGATGAAGGATCTGCAGGAACGGCCATTTTTCGCGGGGTTAGCTCTGTTTGGCCGGTTACTTGAATATTTTCGCCATCTATTTTAATTGGTACGCCGAAATATTTGAAAATTCTTTCTGAATGATCCCGGGTCGGAATTGTTTCAATAACAGTTGTGATGCCAGGTGTATTAAGTCCTGCGAGCATTATTGCCGATTTTACCTGTGCGGAAGCGACTGGAAGTTTATAAGAAATCGGCAATGGCATTTTAGCGCCTTTAACTGTTATTGGCAGGGTGCCATTCTCATTTCCGGAAAAGTGAGCGCCGAATTCAGTAAGTGGAATTGTGACCCTCTTCATTGGTCTGGAGCAAAGCGATTCGTCACCTGTGAATGTTACCGTGATTGGATGGGTGGCAACAAGCCCCATAAGCAGTCGAACACCCGTTCCGCTATTACCCATGTCCAGTGCCTTATTGGGCTGTTTTAATCCGCCAATGCCAACACCATGGATATGCCAGACATTTTTGTCATCCTTATATATATCGGCACCGAGCTCCCGTAGGGCGGCAGCCGTTCCAAGAACATCCTCCCCTTCCAGCAATCCGGTAACAGTGCTTTCTCCTACCGCCAGTGCACCCATAATCAAGGATCTGTGAGAAATGGATTTATCGCCTGGAACAGTAAATATTCCCTTTAGAGCACCCGATTTTGATGATGTAAGCTGATTCATATTCACCTGATTTTTAGCATCCAGTTTAAAGTCAGTGCTGAGATAACATATATTTTTAAAAAAGTGTCACTTTTTTGTCTTGCATTACGAATAATTATTTCTATTTTGTCCGGAAAGATTGTGATTTTGTCATAATAGGCTTTGACACTCGCCTTATAAAGTGGCAAATGATGTTTTTTTACGTAATGATGAACTGCAGGTTCTAAGGAGAATTACTTTGGCAAAAGCTGAATGGGGCGAAAAACGTCAATGCCCGAAATGTGGTACAAGGTTTTACGATCTGGGCGAAGATGAGCCGATTGTTTGTATTTCTTGCGAGCACAAGTTCAAACCGGAAATTATACTGAAAAGTAAAACTCATTCTATAGAGCTCATTACAGAGAAAAAAGAAGCTCTGGACAGGGATGATGATCTTCTCGATGATGATGATGATCTCCTTGATGATGAAGATCTTCTCGATGATGATGCGTTACTCAGTGACGATGACGATGATGATGATATTGATCTTGCGCCTGACGATAATACGATTGTGCTAAGCGATGATGACGATACCAATGTCGCATCTGTTGTTGATGCACCGATCAATAAACCATCTGCGGATGATTAAATAAAATTTATTTGCCTTTTATTCTTGATTAAAGGCAAAAGGGTGAATAGATTGCGCCCAACAAAAATACCCGCTTCACTTTAAACCAGACTGGATGAGGCATCAGGGGCTATAGCTCAGCTGGGAGAGCGCTACACTGGCAGTGTAGAGGTCAGCGGTTCGAGCCCGCTTAGCTCCACCAAAATAGATTAAAACCGTCTCTGATATTTCGGAGGCGGTTTTTTGTTTTGCGGGATTAATTTTCTGGCTCAGACTTGTCCGGGTTGGTCGTTTTCTTATAAGTGTCATATGATGTGGAGAGCCTTGCCAGACAATCATCGCGCTGATGGCCGATCAGGCGGTAACAGTGCTGTCGCTGGCTTTCCTGAATGGAATTATAGGCACCACGGTTAAACCAGTCCCCGCTACAGCCCTGAAGGCAAAAACAGGATGCAGCTATAATAATTATACTAAAATGCATATTTCTCTCAGTCCTGATATATCAATCGGGCATTACTATAATGTTATATATATGTATGGAAGATTAATGACATTTAAATTGGCTTGCGGGCAATAAATTGTGAAACAGAACTTAAGCCGTTATGATGCGCCCCTTCCTGAATATTCCGGACAATATCCTGAGCCAGAATTATTTCAAAGCCTTTAAAATTATCAGTCAGTTCATTAAGCGAAATGAGATGGGTAATATCCTTTGGCCCGCCTGTATCAAAGTCCAGTTGTTTTTTATTATAAGATTCAAGTAAAAAAATGCCGCCGGGTTTTAAGGCATTTTTTATATACTGAAATAACGGGATGCGGATATTTTCAGAAATGGGATAAAATATGGAAATGATTGAATTCCATTCATTTTTCCCCATGGGATAGGTGGAAATATCAGCAATGTCATAGTCTATTTTTACATTTCTTTTGCTGGCAAGTTTTAAAGCCTTATCCCGTCCGGTTTTCGAAAAATCTACGCCTTTAGTTTGGCAGCCAAGTTCGGCCAGAAAGACAATATTCCTTCCTTCTCCTTCTCCCAGACTTAAAACGGCATCGCCGGATTTGAATAATTTTGCATTGTCTGATAAAAAATCATTCGCTTCTTCCCCATAAATATAGTCTTTATCCTGAAAACGCTCATTCCAGAAGTCTGCTGCTGTAAATGTCTTTTCCATAATAGTCTCCAATAATCTTTCCATTGATTTAGGCTGGTATTTTTATAGCATACAAGTTAAAGTTAACTTGAGGTCAAGAAGAAAATATTTTTTTGAACAGGTGAAAAAATGATGGATATTGCGGAAGTTTCTATGCGATCTGGATTGCCTGCCTCAACCTTGAGATTTTATGAGGAAAAAGGACTGATAAGATCAATCGGTCGTCGTGGTCTGAGACGATTGTTTGATATCAATATTCTGGAGCAATTATCAATGATTGCACTTGCACGATATTCAGGTTTTTCCCTGGATGAAATAACGGCCATGTTTTCTTTGAATAGTCCCATTCAAATTGACCGTAAGACATTGTCTGATAAGGCGGATGAACTGGACCAGAAAATAAAAAAACTGACCGCGATGAGAGACGGGCTGCGTCATGCAGCAAAATGCAGGGCACCGCGCCATATAGAATGTCCGACATTTCAGCGATTATTAAAGGTTGCCGGAAAAGCACAACGAAAAGGCAAAAAATACTGAAAGCAGACCAATTTCAGAAAAAAGAAGGAGAAGCTTATAATTCAGTGCCGCCAACAGTGATTCCGTCAAGTCGCAATGTCGGCTGTCCAACGCCGACGGGCACAGATTGACCCGCTTTCCCGCAAATACCAACACCGTTATCAAGCTTTAAATCATTGCCGATCGCGCTTATTCTTTTTAAAGCTTCAGGGCCGGAACCGATGAGTGTGGCCCCCTTAACCGGTGCACCAATTTTCCCGTTCTTAACCTTATAAGCCTCTGTGCAACTGAAAACGAATTTACCGTTGGTGATGTCGACTTGACCCCCGCCAAAGTTAACAGCATAAAGGCCGTTTTTAACGCCTGCCAGAATTTCTTCCGGATGCTGATCACCGCTGAGCATATAGGTGTTTGTCATTCTTGGCATGGGCTGATGGGCATAGCTTTGTCTGCGACCGTTCCCGGTGGAGTTTGTCCCCATCAGTCGCGCATTCAGACGATCCTGCATATAGCCGACAAGAATGCCATCTTCGATAAGGGTTGTACAATTTGTTGCTGTTCCTTCATCATCAACGCTCAAAGATCCGCGGCGATTTTCAAGTGTCCCGTCATCAACAACGGTCACACCCTTTGCCGCAATGCGTTCACCCATAAGACCGGCAAAAGCAGAAGTGCCTTTTCTGTTAAAATCACCTTCGAGTCCATGCCCGATTGCTTCATGGAGCAGGACACCAGGCCATCCTGGCCCCAAAACCACATCCATTTCTCCAGCGGGTGCTGCAACACTTTCAAGGTTCAAAAGAGCCTGACGAATGGCATTATCGGTTTGCTGTTTCCAGTTTTCTGAAGTCAGCAGCTGATCATATGTATATCTTCCACCCGATCCTTCATATCCGCTTTCCATGCGGTCTCTGTGTTTTGCTACGACACTGACATTGAGCCTGACAAGGGGTCGAATATCGCGAATGCGGTGGCCTCCTGGGCGGATTATTTCAATGACCTGCCATTCTCCGGCAATTGAGCAGCTAACCTGACAGACTTTTGGATCCTTTGACCGTGCATAACTGTCGATTTCTTCGAGAATTCGGATTTTATCCTTGAAATCAACGCCGCCAAGCGGATTTTCATCACTGTATAATTTTTTATTGGTTCTTTGCGGGGGGATTGCCAACGTAGCATTTCCACCGGACTTTATACTTTGTACTGTATCAACGGCTCTTTTCAATGCCGCGTCACTTAATTCAGATGAATGAGCAAATCCGATTGTTTCCCCTAGAACACTCCTGAGCCCAAACCCTTTTGATGTATCAAAAGCAGCATTTTTCAGTCTCCCGTCGTCAAAAGAAAAAGTTTCCGACTGAGCATATTGTAAATAAAGTTCACCATCATCCATACCGTGCAATGCCTCATCGACATGGCGCTGGGTTCTGACTGATGAAAAGCCGGAATTATTTTCAGAATCATCAAAGAAATAGGAATTGTCTGTAAAATCACTTGTCATGGGCGGATGGATACTTTTCAGTTTGTGAACATTATTTAAGTTGGTTTAGTAATATCTATTTGAGTTGTGATTTGCAAGGGTAAGCAAATGCCTTAGTTTAATAGACTATTTTAATATTTCAAACCATCGTATTATATTACGTTTTATTTGATCTATATCAAAAGCAATAAAAATGTAAATTTTCTGAATTGTTTCCTTGAGCTAGGTCATTTTTCTGGTATAAGATTTTCCGAAGGTCGTTTTATGGTGAGAAGGGGGGTATCTTTAGAATGTTAAAGATATCTATTTCTCTACATTTACGTTAATTTGAAAGTCCATATCCGTATTTAAGGGGTAACGAGGAACATGTTGTTCAGAAAAACATATATAATGCTTGCTACAATGTTGGCGACATTTATGAGTTCGGTCTTTGTGGCACAAGCAGCAGAGGACGGATTGTATAGTGCCAAACCGGGGCAAATGGGTTTTATGCAACCGGCTACGCCGATTATGGAAGACATCGTGTCGTTCCATGATCTGCTTATGATTATTATCACTGCTATTACTTTATTTGTTACTATAATTTTGATTTATATATTTATAAAGTTTAATGCAAAAGCAAATCCGGTCGCGTCAAAAACAACCCACAATACCCTGCTTGAGATAATTTGGACCACTGTACCGGTATTAATCTTGGTTTTGATTTCTATCCCATCATTCAGGCTTCTATATGCTGAAGATGTCATTCCTGAGGCTGATTTGACAATTAAAGCTACGGGTAACCAATGGTACTGGTCATACGAATATCCCGATGACGGTGATATTGCGTTTGATGCGAATATTCTTTCAGAAGGTCAGCCGGGTTATAATGATCATCCTCGTCTTCTCGGAACGGACCAGCCGATTGTTGTTCCAGTGAATAAGGTGGTACGGGTTCAGGTTACAGCGAACGATGTTATCCATGCCTGGGCAGTTCCAGCATTTGGTGTTAAAATCGATGCGGTGCCTGGTGTGCTAAACGAAACCTGGTTTAAAGCGACCAAGACAGGCATGTATTACGGACAGTGTTCTGAACTGTGTGGTATTAATCATGGATTTATGCCGATCAATGTTAAAGTTGTGTCACAGGGTGAATATGACGCTTGGCTTGAAGAAGCTAAAGAAAAATTCGCATCTAACGATGCACCGCGTTTGCAGCAATTTGCTTCAGCGCAAAAAATAACTGAATAATTGGAGAGTGCTACAATGAGTTACGATGCACATACAGCTGACGATCATCACCAACATCATCCAACAGGATGGCGCAGATGGATGCTGTCAACAAACCATAAGGATATCGGTACACTTTACTTGATATTCGCAATCGTTGCTGGCGTAATCGGAGGTATTTTTTCCGGGCTAATGCGCCTGGAGCTTATGGAGCCAGGAATGCAGTTTCTGCCAATGTTTAAAGGTGGAGATCTGACTGCGGCTTACCATTTCTTTAACGTTTTGATTACTGCGCATGGACTGATCATGATCTTCTTCATGGTGATGCCTGCACTGATTGGCGGATTTGGAAACTGGTTTGTGCCAATTATGATTGGTGCGCCGGATATGGCTTTCCCGCGTATGAACAATATATCCTTCTGGTTATTACCGGTTGCGCTATTGCTTCTTGTCCTTTCAACATTTTTTGAAGGGGCACCGGGACAGCTGGGTGTTGGTGGCGGATGGACAGTCTATGCGCCTCTATCTACGTCAGGGCAGCCTGGACCAGCGATGGATCTTGCAATTTTCTCACTCCATGTGGCCGGGGCTTCCTCTATTTTGGGCGCGATTAATTTTATCTGTACGATATTTAATATGCGCGCGCCAGGAATGACTCTTCATAAAATGCCACTGTTTGTATGGTCAGTTCTTGTCACTGTCTTCCTGCTGCTTTTGGCTCTTCCAGTACTGGCGGGTGCGATTACAATGCTTCTGACTGACAGAAACTTCGGGACAGCATTCTTTGACCCCGCAGGTGGCGGTGATCCCGTACTTTACCAGCATTTGTTCTGGTTCTTTGGTCATCCTGAAGTGTATATTCTTATTCTTCCCGGTTTTGGTATTATCAGCCATATTGTTTCCACTTTCTCGAACAAGCCGATTTTCGGCTATCTTGGCATGGCATATGCGATGGTTGCGATTGGTGTGGTCGGCTTTATTGTGTGGGCTCACCACATGTACACAGTCGGTATGGATGTTGATACAAAGGCATATTTTACAGCAGCAACAATGGTTATTGCGGTTCCAACAGGGATTAAGATTTTCTCATGGCTTGGAACAGATCGGAAGAGCGTCGTGTAGGGAAAGAGTGTGTTCG
>ERZ795053.5628-NODE-5628-length-12860-cov-8.954783_pt1 | contig 12860 bp, 12 predicted proteins | sample MGYA00375137_ERZ795053 | MGnify/ENA primary metagenome ERZ795053 (study PRJEB30182, sample SAMN05720284) | activated sludge metagenome | isolation source: Anaerobic digester | place: Hong Kong | collected 2014-12-17 ... | reverse complement strand
ACGCCCGGCGAACGGTGCATCTGCGAGACGATGACGCGCTCGGTGCCGTTGACGATGAACGTGCCGTTCATGGTCATGAACGGCATGTCGCCCATGTAGACGTCCTGCTCCTTGATGTCCTTGACGGACTTGGCGCCGGTGTCCGGATCGATATCGAACACGATCAGGCGCAGCGTCACCTTCAGCGGCGCGGCGAAGGTCATGCCGCGCTGGCGGCACTCGTCGACGTCGTACTTCGGCGCCTCGAATTCGTACTTCACGAATTCGAGCAGCGAAGCGCCCGAGAAATCGGAAATCGGGAAAACGGACTTGAAGACGGACTGCAGACCTTCGTCGGGGCGGCCGCCCTTCGGTTCGTCGACCAGCAGGAACTGATCGTAGGAGGCCTTCTGCACCTCGATCAGGTTGGGCATCTCCGCGACTTCGCGGATGTGCCCGAAGAATTTACGAACACGCTTCCGGCCGGTGAACGTCTGCGCCATGTCGCTCCTCGCACCTCTTGTCCTGGCGGGCCCAGAGCTCGACGCCCGGCCTCTCGCCTCCCCGTTCCGCTTCCGAACGGGCGGGAGCCGAATGCTCCGTCGCGCCTCCCGGTCAGGCTGACCCGAGGCGGAATGGGGGAACCGATCCCCGAAACGCGTAAATGGCCCCGGGGCGAACCCCGGGACCGAAACAACGCATCACGCCGCTCGCGCGGCGCGCACGATTACTTGAGCTCGACCTTGGCGCCAGCCTTCTCGAGCTGAGCCTTGATCTTTTCGGCGTCGTCCTTGGTGGCGCCTTCCTTGACGGGCTTGGGAGCGCCCTCGACCAGGTCCTTGGCTTCCTTGAGGCCGAGACCGGTGATCGCGCGCACTTCCTTGATGACTTCGATCTTCTTGTCGCCAGCCGAGGCGAGAACGACCGTGAACTCGGTCTTCTCTTCGGCGGCGGCGGCAGCGCCGCCGCCAGCGGCCGGAGCAGCAGCCACCGCAACGGCGGCGGCGGCCGACACGCCCCACTTCTCCTCGAGAAGCTTGGCGAGTTCGGCGGCTTCCAGAACCGTCAGCGACGACAGTTCTTCGACGATCTTTTCGAGATTGGCCATTTGTTCAGTCCTTCAGATAGGTTCGATAAGCGAGATTGCAATTGCCGGCCGTCAGGCCGCGTCTCTGTTGGCATAGGCCCCGAACACGCGCGCGAGCTTGGCCGCGGGCGCCGTCGAAAGCTGGGCCAGCTTGGTCGCGGGAGCCTGGATGAGGCCCACGAGCTTGGCGCGCAGTTCGTCGAGGGAGGGCATGGTCGCAAGCGACTTCACGCCGTCCGGGTTGAGGGCCGTCGCGCCCATGGCGCCGCCCAGGATCACGAACTTGTCGTGGTCCTTGGCGAATGCCACGGCCGCTTTCGGCGCCGCCACCGGATCGTCCGAATAGGCGATCAGGGTCGGGCCCTTCATCAGGGCGCCGATGGAGGCGACGTCGGTGCCGTCGAGAGCGATCTTGACCAGGCGGTTCTTGGCGACCTGGACCGTGGCCCCGGCTTCGCGCATCTGAGCGCGCAGCTTTTGCATCTGGGCCACCGTCAGGCCGGAGTAATGGGCGACGACGACGACCGAAGTCTTCGAAAAGACCCCGTTCAACGACGCTACCGCCTCTTTCTTCTCCGCTCTGTCCACGGTGCTCTTCTCCTTGAAAGCAACAACCGGAGTTGCCGCTCTGCTGATTGCCGAAAAACTCGCGTTCTTCGGCGCCGTGTTCCTGTCCTCCTGGAGGACCGCGAGGGTCTTCCGTGGATCAGAGGGTTCGAACCAGATCCGGACGTCCCGCCGCCCGAAGGCGGCGCTGGCCCAAAAATTCTGCTCTTCCCCGTCTATGCAGGCCGATTCGACGCTGGCGGCGCCGTCTCCGATTAAGCCGCAGGAAATCCCGCGGCGCCGGCAGTCTCGGACAGGATATGACCGAAAGCGCCCGGAATTCCGAAGCTTAAGGTCACGTCCACCGCGCGCGCGACGCATCCCGTTGCGGGAGAACGCCATGCGTGCGGAAGATGAATTGGAACGGGGCCGCGATAGGCGGTCGGCCCCGGAGGGGTGTGTGTATATGGTTCCGCCCCCCATGCCAAGGGGGCGGAAGTTTATTTTTCAGAAAGTCAAGCCCCGACCGCCGGAGCGACCGAATTGACTTCCACCTTCACGCCCGGGCCCATGGTCGACGAGATCGCCACGCGCTGGATGTAGGTGCCCTTGGCGCCCGTCGGCTTTGCCTTGGAGACGGCGTCGACGAAGGCCTTGATGTTCTCGACCAGCTTGCCCTCGTCGAACGAGGCCTTGCCGACCGTGCCCTGCACGATGCCCGCCTTCTCGACGCGGAACTCGACGGCGCCGCCCTTCGACGCCTTCACGGCGCCGGCGACGTCCATCGTGACCGTGCCGACGCGCGGGTTCGGCATCAGGCCGCGCGGGCCCAGAACCTTACCGAGGCGGCCGACGAGGCCCATCATGTCCGGGGTGGCGATGCAGCGATCGAACTCGATCTTGCCGCCCATCACTTCGTTGACCAGTTCGTCCGCGCCGACGATGTCGGCGCCGGCGGCCTTGGCTTCGTCAGCCTTCGGCCCACGCGCGAACACGGCGACCTTGAGCGTGCGACCCGTGCCGTTCGGCAGGTTGACCACGCCGCGCACCATCTGATCGGCGTGCTTGGGGTCGACGCCGAGGTTCATGGCGATCTCGACGGTCTCGTCGAACTTGGCGCTGGCGCGCTCGCGCACGAGCTTCACAGCCTGGTCGACCGGATAGAGCTTGGTACGCTCGATGCCCTCGCGGGCCTTGTTGAGACGCTTTCCGTGCATCGGCTTACTCCACCACCTGCAGGCCCATAGCGCGGGCGGAACCTTCGATCATCGACATGGCCGACTCGATCGACGAGCAGTTGAGATCGACGATCTTCTTCTCGGCGATCTCGCGGATCTGCGCCTTGGTCACCTTGCCGACGACCTGGCGGCCGGGGGTCTTGGAGCCCGAAGCCGGCTTCTTGCCGATCTTGAGGCCCACGGCTTTCTTCAGGAAGAAGGAGACCGGCGGCTGCTTCATCTCGAAGGTGAAGGAGCGGTCCTGGTAGGCGGTGATGATGACGGGGATCGGCATCCCCTTTTCCATCTGCTGGGTCTTCGCGTTGAAGGCCTTGCAGAATTCCATGATGTTGAGACCGCGCTGACCGAGCGCCGGGCCGATCGGCGGCGACGGATTGGCGGCGCCCGCGGGCACCTGCAGCTTGATATAGCCGGCGATTTTCTTCGCCATCGTTGTTTCTCCAACGAATGACGACAGGCGCCGACCAGAGGTCGAAGCCCGCCATCGGTTGCAGTTCGTGGTCGGACATGGCCTCCCGGATGGCGACCGGGCATGTCTCCCACGGTGGTTTCGTTCAGCACGGGGCGAACGAAATCGCCGCCGGAAGGACCGACGGCTGGCGCGCTTATACCGAATCGGACGCGAAACGCAATCGGGAAACCGAACCCTTACGCAGCAACCTTGCGGTACATCCGTGCAAACGGTAAGATTGTAAGGCGTAAGCAAGTAAGGAGCCCAGCGTGGCCCGGGCGAAAGCTCTCTATTCGAAAGTCTCGGTGAAGAGCCAGACTGTGCTTCCGAGGGAGGTGCGGGAGAAGCTGCATATCCGGCCGGGCGATCGGCTACGCTACGTGATGGATGATCAGGGCGTCCGGATCGAGAAGGACGAGGCGCGTGCGGAGGACGACCCGTTCGCGGCGTTCGCGGAATGGTCAAGCGAAGCCGACGACGAGGCCTATGGCGACCTCTGACTTCGCACCGGGGGACGTGGTGGTCGTGCCCTTCCCTTACTCCGACAGGTTTGCGGAAAAGCGACGGCCAGCGCTCGTCGTCTCGAATGATGACGTCGGAGCCGAGGGCTTCGTCTGGGTCGTTATGATCACCAGCGCGACGCATCGCGCCGCGCTTCACGATGTGAAAATCGAAAACCTCTCGCTTGCCGGCCTGACCGCGCCGTCGCTGGTTCGGCCGATCAAGATCGCCTGCCTGGAGCCGGCGCGGATCATCCGCAAAGCCGGAACGCTCGACGCCCGACCATTGGCGCAGGTCGTCGACAGTGTCCGCCGGTTCGTCGGCTAGATCACACGCGACTAACCAGCCGCGGCAGCCATAACCTTGCGCGGCGCGGCGTCATATTCGCCGGGCGCCTGCTCGGGCAGGTCCACCGGGCCGCCGGCGCGTTTCCAGGCGCCATAGCCGCCCGCCACGTGGCAGACCGGCTCGAGGCCCATTTTCTGGGCGGTATGGGCGGCCAGCGCCGAGCGCACGCCGCCGGCGCAGAAGAACACGAAACGCTTGTCCGACGAGAAGACCTCGTGGTGCGAGGCGCTGCGCGGATCGATGCGGAATTCCATCATGCCGCGCGGAATATGGATCGCGCCGGGAATGCGGCCCTCGCGATCGAGCTCGCGCGTGTCGCGCAGGTCGATGAAGGCGACATCGGCGTCGCCGTGCAGCGCCAGCGCCTGCTTGACCGAGATCGTCTCGATCGCATCCTCGGCCTCGTCGATCAGATCCTCGACGCTGAGAATTTCGCGCTTCGCCATGATCCCGCTCCGCCTCGATGAGCCGCCGCTTGCTTGCCCTTCAAAGGCGCAGACGACGCTTGATGGGAACGAGATGAGGCAAGCCGATCGCGGACGCAATAGGCCGGAAAAAATAAGAAAATCAGTATTGAAGTAGTTTCGCGAAAGAGAAATTTCTCGCCGTCGCGATGACGCGGGAGAGAATTTTTCTCTCCCGCTCTCGGAGACGGATCGCCCTCAGACCTTCTCGACCTGTCCGAATTCCAGTTCGACCGGCGTTTCGCGGCCGAAGATCGACACGGCGACCTTGAGGCGCGAGCGGCCCTCGTCGACTTCCTCGACCTTGCCGTTGAACGACGCGAACGGCCCGTCGGCGACGCGCACGGTTTCTCCGATCTCGAAGGAGATCGACGCCTTCGGACGCTCGACGCCCTCGGCCACCTGCCCCTTGATCCGGTCGGCCTCGGCCTCGGAAATCGGCATCGGCTTGTTGTCGGCGCCCAGAAAGCCCGTGACCTTCGGCGTGTTCTTGATGAGATGGTAGACCTGATCGGTCAGGTCGCACTTCACCAGCACGTAGCCGGGGAAGAACTTGCGCTCTGAATTGATCTTGCGGCCGCGGCGGACCTCGATCACCTGCTCGGTCGGGACCAGAACTTCCTCGAATTTGTCGGCGAGCCCGCGCTGGGCGGCCTGTTCGCGGATGGATTCGGCGACCTTCTTCTCGAAATTGGAATAGGCGTGGACGATGTACCAGCGGGTCGTCATGTTGAATCCTGTTGGGCCGGTCAGCGGCCGAAGCTGAGCAGGAAGCCGACGATCAGGCGCAGCGTCTGGTCGACGGTGACGAAGAACAGCGACGCGACAAAGACCATCGCCAGCACGAGCCCCGTCGTGATCAGGGTCTCGCGGCGCGACGGCCACGTGATCTTCGCGCCTTCCGAGCGCACGTCCTGCAGGAACTGAAACGGATTGGCCATAAGCGTCTCATACCGAGTTCGGGCGCCGTTTTTCCGGTCGCTGGCCCAGCCAGACATCCCGATGACGACGCCGCAAAACAATCGCGGCGCGGGACCGGAGGTCGCGCGCCACGAGCCCTCTTAGCCGATCCGCGCGCCCGCGCCAAGAAGAATCCGCGCCTGGAAAGATCCGCGCCGCGCTTGACCCCATGGGCCGAATCCGAAACTCCTGCGACTGTTCCCGGACGGAAGCCCGCGCATGCCATTCCTGTTCGGGGAGCTCGCCGCGACGCTCCTCGCCACTCTCGTCCTCGCGCTTCTGGTCGTCTCGGCCGGCGGCTTTCTTGCCGCGACGCTGGCCATGCCGGGCTTTCGCGGCGCAAGGGGCGTCGAGCGCCTCGGCCTGTCGCTCCTCTGCGGCCTCGCTTGCCTGCCCGTCCTGCTCGATCTCGCCGGCCGCGCGGGCGTCTGGCCGATGGTCGGCGGCGTTCTCGCCGTCGCAGCGCTCGGCGCGCCAGGTTTGCTGCGCTCGCTGGCTCACGGCCCCGGCCTCGCCGCGACAGCGGGCCTTCTTCTCGGCTGGGCCCTGCTGATCGTTTTCCTGATCGTCGATCTCCCGACCCGCGACGGCCTCAGACATTCGCTCCTTATCGTCGACTACGTCAAACATGCGACCGCGACCTGGGCAATCGTCGCGGTAGGAAATCCTCCTTTCAATCCAACAGTTTATACGCCGGGCGACCACGCCGCCTACTATTACTTCTTCTACCTGCTGACAGCCGTGGACGCCGCGCTGCTGAAGCCGCTCGGCGTCGCCGCGCGTCATGCGGCCTTCGCCGGCGCGATTCTGGCCGGGCCGGCGCTGGCCGCGCTCGGCTGGCGGCTCTGGATCGGTTCCGGCGCCGACCAGGCGGCCGGCGTCCAAAAAGGCGCTCGCCGCGCGGTCTGGTTACTGCTGGCGCTGCTGGCGACCACCGGTCTCGACATTGTCCCCTCCCTCGCGCTGAATTTGATGCGCGGCGACTGGCGGCTGACGCCCGAGGAATGGAACGACCAGGTCACCTCCTGGTTCGGCAGCGCGCTCTGGGCGCCCCATCATGTGGCGGGCCTGTGCGCGGCTTTCGTCGGCCTGATGGCGCTCACCCGCGCCGCCGACGACGACCCGGACGCCTTCGGCTGGCGCCGGATCATCCTCGCGGGCCTCGCCTTCGCCTCGATGGCGGGCCTGTCCGTCTACGTCGCGATGGGCGGCGCGCTCGCGGCCGCGTTGTGGGTCGGCGCGCTGCTCGCGAAACGTCGCTGGTCCGACGCATGGGCGGCCAACGTGGCCGGCCTCCTCGCGCTGGCGCTCGCCGCCCCCTGGATCTCCACCCTGTTCGCGCGCGTCGGCGGCGAGGCCTCGCCGATCGTCTTCGGCCTCCGCCCGTTCCCGCTATCGGACATTTTCGCAGCCCCGGGATTTTCGCGCGAGGCCTTGCGCGCCGCGCTGGTTCCCGTCGGCTATGTCATCGAGTTCGGCATTTTCGGGCTCGGCTCGTTTCTGTTCTGGAGAAGGGCGGGCCGCGCGGGCATGAAAACCGATCTCGGCTTCGTGCTGGTTCTCGCGACGGCGGCCTCGTTCCTGATCGGCACATTCCTGCGCTCGGCCATTATCGACAACGACCTCGGCTGGCGCGTGATGCTGTTCGCGCAGGCGGGGAGCCTCGTCTGGACGCTCGCCGCTTTTCGCGCGGCGCTGTTCGAGGCGCCCGGCCTGCGCGGCGCGGCCTTCGCGTGCATCGGCCTCGGCTATCTCGCCATCGTGGACGCCGCAGTGCAGATCCGCATCAATCCGTTCATGCCATTCGGCCAGCCCACACATCTGGCCGAACGAATCGCCGCCTGGCACTGGCTCGACGAGCGCCTGCCGAAAATCGCGGTCGTACAGGAAAATCCGGACCGCACCCGCGCCTTCGACTACGGCCTCTATGGCCGCTTTCCCACGGCGATCTCCGACCGACACAACAGCATTCTGTTCGGCGCGCCGCGCGCCGAAATCGACAAGCGGCTCGCCGCAATCGGCCCGATCTTCGCCGATCCCACGCTCACGCCGGAGGAGATGCGCGCCATAGCCGCCCGCTACGATATGGCGGCCATCGTGCTCGCCGATCGCGACCCCGTCTTCGCCGCGCCCGGCGCCTGGCCGCAAGAGATATCGCCCGACTTCCGCAACGATTTCGCACGGGTCTACCTGCTGAAGCGCTGAAGGGCGGCGCGCGACGAATCGACCCTTGCACGCTAGACAGGGCGGATCGAAACCGGACGCCGCCATGAAGGATGCAAGCGACAGATTGACCGCCGGGCGCATCGTCGCGGTTCTTGTCTTCTATGGACTCGCCACGCTCGTCGGCGGCGCGCTCTTCGCGGCCCTCATGCGCGTCAACACGTTGCTCGGGCCGGGCGTGCTCTTCTATCGCGGCCTTGTCGCGCTGGCCGCCACCGCGATCCTTCTTTTCGTCCTCTTCGCGCTCATCCTGCCGAAGCTCGCGCGCGCCCTGCCCCTGCGCGCCGACGATTCGCTCGGCGGCGCCATCGTCGCCGTCTCATTGCTCGGCTCGATCTTCGTGCTCGGGCCCGTCACCGTCGACCGCTCGATCTCGGTCTTCATGCTCTCGCAATTCGAAAGCGCGGGAAAACCGCTGACGATCGACGAGGTGCGCGAGCGCTTCGTGAAGACCTATGTCGTCGCCTGGGACCAGATGAACCGGCGCGTGAAGGAGCAGCAGATTTCCGGCAATCTGGAGCCCGCCGAAGGCGGCGGCTGGAAGCTGACCGCGCAGGGCCGGCGCTTCATGGAGATCGCGCGCTGGATGTCGTGGCTGGTCGGCGCCGATCCGCGCTTCGTCGGCCGCAAGTAACCCTCCTGCCGCCCGCGCCTTGTCGGCGCGCCCGAAGCCCCTGTAGTCTCAGCTTGCTGACGTTGTGGGGCATGGAATGGAAGGCGGGGGCAAAGGACCTGTGCGCGGTTTGCCGGCGCTGATCGGGCTGGCGATCGCGATTGCCGTCACGGCCCTCATCGCGCTGTCCGGCCGCTTCGTCACAACGCCGGCGAAACAGGCCGTCCTGCCCGCGACGGCGCCGTCGACAGACATCCACGCGAGAGAGGACGCCGAGCGTCAGGAGGCCCAGCGTCGCGATGCCGAAAGGATCGCGGCCGAGCGCGCCGCGACGGACAGAAAGGCCGCCGAGGAACGCGCGAACGCCGAGCGAAAGGCCGCGGAAGCGCGTGCCGAAGCCGAGCGCGCGGAAGCAGCGCGAAAGTCGGATGAAGCGCAGCGGGCAGAAGCGGCGCGGAAGGCGGAAGCAGCGCAGAAAGCGGAAGCCGACCGACGCGAGGCCGAGCGTCATCGCCTCGAAGCCGAGCAGCAGGCGGAAGTCGCGAGAAGAGCGGCGGCGGAGCACGAGCGGATCGACGCCGAGAAGCGCGCCGCACAGAAGCTGGCCGAAGCGCGCAGGGCCGCCGCCGAGGCTCAAATAACGGCCGCCGCCGAGGCGCAAATGAAGGCCGCCGCCGAGGCGCGATTGCAGACCGACGCCGCCGAGGCCGACTGGCGCGCATCAGCGGCCGGCGGCGTCGCCGCACTGCAAGCCTATCTGCAACGCCATCCGGACGGCGCCCACGCCGCCGAAGCCCGCGCGGCGCTCGACGGCCACCTGCATCCACGTTCGGCGCGCGAAAAGAGCGGCGCGGCGGCAAGAGGCAGGACGCCCCGAGCCGCACAGGATACGGCCATGCGTGACCAGGCGCCGCCGCGCGCCGCGAATACGCGTCCTTCCGCAAGGCCCGCCGCCTCGAAATCCGCCGACAGGCATCAGCGCAAATCCGCATTCTCCGCCAGGCGGCCGAAATCCACGCTCGACGCCAATGGCGAGCGTGTCATCCGCATTGCGCGCGGCAACAGAACGCGCATCGTCGCCGCTGCCACGAAGCCAGGCGTCGCCGCCAAGACGACAGACGACAAAACGACGCACGACGAGACGACAGCGCTCGTCGCCGAACTCTTTCCGGCGGAGCCGCCGCCCGCCTCCGCGCGCTACGACATTCCCGAGTCGAGCTTCTCCGGCATGCGCGCCTATGGCGAGGCGACGAAATTCATTCTCGCGGCGCTCGAGGGCGGCGGCTATGCCGAGCGCTCCTTCTTCTCGACGGAAGGCGGCGGCGTCGCCATGGTCACCCGGCTCGAGCGCATCGCCGACAATGGCGCGCCCTCGAATGCGCGCTGGTCTCTGAAACAGCCGCCCGACGGCGCGGTCGAAAAGACCCTCGCTTTCCTGCGTGGAAAATTCGCGGTCGAAGCCGGCCGCTACCGCGCCACCCTCTTCATGCTCCACGACCGCCCTGCGCCCGCGATCGTCAAGACGGCCGTCGGCGGACGGTCCGAACGCGGCACGACCTGCGCGGCGCTGATCTACGAATTCGTCAGCGATGGCGCGACCGTGCGCCTCGTCGAAAACGGCCTGTCCGCGAAAGAGCATCTCGCGAAGGCCGGATTGCTGAAGGCGTTCGAACCAGCGCGCTGATCCCGTCTCGATTGCGAACAAAGCATGAAACGTGATTGCCTCGGGGCGCCCCCTGATTCGGACGCCCCGCGTGAACGCTCATTTGCCCGCCGCCTATCTCGACACGCTCAACGACGGCCAGCGCGCCGCGGTCGAGCATGGCGTCGTCGCGGGCGCGGCCGCGCCCGGCCCGCCGCTGCTGGTGATCGCGGGCGCGGGCTCCGGCAAGACCAACACGCTGGCGCACCGTGTCGCCCATCTCATCGTCAATGGCGCCGATCCGCGCCGCATCCTGCTAATGACCTTTTCGCGCCGCGCGGCGAACGAGATGACGCGCCGCGTCGAGACCATCGCCGCGCGAACCCTCGGCGAGAAAGCGGGCATTCTCGCTGGCGGGCTCGACTGGGCCGGCACGTTCCACGGCATAGGCGCGCGCATGCTGCGCGAATATTCGGCCCAGCTCGGCCTCGATCCAGCCTTCACCATCCACGATCGCGAGGATTCAGCCGACCTGATGAATCTCGTGCGGCACGAACTCGGTTTTTCCAAAACCGAGAAGCGCTTTCCACTGAAGGGCACGTGCCTCGCCGTCTACTCGCGCTGCGTGAATGCGCAATGCGCGCTCGACGACGCGCTGGCGCAGCATTTTCCGTGGGTGACGGGCTGGGCGCAGCAACTCCGCGATCTCTTCGCGGCCTATGTCGAGGCCAAGCAGAAGCAGAACGTGCTCGATTACGACGACCTGCTGCTCTACTGGGCGCAGGCGGCAAGCGAGCCCGCGCTCGCGGACGACATGGGCGGGCGCTTCGATCACGTGCTGGTCGATGAATACCAGGACACCAACCGCCTGCAGGCCTCGATCCTGCTGGCGCTCAAACCCGACGGCAAGGGCCTCGCCGTCGTCGGCGACGACGCGCAATCCATCTATTCGTTTCGCGCCGCCGAAGTGCGCAACATCCTCGACTTCCCGCACAGTTTTTCGCCGCCCGCGAAAATCGTCACGCTCGATCGCAACTACCGCTCCAGTGGTCCGATCCTGTCCGCCGCCAACGGTGTGATCGGTGAAGCGAAGGAGCGCTACGCCAAGGATCTGTGGACCGACCGCGACGCCGGCCCGCGCCCCAAGCTCGTGATCCTGCGCGACGAGGCCGACCAGGCCCGCTACATCGTCGAGCGCGTGCTGGAGGCGCGCGAATGCGGCGCGACGCTGAAGAGCCAAGCGGTCCTGTTCCGCACGTCGCATCATTCCGGCCCGCTCGAGGTCGAACTCGTCCGCCGCAACATTCCCTTCGTGAAATTCGGCGGGCTCAAGTTTCTGGATTCCGCGCATGTGAAAGACCTGCTGGCGCTGCTGCGCTTCGCCGAAAACCCGCGCGACCGCGTCGCCGGTTTCCGCCTCATGCTGCTCGTGCCCGGCGTCGGCCCGACGTCAGCGCAACGCGCGCTCGACCGCATGGCCGAAGCGCCCGATCCGCTCGACGCGCTGGCGCGCGCGCCTGCCCCGCCGCGCGCAGGAGACGACTGGAAGAGTTTCGTCGCGACGCTCGCGAGCTTGCGTGAAAGACAAGCGGGTTGGCCGGGCGAGATCGAGCTGGCGCGCAATTGGTACGAGCCGCATCTCGAACGCATGCACGAGGACGCGATCACGCGCCGCGCCGATCTGCTGCACCTCGAACAGATCGCGGGCGGTTATGCGAGCAGAGAAAAGTTCCTCACTGAACTCACGCTCGATCCGCCCGACGCCACCAGCGACGAGGCGGGCCCGCCGCATCGCGACGAGGATTATCTCATCCTCTCAACCATCCACTCTGCCAAGGGGCAGGAGTGGAAGAACGTCTTCGTGCTGAACGCGGTCGACGGCTGCATTCCGAGCGATCTCGGCACGGGTTCGTCGGCCGAGATGGAGGAAGAGCGCCGCCTGCTCTATGTCGCGATGACGCGCGCGAAGGACGATCTGCACGTGCTCGCGCCGCAGCGCTTCTTCACCCACGGCCAGGCCGCACAGGGCGACCGGCACGTCTATGCCTCGCGCACGCGTTTCATCCCGAAGCACCTGCTGTCGCTGTTCGAGCATACGAGCTGGCCGCGCTATGCGCCGGCCGGCAAGGCGCAGGCCGCGCCGCAAGTGCGCGTGGATGTGGCGGCGAAGATGCGGCAGATGTGGCGGTGAACTTCGCCCTGCTTCTCCGCATCCGCGCCATGCGCGTGGACACATCGACAAGGCGAGCCCGCCTTCCTAACCTTCATAACAGGCGCGAAGGGAGGCGCCGCGCCTGAGCGCCGCAAACACCACCGACGACACATCGCACCTGGCGCCGCTGCTGGCGACTCTGACCATGCAGACGCTCGCGACCACCGCCGCCTTTTCCGTGCCCGCCGTCGCGCCGGCGATCGCGCGCGATCTTCATCTGCCCGGCGCGCTGATCGGCTTCTTTCCCGCGCTGGTCTACGGCGTCGGCATCATCTCCTCGCTTTATTCGCCTTCCTTCATCCTGCGCTTCGGCGCGGTGCGAGTCATCCAGGCGGTCATGGCGGCCGTCTGCGTCATGCTCGGCGTCTGTGCGCTGGGCACGGCCGGCTCGATCGCCGCCGGCGCGGCGCTGTTGGGGCTCGCCTATGGCTCGACAGCGCCGGCCAGCGCGCATCTGCTCGTGCCGCGCACGCCGCAACGCGTCTACAATCTCGTCATGTCGATCCGGCAGGCGGGCCTGCCGCTCGCCGGCATCCTGGCAGGCGTGATGATGCCGCCGATGACGCTCGCCTTCGGCTGGCGCGTCGCGCTCGCAG
>ERZ795053.5627-NODE-5627-length-12862-cov-4.268994_pt1 | contig 12862 bp, 10 predicted proteins | sample MGYA00375137_ERZ795053 | MGnify/ENA primary metagenome ERZ795053 (study PRJEB30182, sample SAMN05720284) | activated sludge metagenome | isolation source: Anaerobic digester | place: Hong Kong | collected 2014-12-17 ... | reverse complement strand
GGCACCCGATGACCGGGCGGCCAAGCCGTACGCACTGCTGGTCGAGGCCATGGAGAAGGCCGGCAAGGTCGCCGTCGCCCGCTTCGTGATGCGGGCCAAGCAGTACGTGGCGGTCATGCGTCCCCGGGACGGCCGACTGGTGCTGTCGATGATGGTGTACGAGGACGAGATCAACCCCGCCACCGACATCGACGAGTTCGACCAGCTCGACTCGGTCGAGGTGTCCGAGCGGGAGCTGACCATGGCCGAGCAGCTGATCGAGTCGCTGTCGGCCGAGTTCGTTCCCGGGTCATTCCGAGACAGCTACCGCGACGAGCTCCTCGACCTCATCGCGGCCAAGGACGCGGGCGAGGAGCGTGTCCTGGCCGTTGCCGAGGGTCCCGCCGAGGACGAGGTCATCGACCTGATGGCCGCGCTCGAGGCGTCGGTCGCCGCGGCCCGCGAAGCCCGCGGTCGCCACCCCAGCACGGCTGATGACAACCCGGTCCCCGTCGAGGATGCTGCCCCCGAGGAGAGCCCCGCGGAGGAGCCCGCCCCCAGCAAGCCGGCCGCCACCCGTCGCTCGGCCTGAGCGCCGTCCGTCCCGGCCGCCGCCACGCCCGTCGACGAACCCATGGCCGACGTCACGCCGGTCAGCCTCGACGGGCGAACCCTCACCCTCACCAACCTCGACAAGGTCCTCTACCCGGCCACGTCGACGACCAAGGGCGAGGTCCTCGACTACTACGCCCGGATCGCGCCGGTCATGGTCGCCCACACCCGGGGCCGGTGCATGACCATGCGCCGCTACCCCGACGGGGTCGAGGGCCCGTCGTTCTTCGAGAAGCGGTGCCCGTCGCACCGCCCCGAGTGGATGCCGACCGCGGTGGGACCCGGTGACCGCAAGGGGGAGCTGCGCTACTGCCGCTTCGACGAACCCGCCGCCATCGTGTGGGCCGCCAACCTGGCCGCCCTGGAGCTCCACGCTCCGATGGCGCGCTCCGACGACCTCGCCCACCCGCTGATGTGCGTGTTCGACCTCGACCCCGGACCGGGGACGGGGATCCCCGAGTGCGCGGCGTTGGCGCTCGAGATCCGTGATCTCCTGGCCGCGGCGGACCTCGACTGCGTGGCCAAGACCTCGGGATCCAAGGGCATGCAGGTCTACGTCCCGCTCAACTCGCCGGGACCGGACGCGGCGGACCACGAGCATTGCGCGTCGTTCGCCCTGGCCGTCGGCCAGCTGCTGGCCCAGCGCCACCCCCGAGGGGTGACCACGACCATGGCCCGGGCGCAGCGGTCGGGGAAGGTGTTCGTCGACTGGTCCCAGAACGCGCTCCACAAGACGACCGTGTGCGTGTACTCGATGCGGGCCCGACCCGAACCGACCGTGTCCACCCCGCTGCACTGGGCCGAGGTCGCCGCGGCCGCCGACGGCTCGGATCCGCTCGTGTTCCGCATCGGAGACGTGCTGGAGCGGGTGGCCGAGCACGGCGACCTGTTCGCCACCGCCCTGGAGGCGGTCCAGCGCCTGCCGGCCCCCCGAAGCTGATCGGCGGACGGGGGTCTCGACCTCAGGCGGTCAGCGCCGCGACGGCGTCGGCGAACACGGCGGTGTGGTGCTCGACGTCCGAGATGGTGTGGGCCGGGCAGAACAGCGCCATGTTGTGGAACGGCGTCAGCAGGATCCCTCGGTTCAGGCACCACAGGTGCAGGAACGCGTCGAGGTCGTGATCGACCGCGGCGGCGGCATCGGCTCCGTTGCGCGGGGCGGGGCAGAACCAGTACTCGGCCCGGCACCCCAGCCGGTTCACCGTCCACGGCAGACCGTGGCGGTCGATCACCGAGCGCACGCCGTCGGCCCACGCCTCGGCCAGCGGGACCGCCACGGCGAAGTCCTCGTCGCGCAGGGCGTGGGCCAGCGTGGCGCGCACCGCGGCGAGCGACAACGAGTTGGCGGTGAGGGTTCCCCCGATGCCGGCCACGTCGCTGTCGGGCCCGTCGACCAGGTCGATCACCCGCTCGGCGATGTCGGTGGTCATCCCGTACGCCGCGCAGGGCACGCCGCCGCCGATCGGCTTGCCGATGACGAACATGTCGGGCTCCAACCCCCACTCCCGCGTCGCTCCACCGGGCCCGCAGCAGATCGTGTGGGTCTCGTCGATGATCAACACCGTCCCGTTGTCGGAGGTCAGGCGACGGAGGGCGTCGTGGAAGCCCGGATCTGGCGCGACGATGCCGATGTTGGTCAGGGCGGGTTCGGCCAGCACCGCGGCGATCTCACCGGTCGACAGCGCCCGTTCCAGGGCGGGGACGTCGTTGAACTGGACGACCTCCACCGACAGCTCGGGGTCGGTCGCCCAACCGGTGTTGCCCGGTCGCGGGACCACCCGGTCGCCGTCGAGCACGTTGAGGGCCTCGTCGACGGTGCCGTGGTAGCACCAGTCGAACACCAGGACCTTCCGGCGGCCGGTGACGTGGCGGGCGATCCGCAGGGCGAAGCGGTTGGCGTCGGTCGCGGTCATGGCGATCTGCCAGACCGGCAGACCGAAACGGGAGCGGAGCTCGTCGCCGACGGCGACGGCGTCGGCCGACGGGAGCATGGTCGTGATGCCCCGGGGTGCCTGCTGCTCGATCGCCCGCACCGTCGCCGGCAGGGCGTGTCCGGTCATCGCCCCGGTGTCGCCCAGGCACAGGTCGATGTAGGTGTTGCCGTCGACGTCGGTGAACCGGGCACCCGACGCGTCATCCACGAAGACCGGATGCGGACCCGGCCACCGGGTCATCCAGTTCATCGGGACCCCGGCCAACAGGGACCTGCGGGCCTGGCGGTGCAGCTCCGCCGATCGGGGAGTGCGCTTCACGAATCGCTCGTGCTCGGCCGCCATCAGCGACGCGAGCCGGGTCCTGTCCACCGTGCTCATCGTTCGTCCCCCGATCCGTCATCGACGTGTCCGCACCCACGTCACGATGGGCGCACCGTACCCAAGCGGGACGGTCCCCGGGGTCGGAGCGTTCACCCGCTCCCGGGGCGGAACCCTGCTCCGGCGCCGATAGCGTGGACCGGTGCTCCGTCGTCGCGGCCTCGCCCTGTTCGCCACCCTGACCCTGATCGCCGTCGCCCTCGCGGGCTGCATGCCGGGCGCCGGACGGACCTGGAACGGCCCCGATCCGGTCCGGACGATCCCGTTCAAGGGACTAGGTGCGTGGTGGGACGTCTGGGACTGGTCGCCCACCTTCACCGGGGGCTCGGCGCCGCAGGACCTGGCCGACGTCGACCGACTCGCCGCCGCGGGGGTCCAGACCCTCTACATCCAGACCGCGACCTACCGTCACCCCGACGACGTGCTCGACCCCACGCTGCTGCGGTCCATCGTCCGGCGGGCGCACCTGCGGAACATGAAGGTGGTCGGCTGGTACCTGCCGCAGTTCCTGGACATGGAGGTCGACATCCGTCGCATGTCGGCCATCACCGGACTCGGCGTCGACGGCATCGGCATCGACATCGAGGCCACCGACAACCCGGACGTCGCGGACCGCACCGACAAGCTCATGGCCGAGGTGCGGTTCCTGCGGGCCCTGCACCCCGACGTCCCGATGGCGGCCATCCCGGTCACTCCGATCATCTGGGAGCAGCTGAACCGATCGTGGTGGCCGAACTTCCCGTACCGGGAGCTGTCGCGGTACATGGACGCCTGGATGCCGATGGCGTACTGGAGCTACCGACGTGCCGGCAGCTTCCCCGAGTGGGGTGACCCGTACCTGTACACCGCCGAGTCGGTGACGCGGCTGCGAACCCTCACCGGTCGCCCGAACCTGCCCGTGCACCCGATCGGCGGCGAGGGGACCGGCATGACCGTCGACGACGCCGCCCGGATGGCCATCGCGGTGAGCGACACCGGGGCGATCGGCGGCAGCGTCTACGACGACCGCATCACCCCGCAGGCGGTCTACCCGGCGCTCGGCTTCATGCGACGGGCCCAGGTCAAGTAGCCGCTCAGCGGGCGACGAAGTACTTGGCCCGGGGGTGGTGGCAGATCAGCGCCGAGGTCGTCTGCTCCGGGTGGTACTGGAACCCGGTGTCCTCGTCGCAGGTGACCCCGATGCGCTCGGCGCCGAGCAGCTCGGCCACGGTCTGGTTGTCCTCGAGGTCCGGGCACGCCGGATATCCCCAGGAGTAGCGGCCGCTGCGGTACCGCTGTCGGAACAGCCCGTTGAGAGCACCGTTGTCGGGGGCGGCCGCGTCGGCGCCGGGTGGGTCCTCGTCCGCGAATCCCCACTCCTGGCGGATGCGCCGGTGCCAGTACTCGGCGAGCGCCTCTGCCATCTCCACGCCGAGGCCGTGCAGGAACAGGTAGTCCTGGTACTTGTTCGCCGCGAACAGCTCGGCGGTGCGCTCCGAGACCGCCGAGCCCATCGACACGATCTGGAACGCCACGTAGTCGAGATCGCCGGAGTCGACCGGCCGGAAGAAGTCCGCGATGCACAGGAACGGCTCCTTGCGCTGGCGGGGGAACGGGAAACGGGCCCGTTCCTCCGAGCGGGACTCGTCGGTCCACACGACCAGGTCGGTGCCGTCCGCGTTGGCGGGGAAGAAGCCGTACACCACCTGCGGGACCAGCAGCCCCTCCGACTTGGCCGCCGCGAGCTGCTCGCGGAACATCGGCCGCATCCGCTCCTTGAACTCGTCGTCGGTCTCGACCGACCCGTCGGCGCGCTTGTCGGGGCGGAACTGCCACTGGTTGCGGTACAGGCCGGTCAGGTTGACGAACGCCGCCACGTCGTCGACCGGGATCCCCTTGATCACCTTCGAGCCGGTGAACGGCGGCACGAAGACCGGGTTGTCGGTCATCACCTCGGGGGACCGCTCCGGCAGCTCGACCTCGGGCTCGTCGTCGCGGTGCACCCGACGGGCCGGGATGTCACGTCCGCCCGGCTCGCGGCCCCAGCCCGGGTCGTCCTCTCCGCCGCGGCGGATGTCGCCGAGGCGGTCCATGACCCGCAGACCCTCGAAGGCGTCCTTGCCGTAGAAGAGTCGTCCCTCGTAGACCTCGCGCAGGTCGCGCTCGACGTAGGTGCGGGTGAGCGCGGCGCCGCCGAGGAGGACCGGGATCTCGGCCAGCCCCCGCTCGTTGAGCTCCTCGAGGTTGTCGCGCATGATCAACGTGGATTTCACCAGCAGGCCGGACATGCCGATGGCGTGCGCGTCGACCTCGAGGGCCTTGTCGATCATCTCGGCGATCGAGATCTTGATGCCGAGGTTGTGCACCTCGTAGCCGTTGTTGGTGAGGATGATGTCGACCAGGTTCTTGCCGATGTCGTGCACGTCGCCCTTGACGGTGCCCAGCACGATCCGACCCTTGCCGGCGTCGCCGTCGGCCTTCTCCATGAACTGCTCGAGGTGGCTGACCGACGCCTTCATGGTCTCCGCCGACTGCAGCACGAACGGCAACTGCATCTCGCCGGTGGCGAACAGCTCGCCGACGACCTTCATCCCCGCGAGGAGCACGTCGTTGATGATCGCCAACGCGGACAGACCGGCCGCCAGCGCCTCGTCGAGGTCGTCGACCAGGCCGTCGCGGTCGCCGTCGATGATGCGCTGCGACAGGCGCTGCTCGACGGTCCAACCGGAGCGGTCCTCGGTGACGGCCTCGGCCACCTGCACGTCGGAGAACACCTCCAGCAGGCGGGCCAGCGGGTCATAGGAGTCGTCGCCGTCGGAGAGCGCGCCGGCGGTTCCACGGCGATCCCAGATCAGGTCCAGGCAGACGTCGCGCTGCTCGTCGGGGATCCGGTTGAGGGGCAGGATCTTGGACGCGTGGACGATGGCGGAGTCGAGCCCGGCCTGCACGCACTCGTGCAGGAACACGCTGTTGAGCACGTGACGCGCAGCGGGGGAGAGCCCGAAGCTCACGTTGGAGAGCCCGAGGGTGGTGTGGACCCCCGGCAGCTCGGCCTTGATGCGCCGGATCGCCTCGATCGTGGCCATGGCATCGCCGCGCAGGTCGTCGTCGCCGGTGGACAGCGGGAAGGTGAGGGCGTCGAAGACCAGGTCGGACGCTCCCAGGCCGTAGCGCTCGATCGCCAGGTCGTGGATCCGGCGGGCGACCCGCAGCTTCCACTCGACGTCGCGGGCCTGGCCCTCCTCGTCGATCAGCAGGCAGATCACCGCCGCGCCGTAGGTGCGGGCCAGGGTCATGACCCGGTCGAAGCGCGATCCGGGACCCTCGCCGTCCTCCAGGTTGGCGGAGTTGAGCACCGCCCGCCCCCCGACCCACTGCAGGCCGGCCTCGAGCACGGGAGGCTCGGTGGAGTCCAGCACCAGCGGCACCGAGGACTGGGTGGCGAAGCGCTGGGCGATCTCGTCCATGTCGGCGGTGCCGTCGCGGCCGACGTAGTCGACGCAGACGTCGAGCACGGCGGACCCTTCCTTCACCTGGTCCTTGGCCATCTGTACGCAGGTGTCCCAGTCGCCGGCCAGCATGGCCTCACGGAACTTCTTGGAGCCGTTGGCGTTGGTGCGCTCGCCGATCATGATCAGGTTGGTCGACGCGGATCCGGCGGCGTCGTCCTCGGCGGGGGAGAGGATGACGGGGGAGTAGATCGAGCTCAGGCCCGGCTCGAAGGTCGGGGTGCGCTCGGCGCGGGGTGTGGAGGCGACCATCTCGGCGAGCTGGCGGATGTACTCCGGAGTGGTTCCGCAGCAGCCGCCGACCACCTCGACGCCGAACTCCTCGACGAACCGGCGCTGGTGGGCGACGAAGTCCTCGGCGGTCAGGTCGTAGTGCATGTGGCCGTCGACCACCGACGGAAGCCCGGCGTTCGGGAGCACGGAGATGGGGATGCGCGAGTACTGGGCGAGGTGCCGGACGTGCTCGCCCATCTCCTCGGGTCCCGTCGCGCAGTTGATGCCGATCACGTCGGGGTGCATGGCGTCGAGGGCGACCAGCGCGGCGCCGATCTCGGTGCCCGGCAGCATGCGGCCGGTCAGCTCGATCGTGACCTGGGTCTGGATCGGGACGGTGCGGCCGACCTCCTCCATCGCGGCCCGGCACCCGTTCATGGCCGCCTTGATGCCGAGCAGGTCGAACTGGGTCTCGATCAGGAGCAGGTCGACGCCCCCCTCGAGCAGGCCGCGGGCCTGTTCGGCGACCTGGTCGCGAAGCTCGGCGTAGCGGACCTGGCCGAGCGACGCGAACCGGGTGCCCGGCCCGATCGAGCCGGCGACGAACCGGGGCCGCTCGGGAGTGGAGTGCCGGTCGGCGACCTCGCGGGCCAGGGCTGCGGCCATCCGGTTGAGCTCGACGGTGCGATCGCCGAGCCCGTACTCGCCGAGCGTGGCCCGCATGCCCCCGAACGTGTTGGTCTCGATGACCTCGGCGCCGGCCTCGAGGTACTCGGCGTGCATACGGGCGATCAGCTCCGGACGGGTCTCGACGAGGATCTCGGGGCAGCCCTCGAGCTCCGGCGTGCCGTAGTCCTCCACGGTCAGGTCCTGTTCCTGCAACCACGTCCCCGCGGCGCCGTCGAAGACGACGACGTGGTCCGCGATCGCGGCCAGGTAGGGGGACGCGGGCGAGCTCGGAGCAGTGTCAGCCATAGGTGCAACCGATGCTACTTGCGGCCCCCGTGACGCTCCCCAGCCGCCGGCGCCGTCGGTAGGCTCCCCGGCGGATGGACATCTACACGCGCAAGGGCGACGACGGCACGACCGGGCTCCTTTACGGAGGTCGGGTCCGCAAGGACGATCCGGCGCCCGCCGCCTACGGCGACGTCGACGAGGCCCAGTCCGCCATCGGTGTGGCCCGGGCGCACGCCGCGGCCGCGGTGCCCGACGGCGCCCACGTCGCCGACACCGCGGACGAGCTCGTGCAGCTGCTCGTCCGGATCGAACGCGACCTGTGGGTGGCCATGTCCGAGCTGGCCACCGCGTCGGGCAACCGCCACAAGCTGAGCGCCGGCACGTCCCTGGTCACCGAGTCGATGGTGAGCGACCTCGAGGCCACCATCGACGACGTCATGGGCCGCTTCGAGGCCCCGCGCGAGTTCGTCGTGCCCGGCGAGACCGTGGTGGCCGCCCACCTCGACGTGGCCCGAACCGTCGTGCGGCGCGCCGAGCGCAGCGCCCTGGCCGCGGCCGAGGACGGCTCCCAGGTGGTGCCGTACCTCAACCGGCTGTCGGACCTGCTGTGGGCGCTCGCCCGCTGGCAGGAGGGCCGATCGCTGACCACCCGTTCGGTGAACGACGGCTCCTCGTGACCCGCCGCGATCCGCCGGGAGTCCGCCGATCCCCTCACCTCATCCCCAACGCATCACCCCGTCCGTGACCAGCACCAGGAGCTGAAGATGACCGAACCCGTCGACGTCAAGGTCGCCAAGTCCACCCCGTCGGGGGCCACCGCGGTGGCGGTCACCGCCCACAGCGACCGGCTGAACAGGGTGCCCGGCCTGCGCAAGGCGGCCCTGGAGCGGGCGGGCTTCTCCGGTGCCGTGGGCACCACCGCCACCTTCGACGACGGGGAGCGGGCCACCGTCGTGGTCGGGCTCGGTCCGTCCACGACGAGCGGTTCGGCCCGTACCGACGCCCTGCGCCGCGGTGCCGCCGCGTTCGCCCGGGCGGTGGGACGGCACCGTCGGGTCGCGTTCGAGGTCCCCGACCCGTCGGCGGTCGATGACCTCGCCGCAGTTGCCCGGGCCCTGACCGAGGGGCTGGTGCTGGGGTCCTACCGCTTCGACGACCTGCGCTCCGCCGCGAACGTCAAGCCGGGCCTGGCGACCGCGACCCTCGTGGTCGGCGACGACAACGCCGCGGTGCGTTCGGCCCGCGACGGGGTGCGGGCAGGGGCCGCGGTCGCCGACGCCGTCTGCTTCGCCCGCGACCTGGTCAACACGCCCGGTGGCACCCTGACCGCCCCGGAGCTCGCGGATCGGGCCGCGGTCCGCGCCACGGCGGCGGGCATCGGTGTCGAGGTCCTCGACCTGGCGGCCATCGCCGAGGCCGGCCTGGGCGGGCTGATCGCCGTCAACCGGGGATCGACGATCGAACCCCGACTGGTCACCCTCACCTACGAACCCGACGGGGCCGATGACGACACCCCGACCGTCGCCCTGGTCGGCAAGGGCATCACCTTCGACTCCGGTGGCCTGTCCCTGAAGCCGGCCGCGTCGATGATGGACATGAAGTGCGACATGGGCGGCGCGGCGGCGGTGATCTCCGCGATGTGCGCGCTGCCGGCGCTGGGAGTCGGGGTGCGCGTGGTCGGCATCACCCCGATGACCGACAACATGATCAACGGAGGCGCCCAGCGTCCGGGCGACGTCTACACCGCCCGCAACGGCACGACCGTCGAGGTGCTCAACACCGATGCCGAGGGTCGGCTGGTCCTCGGCGAGGCGCTGATCCTGGCCTCGGAGCGGGAGCCGGACGCGATCGTCGACCTTGCCACCCTGACCGGTGCATGCATGGTCGCCCTGGGGGACCGCATCGCGGGTCTGATGTCCAACGACGACGACTTCCGCGCCACCGTCGCGGAGGCCGCCGCGACCGCAGGGGAGCGGGTGTGGCCGCTGCCGTTGCCCGAGGACTACCGCCCCCGCCTCGACAGCGCCGTGGCCGACATCAAGAACATCACCTCCCAGACCGGTGGAGGGACGCTGACCGCGGGGTTGTTCCTGCGGCACTTCGTCGGCGACGGGATCCCATGGGCGCACCTCGACATCGCTGGTCCGGCGTTCCTGCAGGAGCCCGACGGCGAGCAGCCCAAGGGGGCGACCGGCTTCGGTGTCCGGACCCTTCTCGCCCTTCTCGAGGGCTGGGACGCCGGCGGAGCCGGTGACTCCCCGGACGACGATGGCGACGAGGACACCGACGACGCCTGAGCGCCGGTCCGGTGACGCCGAGGGGGCCCGACCCGGTGGTCCCGCCGCCGGATCCGTCGTGGCCCTCGAGGGCGTGTCGCGGACCTTCGCCGCGGACCCGCCCGCCGTCGCGCTCGACGGGGTCGACCTGGCCGTTGCCGCCGGGTCGCTCACCGCGGTCCTCGGACCGTCCGGCAGCGGCAAGTCGACGCTGCTGGGCGTCCTGGCCGGAACGGTGCGCCCCGACTCGGGCACGGTCCACGTCGGGGGCCGTGAGGTGGACGCGCCCGGACGCCACGTGCCGCCCGAGCACCGTCGGGTCGGGCTCGTCCCCCAGGACGGCACCCTGTTCCCGCATCTCGACGTGGCCGGCAACGTCGCGTTCGGACTGTCGGGACGACCGAGGTCCCAGCGGCGCGAGCGGGTGGCGGAGATGCTCGAGCTGGTCGGGCTGGCGTCGTTGTCCTCCCGCCGACCCGACGAGCTCTCCGGCGGCCAACAGCAGCGGGTCGCCCTGGCCCGGGCGCTTGCCCCGGCACCCGACGTCGTGCTGCTCGACGAGCCGTTCAGCGCGCTGGACACGTCGCTGCGGTCGTCGCTGCGCGCCGAGGTCGCCCGGGTTCTGAGCGACGCGGCGACCACCGCGATCCTCGTCACCCACGACCAGGAGGAGGCGTTGAGCATGGCCGACCGGGTCGTGGTGCTGCGCGACGGGCGTGTCGTGCAGGACGCAACGCCGACCGAGGTGTACCGGTCGCCGGCCGACGAGTGGGTGGCGGGCTTCGTGGGAGACGCTGTGCTGCTCGACGGTGAGCTGCTGGGCCACGGTGGCGGTGGTGCCCGGGTCCGGTGCGTGCTCGGTGACCTCGATGTGGACGTCGCCCGCAACGGTCCGTCCCCGCGTGGGCGGGTCCGGGTGTTCCTGCGACCGGAGCAGGTGTGGCGGCATCTCCCCGGCGACCGCGGCCCGGTCGGGGAGGCGCCGGTCGGCCGGGTGCGTCGGGTCCGCTTCACCGGCGCGGAGATGGTGGTGACGCTCGAGGTGGCGGGCGTCGATGTGACGGCCCGCTGGCCGTCGTCGCTCGGTAACGTCTCGGTCGGCGACCGGTTGGCTCTCGAGGTCCTGGGCCGTGGGGTCGCGTTCCCCCGCGATCCGGACTCGGCCTGACGTCTCCCGGACCATCACGGCTGGGTACTGTGGGCGTCGGCGGTGGCGTCAGACCGCGATCACGTCGACCAGTCCGTCGAGCGCCCGGAAGTCCCGAGGGTTCCGGGTGTAGAGGGGCATCCCCTCGGCGCACGCGGTGGCGGCGATGAGTAGGTCGACCGCTCGTGCGCCCCGCGGCGTACGCCCCGCGCCCGCGACCGCTGCGAACACCCTGCCGTAGGCGCGCGCTGCCTCGAGGTCGAACGGCAGCGGATCGAATGCTGCTTCCACGCGCTGGAGCCGGTCCTGACGTCGGGCCCGCTCGGCTGGATCGTCGGTGGCGTGGGGGCCGGCCGCGAGTTCGGCGAGGGTGACGCTGCTGATGGCGACCTCCCGTGGCAGAGCGGACGCGTCGATCGATTCGAGGTCGATGACGACCGACGTGTCGATGACTCCGCGTTCGTGACGGTTCTCACCCACGTGGCACGGCGTCCTGGGGTGCGAGGGCGTCGAGGTCGCGGCGCAGTGTGTCGAGGTCGACCGGCGGAGCGGATCGGAAGAGCTCGACCACGGCTGTGGCACGGACGAAGCGCCGCCTGCGCCGAGGCGTGAGCGCGCCGATGGGTTCGCCGTTGCGGGTGATGATGAACGACTCGCCCTCGGTGAGGGCGCGCATGATCCGTCCGCTGTCGTTGCGGAGCTCCCGCTGGCTGATCTCGCCGGTCACCGCACCAACTGTAGCACCAGGTGCTACGGAAGGCGGTTCGGAGCCGGTCGGCGCGGAGCCGGGCGGAGTGGCGCGGACGTCGGTCACGGTCGGTCCGTCCGGTGGATCCGTACCCAGTCGGCATGGACCCGACGCAGCACCGGCGGGAGCTGGCGGACTTGGCGGGCGCTCAGCACGGGGAGATGGGTGCGGACTTGGAGGCCGTGCTCGCCGGTCCGTCGCATCAGCCCGAACGTCTCGGCCCGGGCGAGCGTGCGGCTGATCGGAGCGTTGCGGCCCGTGCCCCGTCCGAGTCCCAGGGCCAGGGACGTCTCGAGGAGCCCCACCCGGAAGCCCTCGGGGTGTTCGTCGAGGCCGCGGGTGAACCGACGGAGCAGGACCACGGTGCTCGGGCCGACGATCGCCAGCCAGAACCTCTCCACGTAGGGGTCGTCCGGCCTGACGCCGACCAGCGCCAGACGGCTGTCCCACCACGGCTTCACGGTGAGCCGTTCGGGAGGTTCGCCCGGGGACGGGTCGATCGGTCCCGATCCGCGGTGGGGAGGCAGGTCGACGGCGGTGCGGGTCACGTTCCACTCCTGGTGACGGCGCGTCGGTCCGGCGTTGCGGAGATCCGACGAGGCGGGAGGGGGAAGTGGGGCGACCGCCGCAGCGACCGCAGACACACGGTCGCGCCATCGGGTGGCGGTGGGCAACGGGGAGCGCGACCCGGTGTTCGCCGTTCGTGCCGTCACGGACACCTGTTCCATTTGCCGGCGGCACCGTCCCTGGAGGCACCCTCGACAGCGTCGGGATCGGATCCCTGGTGGAGTCAGGTGCGGGCGTCGAGCCGATCGACGTCGTAGTCGCCGAACACCGCAACCCGTTCGCCGCCCTCGATCGCCCCGACGATGCGCGCAGCGGCCGCCTCGAGCTCGGTCAGGCTGCGCGGATCGGGCATGAGGTCGCGCAGCCGTGGCTCGAGAAACCGCTCCGCGCCGTCCGGCTCGACCCCGCGCGCCAGCATGATGCGCGCCACGATCTCGGGCACGTCGAGCCGCTCGGCGACGCCCCGCACCAGCCGCAGGGAATCGACCGGCAGCCGGTCGACCCAATGCCGTCCGGTCAGATCGGAAGAGCACACGTCTGAACTCCAGTCACGTTCGGTTATC
>ERZ795053.5625-NODE-5625-length-12866-cov-5.279994_pt1 | contig 12866 bp, 10 predicted proteins | sample MGYA00375137_ERZ795053 | MGnify/ENA primary metagenome ERZ795053 (study PRJEB30182, sample SAMN05720284) | activated sludge metagenome | isolation source: Anaerobic digester | place: Hong Kong | collected 2014-12-17 ... | reverse complement strand
ACCGCCGAAGAGCTTTCCACCCAGCGACGAAGTCCTGCCGGCATCACGGGCGCTGTACCAGCGCTCTACTGCCAGCTTCCAAGCTGGCACACCGCGCCGGGCAGCGCCCGCGCCTCCCTTCTCTCAACCGAAGGGAGACCTTCTCTCCCTGGGGGACAAATGCCACCCCCGCAAAGGATGGCGCATGTCCTCTGATTGACAATCGAATCTGTTTCTCCACGGCACACACGACAAGATCAGTGATCCATGATCAAATGGTGCACCTTAATGGAATATTCACGCCCAGGTAGTAACTCTTGCCTCTCATCCAATCTCAGATCACCGGTTTGCGGGGCATCAAAAGAGGCTTCATGTTGGGCAATGACTATTCTGACTCCGTCGGGACGGTGCGTGCCCTGCCGCGCGTGCTGTTCGGCCGGTTCATGTTGGCAGACCGTTCGGAGCACACCTGCAGCGTCACCAAGGTGACGATCGACGGTGCCGAATTCCGGGCGAATGTGCTGCCGGCATACGGTGAACCCATCGTCGCACATCTGGAACACATCGGCCGGATCGAAGGACGGGCCGGCCCGGCGACTGGCAGCGGCTTCGCCGTGCGGTGGGGTCTGGATGCCGCGCAGCGCCAGCGGCTCATGACGAAACTCCTCTGGCTCGACGACTTTCATGATGGCAGGGCCGAGAATGAACGCGTCTACAACCGGCGGCATCTCGAGAACGCCAGGTCCGCCATGACGCTGATGGATGGGCGCCGGTTTGTTTGCGCAGTCACCGACCTTTCCATGTCGGGGGCGGGCGTCACCACGGGAAGCCGGCCCGAAATCGGCGCGCGGGTCTATCTCGGCAGGGTGCTGTGCGAAGTGATGCGGCATACGGACGACGGGTTGGGTGTCCGATTTCTCACCGGCTTTGGCAGCGATCTCATGGCCGATCTGCTGGGCGGCGACCAGGACTGATGGCCTGCTCAAGACCGCTCAGACGCGCTCTGCCAGCCGCGCAATCCGCTTGCAGGCCTCGATGATCTCATCTTCGCTCGCGGTCAGCGCCACGCGCAGATGCCCGGTGCCGCCGGCGCCGAAGCTTTCGCCCGGCATGGTGACGACGCCTTCATCCTCGAGCAGCTTCCAGGCAAAGGCCTCGCCGGTGAGGCCGGTCTTGCGCACGTCGACCATCACGAACATACCACCTTCGGGCATGCGCGCCGACACCTTCTTCGATCCCTTCAGTCCTGCCACGAGGGCCCGGGCCCGGACTTCGTAGCTCCGCTTCATCTCGTCGACTTCGGGAAAATGCGTGTCGAGGGCAAAGGCCATCGCATCCTCGAGAAATTGCTGGGAGCCGAACAGCATGGTTTCGGCAACGGGAATGCAGCGCGCGCAGAACTCTTCCGACGCGGCGATCCAGCCACTGCGGAATCCCGGTATGGCGTGGGACTTGGAGATCGACGACACCACGACGGTGCGCTTTTCCAGTTCCGGCACGTCGAAGGGCGAGGCGAAGACCGTGTTGCCATAGGTCAGCGTCGCATAGACCTCGTCGGAAATGATCCAGAGGTCATGCTTCTCGCAGACCTTTCCGATCCGCTCGATCTCGGCTCTGGTGAAGACCGCCCCCGTCGGATTGGACGGCGTGTTCATCAGCAACACGCGCGACTTCGGTGTGATGGCCTTCTCGAGATCAGCGGCCTTGAGGTGAAAGCCGTGGTCCGGGTCGGTGGCCACTGGCACCGTTTTACCGCCCGCGGCGGCGATTACGCCCTCATAGGTCGCGTAATAGGGGTCGGGCACGAGCACCTCGTCTCCCAATTCGGCGACCGTCATCATCGCGGCGAAGAGCGCCGTCTGGGTGCCCGGCAGGTAGATGAACTGGTTCTCGTTGATGGTGCGGCCGGTCTGGCGGGTATACAGCCTCGCGAGCGATCGCCGCGTACTGGCCTCGCCGCGTCCCTCGGCATAGCGGGTGCGTCCGGCGCGCATCTGTTTGTTGGCCTCGTCCAGAATGGCTGCCGGCGGCGGGGCATCCGGCTCGCCGATGGACAGGAAGATCATCTGTTCGCCCAATGCGGCGCGGCGCTTTCCTTCGATGTGCACGGCCCATTTTTCCGAGCCAAGTCCCGTCAGCCTCTCCGTGATGTTCGCAAACCGCATGAAAATTCCTCGCCTTTTGCGTGTGCGTGTTACACGGTTTCGCCGGTGATTTCACCCTCTGCCGAAATGTGCAGATGTGACATGCGCCGGAGTGCTGAGAAGTCGTCTTCCGGCACCGTCAGGACGGCGCAGGCACGCCCATAGAGCGTCCGGGCCACCTCGGCGCCGATGGCGAGATTGATGTCAGGGGTGACGAGAATGATGGCAGCCGGCGCGGTGCCCAGGCGTATCGCTTCCGCGATGGCACCGGGCGCTGACCCCGAGCCCTTGCTTTCGCGCATCAGCAGAATCGTTCCCTTGACGCCGGCACCTCGCTCGGGATGGTGCACGTCGAGGATCACGCCTGTCCTTGGTTCGAATGCGCCCCAAAAGCTCAAGGGTTCATCGAGGACAAGGACTGGACCATGAGTCTGCGCGGCAGTCAGCACCTGCGCCTTTGTCATCGCAGGCTCCACAGCCTGGGATCGCGCCACACTTCACCGCGGACGGCGCTCTCCACGCATTCCTTCAACGAACCGAAGGCAACTTCGACACCGAGCATTCCCGGCGCGTAATAAGCCCACTTGGCGGCATTGGTCATCACGCGGCCACGAATACCCCTCACGCGCGGTGAATAATAGGTGCAGACATCCACAGGCACTTCGACGCCCGCCCGTTCGAGTTCAGACACCCATCCCTTGGCTGAAGCCAGTTCACGGACGACGCGGCTGGTGGACACCAGGAACGGCAGACCGGCCTTGATCTTCCGGCCGTCCAGGAGCCGGATCAACTCTTCGAATTCACTCAATGAAAAGTGCGGCGTTCCCAGCGCTACGGCGTCGACAGGACCGTCCCGTCCGGTTGAAAGTTCCTTGTGCGCCTGCCGCAACTCATCAACCGTAACGACGTGCGACTCTCCTTGCCCGAAAACCGCCTCAAGTTCAGGCGCTTCCGGGGTCACACCCACGCCGTGCCAGAGTTCGACACCTCCAGAACTTGCTACCGCGGAACTGATCGCCTTGAGCGCATCCTTCGATGTAGATCTGTCGAGACCCGTTATGACCGGGATACGCCGCCCACTCGTACGACCCACATGGTGGCCCAGCAGGTGCGCGAAGATATCGTCCCTGTGCCACTCGGTGAGTAAGCCTGCCGTGTGGAAGTGCAAGCCCGCTCTTCTGTTCTCATCCCGATGCAGACCGGCATCGGGAGCCAGTCCCGTGAGCGCGCAGGCGACATCGAGGTAGGCGCCATACTTGTTGGTGCGAGCCCCCACCACCGCATTGTAGTAGGCCACCGCATTGGACTCGCCCACTGCAATGTGATTGCCAAAGCTGGGCCCACCGGAGATCTGATAGGGTGCGCATGTCCAGGTTGGCTTGCAACCAAGTTGGGCATAGAGGCGCATCAATTCAGATGCTGCCGATACGGCTTCAGGGTCATCCGAACTTGGACGAAGAGACGGGTCGGCGAGACTGACAACGCCGTTGTTTGTCCATGTGGGAACGGCAAGTTTAGCGCCATTGTCCAAGAGGAAGCGGGCAAAATCCACATGGGCCCGGCCGGTGTAGAAGCAAGCATCCAGGTGGGCGAATGAGACCGGAATGAGGCGTTCTGCTCCCATGATTTCTGCCGCCTTGACAACCAGACCAAACGCCAACTGCAGAGCAGAACCATCCGCTCCCTTCAGTCCGGCCTTGGCTCGATCATCGAGTTGCAGCGTCACGCGATTGCCCTCTCCTTCGCCATCGCATTCAGGGTTACATAATCCGTCTTTCCCGATCCCAGTACAGGGAGTGCGTCGAGGTGAACGATATTGCGCGGAATCATCAGAGCCGCCGCATTAGCGGCCTTCAAGCCATCCGTGACCTTGCCTTGATCGAGATTGGGGCCGGTGGTGAACATGACAAGCTGCTCGCCCTTCTTCACATCCGGAACGGCGACAACTGCATGATGTGCTTCTGGAAAAACCTCTTGCAACTTCAACTCCACAGCAGCGAGCGAAACCATTTCACCAGCAATCTTGGCAAATCGCTTCGCCCGGCCCAGAATCGTGACAAATCCCTGATCATCGACTTTCACGATGTCGCCTGTATCATACCAGCCATCGGATGGTGACGTGATCTGTCCCGGATTGTTCTCCTGCAGGTAACCCAGCATGATGTTTGGTCCCTTTACGAACAGGCGCCCTCCATCCTCGATTCCCGGAACGGGTTCAAGACGATATTGGATCTGGTCCAACAGTCGTCCGACTGTGCCCGTCCGAAAGTGAATGGGTGTATTGACGGCCAGCACTGGGGAGGCTTCGGTCGCGCCGTAACCTTCGAGGATTCTCAGTCCGAACTTTTCCATCCAGACCACGCGAGTCTCGGGCTTCACACGCTCGGCGCCCGCCACCACCAGCCTGATGCTGAAGAAGTCGTAAGGGTGAGCATTCTTCGCATATCCAGCGAGGAAGGTATCGGTGCCAAACAGAACGGTCGCATTCGTGTCGTAGCAGAGTTCAGGAATGATTTTGTAATGAAGCGGCGAAGGATAGAGGAATGTGCGAACGCCGGCCAGCACAGGGAGCAATGCACCTGCCGTCAGCCCGAATGAATGGAATAGCGGCAAAGCATTGAAGACGACGTCGGATGCCGTGAAGTCGATACGTGCGGCAGCCTGAAAGCGATTGGCATTGAGGTTGCGGTGGGACAGGGCCACGCCCTTCGGCTTGCCTTCCGAGCCGGATGTGAAGAGGATCACGGCCGGTGCATTGGGGTCGGAGTTTGCGCCAGAGGTACGCAACGCCGTTTCAGAAAAGTAGCGTGTCCATAGTCCGTATAGTTTGTCTCCGAATGTCAGAGCTTCTCGCAGTTCCTCTAGAAAGATGATCTTGCGTCCCACTGCGAGATGGTCGAGGTCCGCCTGCAAGTTCGCAGTCTCGATGAACCGGCGGGAAGTTACAATGGTCTTTACCTGTGCTGCCTCGCACCCGGCCGCCATGTTGACGGCCCCGGTGGAGAAGTTCAACATGGCAGGAGTGCGTCCGAAGGCATGAAGGCCAAACATCGTGACGAAGCAAGCGATGGCGCTAGGCAACATCACTCCGACGACCTTTTCTCCCGGAGTTGCCTGGGCAAATTTCCGGCCCAGTACGAAGGCGCCCATTACCAGCCGATCGTAGGTCGCGGGATTGCGCTGAATATCTTCAATCACCTGGTGCCTTCGTCCATGGGTCTTGCGCGCATCAAGCAGCGACTGAAACAGTGTCCTGTCGATGTTCGATGTGCGGAACACCATGTCGGTCATCACATCATAGAGCTTGTCAGCCTGATGGACACGAAGGGCTGAGCCGCGCAAGCCGGCAGGGGGATCGAATCTTACCGGTGGCAGGAAGCTCAAAGTGATCTTGGGAAACCAGCGGAGACGCAATTTGCCGCGCATGCGGGAAAACGGTGTGTACAACGCACCATCGATACGGACGGGAACCACTTTGGCATGAGCCATCTGTGCGATTGCCCCTGGTCCTTCGTAGACCTTCATGAGGGCCCCGGTCACCGTGAGGCGGCCCTCTGGAAAGATCACGACTTTGCGGCCTTTCTTCAGTTCGTCCACCAATACGCGGAGCGCCATCGGATTCGCCGGGTCGATCGGGATCATGTTGAACAGGGCAAATGTTGGCTTCGCCCACCAGCGCTTGGCAACATAGGTGTTGATGGCGAAGGATGCCCGTTCGGGCAGGAAGGCTGAAAGCAGGGGACCGTCTAGGAAGGACGTATGATTGGCGATAATGACCGCCTTGCGTCCCGCTTGGCGCAGATTGTCGAGCCCCTTCACTTCGACCCGGTACATGAGTCGGAAAATCTGGCGTGCGATGTTGGCGGCCAATTCCTGGGGCAGCAAAAGAGTGATCCAAATTGCTGCTACGCCATTGGCGATGCCGAGAAGGAGGAAGAAGCCCTGAGCCGACATGATCTGGAGCAATGTAAAGGCAGCCAAAGCCGAAAGGATCATGAAGATCGAGTTCATGACGTTGTTGGCCGCGATAATGCGCGACCGCCGCTTTGGATTTGAACGATGCTGCATGATGGCGTTTAACGGAACGGCATAGATGCCACCGAAGAAGGCGATGAAGAAGAGATCTGCGCCGGCCCGCCACGACTGCCAGTGCGAGAAGAACGTAGCAGTGGGGTTCAGTTGCGTTCCGGCAAAGATTGCGTTTACGGATCCAGCCGCGAAATAGAGGTCGATCAGAAACACCGTCATCATGATCGATGCAATTGGGGTATAGCGGGCAGATACGTCGCCGCGCAAAAGGACGTTGGTGAGCATCGATCCGGCGCCAATGCCGATTGTAAACGTCGCGATGAAAATGTTGGCCACCGTCTCGTCAGCCAGAAGTACGTCGCGTGTGAAGACTGGAAACTGGGCGAGGATTGCCGCTCCGAGGAACCAGAACCAGGACGAACCGACGACTGACCAAAAGACATCGCTACGCTCGCGGGCGTAGCCGAGAAGCTTGAGCGTCTGCCGGGGAATGTGCCAGTCGAAGACAATCTCTGGCCTCCCTGGTGCTGATGGCATCTTCAGGGCTGCGAGCCAGGCAATGACGGCCAGCACCATCATGCTGATTGCGAGCACCGGCCTTCCCCAATCTTGCAGGACGAGAAAGCCGCCAAACATCGTGCCAAGCAATATGGTGACGAAGGTGCCAAGCTCAATCAGGGCATTTCCGCCGATCAACTCATCCTTCTTGAGGTACTGGGGGAGGACGCCATATTTGAGAGGGCCGAAGAACGCTGACGTCGATCCAGCAAGAAACAGCACGAGCAAATGGAAGAATGGGTTTTCCAGCCAGAGACTTCCTGCGCCGTAACCGATGACACAGAGGTCGACGAGCCTGATGCGCCTGGCAAGTATGGCCTTGTCGTACTTGTCCGATAGCTGACCCGCGATCGCTGAAAAAAGAAAATAGGGCAGCATGAACAGGGCAAGCCCGGCCTGAACAAAGAGGGTTGCGTCCCAGCCCTGCTTCACGGCGAGATCGAACGTGATCAGGATGGCGATCCCGTTGCGAAGCCCGTTGTCGTTGAAGGCGCCGATGGCCTGGGTGACGAACAGAGGCAGAAAGCTTGGAGATTTGAGAAGGCGGAGCGGGCTCTGTTCACTCATGAGGTTGGGGAATCGCAATAGGGAGGGTTGAACACGGGGCCGACTATGTCAGACCTGCCGTGCATGATCCATGGCATTTGTCAGCCGCAGCCCACCAGGCTGACGATCAGCCGGGCAGTTTGCCGGTGGTCTCCCGCCACGTGCTGCGCACCAGCTGCTGCGAGGCGTCTGAGGCGGTCTGGATCCGTGCTGAAGCCGATGAAGTGCACGCCGTTCGCGAACCCGGCCTCCACGTCATTCAGGTTGTCACCGACATAGACAATGCGATCCTTTGGTAGTCCTGTTGCAGCAATCGCGCGTGCAACGGTCTCCCGCTTGTGGCCACGTCCCTCGGCCCCAAACGCGAGTCTCGAGACTGGGCCCCACAACCCTGATCTTTCAAGCCGGAGCCTGGCAGCAGACAGAAGATTTGCGGTGGCGATGCCGAGCATCCGGCTTCCCTTCAGCTCGCCGAGCAGCTGCCCGGCTCCGGAAACTTGTACGGGGGCTACTGCACCGGAGTTCAGTCTTTCGCCCACTATGGCGACATAAGTCTCGATCATCGGCGTCATGTCTGACCTCGGTCGCCCGTGCCGTTCGAGTATTTCCGCAATGATGTGCTCGTCATTGCGTATCCGGTAGCTATCCCAGTCGCGAGATAGCCCGGTGATGCCGTAGAGCTGTTCGAAGGCGAGAAAAAAGAGATCCTCTTCTGCGGGGGTCAGATCCAGAAGGACGCCATCCACGTCAAAGATGATTGCGCTATCCATGGACCATGCGTGGCGTCATCTCGATGAGCGTGGGGCTATCCGCATCAAGCGCAGATTTGATTGCAGAAGCGAGCGCCATCAACGATGCTGGCCTCTCGGCGCGAAGGCCGTAGGCTTTAGCCAGAAGCTGGAAGTCGGGATTCCGCAATGTGACCGCATTCGGCTGGATGCCCTTGTTGACCATATCGTCGCGGATTTGCCCCAGGGCGTCATTGTTCCACATGAGAATGATAATCGGCAGCTTGTGCTCGGCGGCCGTCCCCAGTTCATTGATGGTGTATTGAATACCATAGTCGCCAATCATCACAGCAACGGGCGTGGACCCGACACCAAACTTGGCGCCAATGCCAGCTGGCAATGCGAAACCCAAAGTCCCAAAGCCCACGGGATGCAACCATGTACGCGGTTTCAAGATTGGGAAGAGCTCGTTGGCGGCATAAGCGATCTGGGTCATGTCGGAGCAGACGACCGTGTCGTCTGGCAACGCTTCACGTATGACGTCCAGCACCTTGGTCAGCATCAGCCGAAGCGGCGACTGATCGTTTGGTTCGATGCGGGAGGGCAAAGGCGCTTCGCGACCCCTTAGACCAGGGGCGATCGCTTCCAACGTCAGCTTGGCATCGCCCAGGATTGCAATCTCGGCGGTGTGCGGACGGCCCAGCGACGCCGGGTCAATATCAATCCGGATCATGTCATGATCGATGACGATGTCGTCATTCCAGAAGTCGGTCTCAGACAATTCGGATCCAGCGCAGAGGATGGCGTCGGACTCTTCAAGGAGCTTCCAGCTTTCGGGTAGCCCCAGCCGATATCCGAGGCAAAGCGGGTGGCCTTCGGGAACCGTTCCCTTTCCTGCAGTCGTTGTAATGATGGGAGCTTTGAGCCGTGATGCGATTTCCAAGGCCGCTGTGCCGGCCTCGAGCGCGCCACCCCCGAGCACCAGCACTGGACGCTTTGCGCTATTGAGTTTGGCGATTGCGGCTTTCACTTGTGCCGGCGAAGGAGACGGTGCGGTCGGCAATCCCCGTGCGCTCCACCCATCGCCCGCAGGCTCTTTCAAGAGATCCAGGGGGACCTCAATGTACGCCGGACGCGGACGCTGGCTGGCAAAATTGGCGAAGGCGCGGGCCACTCCATCTCTCAAATCCTTCGGAGTGTAGGCCCGCACGTGCAAATCGGTGACGGACGCCGCAGCCGCACGCTGGCCGATCATTTCGTGCAAGCGGCCTCGGCCTTGCGCGGAGTCCTTGATGTCGAGTGCCGATGAAATCACCAGTACTTTGCTTGAGTCTGACCAAGCCTGCCCGAGGGGGGTCAAAATATTGGTCAGGCCGGGACCAGTGATCGTGAAGCACACGCCGGGCTTGCCGGTGGCTCTTGCATAACCGTCCGCCATGAAGCCGGCACCCTGCTCATGGCGCACCAGCACATGCCGGATCTTGGAGCGCGGCAACGCGCGATACATCTCGACATTGTGGACACCCGGAATGCCGAAGATCGTATCGACGCCATACGCTTCTAGGAGACCGACCAGGGCCTCGCCAGTTGAAAGTTCCGCTCGCTTTGACATATCACGCCGCTTCTGTGTCCGCCTTGGGTTCATTTACCGCATGGCATGCCACAAGGCTTCCTTCGTGTTCAAGGAGTGTTGGGTTAAAGGTGCTGCATGGCCCGAAGACCTTGGGGCAGCGTGGGTGAAACGTGCAACCCGCTGGCGGTTTGAGCGGTGACGGCAATTCGCCGTGGAGCAATATCCGATCTCGTTTGCGCGACGGATCGGGATGCGGGGTCGCTGACAACAATGCCTGAGTATATGGATGTTGTGGATTGCCGAAAACCGAGTCGCGCGCACCTTGTTCGACGACACGACCCAGGTACATGACCATCACCTCATTTGCGATGTGGCGCACCACGGAAAGATCATGGCTGATGAACAGGTACGCGAGATTGTGCTGCTGCTGCAAGTCAGACAACAGGTTCAGCACCTGGGCCTGGATGGAGATGTCCAACGCAGAAACGGGCTCGTCGAGCACCAGAATCTCCGGATCGAGCATCAGGGCCCGCGCGATGGCGATGCGCTGGCGTTGCCCTCCTGAAAACATGTGGGGATACCTGTCGTAGTGCTCCGGTCGAAGTCCCACGCTTTCCATCATGGCGCGAGCGCGATCGGTGCGTTCGGCTGCGGATACTCGCGAATTGACAAGCAATGGTTCTTCCAACGCATTGCCTATCTTTTGACGCGGGTTGAGAGAGCCGTAAGGATTCTGGAAGACGATCTGAACTTTCGGCCGAAGCGCGCGCAGGGTTGCGGACGAGGCCCCGACGATTTCTTCGCCACCGATATTCAGGGAGCCGGCCGTGGGCACCTCGATCATGGTGACAAGTCGAGCAAGTGTTGACTTGCCGCAGCCAGATTCACCGACCACGGCCAGCGTCTTGCCGCGTTCCAGCGTGAAACTTGCACCATCCAGCGCCTTCAATGTGGCGGGCCTCGCAAAGGTACCGCGTGAAACCGCATAATATCGGGCGAGATTTTTGGCCGTCACCACGATGCTCATGCGGCCTGCTCCTTGCCGGGATGACTGTCAGGCTTGCCATTTCGCAGAGGATAGTGGCACAGCGTGCCGGCCACGCGCATGGGAACCGAGTTGCGGCAGAGATCGGTTGCCAATTGGCAACGAGGGGCGAAGAGGCATCCGTTGGGCCGGTCGAACTGGCCCGGCACCACACCCGGAATCGACGGCAATTTCCTGCCCTTTGCACGTTCGGGCAGGGCAGAAAGCAAGGCTGCCGTGTATGGGTGGTGTGGATCGTTGAACAGGCCCGTGACTGGCTGTTCCTCAACCTTCTGCCCGGCATACTGAACGCTCACGCGCTCGGCGGTCTCCGCCACCACGCCCATGGAATGGGTGATGAGCACGAGACCCATGCCGGTTTCCTTTTGCAGCTTAACCAGCAATTCGAGAATCTGCGCCTGGATGGTGACATCGAGTGCGGTTGTCGGTTCGTCGGCAATGAGAAGTTTCGGACTGCAGGCGATGGCCATGGCGATCATCACGCGCTGGTTCATGCCACCCGACAGTTGATGCGGGAATGAAGAGAGCCGTTGTTCCGGAGCAGGGATGCCAACGAGCGTCAGTAGTTCCACGGCACGTCTGCGGCGAGCCTGCCTGTCCATGTCGAGATGGGCCTTTAGCGCTTCGGTAATCTGGAAGCCCACAGTGAAACAGGGATTGAGACTTGACATGGGCTCCTGAAAGATCATCGCGATGTCCTTGCCGATGATCTTACGGCGGGCCTTGGACGACATGGACAACAGGTCCTGGCCTTCGAACTGCATCCGATCGGCGGTGACCTTGGCAGTCCATGGCAGGAGGCCCATGACCGCCAGCATGGAGACGGACTTGCCGGACCCCGACTCGCCGACGATGGCTAGCACTTCGCCCTTGTCGACGGTGACGGACACGTTGTCGACGGCCCGGAACCAGCCACTCGCAGTTTTGAATTCGACGGTGAGGTTCTTGATGTCGAGAAGCGCCATCGCTCAGCTCCTCCTTAGGCGCGGGTCGAGGGCGTCACGCAGGCCATCGCCCATCAGGTTGATGGCAAGCACAGTGATGAGAATGGCAAGTCCTGGCATGGTGACGACCCACCATGCACGCGTCACATATTCGCGGGAGTCGGCCAGCATGGTGCCCCATTCGGGTGTGGGCGGTTGGGCGCCCATGCCAAGGAAGCCTAGAGCAGCAGCATCCAGAATGGCCGTGGAGAATGATAGGGCTGCTTGCACGATCAATGGCGCCATGCAGTTGGGAAGAATGGTGACAAACATCAACCGCAATTTGCCGACCCCTGAGACTTGTGCGGCGGTCACATAATCCTTGCCCATTTCGCTCATGACTGCGGCCCTGGTCAGCCGCACATAGTGAGGCTGCTGGATCAATGCGATGGCAATCATGGCGTTCGTCAGGCTCGGACCAAGGAGTGCCACCAGTACCAGTGCGAGCAAGAGGCTGGGAAACGAGAGAATGACGTCCATCACCCGCATGATAGCGGCGTCGAGGGCTCCACGAAAAAAGCCGGTCAGAAGTCCAATGGTCACGCCAAGCAGCAGCGAAATGGTGACCACGATCACGCCGATGAACAGCGAGTAACGGCTGCCATAGATGAGGCGCGAAAGGATGTCGCGTCCTACGGCATCGGTGCCGAGAAGGAAGCGGGGGTCTGCCCCATCTTGCCAGAAAGGGGGCGTCAGAAAGGCATCGCGGTATTGTTCCTGGGGAAGGTGCGGCGCGACGACATCGGCGAAGACGGCCAGCAGGACGACAAACACGAAAACGCCGAGGCCGACAACCGCTCCCTTGTTCTCGCTGAAGTAGGACCAGAACTCAGCCAACAGCGCTCGTTTGCCGGTCTTTCTGGTGTCGATTGCGGATGCTGCATCGCTCATGTGTTCATTTCCTGTAGCGGATGCGCGGATCAGTCAGGCCATAAAGAAGGTCGACGATCAGGTTGACGATCATCACCACGCCGGCAATCAACAGCAAGCCGCCTTGCACGGCAGGATAGTCGCGGCGTGAAATGGCGTCGATCATCCACTTCCCCACGCCGGGCCACGAAAAGATCGTTTCAGTGAGGATGGCGCCCGCAAGCAAGGTGCCAACTTGAAGACCGATCGTTGTGATAACGGGGATGAGTGCGTTCCGCAAAGCATGGATGCCGACAACACGGAAGCTGGACAGGCCCTTGGCGCGCGCTGTGCGCACATAATCGTCACTCAGCACCTCAAGCATCGCGGACCTCGTCTGTCTTGCGATGACGCCCAGCGGAATGGTCCCCA
>ERZ795053.5622-NODE-5622-length-12870-cov-25.346157_pt1 | contig 12870 bp, 12 predicted proteins | sample MGYA00375137_ERZ795053 | MGnify/ENA primary metagenome ERZ795053 (study PRJEB30182, sample SAMN05720284) | activated sludge metagenome | isolation source: Anaerobic digester | place: Hong Kong | collected 2014-12-17 ... | reverse complement strand
GGCGCGTTCCAGGCCGCACGCATCATGGGGATCTGCATCGGCACGCGCGCCCACGCCGCAGCTTTCTGCCAGCCCGGTCGCCGGCTGCGCTGCATGTCGAGGGCCATCTGCACGTTCCCGACAAGCACCACGGCCAATGTCGCGGTAGTGGCCGCGGGCGCCCACTTCTGCCGCGTCGCAAGGCCAGCCGCGCACGCGAGTTCAGCCACACCACTGCCATACACCCAGGGCCGAGGGTTGCCCAGCTGCCGCGGGATCAACGGCTCGAATACCTGCGGCCGGACCATGTGGACCACCCCGCTGAGGGTGAAGGCTCCGACGACGGCTTTGGCTCCGAGTTCCATGCCGAGCACGCTACCCGGCACGAGGGGCAACCCCGGCGTCCGGGGACTCACACCAGGAAAGCGTGGCTGAACGTGTAGATCGTCAAACCCGCCAAGGCACCCACCAACGTCCCGTTCAACCGGATGAACTGCAGGTCCCGCCCCACCTGGATCTCGATCTTCCGCGAGGTCTCCTCCGCGTCCCAGCGGTCCACGGTCTCCGTGATCAAAGCGGTGATCTCATCGCGGTTGTTCTTCACCACGTGCACGGCGGCGTCCTCGACCCAGGTGTTAACGCGGTTGCGGGTCTGCTCGTTGTTCACCAGGCTTCGCCCGATCGAAACCAAGGAGTCCACGATCCGCACCCGCAGGTCGGAGGTCGGATCGTCGAGGGCGCGCAACAGCATCTCCTTGGCCACGGTCCCGGTTGTCTGCAGCGTCCGTGCCACCTCGGGGTGGTCCAGCATCCGGATCTTGGCTTGCTCGGCACGGAACTGCATATCGGCGTCGAAGCGCAGGTCGTTCGACAGTTGCAGTAGCGCCTCATCGATCGAGGTGCGCAGTGGATGCATCTTGTCGTCGCGCACGGCTTGGGCGAACTTGACCGCCTCCCGGTAGACCTTCTGCGCGACCAGGTCGTCTGCCCACTTCGGCGACCAGCCCGGCGCCTGGCGTTCGACGACGTCGACGACTCGGGTCTGGTTGTCCCGCAGCCAGTCATGCAGCGAGCCCGCGATCAGATCGATCAGTGGCACATGCGCTTTGTCGGCCACCACCTGACCGAGTAGATTCCCGGCGGGCTCGGCAACCGGGAACTCCTCGGCACGCCTGCGAAGGAACTCCTCCACCGCGGAGCGCACCTGCTCGTCGTCCAGTAGGCCGATCCCGGCTTTGATTCCCACGGCGACCTCCGCCGACACCCGCCGGGCGTTGTCATAATCGCTGATCCATCCCCCCACCCGCAGGCCGACGTCGAGCACCCGGATCCGGCCACGCACCACGTCTTCGGCCAGGAAGTTGGTCCCGATGAAGTCGCCGAGGTTTCGGCCAATCGCGTTCTTGCGGGTTGGAATGATCGCGGTGTGCGGAATGGGCAAGCCGAGGGGCCGTTTGAACAGGGCGGTGACTGCGAACCAGTCCGCCAGCGCGCCGACCATGCCCGCTTCGGCGGCGGCGCGCACATAACCGGCCCAGCCGACCCCGTCACGTTCGAGCAGGAAGGCGAACACGTAGATGATCGCGGCCAGCACCAGGGCTCCGACGGCCACGACCTTCATCCGACGCAGCCCCTGGAGTTTCTCTGCGTCGGCGGTCACGGAAAGCGCACTCATGGGGGCATCCTCCCCTGTGCGTGGAGGCGGTCGGCGGTCGAGGGCGGTGCTGGAGCTGTCGAGGGCGACGTTGTTGGGGGGTTGCGGTCGTCAGATTGCCCAACAACGTCGCCCTCGTGGGTCAGACGACCTCTCGCCGAGGGTTCACGTGCCACAGGACCGCAATGACAGCGCTCGCAACGGCGATTGCCACGACCGGGGTCACGCTGACCGCGAAGACCAAGGTGTCGGATGAGCTGCCGACTCGGTACAAGCCCCACGCGGTAGCTCCGGTTGCCCCCACTGCTGCTCCCAAAACGGTCCCGCGCGCAGCGATCTTCCCCAACGTTGAAGGCTGTCGCTGCAGCGTGCGAACCTCAGCCCCGGCGAACCAACGGACTGCCCAATGCGCCAGAAGTACGAGACCGACCACGGACAACGCGATCTGCAGGAAGAAGTACAGCGGCATACCTGCGACGTCGACGTAGAACACCGGGAAACGGTCGGTGACCGGCGTTCCCGCGTGGGTGAACCAGTCGAGGATCTGATGCGTCAGGCCGCCGATCATCAGCGAGACCAGCACCTTCCCCGATGACGACAGTCGCGCCCGCAGACCGGGTTGCTGGACGGGTGTCAGCCGCTTGCGGATCGCCGACGGGGCGAACCAGTCAGCCGGTCGGGCGAGGAACCCGTGCCAGATCACGAAGAGCACGAAACCGATGGCCGTGTTGGTCACCAGCGTCGCGAAGACCGTGTGGGTCGCTTCGGTTGTGAACGGCAGGAACGGCGCGAACAGGGGAAGGTCGGGAGTCATAGCGCCGATCACCAGCGCGGATGTCGACAACCACCGTGCCCGGATGGGCAGGATGGCAGCCGCATGGCTCACGGTGAAGGGCATAGCGCCAGTATCACCGCGGATCGCCACGACGAAACGGATACTTGAGCAAGGTCACATCGGCACCGCTCGGTATCGTGGAGCCATCGCCCCGTTAGCTCAGTGGTAGAGCACTCGCCTTGTAAGCGAAAGGTCGTCCGTTCAATCCGGACACGGGGCTCGCATTCATCCAGGCCCCGGCAGGGTTGCGCAGGGCCACAGACAGCACCCGCCGCAATGCCCCGAGAGGTGCGTTCTGAAAGGTGAACGCCTCCCTACGCACAGATGTTGGACATCGGTACAACCGTTGGACATCGGCGCGTCGGGCAAGTCCAACGCCTGTGCTCTTGTCCAACGCCTGTACCCAACTCCAACCGCTGCGTAAGCGACACCGATGCGCGAGCGCACCGCGGCAGCCGGGACGTGGGCCTCACGACAACACGTGCGCCCGGTCACCCAACCGGTCAGCAATTCTCGTCGGCATGTCTCATCGTCGCGCCCACCATTTTCGGCGGGGAATGGTGCCAGATCGGGTGGCCCATGGAGTGGAACGGACTCGAGCCAGCCTTCGGCGACTTCCTGACATTCGCAACAGGTCCGCAGCCACCGGCCACCCGCACCGGGCTGCGCTCTCTGAGTAGCTGAGCCAACCCGGAGGCCCAAACCCGCTAGCCTCCCAGCATGTCGACACGAACGATTCTCGAGATCTTCGGCTGGATTAGTTCCGGTCTCATCGTGCTGTCCCTGGCGCAGGCGCGGGTGTATCGGTTCCGCGTCCTGAACTTCGCGGGTGCGGCGCTGGGCACCATGTACAACGCCTTGTTGGGGATCTGGCCGTTCGCGGCGATGAACGCCGTGATCACGGTGATCGACGCCTACTGGCTGGTCCGCCTGACCCGGGAACGCCGACCGGAGTCCGCGGCCTACGAACTGCTCCAGGTGGACGGCGACGACACCTATCTGCGTCATTTCCTGAAGGTGCACGCGCGCGACACCAAGGAGCACTTCCCCGAGTTCGACCCGGCTGAACCGACCGAATCCAACGTGTTGGTGATGCGCGGGGATGAAACTGTCGGCGTGGTGATCATCGCCGACACCGACGACAGCACCGCCCGGCTGAGCCTGGATTACGTGACCCCGCGGTTCCGCGACTTCACCCCTGGAAAGTTCGTCTACGAGGATTCAGGGATCTTCGAAAGGCTGGGCGTGCAGCGAATCCGGGCACCCCGTTGCGACACCGACTATCTGCAGAAGATGGGCTTCCGCAAGGAGTCGGACGGCTGGGTGCGTGAAGTGCGAGCCGCGCCAATGGCGTAACGCGGCATCGGGTCGTCAGGCCGCGTAACGTCACTTCAACGCCACGCAGGGAGGACACATGAGCACCGCTGTAGCGCCCAGGCCGCAACGGACCTTCTTCGGCCACCCGGCTGGACTCTCGACGTTGTTCTTCACCGAATTCTGGGAGCGTTTCTCCTACTACGGCATGCGCGCCCTGCTCGTCCTGTACCTCGTTGCGCCGCCCAACGGCGCCACACCCCCAGGCCCCGGACTGGGCCTTTCCACCGCCACCGCCTCAGCGATCTACGGCACGTACGTGGCCTTGGTCTACTTGTTCCCCCTGCTCGGCGGCTGGATCGCCGACCGGATGTGGGGTTTCCGTCGCGCCGTGTTGGTCGGCGGGATCGTCATCGCGTGCGGCCACTACGCGATGGCCGTGCCCAACGAGATCACGTTCTGGATCGGCCTGCTGCTGATCGCCTTGGGCACGGGGCTGCTGAAGCCGAACGTCTCAGCCATGGTCGGTGAGTTGTACCACGACCACGACACCAAGCGCGATGCTGGATTCTCGATCTTCTACATGGGAATCAACCTCGGCGCTTTCATCGCGCCGCTGGTCACCGGATTCCTGATGGACAGCTACGGATGGCATTACGCCTTCGGCGCCGCCGCCCTGGGCATGACCATCGGGGTGGTGCAGTACGTGGTCGGCGGCCGGAAAACGCTGACCGGAATCGGCTTGACCGCACCCAACCCCGCGACGCCGAAGGAGAAGCGGACCTTCCTCACGCTGGTCGGCGGATCAGTGCTGGCCATCGTTGCGCTCGCACTGATCGAGGCGTGGCTGTTCGGCTTCGAGATCGCCGACATGGTCGACATCCTGGGGATCTTCATCCTGATCGTGCCGGTCGTCTATTTCGTGAAGATGTTCCGGCGCCCGGGCCTGACCGGCGAGCAAGTATCCCGCCTGCACGCATTCCTCGGGTTGTTCATCGGCGCTGCGGTCTTCTGGATGATCTACGACCAGGCCGGCTCCACTCTCAGTGTCTTCGCCGAGCAGAGCACCGATCTCACGGTGGATGGTTTCACCATTCCCGTGCCGTGGCTGCAATCGATCAACCCGATCTTCATCATCATTTTTGCGCCCATCTTCGGGGCGATCTGGGCAAAACTCGGCGATCGCGCACCCTCGACGCCGCTGAAGTTCGCGTGGGCGCTGCTGGGTATCTCGATCAGCTTCCTGATCATGATCATCCCGGCGATGAGCGCGGAGACAGGTGCGGAAGTGGCCGTCTGGTGGCTGGTCGGGGTGTACCTGATCCAGACCTGGGCCGAACTTCTGCTGTCCCCCATCGGGCTCAGCGCGTCGACCCGGCTGGCGCCGCCCGGGATGGAGGGGCAGATGCTGGCCCTGTGGTTCCTCGCGGTGTCCGTGGGCGACACCATCGGCGCCCAGATCCTGTCGCGCATCGGCGACAACTACGTGCGGGTGTTCACCATGTTCGGACTGATCGCCCTGGCGGCGGCCGTGATCGCCTTCCTGTTCGTGCCACGGCTCAAGCGGATGATGGCCGGGGTGCACTAAGCGGCGGTGCAGGTGACCCAGGGCAGATTGGGGCCTGACCCGCTTGAGGGCGGTGTTGTTGGGGGCTCGTTGCCTCAGAAGTGCCCAACAACGCGGCCCTCGATTGCGGGAATCGCGCTAGCCCTCGAGGTCACGAGCCGACTCGCCGCACCCCCTTCGGTGAAGATTCGACCTCTGCGTCGTCCTTTCGTCACCGAAGGCCGCGCGGCGGCGGCCTCAGCCAGGCCATCAACGCGCGAGTGACTCCGGATCCTTCAAACCTCAGCCCAGTGCCACCTTGACGAATGCCTCGGAAACGTCCCAGGCCACCTGCCGGTACTGCCGCCAGTAGCGTCGGGTGTCGACCTCGATCTGCACGGGATCGGCGTCGTTGTCGAGCAACTCGTCGAGGTAGGTGCCGATCCAGCCGTAGATAAGCCCGGGATCGGCCTCGACGTGATACTGGATGCCCCACGCCCGGTCGCCCAGCCGGTACGCCTGCACCATCCCGTCCGCCTCACCCAACAACACCGCGCCGTCGGGCAGCGAGAACGTGTCGTAGTGGAACTGGAACACGTCCGGGCTGCCGACCAGCGCTCGCCCGATCGGATCGTCCATGGCGGCCTCGGTGAACTCGACCTTCGTCCAGCCGATCTCGCGGCGCTCGGCTCGAAAGCCCCGACCTCCAGCGGCGCGTGCCAGCGTCTGCGCGCCGAAACAAACCCCCAGGATCGCCGTGCCACGCTCTAATGCGCGCTCGAGCAACTCCCGCTCGGCCCTGATCCACGGGATTCCCGCTTCGTCGTAGGCGCTGTCATCACCGCCCATCGAGATGATCGCGTCGACGTCCTCGCTGCCTGCGGGCGGTTCCGGATCGGCGAACGTACACCACGTGACGACGTCGAAACCAGCGTCGGCGATCGGACCGGCCAACTGGTGCAAATGATCGTGGACCAGATGCTGAATCACCAATAGTTTCGCCATGATCAGCCTGCTGCTTCCAGCAGCGCCCGGAACAGCGCCTGCCGGTCCTTGCCGTGGCCGTCATCGTCCTCCGGGTGCCACTGCACGCCGATCGCCCACGCGGATGGATGCTCGACGCCCTCCACCAGACCGTCGTCGGCAAGGGCGGCGGTCCGCAACTCGTCAGCCACCTGCGCCACCGCCTGGTGATGACCCGAGCGGACCACCAGATCGTCGCATCCGAGGATCTCGCGCAGTCTGGTGCCGGGCATCACATTGATGTGCTCGTCGATGAACAATGGGCCGGTCACGTAGTCGCCCCGGTGGAGCTCCCACGACTCGAGGTCGGGAATCAAGGTCCCCCCGTATGCCAGGTTGAGCAGCTGTGAGCCCCGACAGATGGACAGCAACGGGACGCCGCGGTCGACTGCTCCTCGGATCACATCCATGGTGAACATGTCAGCCTGCGGATCGACGCCGTACTCGTGCCGCGCCGGCCCGGCCACCCCGTACAACTCGGAGTCCACATCACCGCCACCCAGGACGAGCACCGCGTCGGTGTCGAGGACTGCAGCGGGTGCGGGCAGGTCCACAGAAGTGTCCGTCAGTGTCCAGTCGAAGCCCAGATCCGCGGCCTCGGTCAATGCGGTGCGCGTGAAACGGCGGACCAGTTCGGCGGTGACTTCGGTCATGTCCGGGAAGTTCAGCGACACAACAACGGCCAGGCGGGGTCCCGTGCGCGGACCGGGATCGGCCGGGAGCACATCGGCCAGTGTGACGACCGGCTTCACTGCGTGATCCAGGTGGCGTGGCAGAACCGGCTTGCGCCGAAGGCCACCGTGGACAAGCAGTTGGCCACTTCCGACCGGCGGCAAGCGAGCTCATGAGAGCTTTGGGTGGGCCTCACGTGGCCATCCTCTGGGTTCGGAAAACTCCTGCCTGCTCAACCACGAAGTCGAACAGCGCCTGTTGTTCGGGGGCCTCGTGGGCGTTGTCCTCAGGGTGCCACTGCACCCCCATCACCGGGGCCGTCACGTGTTCGAACGCCTCGACACATCCGTCGCCCGCCCGGCCCACGACCACCAGGTCCGCGCCGATGCGCGCGACGGCCTGGTGGTGGTACGACGACACCGCAACAACGGTCGACCCCATGGCCTGCGCGACACGCGAGCCGGGCTGCAAGTCGACCTCATGCAGTTCGTTGTTGGCGTGGTCGATCGGGTCCGGTTCCAGGTGTTGCACCAGCGTGCCGCCGAGCGCGACGTTGAGTACCTGAAATCCGCGGCAGATCGCCAGCGTCGGCAGCCCCACGCTGATCACCGCACCGGCGGCGGCGATGTCGGCAGCGTCCTGGATTTCGTCAGGTTCGTCGGTGCGCGGATGGCGCGGCTCGTCGGTGTACAGGCGCGGGTCCACATCCCGGCCACCGGGCAGCACCGCTCCATCGAAGGCCCCGAACCGGCCGTCCGCTTCGGACTCGTCGCCGCCGAACAAGCTCAACGGCTCTCCCCCTGCGCGGTAGATGGACTCGGCGATGCGTTCGGCCACGACGACCCCGGACCTGCGTAGGCCGGCCACCTTCGGGGAACGCATCGCGGGCACGGCGATCAAAGGTCGAGGGGTCATGGATGATTGTCTCCCAGCGGAAACTCCAGCGACGGCAGCCATGTGTGCCAGACCTGCGCCAACTGCCCGTTGGCGATCACCGCAGCGAGCGCACTGTCGATCTCGGCCAGCAGTTCTGGACGGTCTTTGGCCACGCCGATGCCCCAGCGGTTCCCGGTCTTGACGGTGAAGGCCTGCTCGTACCGAGGATCGTCGTCCAACGGCACGAACACGACATCGTCGTCGACCACAGCATCCACCTCACCGGCGTCCAGGGCACCGAGCATCTCTGCGAAGACGTCGTCACTGTCCCCGCCGAACGGCACCGGAATGGCGCCCTCGAAGCTCAGTAGCAAAGCCATGTTCGCACTGTCGGCGATGGCCGCCACCTTCCGCCCGACGAGGTCTGCCGGGGACGTGATGCCGCTACCGGACCGAACCAGGACGCCTTCGTGGAACACCCCGTAGGGCCTGGTGAAGTCGACTTGTTCCTCGCGGGAGGCGATGATTCCTTGACCACATAGAACCGCGTCCACCTCGTGCCGCTGCACAGCGGGCAGCATCTGCGACCACGGCATGATCGCCCACTGAAGCTCCCGACCCATCTGTGCGGCGAGCACCCTCGCCACGTCGGGTTCGTACCCCTCGCGCACGATGCCATCGGGGCTCTTGAGGAACAGCGGCGGGGCTTCGGTGTCGATACACGCGAGCCTCAGGACCCCGCTCACGGGATCGCCTGCCAGTAGCGTTCGTGCTCCCAGTCGGTGACGAATGCGCAGAACCTCGCCCACTCGTCGCGTTTGAGGTCCAGTAGCAGATCCGCCAGCGGCCCGGGCATCGAGGCCCGCACGACGTCGTCCTTCTCGAACGCCCGCACCGCCTCGACCAGAGTCAACGGGAGCGGCTCGAACATCTCGATGCCGCCGTCATAACTGCTTCCGGCGGTGGGCTCACCCGGGTCAATCTTGTTGTTCAGGCCGTCCTCGATGGCAGCCAGCAGCGCCGCATGCGACAGGTACGGGTTGACGCTGGCGTCGGGCAGTTTGTACTCCAGCCGACCATTGGCCGACAGTCGCACGGTGCAGGTCTTGTTGTCCATCCCCCAGTTGATCTGTGATGGCGCGAACTGCCCGGAGTCCCAGTAGCGCTTGTAGGAGTTGACCGTCGGGCCCATGATCAGCATGGATCCGGCAGCGTGGCTCAGAATGCCGCCGAGGGCGTTCAAACCGACGTCCGTCAGGTGCAACTCCCGCCGGTTCGGCTCCTCCAGAACGTTCACGTCGCCGTCCCACAAACTCAGATTGTGGTGGCAGCCGTTGCCCATCTGACCGGTCGACGGCTTGGGCATGAAGCTGGCCTCCAGCCCGAGTTCGCGAGCCACCTGCTTGCAGATCGAGCGGTAGGTGATGAGGCGGTCCGCGGTGAGGTCGGCGTCGTCGAACATCCAGTTCATCTCAACCTGACCGGGATCCTCGTAGTCGGCCTCGATCATGTCCAGTCCCATCGCCTGGGCGTAGCGGATGACCTTCTGATACACCGGACGCATCAGTTCGAGGTTCTCAATGTGATACGCCGGGCTGGACCCCAACGCGAAGCGCACCTGGGTGCCCGGCCCGCTCCAGGTCATCTCCGGCTCACAGCCGGTCTTCATGCGCAGACCGGTGCGCGCCTGGAACTGGGCGTGTGCGCGCTTTAAGTTGCCGCGGCTGTCGGTGGCCAGGTGCTCACCTCCGACCTCTGGGAGGTGGTCGGGCTCGTACACCTGACAGAGGAACCTCCCGACGGAGGTGTCCCAGGGCAGGACCTGGAAGGTGTCGATGTCGGGCATCGCCGTGAACTCTGCGGCATACGCACCACCTCCGAAGAGATCACCGCCGTTGCGGTCGCCCATCAGGTCGCAGATCGCGGTGCGATGCAGGTTCACGCCCTTGTCCAGGTTGCGGCTCAGATGTTTGGCCGGAACGACCTTGCCGATGACGCGACCGGTCACGCTGACGATCTGGTAGTAGATGAACTCGACACCGCGGTGTTCGACTTCGCGGGAAACCTCTTCAACGGCCTCCCGCGAAGTGTTCACTTCGCGGTGACGTTCCAACGGGGTGGGGGACATGACGGTCCTTTCGGGGATTTGGTGGGAGGTCTAGACGGCTAGCGGCAGGGGTGCGACAGCGTCGCGGTAGCGGCGGTATTCCGATGCCGGCACATTGACCAGCACCGCGCCCACCAGTCGGTCCTTACGCAGGTAGGCCATCACCAGACCGCCGTCCAGATCGTCGAGCGCACCATGTTCGACAACCGCAGTGTCGGCGAGACCGGGAGATCCGAAACTCTGCAGACGCAGGCCGAACTGATCGCTCCAGAAGGCTGGCAGCGGCGTGAAAGGGTCCGTGGTGGTGGCGTGACCTGAGAGGTGGTCGGCCAGGGTGACAGCGGCACGCTTGGCCGTCTCCCCGGGCATGTTCCAGTGCTCCACACGCCGGGCGATGTCATCGAAGCGTGGATTCGGGAATCTCGCAATGTCACCGGCAGCGACGATTTCCGCGCGGCCTTCAACCCGCAACTGGTTGTCGCAGAGGACGCCGTCTGTCAGATCCAGGCCGTTGCCCTGCAACCACTCCGTATTCGTGTGGGAGCCGATCGACTCGATCACCAGGTCCGCGGCCAGTTCGGTGCCGTCGTCGAGCACCACCGCAGCCACCTGCTCAGCATCCTCGGTCGCGCCGATCAACCGGCTCACGCCTTGCCCGGTGATGACCTGCAACCCGGTGTGTTCGTGGTGAGCACGCAGCGCAGCCCCGAGTTCCGCACCGACCCCCCGCAGCATCGGTACCGGCAGCGGTTCGACCACGGTGACGCGCGCCCCCAGACTGGTCAGCGTCGAGGCGACCTCGCAGCCGATGAATCCGCCGCCGACGACCACTGCACGCACGGCGGGAACCAACGCCGCGCGCAGCGACACGGCGTCGTCGACGGTTCGCACTACGTGTCGTCCACGCGTTGGTGTGTCCCCCAGCAGGCGCCGTGGCCGCAAGCCGGTAGCCACCACGAGCGCATCGAAGGCCAGCACCTGCCCGTTGGCCAAACTCAGCAAACCCTCGGCAAGATCCGAGGACACCGCCGGGCTGCCCAGTTGCCACCGAACATCGGCGATGCTGGACTTCGGACGAAATGCCAATGACGCGGACAACGCCTCGACGGTGACGTCGGGACCGTGGCCGGACAGCGCTTCCTTCGACAGAGGCGGACGGTTGTACGGCTTGTGTTTCTCGGCGCCCACGATGGTGAGGTCACCGGCGTATCCCTGCGCCCGCAGTTGCTCAGCGGCGCGCAAGCCGGCCAGGGAAGCCCCGACCACGACCACCTGCGGACGCATGTCAGTCCTCGATGAAGATCGCCTGCGCGGGGCAGACATCGGCGGCTTCCTCGACCTCGGCCAGCAGCGAGTCGTCGGGGTTGGGGTCGTACTCGAGTTTGCTCTCGTCGTTCATCCGGAACACGTCCGGAGCGGCGATGGCGCACTGGCCATGGTCTTCACACATGGTCATATCAACGCGAACCTTCATGGGTAGTCCTTTCTGGGGTGTGCTGTGATCAGTGGCCGGCGCTGAAAGCCAGCGGCAACGAGTTGGCCCCGGTGTTGCCTGACAGGGGCATCCAGTCCGCCTCGCCACCCAAACGGAGGTCTGGCATGCGGCGGGCCAGGATCGGCAGGGCCACGGACATGTCCGAACGGGCGACGAAGTGTCCCAAGCAGTGATGAGCTCCGCCACCGAAGCCGAAGTGGGGCGGGCGCCCCGTCGCGGTGATGTCGAACTGCGGGTTTTCAACCGTGCGCGGGTCGGTCCCGGCGGACTCCGAAAAGAGGTGCACGGTCGTCCCGGCTTTGATGGCCAGCCCTTGGAACTCGAAGTCGTCGAGCGCCTCGCGGGTGACCCAGGTGACGGCGGGGTTGACCCGCATGACCTCCTCGACGGCTGTACCGCCGAGCTCGGGGTGTTCGGCGAGCAGTTTCCACTGATCGGGATGATCCAGGAACGTCTTGATCGCAAGTCCCAACTGGTTGCGGGTGGTGTCGAATCCGCCGAAGATGAGCAGAGCCAGCGAGTCGAGCAACTCCTGATGGGTCATGCGGTCGTCGTCGCGCTGGGCCTGCACGAGGCGGGTGACGAAGTCGTCCTTCGGATGGGCCTGCCGATCGGCGATGAGCTGCTCGGCATACGCGAACAGACTCTCCAGCGCCGCTTCGATGCGGGGCAGTTCCTGCTTGAAGGTGACACCCAGCGCCAGACCCAGCGTCGCGGAATCCTCGGCGATCTTCGGCCATTCCTGTTCCGGGATCCCCAGCATGATCGCGATCACGCGCGCTGCATACGGTTCGGCGAAATCACTGACGAAGTCGCACTGACCCGCGGGCGCGAAACCATCGATCAATTCATTGGCCAGCGCGACGAACCTGGGCGAAAGCGCTGCCAGGAGCTTGGGTGAGAACGCGGGGTTGAGCAGTCGGCGTAGGCGGGCGTGATCCTGACCCTCCTTGTTGAGCAGCCAGCCGGCCCACCAGTGCGCGAAGGGGCCCTCGACGCCGTTGTGCTGCGGCCAAGCCCAACTGCCCTGCCGCAGCCGTCGGTCCTTGAGCAACTTGTTGACCTGCTCGTAGCGCAGGATGGCCAGGCCGTACGGTGTGCGTGCGCACCAGCCAGCGTCGCGGGCCTCGCGCACCGCAGCCGACTGCACGGAAAAACTGGGATCGGCGACGGGCAGATACGGCAGATCGGCGGCGTCGATCGACGGGTAGTCAGGGGTGGTGGTCGCTGTCATGCGCTAAAGCATTGACTTTATATGTTTAGTTGTCAAGGGTTAAACCAGCATTGAGCGCGTTTCGGGGGAATCGGACCACAGACGAGGCTGTCGCAAAATCGAATGGACCGAGGCAGATCGCCCCTTTCTCCCCAA
>ERZ795053.5621-NODE-5621-length-12871-cov-4.687032_pt1 | contig 12871 bp, 11 predicted proteins | sample MGYA00375137_ERZ795053 | MGnify/ENA primary metagenome ERZ795053 (study PRJEB30182, sample SAMN05720284) | activated sludge metagenome | isolation source: Anaerobic digester | place: Hong Kong | collected 2014-12-17 ... | reverse complement strand
TGAGGGATTTTAAGTTAATCTTTGTAAAAAGTCAACTTTATAAAGAAAAAAGCTTATGATAATTAAAAGGAATTACTCTTCCAGAATTACATTACCATTCATCGTGTCATTTTCTCTTTTAACATTCTGAACAAGCCCAAAGGCAAGAAAAGTCATAATAGTTATACTCCCACCTGCGCTCATAAGAGGGAGAGGAATTCCTGTAGCTGGTATTGCCCCAGTATTTGTTCCTAGGTTAATAAATACTTCGAAGAGAAGCTTTAAACCAACACCTAACACAAGGAGGGAAACAAATTGTTTCTTAGAAGTATCCATTGCTATTAAAAAACAATGAATAATTAAATATCCATACAATCCTATTAAGAAAAGACTTCCCACTAAACCAAACTCCTCTGCAAAAGATGCAAATATAAAATCTGTTTGATGCTCTGGAAGAAAATCTCTCTTACTCTGAGTTCCATTACCAAAACCCTTTCCAAACAACTGACCAGATCCTATTGCAATCCTTGCTTGGTTTACATTAAAACCAATGTCTGATTCAGTTCCCGAGGGATTAAGAAATGCTACAATTCTGTCCTTCTGATAATCCTGAAGTAATCCTTGCCATACCGCAGAAGTAAACAAACCTAGGAAGACCCCAACAATTAATGCTACAACAACGGCCTTTCTCCAAGAGTTTTTAGAATAGAAGATAAAGATTGTAAGTATTACACCTGGAATTATTAATAAATACCAACCAAGACTCCCTGTTATTGTCCCTAAGAGAAAGCCACCGAGGACAAAACCCAGAACAAAAAGGATTGCTGTATTTCTTAAAGGGTTTGTTAGGCCCATAAAAGCTACAAAGAACCAAATTATAAGAACAAGAAACGACATACTTGCATCTGGTTCCAAGTATATTAGGACAACAAAAGGTAGTGTTAGAAGAAAGGAGATACCAAAGAGTAACCATTCGTTAAAATTCTCCTTTTTAGACATTAATACTGCGGTATAGATAATTACTACTAACTTGGCAATTTCAGATGGCTGTATCTGGATACCTCCAATAACTAACCACCTTTTTACAAAGTTTATTGTTGGGGCAAAGAGTAAGGTTACAATTAAGAGTATTAGCGTTGGTATATATATTAGTAGAAGACTCTGCCAATGTTCAATATAGGAGAGATCTACTTTGGAAACCAAGAAAAAGAGGAGAAAGCCCAATATGACAAAGAGTATCTGCTTATATACAATCTCAAGGCTTCCAAAACCACCATCTGGCAGAATAGTAGTAGATAGAAGTGTTAATATCCCAATGGTAGAAAGTATTAAGAGGGGAAGGATTATACTTACCCCAAAAGAAGAGCTTCTTTTCGTAGTAGAACTTAATGAATTCATATTAGATTTATAGCATTATGAGAGCCTAATTGCTATTCTTCTTTCTCATAAAGGCTGGGACATCTAAAGGATCATCTCCTATATCGTTTGGAATATTAGCTTTCTTTACCTCCTCAATATCTGGAGTCTCATCTTCCTCAAATGATGGGAGACTCTCCTGTGGTATTTCATTCGCTTCACTCGTGAACGAAGGTGTATTATCCTCTTCCTGTACCTCCGTTATCTCATCTTCCTCTGAGTCAAAACCAAATGTTCTAACAGAACCGGAGGAAGTGAAATCTTGCTGCTTTCTAGTAAATATCTGTTTCTTTTCATCAAAGCCAGTAGCTACAATTGTTATTGAGATTTCTTCTCCTAGTTCAGGATCTATCTGGGCTCCAAACTTAATATTTGCTGCAGGATCCACTGCCTCTTTAATAAGTTCAGATACAAGACTAATCTCTGGGAGGGTTAAGTCAGAACCAACGATGTTGTAAAGAACTCCAGTAGCACCCTCTATGGACATATCCAACAAAGGACTGGTTGTAGCTTCTCTTGCTGCTTTCTCTGCTCTATTCTCCCCACTTGCTCTACCAATACCCATTAATGCTGTTCCTGCATTCTCCATCACAGATTTAGCATCATTAAAATCTGCATTAATGTACCCTGTCTGACTAATTAAAGTGGAAATACTGTTTACACCTTCAGCTAACACAGAATCTACTTTCTTCATAGCGTCTATGAAAGATAATCTTTCGCTGTCATCTACTATCTCTAACAATCTCTGGTTAGGGACAACAATAAGAGTGTCTACTTTATCCCTTAGGGCATTTATACCTTCTTCGGCTATCTCTCTCCTCTTTGCCCCCTCAAAGTCAAAAGGTCTAGTAACAACAGCTACCGTCAAGGCCCCCATATTCTTCGCAACTCCAGCAATTATCGGAGCAGCACCTGTCCCAGTTCCTCCACCCATTCCTGCAGTAATGAACACCATATTAGCCCCTTCCAGTAGCTCCTGTATCTGGTCTAAACTTTCCTCTGCTGCTTGTGCACCTAGTTCATAATTACCACCAACACCCAGTCCATGAGTCAGTTCTTCCCCTAACTGTAATGTTATTGGGGCCTGGGACATCTTTAAAGCTTGAGCATCTGTATTAAATGCCATAAATTCAACACCGTTGATTTCATAGTCGGAGATCATTGTATTTATTGCATTACATCCTCCACCTCCAACTCCTACAACTTTAATTTTTGCTACAGGATCTACGTTCGTTGTGACTAACATTCTACTTTACTGTTAAATTAAATTATCTTCTAGGGCAGTAAAGACTTAAACCATTCTATAACTTTATTAAAGAATCCTCCTATATTAGCAGAACCATTATCTCCAGAGGAAGATATCTCAACATCATCATCTAGAGCGTGCTTTATTAATCCTTGCACAGTAGCATACGAAGGGTCAGATATCTCTTCAACCATACCAGTAAGACCAGAAGGATATCCTACTCTTGCTGCAACTCCAAAGATGTTCTGTGTTAATTTAGTAAGATCTTTTAATAAGCTACTCCCACCTGTGAGGACAATTCCAGCTGGCATTGCAACCTCATAGCCAGACTTTGTAACATTTTCTTTTACCATTTCAAATATCTCCTCACACCTTGCTTCAACAATCTTCTGTAACATATCCTTGGAGACTCTCTTATCTACACCTATTACATTTAAATCTATCTCTGGGCCTTTACTTTTCTTCTTTGGTTCATCCTCTTTTCTAAGCAATGCAGGAGTTGAATCTAAATCCCTACCTTTTGATTCTGAATACTTATTATCTAGAAGATCTGACATATTTACCTTAATCTTCTCTGCTTCCTCTAAAGAAACCTGTAAACCGATTGCAATATCACTAGTGATACTGTTTCCTCCTAAAGGAATACAGCTACTATATATAATTGCTCCCTCTTGGAATATACAGATGCTTGTTGTCCCTGAACCAATATCTAAAAGTGTAACACCTAATTCTTTCTCTGTTTCAGTTAAAACGGAAAGAGAAGAAGCCCAACCTGTGAAAATAACATCGTATACATTAGAACCTATCTGATCTACACACTTCTTTATATTCTGCCAGTAAGAGTTAGGTGCCGTAATAATGTGTGTCTCAACTTCAAGTCTCCCTCCACTCATCCCTATTGGGTACTTTATCCCTCCTTGGTTATCTACAACAAACTCCCTTGGGATAATATGAATAGGATTTAGGTTGTCAGGCAAAGACAGTGTCCTAGCATTCTCTATTGCCCTGTAGGTGTCATCTATTGTTATTTCTGAACCAGCAACTGCTACAACTCCCTTGTTGTTTAAACTAGTAACTTGCTCACCATTTATAGATACATAAACATCAGAAACTGTTACTCCGGCCATTCTCTCTGCGGCGGTAACACTCTCAGATATTGCTGCAGTAGCGTCATCTATATTTACGACCACACCTTTCTTTATCCCCTTGCTTGGATAAGAACAAACACCTATAACTGTGGGTTGCTGATTATCCTCTACTGAGGTTATAACTGTCGTAATCTTCGAGGAACCTACGTCTATTGCTGTTATTATTTTGCGTGCCATATTTGTTAAGAGGCAGTAATTTTACTTTAAATTTATTATATACAAAAATTCTAATTAAACAAACTCTACTTAATAATATAATCAATATTTATTATTTTAGCAAGAACTCCTTACTCCCTCATCACGGGCCTTTCAAACCTCAAATCTAAGGATGAGAAATCCATCTCCTCAGAATTTACCTTTCCTGCAACAACTATAAATCTCTTTAACTGTGTATCAATATCTGCAGAGATTGTAAACCTAAAAATCCTATCTCCCTCGTCGTACAGCTCTACTATCTCTTCATTTAAAACAATTCTCTTAATTCTGTAATTGAATTTCTCTACAACCTTAACAATCTTCCCCACCTCCTCCATTATTAAAAGCCTGTCTTTGTCGTCCTCAAAAATAGATGGCTCGACTTTTTCAGAGAAGAAATAGGTTAAAGAGTTATCAATGGCATACTGCTTACAACATTCCTTTCCAACCTCTTCATCCTCACATATAGAATCCAGAACTATACCCTCTTGAGCCAGAAGATAGCATTTCTGGTCTCTAAGATAAGCAACATATTTTTCATCAAAGGTTTCTAGGAATAGGACTAACTTGTTAGGGGCAACCTTCTCAATTCTCACACTCTTTAACTTCGGGATGTCTAGATAAAGATCCTTCTCGAGAGAAGACAGGTTAAGTAGAAAGAAATTTTCTCCAGTGACATTTTCCTTTAGATATTTACTAACTGAGGACGATATCCCCTCAGAGACCACACCACCACCTAAATCATAGAGCTCATACTTCCTTACATCCCAAAAACCAAAGAGAAAAGAAAGCATTAATAGAAAAAGAAAAGAAGACAAAGGGAGATTCCTTTTAATAAGGGCAACAATTTTAAACCTCATAATCCTTTCCTTAAGAAAAGATTTCTTCTTTTTAATGTTATTGTCTACAACTTCGTTCATGTATAGATATTAGCATCCGAGCCTCCTGATTTAAACAACCTATACTTTTTCAAATATAATCTGATAAGATATCATATTGTGATAAGTGAGATATTAAAAGAGATAACGCTCTGGTTTACAGACTTAGGATACTGGGGAATCTTCTTAGCCTGCCTTGGAATCTTTCCTGCAGAGATTGTAATAGCAATGGCCGGTGCAATAATGCCGCAGAATATTTTAGAGATTGCTACTGTTGCAGCATTAGGAGAGGTAGCAGGAGCTTACATTACGTATCTTGTAGGTTATTATTTCAGTAACAAAGATTTTCTAAAGTTTCTCACTGAAGGCAAAGGAAAGGTTTTAGGCGTTAACGAGAAATCCTATAATGAGGGATACAAATCCGTTAGGGAGAAAGGTGTGTTTTACGTATTAATGAGCCGTTTCGTCCCCTGGTTAAGAGTAGTGACTACTTTAATTGGAGGTTATGTCAAACTAAACATTCCACTATTTTCCCTTGCCGTATTTGGTGGAACTATAGTATATGGTTATGCCTTTGCATATCTTGGAGCCGAAATTGGTTTTAACTGGGACCAAATTAAAAAGATAATTGACACCTTTAATAATGCATCCCTAGGAATCATCTTCCTTGGTATATTTCTCTATGTATACATAAACAGGAAGAAGTTGCTTAACAATGGTTTGCTAAACAAGATTCAGGAAGGATTCAAAAAGAACGAGAAAGCATAAAAGGATTTCATTAGGACTGGAAAGCGAGAGACGGGGTTCGAACCCGCGACCTACACATTGGCAATGTGTCGTTCTAGCCAACTGAACTACTCTCGCAAGATACCAATAAGCTAGGTTTGAATATAATAACAATCTGTCTAAGATTTTTCAATATACAGGCACAACCTCACTCTCAAAAATTTTCCTCTAAGATTTCCTAACAAATTTCTATATAATGTTAACAAGTTATCAAAAATAATTATCTAAAATAAAAAAATGGATATTCTAAAACACCTAATACTAGCTTTTATCCAAGGAATTACAGAGCTACTCCCTATTTCAAGCAGTGCACACCTTCTTATCATCTCTGAACTACTTAAATTCGATGCCCCAACTTACTTCCTTACCACACTTCATCTAGGCACTACCATTGCATTAATACTGTATTTTTCCAAAATCCTCTTCAAGGATATCTTTACAAAGACAAAGTTATCCCTCTACCTTAAAATATTTGTCTCTAGCATCCCTGCAGGCGTTATTGGGCTTCTGTTCCAATCCTTCATTGAGAAAACCTTAAGAGCAAATATATTCATTTCCATATCCCTAATCTTTTGGGGAATAGTAATGATTGTTATTGAGAAGAAAAAGAAAAATTCTGTAGAAACTAAAATTGAGGATGTAACCCTAAAGGATTCTATAATCATGGGACTTGCACAAGCATTTGCTCTAATCCCTGGCACATCAAGATCTGGAATAACTACTATCGCAGGAATGATGTTGGGTTTAAATAAGTTTACCGCTCTACAATATTCTTTTTTGCTTGGCTTACCAGTACTAATAGGGGCATCTGGTTATGAATTAATGAGAGCGACAAATATAGATTCATTCGGTATAGAAGAAGTCCTTGGAATTATAACAGCAGGGATTGTTGGATACTTATCAGTATTCTTTTTAGAAAAATTTAAAAAGAAGAATTGGTTAACAACGTTCGGAATATATAGAATCATAATCGGGATATTGCTTCTTATACTACTGTAGGGATATGCCAAGACCCAGGCTCGAACTGGGGACCTCCTGTTCTTCAGACAGATGCTCTACCAACTGAGCTATCTTGGCATCTAGAAGTTAGAAAATGATATCAAAAATACCACCTCTATTCAACCAATAAAGAGATTATTTCCTTTTTAAAACTATCTTGGGTATTTGCATGCTCCAAAGATTTAGAAATATCACCATAGTTCCAATCAGTTTCATTGAACTTCTTCATTCTTTTCCCAAACTCCCGAACCTCCCACCTATCAAAGAAAATTCCACTTCTACCCTCGTCTATTATTTCCAAGCTACCCCCTCCTTTGTAAGCTAAAATCGGGGTTCCACAACTGATTGCCTCACAACTAAAAATTCCATAATCCTCTATACCACCAACAAGAAAACCTCTAGCACGAGAAAGAATTTCCCACTTTTCCTCTTCTGTCACCCAGTCTAAGAATTTTATATTCGAATACCTAGCATATCTCCTTTTCAATTTCTTCTTCATGGATCCACCTCCGATTATCTTTAGATTAAAACCCAACTCCTTTGCACACTCTAAGAGAAAATCCCCCCTTTTATTCGGTTCAAAGGGTGCACCTGCTACAAAGTAGTCCTCTCTTTTCAACACAATCTCCCCTTGGGATCTTTGTGAGGGAGGATATATAACGGTATCCGCCTCTCTACCCCAATACTTTTTCGCCCTTCTTGAAACAAACTTGGAATTACTGATTATTATATCTGCCCTTCTTGCAGCTACAACATCCCAAGTTCTATTTATTGTAAGAAAGAAATCTCTTACAACCCTCTTAAGGAAACTAAAACCTACTATCTCTTTGTAAAGGGGACCTAAATCCCAAGCATACCTCATTGGTGTATTTAGATAGACTACATGCTTACTATCAAGGGGTGTTATTACTCCATGGGCTACAGAACTACTAACAGAGATTATCAGATCGTAATCGGAGAGATCTATGTTTTCTATCGCAATTGGCCAAAGAAAAAAGGTATATCTGTAAACCTTTTTAACAAATGGAATTCTATTCAGGAATGTGAACTTTATCTTTCTCTCCTTAAGGTTAGTGGAAAGGTTTTTCTTCTCTCCAAAAAGTGCGAAAATATCTGCCTGAGGATAAATCTGTGCAAAGATATCAAGAACGCGGTTAGAACCAGCCATCTTCCAAAGAGATTCTGTCACTAATGCAACTTTAATGTGAGAATTATTCTTCATCATAGATTACTACAGTCCCAGATTTCTTTCTAAAATTCCTAGGCTTGCTAAAGACCATAAATCCACCGAAAAGAAGAAGGACTACACCAGTAACAATTATGTATTTGTCCACAGCAAATCCTGTGTTCAAATTAGACGGGTTCAAAACTCCCTCACCTATTGTAAATGTTGCAGGATTTGGTTTTGATCTAAGAATATTTTGCGGTGGGCTACCATCTCCATAAATCCCTGTCCCGAAATTGGCATTATCTCCATATTCCCAATCTAAAGTGGTCTCTCCTACTTCCAATACCTGGAAAGTTATTCTTGCAAAAATATCTGGATCCCCTTCTGTTTTGTAGAGAGAATCTGTCCCAGATTGAGTGAATCCTGTGAGATATATAACACCGTTGTTGTTATCTATACTTGCTTGGTCCTTAGGGAATTGAGAAAAGAGAGTATTGTTTCTCTCTGCTTTCTTAACTTGTAAAACATCTGGGTCAAAAAGAAGGGAGAAGTTTGCAGATATTATCTCTCGCCCAGCAGTATCTATTAATACATCTACAACAAAACCCTGATCTTTATTAAGAACCCTCCCCCCAGGGGGATAAAGCTTAAAGGTAGGTTCAGATTCTTCTTGAGCATAAATATTCCCTAAAGAGCCTGGAAAGAAATCTAAAAAAAGATTTCTGTTTACAGAGAATAGAAAGAGGATAGAGAGAGTAATATAAGAACATAATGTTAAGAAGGATGTCTTTTTAAAACTGTTACTTATATTCACAATTATGTCCTTATAATTTTTAAAATCGGATATATCTCAGAATAACAAATTACAAAACTATTTTAAAGCACTCCCCTTAAGTCTACACCTGTCATATTTGCAGGAGCCCTCATACCTATTAAACCAAGTGCCGTAGGAGCTACATCTGCCAACAAACCAGTTTCGTTTGCTTTAGGACCAGTACCTATCCTCATCAAAGGAACACCTACCTTTGCTTCAATCTCATTTATACTAGTTAAAATAGTTAAGGGAACAGGGTTGTTAGTATGTGCAATATCTATCTGTTTCGTGGTTCTATTTATCATGGTTTCACAGTTTCCGTGGTCTGCTGTTATTATTACCGCTCCTCCTGCTGCTAGGGTCTCTTTAGATATCTCTGCAACACACTCATCCACAACCTCATTTGCTCTTACAGTTGCCTTAAAGTCTCCTGTATGGCCCAACATATCTGGATTTGCAAGATTAAGAAGAATGAAGTCATAATGAATGTTACCTATATTTTTTATCCTTCTTACAACCTCATTTTTAATCCCATATGCACTCATCTCCGGAACTTCAGCATAATCTACAACTCTTGCTGAAGGAATCTTGAAAAAGACCTCCCCTGGGTGTGGTTGCTCAGTAGCACCATTAAAAAAGTATGTTACATGCATAAACTTCTCTGTCTCTGAGATGTGGAATTGTGTTTTTCCATTCTCCCCCAAGTATTCTGCAAGAGGCTTTTTAATTGGTAAGGGAGGAAATATTGGGTTAGCTGGTAAACCTTCCTCGTAACCAGTCGTTGTTGCAAAATATATGTCCCTAGGGTAATTCTTCCTGTTAAACTCTGTGAACTGCTTAAGTACAAAGGCTTTGGTTAATTGCCTCGCCCTGTCCTCCCTAAAGTTCCAAAAGAGAATGGCATCTCCATCTTTGACTGGACCCACAGGTTTATTATTTTCATCTACACGAACCCTCGGTTTGAAATACTGGTCATCTTCTCCCCTCTGGTAAGCCATATTCACTGCCTCCACAGGATTAGTGAAAGACTCTTCAGAAATTCCAACCATAACATCATAAGCCAGTTGTGTCCTATCCCAACGATTATCTCTATCCATACCATAAAATCTCCCTTGTATGGAAGCTATCTTCCCTATTCCCAACTGCGCTAATTTGTCCTCTAACCTTTGTACATGAAGATGCCCCTCCATAGGAGTTGTATCCCTACCATCTAAAATAACATGGATATATGGATCTATCTTGTTAGCTTTACATAAGTCTAATATTGAAAAAAGGTGGGCAATATGACCGTGAACCCCTGCAGGACTAAGAACTCCTACAAGATGCAACCTAGAATTTCTTTTCCTAAGCAATGCGAACATCTCTTTAATAACATTATTATTCTTCAATTCACTAGCCTCAATAGCATCATTTATTCTTGGTAAAGACTGGTACACAACCTGACCTGCACCTAAATTAAGATGTCCAACCTCAGAGTTCCCAGGCTCTTCCCCAGGAAGGCCAACATATGTCCCAGAGGCATGTATTAAGGTAGACCTACCATATGTCCAAGCAGTATCTAGGAATGGTGTTTTTGCAGCAAGTACAGCATTTCCCTCTCTATCTGGATAAACACCTAATCCATCCATAATTATTAGTGTAACAAACTTTCTTACATCTAAGAGATTTTGGAAATTTGTGTCTTTCTCCTCTGTTTTCTGCTTCTTTAGAAAATCCATCATATATTTATTGGTAATCAAGTGAGTATATAACATATAATATAACCTATGAATGATTTACGCAAAAGAGATGTCTTGGAATTAAAAAAAGAGATCGAGGAAACAATTAAAAGCCTTGGGCTTGCAGACAAAGAGAGAGACTTGAGGCTTTTAGAGAGTGAAACCCTAGACGAGAGTTTTTGGAGAGACCAAGAAAAAGCAAAAGAAACTATGTCTAAAATTTCTGTAATACAAGATGAAATTGAAACCGCTAAACGATTACAGGATGACATAGAATCTCTAGAAGAACTTTTCAATTCAGTAGAGAAAGAGACGGAACAAAACAACCTCATAGAGGACTTCTTAGCTATCAAAGCTAGACTAGACAAATTCTCTTTAAGAAAATTCCTCTCAGAAGAATATGACTCGCTTGGAGCAATACTTTCCATAAATGCAGGGCAAGGAGGAACAGAGTCTAATGACTGGGTAGAGATGTTGTATAGGATGTACACTATGTTTTTTGACAAGCAAGGATGGAAATATACAACTACAGAAATTACAAAAGGAAATGAGGCAGGTCTCTCTTCAGTAACAATACAAATAGAAGAACCATATGCCTTTGGAATGCTTAAGAAAGAACATGGTGTCCATCGTTTAGTAAGAATCTCTCCTTACAATGCACAGGGACTTAGGCAAACTACATTTGCAGGAGTTGAAGTTTTACCAATGCTAAAAGATTCCCAAGAAAAGAAAGAAGACCTAGAAATTCCAGAAAAAGATATCTCCTTTAAGGCAGTTAGATCTTCTGGACCTGGAGGACAGAGTGTTAATAAAACATCTTCTGCGGTCCAGATTACACACCTTCCAACGGGGATAACGGTTCACTCTTCAGAACAGAAAAGCCAAGCTCAAAACAGGAAAGCAGCGATGAGGATACTCAAAGCAAAATTATGGAGGCTTAAAGAGGAGAAACAAGTTGAAAAAATTTCCGAGATAACAGGGGAGCAGAAAGCTGCTGCATGGGGAAACCAGATAAGAAATTATATTCTACACCCATATAAGCTTGTGAAAGATTTAAGAACAGGTGTCGAATCTCAAAATCCTGAAGATGTCCTAGATGGAGACATTGATAAATTTCTTGAAGCTCAGGTGAGATTGCAGTAATATATATGAGTACATAAACTTACAACAACTGCCTATGCTACTTTTTGACAAGGTCAGCAAAAAATACGACAAGGACATAACAGCTTTAGAAGATGTTTACTTTGAAATAGACAAAGGAGAATTCTCCTTCTTAGTAGGACCATCAGGAGCTGGAAAAACTACTCTACTCAGATTATTAATAAGAGAAGAGCTTCCTACATCTGGAAATATACTCTTTGAAGATATTGAGGTTCCTAAACTTCCTAGAAAACTTTTGCCGCAATATAGGCAGAGATTAGGTGTTGTATTTCAAGATATGAAGTTACTTCCTACTAAGACTCTAGATGAGAATATTTCTTTTGCACTAGAGATTCTAGGGAAAGCAAATAAAGAGATTGAAGAGACAACAGATTACCTCCTTGAACTAGTTAAATTACAAGACAGAAGACACCTTTTTCCAAAGCAGTTGTCGGGAGGAGAGCAACAAAGAGCTGCAATAGCAAGAGCATTGGCAAACTCTCCAGATCTCTTAGTTGCAGATGAGCCTACGGGGAATCTAGATCCAGATAATGCATTTCAAATTCTAAGTATACTTAAAGATATTAACAAAACAGGAACTACTGTCTTGGTAATAAGTCATGACAGGGATATAGTTAACGAGATGAAAACAAGGGTAATTCGTATGGACAGAGGTAAAATTGTTTCAGATACGAAGGGAGATTATGATTCTGTAGGCAAACCTAAGCCACCTGCACCTTCCAAGATAGAAATAGGAAAAGAAGAGGCTAAAGAAGAAAAGAAGGAAACTAAAAAGATTAAAGCAGATAAAACTCTAAAGGGTCTTAACAAAGGGGTTGTAGATAAGTTGCTAGATGCTAAAATAAATAATATAGAGTTGGTGTTAAATTTAACAGAAAGAGATCTAGAAAACTTGGGTCTTACACAAAAAGAAAAAGAGTCTCTAGAAGATTTTGTGCGTAGATATTTAAATAGTAAGGAAAAATAAAAATGACTTCAGGGAAAATATTTAGTACTGCTAAGAAGAATATTAAAAGAAATAAGTGGTTATCTTTATCCACGATATTGGTTTCTACAATAGTAATAGCAATTTCTTCCTTTTTTATCTCAATGGCAATAATTGCACAAAGGGGTGTTACATATTATGAGCAGAAGGCACAGGTGATAATCTTTTTTAAGAGGGATGCTAAGGAAGCAGATATATTAACTCTGAGAGACAAACTTTTTGATCCTGAACTTATTGAAGATATTAGGTACATATCTCAGGAGGATGCTCTACTGATCTACCAGGAGGACTTTGCAGATAATCCAGATCTTATATCAACTGTGACTGCTGATTCTTTACCTCCTAGTTTGGAGATTAGAGGGAAGTCTATAGATTCTC
>ERZ795053.5620-NODE-5620-length-12872-cov-10.914098_pt1 | contig 12872 bp, 10 predicted proteins | sample MGYA00375137_ERZ795053 | MGnify/ENA primary metagenome ERZ795053 (study PRJEB30182, sample SAMN05720284) | activated sludge metagenome | isolation source: Anaerobic digester | place: Hong Kong | collected 2014-12-17 ... | reverse complement strand
CTGGTTCCTCTACAACACCTGGACGGGCCGCGCCTTGCGGGCAACCGCGCAGGACCGGCAGGCTGCCGCCGTCGCGGGGATCAATCCGGGACGGATGAACATGCTGGCCTTCGGGCTGGGTTGCATGCTGGCAGGGCTGGCGGGCGCGGTTCTGGTGCAGGCGTTCTCGTGGTTGCCGCAGACGGGCGCCATCCCGGCGCTGCGCGCCTTCGTCATCATCGTGCTTGGGGGGCTTGGTTCCTTGCCCGGTGCCTTCATCGGCGGGCTGATCCTTGGACTGGTCGAAGCCGCGGGCGCGGGCTGTGTGCCTGACCCGACCCGCGCAGCGGCCTATCTGCCCGCCTATGGCATGATCATCCTGACCTTTGTTCTTCTCCTGCGTCCGCAGGGCCTGTTCGGGAGGAAAGCATGATTTCCCATGCCCCCAAGGCCGCCGGATATGTCGCGGCCGCCCTTCTGGTGCTGTTCCCGCTGTTCTATTCGGCAGGCAACTACGACTTTGTGATGCATCTGTGGATAACGGCATTCTACTACGCCATCTTTGCCTCAAGCTGGGCCTTGCTGGCGGGCTATGGCGGCCAATTCTCCTTTGCCCATCTGGCCTTCATGGCGCTGGGGGCCTACGGTGCGGGAATTCTGGACAACTACGTTTTCCTGACCTCGCTGCCCACCGGCACCTGCACCGAATTCGGCATTCCCGGTGCCAATGTCGTCCTTCTGCCTCCTTCGGGGACAGGCGACGCCACCGCCTGCCTGACGGCGGCCCGCGCGACATGGCCCGAAGGCGCCACTGTCAGCCGCGTGCCGCTGCTTTTGCAGATCGCCTTCGGCGCCGGTCTGGGCGGCGGGGCTGGCTGGCTGATCGGCACGCTGGTCCTGCGGCTGCGCGCGGCCTACCTTGCGCTTTTCACCGTGGGCCTGTCGGAAATCCTGCGCGCCGTCCTCTCGGCCGAAATCTGGCTGACACGCGGGCAGGCCGGATTGCCGATGAGCCCGCTGTTCCCCGACGGCGTGACCATCCTGGGAACATCCTATGGCCCTGCGGCCAAACTGCCCGCCTATTACGTCATGCTGGGACTGTTCCTCGGCACCCTCGCGCTGCTTCTATGGGTCGCGCGGTCTCGCATCGGGCTTTTCCTGCGGTCCCTGCGCGAGGATGAAGACGCAGCCGAGGCGCTTGGCGTCGATACGGTGAAATGGAAGCGGGCGGTCTTTGTACTGACCGCCGCCATCGCGGCCACGGCAGGGGCGGTGCAAGGCCATTACGTCGGGCTGATCACCCCCAACACCATCGTGCTTCTGCAAATGTCACTGGTCATCGCCATGGCGGTCATCGGAGGGCTTGAGAACGTTGTAGCCGCCGCCATCGGCGCGATCCTGATATCTTTCGCGCTGGAATTCCTGCGGACCGATTTCACCATCATGGGTCATGAGGTCGACATGACGACCTGGCGGCTGGTTTTCTTTGGCCTGCTCTTGATGCTGACCCTGCGCTTCCTGCGCAATGGCGTGATTCAGGGGGCGTTGATGTGGATAGAACGGCGCGGCGTCGGCGCGCAGACCGTTGCCAAGCGACGTGCGACGGAGGAGACGAAATGATCACCCTTGACGTCAAGGATATCCGCAAGAAGTTCGGCAGCCATCAAGTCTTGAACGGTGTCAGCTTTCGTATCGAAGGGCCGGAACTGGTCGGCCTGATCGGTCCCAACGGCGCAGGCAAGACCACGCTGACCAACGTTCTGGACGGCGCGATCAAGCCCGACGGCGGCACAATCCGCCTGAATGGGAAACGGATCGACCCGCTCCACCCCTATGAAATCGCGCGCTCCGGGCTGGGACGCACCTTTCAGGTCACACGTGCCTTCCGGCGCATGACGGTGCTTGAAAATCTCTACGTTCCCGCACTGGCCATGGAGGCGGGGGTGAACCGCAAGGAGATGGAGGAGAAGGCGCACGAGATCCTTGCCTTTCTGACCATCGACCACCTGCGCAACGAATTCGGCCGCGCGCTTTCCGGCGGACAGCAGAAGCTGCTGGAACTGGGACGCCTGCTGATGCTTGATCCCGATGTCTACATTCTGGATGAACCCTTCGCGGGCGTTCACCCCAGTCTGATGGCCACGATCTACAAGTGGATCGAGCGGGTGAATGGTGAAGGCAAGGCGATCATCCTGATCTCGCACCAGATGGAATCGATCTTCACCCTGTGCCGCCGGCTTCTCGTGCTGAACTTCGGCGACTTGATCGCCGATGGCCCCCCGGCCGAGGTGAAGAATGACCCCGCCGTGATCGACGCCTATCTGGGGGTCGAGGAAGACATGTCGGGAAGCGGGCTTCTCCGCCAGGAGGCCAGCCATGCTTGAAGTGCGCAACATGGACGTGGGCTATTACCGCGACCTGAACATCCTGTCGCAGCTGAATCTTGAGGTGAAACCCGGGCAGATCGTCACCATCCTGGGGGCGAACGGGGTTGGAAAAAGCACCTCGCTCAAGGCGATCTACGGCTTTCTGCGCCCGAATGGTGGCACAATCCATCTAGATGGCCAGCCGATCATCGACGTGCCAACGCATGAGCGCATCAATCTGGGACTGGCCTATATCCCCCAGCATCCCGGCATCTTCCGCGAGATGACGGTAGAAGAAAACCTTCTGCTGGGTGCCTGGACATTCCGTCGCGAGAAAGCCCGCATCGCCCGCAGGCTGGAAGAACAATACAGCCGCTTTCCGGTCTTGAGGGAAAAGCGCCGTCAGCCATCGGGGCAATTGTCGGGCGGCCAGCAACGCATGATAGAGATCGGCCGGACTCTGATGGGGAACCCAAAGGTGCTCTTGGTCGATGAACCGACGGCGGGCCTGTCCAAGACCTATGCCGAAGAGGTCTATCAGATGCTGCGCGACCTGCGCGATCGGGACAATCTGGGTATTCTTCTTGTCGATCAGGAAATCCGTCATGCCCTGCGGATCGCCGACTATGTCTATGTGCTGGAACTGGGGCGTAACAAGTTTGAAGGGCCGCCGTCAGAATTCGGCGACCTTCAAAAAGCTTTCTGGGTAGGGTGATGCGCCTGTTGCACACCGGTGGCACGATCGGGATGGTACCGTCCCCGCAAGGCCTGGTGCCCGCGCCCGGGGTGCTCGAAGCCGCGGTTGGTGCCCGCGCGAGGGTGCGGATATCCTCGATGCGGAAAATGATCCTGATACAGCGGGACTTTCTGAATTCCTTCGAGAACGCATTCACAGTGTTCTCGGCTGAGGCGACGCGACAAGGCTCGCGTCAGCTTCGAAATGGCCCGAAGTCAAGTCAAGCGCCCAAAGCCGCGCCCGAAAACCGTATCGCGCCGAATGCCAAACAGAGACTCGCGCCATTCTGGGCGACTATTTCACCTGTGATTTCAAGTCTCTAGGGGGAAGTACGCCTAGCATGTCGCGGAAAACACGCCACAACACGCAAGGCAAAAAATCGTTTAAGATCAATACGTTATGTTGTGGCGGACAGAGAGGGATTCGAACCCTCGAGACGGTTCCCCGCCTACACACTTTCCAGGCGTGCGCCTTCGACCACTCGGCCATCTGTCCGTTCGGGCTCTTTACAGGGGCAGCATGGCCCCTTGCAAGAGGGAGCGGCGGAATTCTGCGACTTTTCAGTCGGCAAGCAGGATGTTCACGCGGCGGTTCTGCTTTCCCTTGTTCTCGATCTTGCCAAGGGCGATGTGGCCGATCTCTCCGGTGCGGGCCACATGGGTTCCGCCGCAGGGCTGCAGGTCCACCTGGTCCGACCCGGACCCGATCCGCACCAGCCGCACCCTGCCCTGCCCGACGGGCGGCTTGACCGACATCGTCTTGACAAGGCCGGGGTTGGCGGCAAGTTCGGCGTCGCTGATCCAGTCATCGCTGACGGGAAGATCGCGGGCGATCAGTGCGTTCAGCGCGGCCTCTATCGCCGCCGGGTCCGCAGGCGGTTCGGGCATCATGAAATCCAGCCGCCCCTTTTCCGCGCCGATCTGCCCGCCCGTCACCGGCAGGGGAATGACGACCGACAGAAGGTGCAGCGCGGTGTGCACGCGCATGTGGCGATGGCGCCTGTCCCAGTCGAGGCGCTGGTGCACCTGCGTGCCGACCGGCGGCAGGGCGCCCGCCCCCTCGGGCATCAGGACGATCGTCTCGCCGGGGCCCTTCTGCGCCGTCGCGATGGCAAGTCGACCGCCCTCCCATTCCAGCATGCCGCTGTCGCCCGGCTGCCCGCCGGAGGTCGGATAGAAGACGGTCGCATCAAGGATCACCCCGCCCTCCTCGCTCAGCCCGGTCACGCGCCCGGCCGCTTCGCGAAGATAGGCGTCCTGGCGGAACAGCGGTTCGCTCATCTTTCTTCCTCTTCGTCGGAAGGATCGTTGTGGATCAGCCGCGGATCGGCGGCAGGCTTGGCCACCGCGACGGCGGCCGGGCCTGGCGCCTCGGATCTCGGGGCTTCTTCGCCACGCAGCGCCTCGGGGTTCCTGATCCAGATGTCACGCTGTGCAAAGGGAATTTCGATCCCCTCTTCGGCAAAGCGGCGGGCGATCTCGTGATTGACCTCGGACAGGACGACGTTCTTGTAGTTCACGTCCGAAAGGATCATCCGCACCTCGAAATCGAGCGAATCCGCGCCGAAGGCGGTGAAGATCACCGCCGGCGCCGGATCGACCAGCACCAGCGGCTGCGCATCCGCGATCTCCTTCAGGATCGCCTCCACCCGCCGCGTGTCGGTGCCATAAGCGACACCAACCTTGAGGATCAGCCGCCCGGTCAGGTTTCCGCGCGTCAGGTTCGTCACGACCCCGGACACCAGATCGCCGTTCGGCACGATCACGTCGGTGCGGTCGAAAGTCTCGATCCAGGTGGAACGGACGGAGATCCCCTTGACCACACCGAACTGGCCGTTGACCTCGATCATGTCGCCTTCGGAAATCGGCCGTTCGATCAGGAGGATGATGCCCGAGACGAAATTCTGGACGATGTTTTGCAGGCCGAAACCGATACCGACCGACAAGGCCCCCGCAACAATGGCGAGCGACGACAGGTCAAGCCCGGCGGCCGTGATCGAGACGAGGGCGGCAAGAAACAGGCCGACATATCCGACCCCCGCCGCCAATGCGTTCTGAACCCCCTTGTCGAGCCGCGTGCGCGGCAGGACCGAAGACTTGAGCGCCCCCTGCACGAGCCTCGTCGCCAGGTAGCCGATCACGAAGACCGCCACGAGGGTCAGGAAGGAGGTGGGCGAAATGCGGGTTTCGCCCAGCACGATGCCCTCGCGAAACCGCGTCCAGGCTTCCGTCAGGTCGGCCATCCGCGCGCCCCAGATCAGCGCAAGGACCGGCACGGCCGAAAGCGACAACAGGAACCCGATCAGCACGGGAACCAGCGCCTCGCGGCCCTCTTCGCCGGAACGGGAGGCGACAAGGTAGACATCGGTCAGGAAGCGGTGGAGGACGATGACAAGCCCGACCAGCGCAAGCGTGCCCAGCGCCGGCCAGATCAACGCATTGGCCGCCGCCACATAGCCGACGACGCCGAGAAGCGGCGAGACGACCGAGGCGGCGACAAGCGCGGTCCCGAAAAGCCGCTGAAGGCGGGCGCGGAATGCGATCGCATCGCTGACCGGGGCGCCCTCCCGCCGTCGGATCAGCTGGCCAAGCCGGAACAGAAAGACCGCGACCAGAAGCACGACCGGAAATGCCCAGACCGATTGCGCAGCCTGCGAGAGAGGCGGGCGCACATCGGTCGCGAATGCAACCCGCATGACCTCGATTGCAGCGGCAAGGCCAAGCATGCCGGCATGAAAGCGCGCCTCCAGCGGGCGATCGACAACGATCGGTGCCGCCGTCCCCCCCGAGAAGACCGAACTGCCCAACCAGCGCGCAAGGAAGAAGGCGGCGGCGGCATCGGGAAGGGCACCGATCAACTCGCCGGACCGCAGCCCCGTCATTCCCGTCGCCTTGACCGCAAGAACAAGCAGCAGCACGCCGAGGACCGGAACGATGACCTGCCCGAGTGAGAGGATCGACGCCGCGATGTCGCGCATCCGCATCGATGCGGAATGGCGCAGCTTGCCCGTCAGGCCCTCGATGAATCGCGGGGCGCGCAGGACAAGGATCGCCGCGACGACGAGATAGAGAATGATGACCGGAAGATTGTTGCGGAACTCGGTGCGGCGCGCCGGGTTGTCCCAGGCGCCCGCCGTCTCGTTCCAGAGCGTCTTGATCCCCTGCGTCAGGACCGCCGCGCCGGCGGGCCAGTTGATCGGATTGACCGGCGAGGGCGAAAGCTTCAGCAGCGCGTCTGCCTGGCGGTCCCGGATCACCGTGTCGATTTCGCGGATGATCCCCTCGGCGCGGCTGTGGGCCTCGACAGCGGCGATGCCTGGCGCCTGCAGCTTGGACAGCTGGTCGTTCAGCTCCGACCGGCGCGACGCGATTTCCGGCGCCTCGGTCTGGCCGTCCGCCGGGGGGTCGCCCAGCGCCGCGATCTGGTTGCGCAGCGTGCTGATCCGCTGCTGGTTCGCGGTCTGCGCCGCCGCGAACTTGGCGCGCCAGTCGACGATGCGGTCGCGCAGCTGTTCCAGCGCCTGGTTGGAGGCGCGGTCCTGTTCCAGCACCTGTTCGGCCAGGGCCGCGTCCTTTTCCCACTGCGCATAGTCGGGGGCCGCGGCCACATCCTGCGCGATCGCCGCCGCGCCAAAGGGCGCGGGCATCGCCACCGGCAGGGCCAGCGCGGTCAGCGCGGCCAGGACAAGGGCAAGAAGGAGACGCGCGAGGGGCATCAGCCTTCGAAGACCGACGGCAGGTCGCGCGGCGCGCGGTCAAGCCAGGACGGCACCGGCAGCCCCTTGGCCCGCAGGAAGTCCGGGTTGAAAAGCTTGGACTGATAGCGGTTGCCATAGTCGCAAAGGACGGTGACGATCCGGTGGCCCGGACCCATCTCCTGCGCCATGCGGATGGCGCCCGCGACATTGATGCCCGACGACCCGCCCAGGCAAAGGCCCTCTTCGGCCAGAAGGTCGAAGACGATCGGCAGCGCCTCTGAATCGGGGATCTTCCAGGCCATGTCGGGGGCGAACCCTTCGAGGTTCGCGGTGATCCGGCCCTGCCCGATCCCCTCGGTGATCGAGGAGCCTTCGGATTTCAGGGCGCCGGTGGTGTAGAAGCTGAAAAGCGCCGCGCCATCGGGATCGGCCAGCCCGATCTTGACGCCCTTGGGCTGCAGCGCCATCGCGACACCGGCGAGCGTTCCGCCCGAACCGACCGCGCAGACGAAGCCGTCCACCTTGCCGCCGGTCTGTTCCCAGATCTCCGGCCCGGTCGTCTCGACATGGGCCTGGCGGTTGGCCACGTTGTCAAACTGGTTGGCCCAGATCGCACCCATCGGTTCGCTTTGCGCCAGCGCGGCGGCCAGCCGGCCGGAATAGCGCACATAGTTGTTGGGGTTCGAATAGGGCGCCGCCGGCACCTGCACGAGCTCCGCACCCGCCAGCCGCAGCATGTCCTTCTTTTCCTGGCTCTGCGTCTCGGGGATGACGATGACCGTGCGGAACCCGAGCGATGCACCGACCAGCGCCAGCCCGATCCCGGTATTGCCCGCCGTCCCCTCGACGATCGTGCCGCCGGGGCGCAAGAGCCCCCTGGCGATGGCATCGCGAATGATGAACAGCGCCGCGCGGTCCTTGACCGACTGGCCGGGGTTCATGAACTCCGCCTTCCCCAGGATCTCGCAGCCCGTCAGCTCGCTTGCCTTGCGCAGGCGCACCAGCGGCGTGTTGCCGACCGCCTCGGCCAGATCCTTGTGAATGCGCATCGTCGCGTCTCCCCGTTCGTTGGTTCATACCTAGGACGGTGGGCGCGCGACCTCAAGCCCCGAGACCATGGGCACCGGGTCTGCGACCTAGGGCGTGGCCCGGTGTCGCCGCCGGATGTCGTCGCGCCGGCGCGCCAGCGCCATCGCAAGAACGAGAAGCGGGGCGTTGTTCACCTCGCCGCTGTCGACGAGCGTCATCAGGGTGTCGAAATCCACCAGATGCGCGCGGATGTCCTCGGCCTCCCCCTCCACCCCGCCAAGGCCGGCGGCGTCGTCGGGAAGGTCGGCGAGGGCCAGGTAGGTGTATAGGAATTCGGCCTTCGCGCCCGGCGAGGGATAGTAATGCGCGACCGCGATCAGATCCCTGAGCGTCAGCCCCGCTTCCTCCTCCGCCTCGCGCCGGGCGGCATCCTCGGGCGTCTCGCCGGGGTCCACGCGCCCCGCGATCGCCTCGATCAGCCAGGGTTCGGCGTCGCCGCGCGCATAGGGGCCCATGCGGAACTGTTCGATCAGCAGCACCCGGTCGCGTATCGGATCGTAGGGCAGCACCACCGCCGCGTCGGAGGAGATGAAGGCCGCGCGGTTCACCACCTGGCTCATCGTGCCGTCGAACCGGCGAAACCGCAGGTCGTATTCCTCGATCGCGAAGAAACGGGCATAGGGCTGGCGCCAAGCCTCGACCTCGACATCGCCCTCGCCTGCCTGGCGGCGCAGGCGCGCGGGCCCGCCGGCGCCCGCCCGGAGCCGCGAGGCCGCATGCATCAGGATCATCTGGTAGCGTGCCGCGATCTGGTCCGCCGGCACCACGCCGAGAAGCCGCATCACCTCCCCCGCTGCCTCGACCGCGACGGGCCCCGATTGCGCGACCCAGTCCTCGAGCCGCCAGGGTCTGCCCGGTCGCCAGCGGCCCGGTTCCGGGAAAAAGACACGCGCGACGACAGACCGCCCATCGGCCAGGACCGCCAGATCACGCGTTCGGTAGTCGAAGCCGCCTTCGTAATGATCGAGACGCGCGATGTCGTCGGGTCCGAGCCCCTCGGCCAGGACACCCCTGGCGCCCTCGCCCCCTTCGACGATCATCGGAAAGTGCTGGCCCTCCGCCCAGAAGACAGAATGGCCCGCGAGCCAGGCAGGTGCCACCCGGACTTCGCGCCCCAGGACAGCACGCAACAAAGGGGGATGGCACAAGGTGCCATAGAAGAACACATCGGCCATGATCTCAGGTCCAGCGCTTGCTTGCCCATTCGGTCTGCAGGCCCGCCAGACCGCCCCCGATCAACAGCACCGCAAGCACGTCGGGAAACAGCATGTAGGCGCCAAACTCCACGAACAGTTGGGCGACACCGACCACGGCCTCCATAGGGCCATCGTAGATGCCGCGAAGCGTTTGTCTCAGCATTTCCTCGAACGCGAAGACGAACAGGGCCCAGGCTGCGGTGATGACCGCCGTCTTCATCCCCGACCCGACCGCCCGGTAATAGCCCCGCCCGGCGGTCGGCCCCATGATCGCCCAGCCGCAGGCAAGCCCGACGACCGCCGCGACCTGCGACATGTACCCGAAGCTGGTGGCTTCGGGCAGGTGCGGCTTGACAACCTGCGCCACGAAGAAGGCGAGAAGCGCGAACACCAGCGCCCCGACGAGCTTCGCCCCGGTCGGCATCAGACGGCCGGCCTCGTCACGGTGATCTGCGTCACATCGCAGTTGCCGCCGTGAAACGCGCCCGCGCAGGACGTCAGGTAAAAATTCCACATCCGCCTGAACCTTTCATCGAATCCCAATCTTGAAACCTCTTCCCAGCGGGCATTGAAGGCATCATGCCAGCGGCGAAGCGTTTGGCTATAGCTTTCACCGAATTCAAGCGATCCGACAAGCCCAAGACCGGCGCGGGAAATCTCGCGCCGCAGCGCCGCGGGGCTGGGCAACATCCCACCTGGAAAAATGTGTTTCTGTATGAAGTCGACGCCCTTGCGGTAAGTCTCGAAGCGGCGGTCCTGCAAGGTGATGATCTGCAGCGTCGCGTTCCTGCCGGGCCTCAGACGTTCGCGCACCGTATCGAAGTAGATGGGCCAGTACTTCTCGCCCACGGCCTCAAACATCTCGATCGAGGCGATGCCGTCGTAAAGCCCGCGTTCGTCGCGATAGTCCTGCAACTTGATCTCTACCCGGTCGGACAGGCCCGCCCGCGCCATGCGCGCCAGCGCATAGTCTCGCTGTGCGTTGGAGATTGTCAGCGCAGTAACCTTCAGCCCGCGTTCGCGTGCCGCGTATTCGCAAAAGCCGCCCCATCCACAGCCGATTTCCAGGACATGATCGCCGGGCCGCGCGCCGATCCGATCCACCATGGAGGCGTACTTCGCCTTCTGCGCTGCCTCCAGGCTTTCCTGACCGGTCGTGAAGAGTGCCGAAGAATAGGTCATGCTGTCGTCCAGCCACAGCCGGTAGAAGTCGTTGCCCAGGTCGTAGTGATAGGCAATGTTCTTCTTCGCCTGCCGCTTCGAATTCGACTTCAGAAGGTGGCGCATCCGTTCATAGAAGCGGACAAGACCCATCCCGGGGAAACTGTCGTACAGCTTTTCGTTGTGGTCATGCATGAGATCCATGAACGCCTGAAGGTCGGGCGTGGACCATCCCCCTTCCAGATAGGCGTCACAAAACCCAAGGTCGCCCTCTCGGATCAGCCGGGCAAAGATATCGGGGTCATGTACCCGGATCTCGGCGACATAGCCCGGCGCCGAACCTTCGGCACGGAACCGCCGCCCGTCCTCAAGGACGAAATCGAGCCGCCCACGCTCCAGCCCGCACGAGATGCGGAAGGTCTGCGCGAAGTAGCGCGGAAGGTCCGACTGTCCCTCGGTCGAAGAAAGTGCGTCCATGGCTCCCCCCTCAGAAGGAATCACTAACCGAAAGTCCGGCTTCAGGGCAACAATTTCAGCGTTTTCCACTTCGCATAGGCGTCAAGCGCGATCTGGCGGCCCATCGCCGGCTCAACCCGGCGCGCGGGATATGCCGCGCGCGGATCAAGCGCCCAGGACCGTGGTGCGGCCTTGAAGAACGCCAGGGCATCATCTGTCGGGGCCGTCTGCCCCTCGGCGATCCAGCGCCGCCGGTAGGCGCCGCCCGGGTCGAACTTCTCGGCCTGGGCCACTGGATTGAAGACACGGAAATAGGGGGCGGCGTCAGGGCCGGATCCGGCCACCCATTGCCAGCCCAGCGCGTTGGCGGCCGGGTCCCAGTCGGTCAGGCAATCGGCGAACCACGCAAGGCCGATCCGCCAGTCGGTCAGAAGGTGCTTGGTCAGGTAGGACGCCGCGACCATCCGCGCGCGGTTGTGCACGCGCCCGGTGACGAAAAGCTCGCGCAGTGCAGCATCGACGAAGGGTTCGCCGGTCATGCCGCGCCGCCAGGCCTCGGCATCCGCGTTGTCGCCGAGCCAGGGAAACCTGTCCCAGTCGGGATTCCAGTTGCGCGTGGCCATCTGGGGCGCATGGTGCAAAAGGTGATACGCGAACTCCCGCCAGCCAAGTTCGGACAGGAACTTGGCGTTGCCGCCCGCGCGTCCCGTTTCCGTCCAGCCCGTTTCCGTCCAGATCGTGCGGGGGGAAATCTCCCCGTGCGCCAGATATTCCGACAGGCCCGACGCCGCATCGTCGGCCGGGAAATCGCGTCTGTCGGCGTAGTTTGCGAGGCGATGTTCAAGGAACCCCGACAGCCTCGCCAGCGCGGCGCCTTCCCCGGGATGGGAATACCGGCGCAGCACCGCCTCGCCGGTGCGAAGGGCCGCGCCCAGCCGCCAGTCGTCCAGATCGTCCGAGGCGGGCCAGTCGTGCGGCGGCGCCAGTGCGCCCGGTGCGGGCAACGGCCGGCCGGGATCAAGCCGTTGCGCTGCCCGCCACCAGGCCGAAAAGACCTTGAAACCCGTTCCCTGCCCCGTCGCGACCGCATCGGGTTCGAACAGGAGCTGCCCCGGAAAGCTGCGCGCCGCCGTGCCCGCCGCCCGCAGCGCGGCCTTGACCGCGATGTCGCGCGTGCGCGCCCCGGGATCATAGGCGCGCGACCACCAGACCGCCTCTGCCCCGGTTTCGGCGACCAGCCGGGAAAGCACCTGCGCGGCATCGCCCCGCCTGAGGATCACGCGAAGGCCCCGGTCTGCCAGCGTTCCGGCGAAGACCCGCACCCCCTCGCCCCAGCGCCAGCGCGATGCCGCCCCCCAGCTTTCCGCGACCGGATCGAGGATCACGACCGGGATGATCGGCCGCCCGGTCTGGGCGGCGGCGTGCAACATCGGGTGGTCAGCCAGGCGCAGGTCACGGCGAAACCACAGAAGGATCGGCCGGCCGGTCATCGCCCGTCTCTCACAGCACCTTGTCGAGGGCGGCGATCAGGCGCGCGACATCCTCACCAGAGGTGTAGTGCGCGGCGGACATGCGCAGCACGCCCTTGTCCAGATCGACGCCCATCGCGGTCAGCGGCCGGACAGCGTAGAAATCCCCCGCCCAGCAGTTGATGCCGCGCTTGGCAAGCTCTGCCGATACGGGTTCGGCCGCGCGGTCAAGCGCCACCGCGACGGTCGGCGCGCGCCGCGCCGCATCGCGCGGCCCCAGAAGCCGCAGGTCGTTGCGCGCGGCCAGGTAATCCAGAAGCGGCTGGATCGTCGCGACCTCGTGCGCGCGGATCAGGTCGTGAACCTGCTGGCCGCGCTGGCGCGGATCGGTCTCGGCGCGCAGGAAATGGTGTGCGTGAAGCGCATCGAAATAGTCCGCCATCCCGGCGCTGGCCGCGACCTGCGCGTGATCCGGCCCGGCCGGCGTGAAGCGCTTGTAAAGCGTGTCGCCGTTGAACCAGTGCCCCTGGTTCGGTAGCCGCATGCCCAGGTCGCGGCGGATGGCCATGATCCCCTGATGCGGCCCATAGACCTTGTAGGCCGAGAACAGGTAGATGTCTGTCCCAAGCGCGCCGACGTCCGGGATGCCGTGCGGGGCATAGCTGACACCGTCGACGCAGGTCGCCGCCCCCGCCGCATGGGCCAGGGCGACGATCTCCGCGA
>ERZ795053.5619-NODE-5619-length-12873-cov-10.492355_pt1 | contig 12873 bp, 10 predicted proteins | sample MGYA00375137_ERZ795053 | MGnify/ENA primary metagenome ERZ795053 (study PRJEB30182, sample SAMN05720284) | activated sludge metagenome | isolation source: Anaerobic digester | place: Hong Kong | collected 2014-12-17 ... | reverse complement strand
TGGCGGCTAACCATGAGGATGCGATCCCACATTTACGAGAAAACGGCGCCGTCGATCTGGTGCTTTTGGGTCTAGACTACCCGTTAAATGATGGCAAAAAAGTGTTCCAGGAAATTCAGAATAAAACGCTCGACACGAAGCTCATGATTATATCCAGTTTTGGCGCCAGAGACGGCCGTGAGCTGTTGAACTGCCGGCCAGATATACCCTTCCTCAAGAAACCTTTTACCTTAAACGAGCTTACCAACCAGGCGCAAATATTGTTACTTGGTCTAGCCGACGGCAACTTACCCGGCCACCCAATAGCAAGGGATTAAAAATACTATGAACGTGATCAAAGTTTCTTCCCGTTCGCGAACTTCCGCCGTGGCAGGGGCTATCGCGGGCACATTCCGCGACAACGGCCGTGCCGAAGTACAGGCCATCGGCGCCGGAGCCGTCAACCAGGCTGTCAAGGCAGCCGTCATCGCCAGAGGATACCTGGCCGAAGAAGGCAAAATCATCGTGTTTGTGCCTTCGTTTGTCGAGGTAGATGTCAATGGGGAGGAACGCACGGCCGTACGCATGTCTATCGAATTGGCATAGGGCTTTCGCTTTTGCCTGCCCGCCGCACTTCGTTAGCCAGGGCCGTTTAAACGCCTGAAACAACCTGGTAGTGGGCCACTCGCTCACGGCCTGGCCGTTTCAGGAATACCAGTTTTCTCGTCAGGCGCTGCTTGACTGGAATGAACCAGAAAATGGGGTAGGAGCTGCAGATAACACCGATCCCTTCAACCTATGAATCGGTGTTATCTGCAGCCGGGATGCCAGTCCATTGGAAAATCCTAATTTTAGATCTGGGCAACGGCCGTTGCCCTTTCGTTGCTGCGAGGCGCGTGTCCAAAAACGGCCGTCATTCCCTTCGCAATAAATCCTGTTTAGACTAATGGGTAATCTGGCAGCGACGGTTTTCCCAAGGCTGTAAACTTGGGTATACTCCACCTGCCAAGGTTGGTAAGATTGCCCCTCCAGCAGGTGGGAGCCGTCAGCCGCACAGGCAAACAGGAGAACCCAGCCCATGACCGACACACTTTCCGGCCGCACCATCGGCAAATATCAACTCCTCGAAAAACTCGGTCGCGGCGGTATGGCCGAGGTTTACAAAGGCTACCAGGAAAGCCTGGACCGCTACGTCGCCATCAAGCTCATGCACGCCTTTCTGGTGAGCGAACAAGATTTTCTGCACCGCTTCAAGCGTGAAGCCCGGGCCATGGCCTCGCTGCGCCACCCCAACATCGTCGCCATTTACGATTTTGACGTCTACCGCGACGACATGTACTACCTGGTGATGGAATACATCTCCGGCGGCACGTTAAAGCAAAAATTGGAAGACCTGGCCGCCGCGCAAGAATCGCTGCCGTTGGAACGGGCGGTGCAAATCGCTTTGCAGGTGGCCGAAGCCCTGGATTATGCCCACAGCCGGGGCATGGTCCACCGCGACGTCAAACCGGCCAACATCATGCTGGGCGAAGACGGCCGTGCCGTACTCACCGATTTCGGCATTGTCAAGCTGGTGGGCGGGCAGACGATGGCCTACACCGCCACCGGCGCACTCATCGGCACGCCGTCGTATATGTCGCCGGAGCAGGCCATGGGCAAACCCGGCGACGAGCGCGTGGACATTTACGCCTTGGGGGTGCTGCTCTTCCAGATGACCACCGGCCAGCTTCCCTTTTCAGCCGATACGCCGCTGGCGGTCATCATGCAGCACGTCAACACGCCCATCCCCGAGCCGGTTAAATTTAATCCCAACGTGCCCCCTGCCTTGCAAGACATCATCCTCCATGCCATGGCCAAGGAACCGGAAAACCGTTACCAAACAGCGCGGGCGCTGGCCGACGATTTGCGCGCCCTGCGCCTGTCGCCAGGGGCGAAAACCGGGGTGTTTGTAGCCGCCGGTTTGTCGTCGCTGGAGGAAATTGAAGGCACGGTCGATCTGGCGGTGGACACGCCCACGGCCGTTGCTCCCGCCACGCCGCCCGTGGTGGTTTCCCAACCGCCAGTTTCCGAACCGTCGTTATCCCAACGGCCGTCTTTGCCCACCGAACTTATGACCGCGCCGGCCTTGCAAAGCGTTCCCTTACCGGCCCAGTCGGTCCAACCGGCGGCCAAAAAACGCTCGCCCTGGTTGTATGTCGTGGCCGTTCTGGTCGTGATCGGCCTGATTGGCGGCGGCGTTTTTGCCATGACCAGCCGCAACAATGCCGCCGATGAGCCAACACCCGTGGCAGCCGGGCTGGCAGACGCGGCCACGGCGACGCCGCAAGCCGCCAACACGGCCACGGACACGGCCGTGCCTCCGCCGGCCACAGAACCGGCAACGGCCGTTGCCGCTCAGGCCGATCCGGCCACCGCCACGCCGACCAAAAGAGCCACCGCCGCGCCCACACCCACTAAAAAGGCAACGGCCGTGCCCACCATCGACGCCACGGCAGCTTTCCTGGCGGCCTGCGTGCCGGACGTTACCCTGGTCAACACCTTCACCTACCAAAACACGCGCTATAAATCCGCGCCCATTGGCGCAACTTTTCCCGTCAACTGGGTATTGCAAAACAGCGGCGACTGTCCCTGGAGCGGCGATTTGGCCTGGGCCTACCAGGGCGGCGACGATTTTAGCTTTCGCGGTGATCCCATTCCCGTAGGCGGCGAAATTCAACCCGGAGAAACCATCACGCTCACGGCCAGCTTTACCGCCCCGGCGGATCCCGGAAATTATGAGAGCATCTGGTCGCTGGTTAACCTGACTGACAACGCGCCGGTCGGCCCGGAGCAGACGTTTACGCTGCAAGCCTACGTTCCGGCCACGGCCACGCCGGTTCCCACCGACACGCCCGCGGCCACGCCCACGCTGGCGGCCACGCCGACCAGCGAACAGGCCACCACCCTCATCTGGGTCAAGCAGGGCTGCGAGTATATTGGCATTGAGTGGCGCTGCCAGTTGCAGATTACGCCGTATGGCGGCGGCGGCGGGCCGTATACCGTGTGGGTGTTCGACGCCGACCAGCCGGCCGAATACCGCGGAACCGGGCCGTTTACCCACTTTGCCAAGGCGCGGCGCTGCTCGCCCTACATCCACGAGATACGCGTGCAGGACGACGCCACCGGCACGGCCGAATCGCAGCAAATTTATATTGATCCCAACAATGAGTTTCCCGGCGGCTGCACGCTGCCGTGAGTGGTGATCAGGTGTTTAGGTGATCAGGTTTTCAGGTGTTCGGGTGTTTAGGTGTTCAAGCGAATCTTGATCACCTGGTCACCTAATCACCTGATCACCTAATCACCTGATCACCTAATCACTTGGTCCCCTGAACACCGATCTCCTTACTGATCGTGCAGCTGTGACCAATCCGGGTCTGGGTAGACGTAAATGAGGGGCAGGCTGACCAGGGTAACGGCAAATTTGATGACGACGTTGAAGATGATGATTTGCCAGACGGCCGTCCAGGGGATTGCCCAGCCAAAGGCCACCACCGCAAACAAAGCCGAATCGATCGGAATGCTGATGGCGTTGCTGACCAGGACACGCGCCCACTGCTTGTCGTGGGTAACCCGCGTGACGAACCAGTGGTAGGCTTCCGTATCGGCCAGTTCGCTAAAAACTTCGGCCAGAATGGAAGCCAGCACAATCCGCCACAAGGGGCCAAACACCAGGCCGTAGGCGGCGTTGAACGTCCCATTGGGGTCGGCGGACAGGTCGCCGGGCACGCGGGCCGTCCAGCCCAGGTATAAGACCATCAGCACGTTGATGACCGCCGCTGTGATGATCAGCACCTGGGCGTTGCGTTTGCCCCAAATCTTATGCACTACGTCGCGTAAGGTGAAGGTAATGGGGTAGACAAACGTGCCCATGTCGACGGCCAGGCCGGCGACGTTGCCGATTTTAAGGCTGGCCACGTCGGAGACCATCTGGGCGGCGATGTAGGCGGCGACGGCGATGAGGGCAATGGCGGGCATCGACTGGGCGATAGGCCCGGCGACGCTTTTCGCGGTTTGAACAGTTTCATTTGAACGAATTACAGTCACACAAAATCTCCTTTGTTTTGATAAGGCGGGTGCTGCGACCGCCGCAGTATTTGGTCGGCCGGGTGTTCTGCCACCGGCGCAAGGGGAGGATTATACCAGAACGGCCGTTTCCCGTGGTAAAATCTGAAGGAATATGAAAAAGAAGTTACGCGGCGTTAAACGACGCGATATCCTGTTCGACTACGATCTCTACCGGCGCAAGGTGCCCATCCCTGGCGTCGCCGATGCGGAGTTGAGTGTGCTGGACCTGTGGCCGGAGGGGGCCGGGCGCACGATTGTGTTCTTGCATGGTTACGCGGGCGTGCTGGAATCGTGGGAATTTCAGATTAATTATTTTGCCAGCCACCATTACCGCGTGGTTGCTCCCGATTTACGCGGCCACGGCCAGAGCGATGCGCCGTACACGCGCTACAGCATGGACGAACTCGTGGCCGACCTGTACGCCATCACCCAACGTCTGGCGCTGCCGCCTCAGTTTACCCTGGTGGCCCACTCTTTTGGCGGGGCGATTGCCGTGGAGTACGCCAACGCCCACCCGGAGCAGTTGGAAAAGCTGGTGCTGATTGCCACGGCGGGCGAATACCCGCTGCCCTGGCTGGCGCGGATGCTGCTGAAGCTGCCGCTGACCTGGTTACGGCCGTTTTGGAAATACCGCACCCGCTACGACGCCGAACTCCACGTCATGAAAAACATGGTGGCCAACAACATGCAGCATTGGCAGGGTTGGTCGCTCATGCGCAACATCACCACGCCCACGCTCGTTATCACTGGGGAGCGCGATAACTACTTCCCGCGCCGGGTATTTGCCGACGTGGGCAAGATGATCCCGAACGTGGAGGAGGTGGACGTGGGCACGGCCAAGCATAAGGTGCAGTTGGAACGCCACCAGGCGGTGACGCGGGCCATCGAGCGCTTTGTTGAAGGGCGGCAGCGCTCCTGGCGCGATACCATCGACCCGGATAATCCGCTGCACGGCCGTGTCTGGCTGAAAAGTTATAGTCCGGGCACGCCGCCGTCCATTCCCATTCCCAAACGGCCGTTGCCCGATTTCCTGGAAAGCGCCGCCGATTGGCTGCCGCGCCGCACGGCCGTGCAGTTTTACGGCTCCAAACTCACCTACAAAGACCTCAATGAGCAGGTGAACCAGATGAGCCACGTTTTTCATGGCCTGGGCGTGCGCCGCGGCGACCGCGTGATGATTATATTGCCCAACATGCCGCAGATGGTGGTGGCTTTTTACGGTGTGCTGCGCGCCGGCGGCGTGGTGGTGCTGCCCAACGCCGAAGCCGATACGACGACTATCATCCGGCAGGTGCGCGAGACGCGGCCCAAGGTGCTGGTGACTGTGCGCAGTTTTAGCCAATTGGCTCAGGCGATCAAGCAGACGACGGGGCTGGCGGAGTTTATTTTTGCCGATTTGCGCACGGCCGTTTCCTATTCCGTTTACCAAAAACTCATCACCCAATTTGGCATCGCCGATGACGAAGAGCGCCACAAAGCTGTGGTGCGTGAATTGGGGCAGCGCATGTTCACCGTGCGTCAGGATGCCCCCGTGACGCCTCTGGGACTTGATGTGCGCCCTGAAGACCTGGCCGTCATCCTCTACACCAGCGGCACGACCGGGCTGCCCAAAGGCGTCGCGTTGTCTCATCACAACCTGGTGGCCAATACGATGCAAACCCGCCATTGGGTGCCGGATCTGGTTTACGGCCGTGAGGTTTTTCTCTCGGTGGTGCCGCTGCTGCACAGCTACGGGCTGATCAGCGCCATGAGCTTGCCGATTGCCGTGGCCGCGACCCTGGTGCTGCTGCCCGTTTTCGACACGGTCCAGGTTCTGGAAAACATCCGCGATCGCAAGGTGACGATGTTCCCCGGCGTGCCGTCCATGTACACGGCGCTCAATCAAGCCCCCGACGTGCGCAGCTATGGCCTATCCAGCGTGAAAGCGTGCATCAGCGGCGCCGCCCCCCTGCCGATTGAGGTCCAGGAAGCGTTTGAAAAATTAAGCCAGGGCCGCCTCGTCGAAGGGTACGGCCTCACCGAAGCTTCGCCCGTCACCCACGCCAACCCGCTGTACGGCGTGCGCAAACCAGGCTCCATTGGCGTGCCCTTGCCCAACACCGACGCCAAAATCATCAGCTTCCTCAACGGCGAAGATTTGCCCATCGGGCAGATTGGCGAGCTGGTGGTGCGCGGCCCGCAGGTGATGCAGGGCTATTGGCGGCCAGATGGTACCCTGGACAACAGCATTGTGCTGGATGACGGCTGGCTGGACACTGGTGATGTGGCCGTGCAGGACGAAGACGGCTACTTCCGCATCATCAGCCGCAAAAAGGACACCATTGTCTTTGGCGAATACACGGTCTTTCCTCGGGACGTGGAAGAAGTGTTGTATGAAAATCCGCGTGTGTTGGAAGTGGCCGTGGTGGGCATTGGCCGCGCCGATGAGGGGCAAAAAGTAAAGGCGTTTGTCGTCCCGCGCGATGGCGCCAATCTAACCAAAGAAGAGTTGTTGGATCTGTGCCGCCGCCGGCTGGAGCCTTACGCCGTGCCCTGGGACATCGAATTTCGCGAGGAACTGCCGAAATCCTTCATCGGCAAGGTTCTGCGCCGCCTCCTGGTGCAAGACCCGGTCGCAGCAGAGTCCAAACCATCCGCAACGGTTGAGCCGTGAGGGATCGCGGCTGAGGGTTCATTTCTAGTATGCGTCGGACGAACAAAGCGTTTTTACTTCTGAGCGGTCTGAGTGTGATCGCGACGGTTGGGTTCTTTTTTAAGGCTCGCTTGTTTTCGCGCCTGGTGGAGCAGCAGACGTCAGACGAGGTATTGTTTCGCGTAGATACCAGGGATAAGGTGGTGGCTTTAACCATCGATGACGGTCCCCATGAGGAGCTAACGCCGGAAATTCTGGACGTGCTGGCCGAGTATGACGTACCGGCTACGTTTTTTATTATTGGCAGCCAGGTTCCCGGCAATGAAGCGGTTATGCGGCGCATCGTGCGCGAAGGGCATGAATTGGGCAACCATCTGATGGACGACCAGCGCTCCATTACGCTGGAAGCGGACGAATTTGCCCGGCAGTTGGCCACCGCTCACGCGATGATCTCGCCTTTTGGCCCGGTGCGCTGGTTCCGGCCGGGATCGGGTTTTTACAATGCGCGGATGCTGGAACAGATACGGCCGTATCACTACCGCTGTGTCGTCGGTTCCATCTATCCCTACGATGCCCAGCTTCACTCGGTCGAGTTTGCCACGGGTTACATTTTGGGCAACGTTCAGCCGGGAGCCATCATCGTCCTGCACGATGGCGACTGCGAGCGCCAGGGTACAGTCGAGGTGCTGCGACGGGTCATTCCGGCCCTGCAAAAGCGCGGGTATCGTTTTGCCACCCTGACCGGCCTCAGCCGGGCCACGGCCGTTTACTAAAATGACTACGTTGTCCGCGCCGACCACCCTGAATGAAAATCCGCAGATTTTTTTCTCTGCGCCTCAGCGTCTCTGCGTTAAATAGTTCTGACTGGAGCAAAAATGGATTTTGCGTTTGGCACATTATCGACGGACGAATTAAAGCTGTATCACCATTGCTTGCTTTGCCAGGGCGTGCGCCACGGGCACGAAATTGCACCGCGGCAGCCGGCCGCCTATCAGCCGATCACCCTGTTTGCCACCACCGGGGTGGACGTGACGGCCGATTCGATGGCCTGCGTTTTTACCACCGATGGCACGGAGCCGGTTGGGCAGCGCGGCGTGGCCCAGAACGGGGAGGTGGTCCCATTTACGCCGGTTGGCGTCCAGTGGGATAACTTTGCCTGGGGTTACGTGCAGCGATGGACGGCCGTTTTGCCCGGTTTTGCTCAGGGAACACGTCTGCGTTACCGCCTGAGCGCCTGGTCGGACGACGGGGCAGAGATTTTTGCCGATTACCCTGACCTGAAACTAAGCGCCGAAAATGCGGCCGACCGCCATTTCAACTTGAATTTGCCGCCGGACACGGCCGTGCGCTGGGGCGAACCGCAGCCCGGCACGGTGTTTGCCCTGGTCATTGGCCAGCCGGGTGCGCCGGATTGGGCGCGCGAGGCGATCATCTACCACCTGATGGTCGATCGTTTCTATCCCGGCGACGGCCGTGCCTGGCGGCAAACGGCCGATTTGCACGGCTTCTGTGGCGGCACGCTGTCCGGCGTGCGCGACAAGTTGGATTACCTTGCCGGGTTGGGCGTCAGCTGCATTTGGTTAAGCCCGATTTGGGCCAGCCCCAGCTCCCACGGCTACGACACCAGCGATTACCGCCGCGTGCAGCCGCAGTATGGCGATACGGCCGTGCTGCGCCGCCTGGTCGACGCGGCCCACGAGCGCGGCCTGCGCGTGGTGCTCGACATGGCCTGCAACCACCTGTCCGATCAGCACCCCATCTTCCAACAGGCGCTGGCCGACAGCGCCTCGCCTTATCGCTCCTGGTTTACATTTGACGATTCGGCCGTGGGTTATCGCGGCTTTTTTGGCGTGGCCGCCATGCCGGAAATCAAGCTCACGCAGCCCGACGCTCGCGATTGGATGGTGGAAAATGCTCTCTACTGGCTGCGGGAAGCTGACATTGATGGCTACCGCCTTGATTACGCCAACGGCCCGCGCCCCGATTTCTGGAGTTATCTGGTGACGGCGGGCAAGCAGGAAAAAGCGGACACGTTTTATTTCGGCGAAATCATCGATACGCCCGACATGCTGCAAGCCTACGCGGGGCGGCTGGATGGGGCGCTGGATTTTCACGTCAACCACGCCCTGCGCCAGACCTACGGCTGGCAAACCTGGTCAGAAGCAGATTTCGACCGTTTCCTGGCGCGTCACCAGCAGTACCTGCCGGCCGATTTTGTGCTGCCGGCGTTTATCGATAACCATGACATGGATCGATTTGGTTTTATTGCCGGCAACCGCCAGCCGGCGCAGTTGGCGGCGCTGGCAAAGCTGCTGCAATTGCCTAACCCGCCGGTCATTTATTATGGCACGGAGGTGGGCGTCGGGCAGTCGATGGGGACCAGAGAAGGCACCCTGGTTGTCAGCCGGGCGCCGATGCGCTGGGGCGACGAGCAGGACCGCGACCTTCTGGAGCAAACGCGCGCCCTGATTTTTGCCCGGGCCGAGCGCCGCGATTAAAATCTCTGCGCCTCCATGTCTCAGCGTTAAATTTTAGCCGTACAGGAGAAGATCATGAATTTGCCAGAATATATCACCCAAGAAGAAGTGCAGCGTGTGTGCCGGGAGTTGGGTTTGCGGGATTGGACACAATTGACGGAAACGGCCGTTCTCCCCGAAGAAGCCGCCCTCTTGCAAGACCTGGTGGGCGGGGAAGCCCTGCAAGTCACCACGGCCGAATTTCGCCAGGGGCTGGAAGTGGAGCTGGAGCACGGCCTGGCCTTCTCGGACGCCAATGTCACCAACAACCACCCCATCCTGACCGCCAAAATTGTCCTGGCCCACCTGAAAGAGATGCTCGACTATTACATCCGCCTGGAGGTGGCCGAGCTAGAAGGCGACGTCTTCAAAGCCAGCCTGGCCAATAATCCGGCCAAACTGGCCGCCAAGACCAGGCTGCTGGTCGCCGCCCGCGCCGCTCTCGCCCAATCTGAACTGGAGCGGCAGGAAGACTGATTGCCCAGGATCCGGATTTGAGCAATCGTGCGTCTCAGGAAGGAGACTGGAGACTAAATCTACCAAGTCTCCGGTCTCCAGTCTCTAGCCCTACCGGCGTCCTATCCTCCTACAAATTTGGTTTTGTAACCTTGCTTTTGCAGAGCGGCGGCGATTGTTTCCCGGTGGTCGCCCTGGATTTCGATGGTTCCGTCTTTGACGGCTCCGCCTGCGCCGCACGCCTGTTTTAATTGTTTGCCCAAGGTTTTTAGATCGTCGGGCGTCAGCTGCAAATCCATGATGACCGTCACCGTTTTGCCGCCGCGCCCTTTGGTCTCGCGGCGGATGGCGGCTGTTTGCTGGTCGGGCGGCAGGCTTTTGGGCTGGGGACAGCGGCAGGGGTAGCTGCCGCAGCGCGGGCAGCGTTTTTTGAAGGCCGGGTCGGTGGAGTAGACGACGTTCCGTTTTTTAGCGGGCATATGTGTATCTCACTAGAAAACCTTGAAGGTATGGTTGAACTTTGGATAATGCTAGGAGTTACGCACTTGAAGGGCTGTGGCCGGTCTCTGACCGTGCCACCACCGGCTCGGTCAGGAAACCGGCCGGAGCAACTGCGTAAGCCCTAAATGCAATGATAACGGCCGTATCCTCGTCGCGCCAACCGTCCCAAATGTTGGGCAAAATCACCATAGCCGCGGCGCGGCGGCCCTTTGTATAATGCCTCTGCTCATTCGGAGCAGATGACCTGAGCACAGACTCAACGCCATGATAAAAATCCACTGATGGCGCAGATTTTAAGTGATCAGTAGAAAGTTTTCAGAAGACCCGAAGGGTTTGAAACCTAGGATACTCGACTCAATTGGTGCAAAACCCTTCGGGTCTAATGCCAAAAACTTTTTGCGATTTACTTAATCCGCGTTCATCCGTGTCCTGTTTTTGAAGGAACGAAACGATGTTCGACAAATTCGCCCAAGATGATTTTCAGCGCGCTTATCGGCGCGGCTTCTGGCGCAAACTGGCCGCCCGGCTCACCGGGCAAGACAACGAACTGCTGCCCTACAGTGAAGTGCGCCGCCAGCTGCCTTTCCAGGGACAGCGCGACCTGGGCCAACAAATTATTCCCGTGGACAAAATTGTGGGCAGCGTGGGGCGCTACCGCGATTTTGACCGCGCCTACCTGCCCACGCAGACGGAAACCGCCCAACGCTGGATTGGCATCAGCAAGGCGCGCTACAAGGACATTCCCCTGCCGCCCATCGAAGCGTATAAAATTGGCGAAGTCTACTTTGTCAAGGACGGCAACCACCGCGTTTCTGTAGCCCGGGAACGGCAGCAGCAGTTTATCGACGCCTTTGTGACCGAAATCGACATCCCCATCCCCCTGACGGCCGACATGGGCCTGAGCGACGTGCTGGAATTGAAGGATTACGCCCACTTTTTGCAGCAGACCGGCTTCCGCGACATCCGGCCAGAGGCGGATTTACAGTTGTCGGATGCGCGGTTTTACGGCCGTCTCCACGAGCACATCAACGCCCACCGCTGGTACGTCAGCCAGGAGCGCGGCTACGAAGTGCCCTACGCCGAAGCGGCCGCCTCCTGGTACGACACCGTCTACCGGCCATTGGTGGCCGCCATGCAGGCCCAGGGCCTGCCCCAAGCCTTTCCCAACCTCACCCTCACCGACCTGTACCTCCTCATCAGCGAATACCAATGGCTGCGCCGCACAGCTTACCAGGAAGAAGGCAGCGCCGAAGCAGCCGACCAGGAACTGCTCAGCATTTACAACCAGAAAGAGGTGCGGCGCGTCCTTAACACCATCAAACGCCGCTCCTGGATCGACCGGCTCATTTTGGAGCAGGAGCGGGCGACGTTTAACCAGCGCACCCGCCTGTCCGAGCTTCGTCCGGACGCCGCCATTGAAGCCAGTCTGCCCGGCAAGTACGAAAAGCTGCTGCATCACATCGACGTCCACCGCTACTACCTGGGCCAGGAACGGCAGGCCGACGTACCCTATCAAGAAGCCGTCACCTCCTGGTACGACCATGTCTACCTGCCGGCCATCCAGTTGATTCGCGAGCAGGGCATTCTGGCGCAGTTCCCCAACCGCACAGAGACCGACGTCTACATCTGGGCGCTGGACCACGGCGCAGAGCTGGAAGAGGCGCTCGCGCAACTGGAGGCCGAATCGGAAATTTGAGCGGTTGTGGTACACTCTGGACAATACTTTCTAACACCCACCGGGAGCAAGCAGCATGAGTTGGTTTAATTTTTTCAAGAAGGACAAGGGGCCGAAGCGCGCGGCCATCATCGACGTGTCGGACAGCACGTTTAAGCAGCAGGTGATCCAGCGGTCTTACAAGACGGTGGTGCTGGTGGACTTTTGGGCGGCCTGGTGCGGGCCGTGCCGCCAGTTGGGGCCAATCCTGGAAAATCTGGCCGAAGACCCTGACCACACGTTTATCCTGGCGAAGCTGGATACGGAGGCCAATCAGCGCACGGCCGTTCAGTTTGGCATCCGCAGCATCCCCAACGTGAAGGCCTTTCGTAATGGGCAGGTCATTGACGAGTTTGTGGGCGCACGGCCGTCTGCCCTGGTCAAGCGGTTCATCAGCAAAGTGGAAGCCGCCGAACCGCCCGCGCCCAAAATCACCGGCAGCGCCGACCCGGCCCAGCGGCTGAAGCAGGCCGCGCAGCACCTGCGCAAAGGGCGCGGCTTTGAAGCCTTTGTCCTGCTGGACAATTTTCCGGACAGCCCGGAAGCCGCTGAGGCGGCACGGATGCTGCCGCTGGCCCGCTTTTTGTTCGATATGGACGATGGCGACGCGCTGACCGGGCTGGTGGCCCTGGACACCGCGTACCAGGATGCGGCGCGGGCGCTGCGCAAATGGCAGCCCGACCAGGCGTTGGCTCAACTGGTTCCCGCCCTGTCGCTGGGAGAAGCGGTCGAGGAAAGTTATACCCAGGCGGTGGTGGGGGCGGTGTTTGCCGTGTTGGGCGACGAGCACCCGGTCACCTTGAAGTACCGGTCGCAGGTGACGGCCGTTCCCCCGGCCGCCGCTGAAAAATGATATAATGCGGGCAGCGCGACTGCAACTTAGCAAGGAACGGCCGTATGTCCCCAAAAACTGAACCCATGTCCACCGCCGACGCCGTCTGGCTGCACATGGAAGACCCCACCAACCTCAT
>ERZ795053.5617-NODE-5617-length-12874-cov-5.607770_pt1 | contig 12874 bp, 14 predicted proteins | sample MGYA00375137_ERZ795053 | MGnify/ENA primary metagenome ERZ795053 (study PRJEB30182, sample SAMN05720284) | activated sludge metagenome | isolation source: Anaerobic digester | place: Hong Kong | collected 2014-12-17 ... | reverse complement strand
TGTTGTCGCGGAGGTAGTCGAAGCCGAACTCGTTGTTGGTGCCGTAGGTGATGTCGCAGGCGTACTGCGCCCGCTTCTCGACCTGGCTGGTGTTGGCGGTGGGCAGGATCAGCCCGATGGTGAGCCCCAGCCAGCCGTGGATCTGGCCCATCCACTCGGCGTCGCGGGTGGCCAGGTAGTCGTTGACCGTGATGACGTGCAGACCGCGCCCGGTGAGGCCGTTGAGGTACACCGGCAGGGTGGACACGAGGGTCTTGCCCTCGCCGGTCTTCATCTCCGCCACCCAGCCGTAGTGCAGCGCGGCGCCGCCCATCAGCTGCACGTCGTAGTGGCGCTGGCCGATGGTGCGGCTCGACGCCTCGCGCACGACGGCGAAGGCGTCGATCAGCAGGTCGGTGAGGTCGGCGCCGTTGTCGAGCTGCTGGCGGAACTCCGCGGTCTTGGCGCGCAGGTCGTCGTCGGAGAGCTTCTGCAGCTCCGGCTCGCGGGCGTTGATGTCGGGGACGAGGCCCTGGAGGGCTTTGACCTTCTTGCCCTCGCCGACACGGAGGAGCTTGTCGAGAACAGCCATGAGGGACCCGAGTGTACGCACCGACGGCCCTCGCCCGACAGGCGGCGGCGCCCTCCCGGGCGGCGGCACCTCGGCCACGCGGCCGCCGAACCGCGCTGGACGTTTGCGTCTTGGCTGTCAGACCCCCTCCGTACCATCGGGTCATGTTCGATGATCTCGCCACCTGGGCCACCTCGGAGCCCGAGGAGCCGGGCCGCGCGGGCCCGGTCGAGCAGGACGCGGCGCAGGTCGAGGCGAGGCGGGTCGCCCAGGCGCGGGCGGCGTGGGAGTCGGTGGCGGGGCCGGTGCTGCCCGACGATCCCGGCGAGCGGCGGGCCGCGCTGCACGCGGATCTCGATGCGCTGCTCGACGCGCCGCGCACCGATCACGGTTCCTCGCTGGCGGAGGTCCTGGTGGGGTGGGATCGGTTGCGTCGCTCGATCGACGGGTCCCTGGTCGGGGCGGTCGCGGGGTTCTCGGCGTCGGCGCAGTGGGCGCTCGACGCGTACCGGTCGCCCACCGCGTGGCTGGTGGGCAGCCTCGGGTTGAAGCGCGCCGCCGCCGGCTCGCTGCGCGCCACATGCGTGGGCGTCGCCGATCACCCGGTGCTGGCGAAGGCCGCCGCGTCGGGTCGCTTGTCGCTCGAGCACCTGCGGGCGCTGCTCGCCGCCCGCTCCGCTCCCATCGAAGAGGCGTTCGATGCGGACGCGGCGGATCTCGTCGAGCGGGCGGCGTCCATGTCGGTCGATGCCCTGGTGCGGCACCTGGAGCGATGGCGGCTCGACGCCCTCGCCGAGCTCGGCGCCAACGAGCCCGATGGACCCGAGCCTCCGGCCCCAGCCGGCACCACCTGCAAGCTCCGGCCCCTCGGCTGGGGCCGCGCCCTGGGCGAGCTCGACCTGGATCCAGTCGCCGCCGCCGAGGTCATCGCCGGGCTCGACGCCGAGTACGAGGCCATGCGCCGAGACGGCCAGCTCGCGGCGGACCCTCGCTCCCTCGCCGAGATCCACGGCGAGGCCTTCCTCGCCATCTGGCGCCGCGGCACCCACCGCAGCACCGACGGACCGGCCCCGCTCCTGCACGCCGTCGTCGACCTCGACACCCTCCTGCGCCGCGCCGGCGACCACGACCCGGAGGACCGGATCCGGCGCATCGCCGAGCTCGTGGGCCACGGCCCCATCGACGACGCCACCATCGCCGAGCTGGCCAGCGCCGCGAACATCGCCCTGCTCGTCACGCACCCCACCACCGGCCTGCCCCTCTGGCACGGGCGGGCCCACCGCCTCGCCACGCCCGCTCAGCGCGCCGCCGTGCTCGCCACCACAGGCCACTGCACCTTCCCCGGCTGCACGGTCGCGGGCACCCGCTGCCAGATCGACCACCTCACCGCCTGGACCCACGACGGCGAGACGAACATCGACAACCTCACCGCCCTCTGCGCCCACCACAACCGCCTCAAGCACCGCTGGAACCTCACCGTCACCCGCCAACCCGACGGCACCCTCACCTTCACCCACCCCGATGGCCGCACCATCGAGAGCCGCTACACCACCACGAGCGACCCACCCCGCCCCGCCACCCGCGCGCGCGACGAGAACCCGAGGGGCGATGCATCTGGCACCGGCCCACCCCGAGCCGGGCCACCCCGAGCCGAGCCACCCCGAGCCGAGCCACCGGAGGGCACGACGCCGCCGGACACCCATCCGCGACCCTGACCCACTCGCCTGTCCGAGCACCGGCCAGAGGTCCGCGGTCCCAAAGGAACCGGCGGACCGCCAACTGCGACCACGAGCCCGGAGGCGCAGCGGCTCGACCGCCGCCCGAGCGCCGGGGCGGTGGTCGGGGCGCGCCCGAGGGGTTCCTAGGATCAGCCTCCGATCGCCACGACGCCAGGAGGACCACCGATGGCCCGCCACCAGTACGGGATCTTCGCCGAGGGGACGCGCAGCCACCACCACCTGGAGCTGTCGGTGCGGCCCGACGCCAGCGACGACGCGCTGCGAACGGCGCTCATCGGCGTGCGCTCGGCGAACGCCGACCACCGCACCAACGGGGGCACCAACCTGGTGATCGGGTTCGGATCGGCGCTCGCCGAACGGCTCGGCCTCGCCGCAGTCGAGCCCTTCCCCGGCTACGCCAGTGCCGACGGCCGCCTGCAGGCTCCCGCCACCCAGCGCGACCTCTGGGTGTGGGTGCATGGCCCCACCCCCGATGTCGTGGTCGATGTCGTGCGCGCCGTGCACGAGGCGCTGGCACCGGTGGCCAGCCTCGAGCTCGATCTCCCAGGGTTCGTGTACCACGACAGCCGCGACCTGACCGGCTTCATCGACGGCAGCGCCAACCCGTTCCTCGACGATGCGCCGGTCGTGGCCGTGGTCGGGGCCGGCGAGCCCGGCGAGGGCGGCTGCCTCGCCATGACGATGCGCTTCGAGCACCACCTCGACCGCTTCGACGCCCTGGAGGTCGCCGACCAGGAGGCGGTCTTCGGCCGCACCAAGCCCGACAGCGTCGAGCTCGACGCCAAGCCCGCCGACGCCCACATCTCCCGGGTCGAGGTCGACGACGAGGACGGCGAGGAGCTGAAGGTCTACCGGCGGAGCGTGCCCTGGGCGACCGCGAGCCAGCAGGGCCTCCACTTCGTCGCCTTCGGGGCCGACACCGCCCGCTTCGACCTGCAGCTGCGCCACCAGTACGGCCTGGTCGATGGCATCACCGACCGCCTGCTCGAGTTCACGACGCCGCACACCGGATCGTTCTGGCGCTGCCCGTCGGTCGAGGACCTCGAGCGGGTCGCCCCACTCCCCGACGACGACGACTGAGACCACGGCCGCTTGACGGCGCCGTTGTGTCATTGTAGCAATGCATTGACACAAAGGAGCCGACGATGGAGCACGCCTCGACGACGGCGATGGTGGCGAGCGTCGCCGCCACGCTGCTGACCATCCTGGCGATCGTCGGCTGGGCCACCCGCCGCGTGGACGACCCGGCGACGATCGAGCGATGGGCCCGACACCGCGGCGTCGCGATCACCGAGCACAACCGCTGGCTCGTGCGCTGGTACGTCCCGCTGGCCGGCACGCTTCGCGTCGTGGGCGCGGTGTCCGGTGCCGTGGTCGGGTCGCTGGCAGACCGGGCGCTCGGGATGTCGACCTCGGTCGGCGCCGGGTTCTGGATGTGGGTGGTGGTCGGCTGGGTGAGCGGAGGCTGGTGGGCGGCCGAGCAGGTGGCGCGCTGGCTGCCCTCCGGCGGCGGTGCGCTCCTCGTGCCGCGCGCCACCGCCGACTACGCGCCGGGCGCCGCCCGCTGGGGCCCCGCCGTGGGAGCGGTCGCCGTCGCGGCCGTCACCGTCGCCGGCGCCCTGGTCACCCAGCCATCCGGCTGGACCGCGATCGCCGGCATCGTGGCCGTGGTCGCCCCCCTCGCCGAGCGCCGAGCGGCGCGTCGCACGATCGACCGCCGCCAGCCCGCCGTGCACCCGGACCTCCTGGCCGCGGACGATGCCATCCGGTCGACGACCGTGCACCTCCTCGGCGCCGGGACCACCGCCGGGCTGCTCCTCGCCGCGGCCGCCCTGTGGAGCACCACCATCGCGGACCACCACCAGCTCCCGTTCGGGCTCCGTGGCTGGCCCACCATCGTGCTGCTCCTCGGTGGGTACGTCGCCGGCCGTTACCTCGCCAACCGGCCCTGGCGGGTCCGACGCACGACGATCGCGCGGAGCGCATCGTGATCATCCGCATCGACGCCTCGAGCCCCGTGCCGCCCTACGCCCAGGTCCGCGACCAGATCGCCACGATGGCGCGCAGCGGCGTGCTCGCCTCCGGCACCCGGCTGCCGGCGATCCGCCACCTCGCCGCGGACCTCGGGGTGGCTCCCAACACCGTCGCCCGGGCGTACCGGGAGCTCGAGTCCGATGGCGTGGTGGCCACCCACGGTCGCCACGGGACCGTCGTGGCCAACCGGCCCGCGGCGACCGAGGCCGAGCAGCGGGCCGCGGTCGACGGCGCCGCCCACAGCTACGCCGTCGAAGCGGCGCACCGAGGCCTCGACCTCGACCAGGCGCTCGATGCCGTGCGCGCTGCGTTCCGCGGCCTCGGCGACGGCCGGAGCTACACATGAGCGCGCCGACCGCCGGGGCCGGCCGGATCGGACCGGTCGGTCGCTACGTGGCGGTCGTGGCGCTCGTCTCGGCGGTGCTCGGTGCCGTGTGGTGGTCGGGAGCCGTGAACCCACGCGTCCGCGTGGCATGGAACGGCGCCGGCCTCGAGGTCCACGGCCGCCAGGCCGTGCGAATCCGCACCATCGAGAACCCAGGCCCGCTGCTCGTGCACGTGCGCTCGGTCACGTGGGAACCGACGGGCCTCGCCGACGCCCAGGTGCGCATCACCGACTCAGGTGACGACGAACGTTCCGCCGCCGATGCCGTGCGCCGATCGAGCCCCTTCGAGCCGTTCGACCTGCCCGCGAAGGGGCGGCGCACGCTGGTGTTCACCGGGACGATCGTGTGCCTGCCCGGCGCCACCCAGGCGACCCCGACCGCGGGCCGCGCCGTGCAGATCTCGCTGGCCGCCCCGCTCGGCCCGTCGCGATCGCTCGAGACCGGATGGCTCGATCCCGGCGGGCCGACGCTGCCCTGCCCCGTCGGACCCGAGGGCTGACCGGGCGAGGACAGGTGGTCAGTCGGCCTCGTCGATGAGGCCGACGTTGCCGTCCTCGCGCTTGTAGACGACGGCAGCGCGCGACGTCTCGATGTTGGTGAAGAAGAAGAACCCGTGGCCCATGAGCTCCATGCGCTCGGCGGCCTCGTCGGCCGACATCGGGTGGATGGCGAAGCGCTTCGACTTCACGATCTGGGGGATGTGCTCCTCGGCATCGGCCTCGGCCGGCTGCTCCTCGACGACCACCGCGACGGCGCCGAGCCCGTCGCTCTTCTTGTGGGCCTTCGGATGGCCGTGGTTGCGGCGGTTGAGCTTGGTCTTCAGCTTGTGGAGCTGGTGCTCGAGCTTCTCGTAGGCCTTGTCGACCGCCTGGAAGCCGTCGGCCGCCTGCACCTTGCAGCGCACGTGGTGCCCGTGGCCCTCGATGGTGACCTCGCACACCTCCTTGTCGGCGATCCGCGGGTTCTTGTGCTCCCAGAAGTGCACCTCGGCCGTGTCGAGCCCGTCGACGAAGCGGCCCAGCCGCCCGATCTTCTCCTCGGCCATGACCCGCAGGGCCTCGGGGACATCCGTGTGACGGCGGCTGACGATGACCTGCACGGGGCGTGACCTCCTGGTCGGGGCGGCGGTGACCGGATCGTAACCCGGTCACGGAGGGTGGGCCGCCGCCAGTCCGACCACGTGGTCGGCCCCCGCCGCGCGCAGCGTCCGCGCCGCCGAGGCCAAGGTCGCTCCGGTGGTCACCACGTCGTCCACGACCAGCACCGAGCGCCCGGCGAGCGATGCCGAGGCCAGGAACTGGGGCCCATCGCGACGTTCCAGCAGCGTGCGCCCGGTCTGCGGCGGGCCGGGCACCCGGCGCAGCGTGGACGCCAGCGGCAGCGAGAGCCGAGCGGCCACCTGTCGGGCCAGCAGCTCGGCGTGGTCGAACCCGCGGCTCCGGCGCCGCAGCTCGGTGGTGGGCGCCCACGTGACCACGTCGAGCGCGCCGGCCGGCACCAGCCGGGCCATCCCCTCGGCCAACCACCGTGCCGTGGCCCGGGCGTTGCGGTACTTCAGGTGGGTGACCACGTCGCGCGCCGGGCCCTCGTAGGACAGCAGAGCGAGGCAATCGTCGAGCCCGGGGGCGACCGGCACCTCGGGCGCCGGGCCCATCTGGGCGATGCACGGCGCGCAGGGCGCCGGACCGGCACGATCGCACGAGGGGCAGCGGGTGGCGAGGAGCACGAACGAGACGCTACGGAGGAGGTCTGACATCGAAGCCGCCGCGCAAGGGAATGCCCGGGGCGTCCGCAGCGGTTGGACCTCCGAACCCCCTGCCGAGGAGCTGCTGCTGTGCGCGTCGATGTCTGGTCCGATGTGGTCTGCCCGTGGTGCTTCATCGGCCTCGCCAACCTCGGCGAGGCGCTCGGGCGCTTCGACCACGAGGACGAGGTCGACGTGGTCCTGCACTCGTTCCAGCTCGATCCGGGCGCACCCCGGCGCGACGACCAGCCCCTGGTCGAGCGCCTGGCGCACAAGTACGGCGCCACCGTGGAGCAGATCCGCACCCAGCAGGCCCGCATCGTCGACCTGGGGGCAGAGCGGGGCATCGACTTCCGCTTCGACGACGCCATCGGCGGCAACACGTTCGACGCCCATCGGCTCCTGCACCTCGCCCGAGCGCGAGGCCGCCAGATCGAGCTGAAGCACCGCCTCGGCCGGGCCTACTTCACCGACGGCGAGCCGATCGGCGAGCCCGACACCCTCCGCCGAGCTGCGCTCGACGTCGGCCTCGACGCCGACGAGGTCGACGCCGTCCTGGCGGGCGATGCCTTCGCCGACGACGTCCGCGCCGACCTCGACGCCGCCCGCCAGATCGGCGTGGCCGGCGTCCCCTTCTTCGTCGTCGACGGGCGCCTCGGCATGTCGGGCGCCCAGCCGCCCGAGTCGCTCCTCGAGCTGCTCGACCAGGGCTGGCTCACGCAGGAGCCCGCCCCGGTGGCGATCGTGGCCGGCGCCGAGGGCGAGGTCTGCGGGCCCGAGGGCTGCGAGAACTGACGCGGGGCGCCGACCGCCGCACCGGTACGGTCCGAGGCGTGTCCCGCCTCTTCGCCGTCCCGCCCTGGGACGAGGTCCGCCGTCGCCTGCTCCCGCTGCTGGTCGGGCTGGTGCTGTGCGGGGTCGCCTTCGGGTGCACGGTGCGCGCCGAGCTCGGCCTCGACCCGTGGGACGTGCTGCACGAGGGGATCTCCGATCGCACGGGCATCCCCATCGGGTCGGTGAGCATCCTCGTCGGGGTGGTGGTGGTGCTGGGCTGGATCCCGCTGCGCCAGCGCCTCGGCCTGGGCACCATCGCCAACGCCATCATCATCGGCGCGGTCATGGACCTGGTGATCCCCCACCTCCCCCACCCCGGCGACCTGCCCACGCGCTGGGGGCTGCTCCTCACCGGGCTGGTGCTGGCGGGCCCGGGCGTCGGGATGTACATCGGTGCCCGCCTCGGGCCCGGGCCACGGGACGGCATCATGACGGGCCTCGCCGAACGGGGGCCCTCCATCCGGCTGGTCCGCACCGGCATCGAGCTGTGCGCGCTGGCCGGTGGCTTCCTGCTGGGCGGGACGGTGGGCATCGGCACCGTCCTGTTCGCCCTCACCATCGGGCCGAACACCCAGTTCTGGCTCGAGCGCCTCGACCTCGGCCACCCGCCGGGCTTCGAGCCCCGCCTCGACGTCGAGGTCGAGCCCGACCCGACCCTGGCGGGGAGCTAGCCCTCCTCGGCGGCCTCGCCCATCCCGGGCAGGGCGCCGTTGCCGGGCAGCTCGCCGGCGAGGATCCGCCCGAACCGGTCCTCGAGCAGCGGGTTCCAGTGCGGGTGGGTGAGGATGTAGAAGCGCTGCTCGCGCACGGCGTCGCGCACCATGGCCGCCACCTGCAGCGGGTTGAGCCCCTCGGCGATCAGCCCGCCGATGTGGGCCATCATCAGCTGCTGCTCCTCGGTGGGCTCGGGGCGATCGCCTCCGGTCGCGGGGCGGTTGCGGGCCGACTCGTGGATGCGGGTCTGCACCCAGCCGGGGCAGAGCACCGACACGCCGACGTTCGTGGCCCCGGCGAGCTGGAGGTCGGCCCACAGCGTCTCCGACAGCGTGACCACGCCGTGCTTGGACACGTTGTAGGTGCCGCCCCACGGCATCGAGATCATCCCGGCGATCGACGCCGTGTTGACGATGTGGCCCTCGCCCTGCTCGATGAGCATCGGGGTGAACGCCCGCACGCCGTTGATGACGCCGTACAGGTTGACGCCGAGCACCCAGTCCCAGTCCTCGCGCGTCGCCGTCCAGATCGGGCCGCCACCAGCCACCCCGGCGTTGTTGCACACGACGTGCACCCCGCCGAAGCGCTCGACGGCGCGGTCGCGCAGCGCCTCGACCTGCGCCTCCTCGCGCACGTCGCAGACGAACGGCTCGACCTCGGCGCCCTCGTCGAGGCCGGCGATGGCCGCCTCGAGCGCGGGGGCCTCGATGTCGGCCATGACGACCTTCATGCCGTCGCCGAGGAACGTGCGGGTCAGCGCCAGGCCGATGCCCGACGCTGCTCCGGTGACGACCGCGACCTTGCCGGCCAGCTCCTCCACGACTCGCTCCCCTGCTCGCTGCGCCGCCGATCGACGGCCGCGCCGCAACCTAGGTCACGAGTGGACGTGCTGCTGCTGCTCGTACTTGTGGTAGTCGGCCATGATGAACAGGCCGGCCACCAGCGGGCCGCCGAACAGGGCGGGCATGGCGGCGATCGCCACCGACTCCACGATCGTGAGGCCGTTGGCCAGGCAGATCGCGGTGATGAGGGCGAGGACGATGAGGGCGCCGAGCACCGCGCCCCGCACGATCACCTTGAGGGCGTGGGCGGCGGCGTCGGGATCGGGCGCGGGCACGGTCGCATCGGACATGGGGGTGACGGTGACATCACCGCTCGCCCGCTCGGAAGGGGCGAAGGTCCCCTCGCGACCGGGACCCCTCAGGCCAGCTCGGCCGCCGAGGCCCAGGTGGCGTGGGTGCCGCTCGAGATCCGCTCAGGCAGGCGCAGGCGGGCGACCGGGCCGTCGGAGATGCGACGGCCGTCGAGGATCCAGCACTCGCTCGCGTCGGCCGCCGGGTCGGTGGTGAAGGTGACGACGTAGGCGTCGTCCTCGGCGGTCGAGCCCACCTTCGGCGCCACGCCCGGCTCGGAGCCGTAGGTGCCCTCCGGCAGACGGATGCGGTCGTCCTCGCCGGTGGCGGTGTCGTGGCGCACCAGGCCGTCGAAGAGGAACCAGCCGGGCACGCCCGACGCCGCCCACACGTAGCGGTGCTCGCGCCCGATGCGGCGGGGGTCGACGATGCCGAACTCGGTGAAGTCGTCGCGCAGGCGCTCCTCGGTGCAGCGCCCGGTGCGCAGGTCGAAGCGCCACCGGTGCAGGCGGGTCTCCATCCAGTCGAGCGCGAGGTAGCGGAACATCCACATGTCGTCGCCGATCTCGGGCTTGCGCGGCGAGGGCGCTCCCTGGTGGAACCCCTCGAGCACCACCTCGTCGCCGTCCTCGTAGGCGTTGGTCCAGTGCAGGACGTAGGTGGGGTCGGCCTCGAACCACACCACGTCGTCGGGCCCGCCCCGACGGGGCAGCACCCCGAAGCGTGACGGCGCGTCGTGCATCCGAACGGCGTGCACGCCTCGCTCGAGCAGGTCCTCGTCCCAGTGCATGGGCAGGTCGTTGACCACCACGTACCGCTCGGTGATGGCGATGTCGTGGGGCAGCCGGGGGCCCGGAAGCGGCACCGGCGTGTAGTGGACGAGCGCGCCCCTGCGGTCGAGGACGCCCACGTGGAGGTAGGGGGCCGCCTTGCCGTAGTTGAAGAAGACCAGCTCACCGGTGGCCGGATCGAGCTTGGTGTGGGCCGACACGCCCTCGTCGGGGAACCAGCCGTCCCACGACGCCGTGCCCCGGGTCTCGAGCGAGTCGGGGTCGAGGCGGTAGAGGTCGCCGCACTGCCAGAACGAGGTGAGCAGCTCGCCGGCGTGCACCACGAGGTCGGTGCTCGACGCGTCCTTCATCGCACCGCGCGCCGTGCGCCCGTCGGTGCGCTCGGCCTTCTTCGGGTTCTCGGCCAGGCCGGCCCAGAGCGATCGCCCCGCCTCCTGCTCGGCGACCAGCCCCGTGGTGCGCACGAACCGGTTCCGGTACGACGCTCGCCCGCCACCGAAGCGGATGGCGTGCACCATGCCGTCGCCGTCGAAGGGGTGGTAGGCCGAGATCGCCTCGTGCAGCGGGTTCTCGGTGTTGCGGGCGTAGAGGCCCTCGAGGTCCTCGGGGATGGCGCCCTCCACCACCTCGACGTCGTCGACGCTCCACTCCACGTGCTGGGGCCGCCAGGCGCCCGAGCGGTACGGGTGGGCGTCGTCGTCGGGCAGGGTGCGGGTGAGCCGGTCGACCTCGATGGCGGTCACGCGGGGGTCCTCTCGATCACGAGCGAGCAGACGGTGGCGGTGCTCCCGCCGATGTTCAGCGTGGCGACCCGCTCGACGCCCTCGACCTGGGTGGCGCCGGCCGTGGCGGTGACCTGGCGGAGGGCGTCGACCGCCATGCGGATGCCGGTGGCGCCCACGGGGTGGCCGCCGCCGATCAGGCCACCGCCGGGGTTCACGGAGATCCGGCCGTCGCGCTCGAGGTCGCCGCCCTCGATCGCCCGCCACGACTCCCCCGGCGCCGTGATGCCGGTGTGGTCGATGGCCAGGTACGCCGAGGGGGTGAAGCAGTCGTGGACCTCCAGGGCGCCGAGGTCGTCGACCGAGCCGAGCCCGGCGCGACCGAGGGCGTCGGCGAACGCGTCCCGCACGTGAGGCATCACGAGCGGCCCCTCGGCGCTGCGGTCGAGCTTGTCGTGGAGCGGGAGGCCGACGGTCCGGTGCCCCCAGCCGGTGATGCGGGCGGCACCTCGGCCGAGCGCGTCGGGGTGGTCGCGCACCCAGGCGTCGGAGGCGAGCACGACCGCCGCGCCGCCGTCGGTGACCTGGCTGCAGTCCGTGCGGCGGATGCGGCCGGCCACCACCGGGTTCACCTCGTCGTCGGCCGAGAAGCTGGCGTCGCCGAAGTGCCAGCCCCGGGTCTGGGCGTTCGGGTTGTCGCGCCCGTTGCGGATGGCCATCTCGGCGAAGGCCCGCAGGTGGGCCTCGTCGAGGCCGTAGCGCCGGTCGTACTCGTCGGCCAGGTCGGAGAACGCCTGCGGCCAGATGTAGGTCGGGCTCCCCTCGTGGCCGACCCAGCTGGCGGCGCCGAGGTGCCGCGCGGCCACGTCGCCGGGCACGGTGCGCTCCAGCTCGACGCCGACCACGAGGGCCACGTCGTGGCGCCCGGCCTCCAGCTCGGCCATGGCGGCGAGGATCGCCACCGTCCCCGATGCGCACGCCGCCTCGTGGCGGGCGGCCGGCAGGCCCCAGAGGTCGTCGTCGACGGTGGCGGGCATGGCGCCGAGGTGGCCCTGGCCGGTGAACAGCTGGCCGAACGCGTTGCCGACGTGGACGGCGCCCACGTCGCGGGCGCCGATGCCGGCGTCGTCGAGCGCACCCCGCACCACCTCGGCGGTCAGCCCGTCGAAGCCCACGCCCTCGCGCGTGAGGTTGCGGGCGAAGTCGCTCTGGTACCCGCCCAGGATCCAGATCCCCTGCTGCGCCATGCGCTCCCCTGCGTCGCTCGACCGGCGCCCGAGCGTACCGGCGGCCCTCCTAGGGTGGCGACCGTGCCCCGCCGTGGTCTGCTGCTCGCCGCCGTCGTGCTGCTCGTCCTCGGCGCCGCAGCCGTCGGCGCGGCCACCCGGCCGAGCGAGGACCGGGTCGCGCTGGCCATCCACCGCGCCGAGCGCCTCGACACCGGGGTGGTGATCTACGAGGTCGAGTGCGCCACCGACCTCGACCTCGGCTACGGCACCGACCCGCTCGGCTCGGGCCTCGGCCAGATCACGGTGTGGGGCCGCCCGGCCGTCGGTCGGTGCACGGGCACGATCGGCGACAACGACCAGGGCGCCGACCGCTTCGTCGACGGCGCCACCAGCCAGGTGGTCGAGATCGAGGGGCTCACGATGGCCGAGCTCGGGCAGGAGCGCCAGGACCAGCCCGGGGGCTGAGCCCGAACACCGTGTCACCCGTCGGCGGGGGCGGTGGGCTCTGATGGGTGTGATGACCGAGCCGGCGGCGGATGCCCCACCCGAGGCCTGGGCGCCCGAGGACGTCGCGCTCTACCGAGCCCAGGCGCCGCGCCTGCTCGCGCTGGCCGCCGCCCTGGCCGGGCCGTCGGAGGCCGACGACGTGGTGTCCGCCGCCGTGCTGCGCTCGTTCACGACCCCAGGCTGGCGCGACGTGGCCGAGCCGGCCGCGTACCTCACCCGGGCGGTGGTCAACGAGGTGCGCAGCGGCCACCGACGCTCGCTGCGACGCAGTGCCCGTGAGGCTCGCTACGCGCTCGGTCGCCCGAAGGCCGATCGACCCGCCGACCACGACCCGCCCGACCCGGCGCTGCTCGCCGCGCTGGCCCACCTCCCGCTGCGCCAGCGGGCGGTCACGTTCCTCACCTACTGGGCCGACCTCACCCCGGCCGACGTCGCCGCCGAGCTCGGCATCTCCGAGGGCTCGGTCCGCAAGCACCTCGCCCGGGCGCGCG
>ERZ795053.5616-NODE-5616-length-12874-cov-15.030112_pt1 | contig 12874 bp, 10 predicted proteins | sample MGYA00375137_ERZ795053 | MGnify/ENA primary metagenome ERZ795053 (study PRJEB30182, sample SAMN05720284) | activated sludge metagenome | isolation source: Anaerobic digester | place: Hong Kong | collected 2014-12-17 ... | reverse complement strand
CCAACACATCCAGACATCCTGACCTTTTTACAGCCATGGATAACGGCTTCTCCGGTATTATTCATAAAGCTACATCCGAAAAAGAACTTCTCTATGCGCTGGACATCATACGTGCGGGATCTGTTTACACCTCTCCCGAGATTCATACCTACCTTTCAAAAAGAAGAGTTACCTATTCTCCGGTTGACGATGACCCCTTGAACAGCAAATGGACAGAAAAAGAGATCCGAATTCTGCGTTATATCGTAAAAGGTTATCACAACGATGAAATTTCAAGGTTGATGAATCTGAGAATCCGCACCATAGAAGGGCACAAAGCAAGAATGATCGAAAAAGCCGGAGTCCCCAATACACTGAACCTTATCCTGTTTGCTTTAAAAAATAAGCTGCTGAATATTAATGATTTATAAAGCGCCCTTTTATTTAGTCGTATTAATCTGATTTCAAATTCAGCCCAGATATCTGAAGACAGACTTTTTTGACCAGAGCCAGACCAGCAGACTGGTGGCTGCAGTTATCAGAATAAAGGAAAAAATAAGGGACGGCAACTCCAGGCTTTTATAAATTATCGTGGCCATATTTCCTATCAGCAGCCACTGAATTACATAAAATGAAGTCACGTACCTGCCCACCCATTTCAGGTACTTAACAGCAAGACTATCCCCTTTCAGGGAAACGATCAGGCTGAACATAATCGTTAAAAGAAGCAGAAACATAACGGCCCAGAGTGTAAAGATAAGTCCGTGGTGATAATACGCAGTGAGTTCGGCAGAAACTGATAAACCATACCGGAAAGTCAGAAGGAAAATAACCAGCAAAATGCCCGCGAATCCCAGCTTCTTCTTTATGGGAATGACAGCCGGATCAAATTCATGATATATCAGGAAAAAGACAAATCCGAAGATGGGATAAGCCATCCAGGGTAACACAGGAAAATAAGACCACCAGCTTAAGCCATAGAAATAGGAAAGCACGTATGTCAGCCAGGGTTGAGCTCCGTCGGGGGACGGCAGATATTTGCCAGCTGCAGCAGCAATCAGGGCAACAGCCAGCCATGCTGCGATGTGATTGTTCAGCGCAACCCGCAAGGCAGCAATAATAATGATACTTAGCCCGGCCAGAAAAAGGATATCCACTCCAAAAAAGTAAGGCAAAGGATCGAGGTCAAATTTCCCGCTGAATATTTTCAGAAACAGATGGAAGTTCATCCCGATATTCAACAGAAAGCCCCAGCCGATCAGCTTCAAACCCCTTTTAAACTGACGTTTCAATCCACCGGGGTTTGCGGCAATAAACCATCCCATTACTGCCATAAACAGGGGAGCTGCCGGAACCCCGCCCAGGAAAAGAGAAATCCTCCCGGCCAGGCTTTCTGAAAATGTGCTGACAGCAAAAAGCTCCGTCAGATGAACCTGAATCATCAGGACAACAGCAATTCCCTTCATAAAATCCGGCAATGCCTTCCGGGCCGGTATTTTACTCTTCATAATCTGAAATTATTCCCAGTGTTTCAAAAACTCAGCTGATATTAAGTAACGTGATACAAAGCAAACATACTTTAATTAAAAACACCACTGCCGGACAAATAAAATCTTGTAAGATATTGTGAAAATAGCATAACCTTGCAGAGGCCGGTTCACATAAATTTGCCGCAATCATTACTTGATTAAGCTCTATTTCTAACCTACAAAACCAACATCAGAAACATGAGAAGCAATCTGCTGATACTATTACATATCTTGCTGACAATTAATCTCTCAGGTCAGATCACGCTTGAGAACACCTACAACTATTCCGGAACATACACCCATCTGAAACATTCCGGCGACAAATTCTTTTTAATGGATGTGGGCCTGAACCAATGCAGGATTTACAACACTGACCACAGTTTATGGAAAACCATTAACCTGAATGTGCCTTCGGGCAACTATCTATACGACATCAGGTATGTAAGCGAAAATCTTTTTACCACCGACAACACGCTTTGCCTGGCCTATGTTTATTACTATTATGACGAAATAAACCAGTATTATACTTTCAACGCAAAAATTATCAAAGAAAACGGCACCGAACTGCTCAGCATTCCCGGGTGTCAGACGCTGGATATTTACAATACAGAAAACGGGGCAGCAAAATTACTAGCCTACAGCTATGATTATTCACTCGTGCTGTACACAACCATTACAAGGGTTTACAACCTTCCCGGACAAATTACAGGAGTAGATGTGATCCCCGGAAACCAAAATGAAACGGGTTTTTCTCCCTTTCCAAATCCGGCTTCTTCCTGGATTACCATTCCAATCCGCTTACCGGAAGGAAATCCTGACGGCGTGTTACATCTGATGGATGCTGCAGGCAAAGAAATACGCACTTATAATGTTTCAGGAATGCAACCGGATATAACCATTCCAGCCAACGATCTGCCTGCCGGTATTTACTTCAGCATTACTGAATCGGGCAATGTACGATCGGCAACTCAAAAATTCATAGTCAGGAAATAAGAAGTGCCAGAAGTCACGCACCCGCTAATAAGTTCCCATACAAACCCGGAATATTCAGAATTTATATGGATTCTTAAATGTTTGTGTACTTCCGTCACTCATGTGCACCTTCAATTCAGGTTCATTCAGTTGCCTGACAATTTCATCACTGCCGGTCATCTCCGGCAAATATACAAGGCCGAGCATAAAACCGGTATCTGAAGGGATAACCTCAAATTTTACAACACCGCGGTTGTTGCTGATATGGCTCAGCAGGTACCAGGGCATGTCAGCATACGAGGGATCAGCTGCTGCTGAAAAGGGAAGCAGAATATCAGCAGTCCTGGTTGAATCATAGTTTTCGAAGCCGTTGAAAGACATGACAACCGGTTCATACATTTTCTCGAGATAACGCTTAAGGTTCATGGCCTTCTTCGGCTCAACCGAAGCCACCTTAAATCCGGTAATTGCTTCACGGGAATCTCCGTCAACTTCCCACTTAACCTTCTTTTCTTCAATAATCCTGCTGATCTCTTCTGCTGAAACAAGGGCTGAATCAAAATAAACCAGGGTGTGCACCGGTTCACCGAACATGGTTTCGAAAGCCAGGATGCCCGGTTGCTGCGAAGCCTTGATGGCCAGCAGCCCTGCATCGGAAGGATCAAAAAATTTATCCACGGCAAATTCAGCCAGTGCAATCCGGTTAAGGCTTGCGGCCGGAGCAGCAATCACCCTTGACACAGGGGTAAATATAAATTCCTTAATCGAAGTTTCGTTTGTAACAGCCGGATCATAATAAATCTTCACGCTGTTGTCAGATACAAATGCTTCTACGCCAAGTGTTCCGGGCAATTCCCTCATATGATTGGCAAACGACATGGCACTGCCAAAACACTTTACAGTCTTAATTCCTGACTGCCGGTAAACAGCGGCATTCCCCATTTGTTCTGCGCTGCCCCATTTTTCACTGATGGTGGGAATATCTGTAACCGAAGCAAATGCAAGGCCAAGTGTCACAAGCACTACAGTTGCCGCAGCCGGCAGCCAGTTGATTCTTCGTTTGCTGAACTGCAGGGTTTCCGGCTCCGGACAACTTGTTACGCAATCGCCGCACAAATGACAGTCAATATGCTGAACCTTCGGGATATCAGAAATCTTTATTGCCATGGGGCAGGCTTTATCGCAAAGGCGGCAGGAGGTGCAGGTGCCGGAATTTCGGGTAACTTTTACAACCGGAAATATTCCAAATTTCAGGCGGGAGGTTTCAAGAATGACACCGGCCAGACACAGCGCGCCCAACAACCATATCCAACCAATGGAAAGCCCGAAACCTGCTGTCAGAACAGCATAAAGAGCTACAATTCCGAGAAATACAAAACCAAAACTAAAAATATTGGATGCGGCACTGAGCGGGCAAATGTACTTACACCAGAACTGCTTCACAAAGAAGGAACCGGGGATGGCAAGTAAAAGTGCCATCACAGCATAGCTCATCACAACATCGGAGCTAAAACCCGAAAAAATTGCATAATACGGGTCAAAAGTCTTGCAGAAAAGCTCGCTGCTGCTTACCGAATAGTAAAAGGTAATAAACAACAGGGCGTATTTCAGTATCCGGAGCAGGCGGTCGGCAAGCCCTGTAATTATAAAATTCATCTTAAACCGTTTCCCCTGTTTGCTGAGCCATTCGGTAAAGGTTCCAATGGGGCATATATAGCTGCAGAAAAGTTTACTAAAAAGAAAGACCCCCAACAGCAGGGCCAGCCCCATGGCAATCTGGGTAGTGGTCATGGAACAGGCCAGGGAGTTATTTGCCAGAAATGACGACAATGCCTGCAACCCTCCGAAAGGGCAATATGCCTCAAAATCTGCCACATACGACCTGTCAACAAATGGTCTCACAAGCATGTAAGCCAGCAAAGCAACAATAATCCACTGAATGGTGAGGCGGTAATAATTTCTTCTTTTTGGGCGGGCCATTCCTATACGCTTTTTGTTTTGCGATTCAAAAATAATGAGTTAAGAAGATGAAATTGCATTATCACCTTATTCATACTCAATTTAAACAAGAAGCATTCAACTGCCGGAATGAACCAAGCCTTAAATATCATTGATGTCCGGGAAAAAATAATAAAATCTGACCAGAATGCTTAGTAGCTATCGGTTTCAGAAGAATGTAACAAGTTACAGTTTTCTTTCACTTTTTCGCCACAAAGCGATGCACTGAGCCTGCCGAAGTAGCATAATGGCGCCAAGTTGCATGAATTTATTTTTCTCATTTAGTGGTACCTGGTGTCTCCATGTCTTTGCAGCAGGTTCTTTTCATATTTTAACCGGACAATAGTGTTAAAATATTTAAGTTTGTAAGAGAAATATCCATCCCATGGACAAACCACAAAGGAAAATATCCGGATTTATTTTTTCCCTGCTCTTTATCCTGTCATTAGCGCGCTTCGCTTCAGCGCAGGAGCAGGAGAGCAAACCGGAAGAATTCAGGATTATGTTCTATAATGTTGAGAACCTTTTCGACCCTTTTGATGACTCCCTGAAAAATGATGATGAATTTATGCCCCGGGGTATGCGTGCCTGGACATGGAAGAAATTTGAAAAGAAGCTACAGCAAACCGCAAAAGTCATCATCAGTGCCGGTGGCTGGAGACCGCCTGAAATCATAGGTTTCTGCGAAGTCGAAAACCGGTTTTCGTTGATTCAGCTGCTAAAAAGAACGCCGCTTGAACGGTTTGGCTATCAGATAGTGCATGAAGAGTCTCCCGACGCCAGGGGGATTGACGTGGCGCTGATCTACCGCCCCGACCGGGTAAAACATCTGTATCACAGCGCTATTCCTGTATTGTTCGAAGGCGACAGTACAGGGGCTACCCGTGACATTCTTTATATGAAAGGACTTGTGGGCGGAAAGGACACCTTGCATCTGTTTGTCAACCACTGGCCATCAAAATACGGCGGGGCAACGGCTACGATTACGCGAAGGCGCGATGCTGCGCTTACCCTCAGGGCGACAATAGACTCATTGCAACTAAAAGACAACAGGGCTTTGATTGTAATAACCGGAGATTTCAACGATACACCTGCTGACGAAAGTGTGCTGATTCATCTTGGTGCAAAAGACCGTGTTCAGGAAAATTCCGGATTTTATCTTATCAACCTGATGCATCCGCTTATGGGCAAATGGGATGTCGGCACGCACAAATTCAGGGAAGAATGGAGCATCATTGATCAGTTCATTGTCTCCTCTCCCCTGCTATTCAACAGTGAAGGCCTCAGAATTGGCGAAAAACGGGCCGAGATCCTGCGCTTCCCCTTTCTGCTTGAAGAGGACAGAACACACAACGGAACAAAACCATTCAGAACCTATAACGGAATGCGTTACCATGGCGGATTCAGCGATCATCTTCCCATTCTGCTCCATCTTGATCTATAAAAAACAGCTGTTTGCAGATATAAGCAAAGCTATTCATCCGTAAAATTCATAATCCACGCTCCTTTATCCTTTACAGGGTGAAATGGCACTCCGGCCTTCTCAAAGCCTGTTTTCCAGTCAAGAGTCCTGCGATAAGCACTGGAGGCATCGGCAATAAACTTTGCCCCGGGGAAAAAAGCAGTCAGTTCATCCGCATTGAGTTTAGCATTTGATGTAAGGATCACAAAATCCACATCTATGGTCCGTCCTGGAGGAGGTTTTCTGAACTCGCCCGATACAATAGCAAAGCGGCAACCATGATATCCCAAAAAACCTTTGTTATAGAAATATACCGGTTCTCCGGCCGGGTTCTCCACTCCAAATCCAACCATCTCCGGAGTCCTGAGTCCGGCCTTAATCCTGAAACCTTCGAGAGGATAGCTGAGCAATGCCGGTTCACTGATAACGGCGGAGTCTGCCAGGATGCAATGCTTCCGGCCATTAACCAGGCTGATAACCGAATGCCGGTTTAAGCAATGTACAATCAGCATTTGTTGCCTGGCCCGGTTCAGGCTCACCCTTGCATAATCAGCCGCCAGTAGAAGAATAACAACCAGCACCAAGCCGAACCAGATCCTTTTCCTGTGCAGATATAACGCGAGCAAGGCAAGAATCAGTATGTAAAGCAGCAATGCTGAGAAGCCCGAGACAAACAGGCACCGGCTTACCGCGCCCGGCAATCCTTCGATCATTGCAATCAGCCAATTCAGCGACTTAATCTCGGAAACAAGCACCAATGCGGCAATCTTGCCGAAAGCCGGAATAAGGGAAAAGAAAAGGAATATTACTCCGGTATAAATCAGAATTCCTGCAAAAGGAATAACCAGCAGATTCGTTAAAAGAAAATAGTTGGGGAACTGATGAAAATACATTACCGACAGCGGGCCTGTAGCGAGTTGTGCAGCCAGGGAAACCAAAAGGATATCCCATAAATATTTAAGTATTTTGGACTGAGGTGCCCAGATCTTCTTAAGGTGAGGCTGAAAGGTTACAATACCTGCAACGGCAGCATAGGAAAGTTGGAATCCAACTTCAAAAAGCATGGCCGGATTAAAAATCAGGAGCAAAAAAGCTGAAGCGGCCAGGGTGTTGTAGATATGTGATTTCCTGTTGAGTGCATTGCCCACCGTTACAAGCGAAAACATCAGGGAAGCGCGCATGACAGAGGGAGCCAGACCGGAAATCAGGGCATACAGCCAGATAACCAGAATAATCATCAGCGGTTTCAATACTTGTCCTTTTTTTCTTCTGCCGAGAAAGAAGAACATCTTGTCAGCCATCAGGAAAACGATGCCGACATGCAGTCCTGAAACACACAGGATATGCATGGCTCCGGCACCCGAAAACTCCCGCCGCTGCTCAGGATCCAGGGCGTCATCATATCCTATCATCAGGGCAGCCGCTACGGCATACTCCCGCCCGGCAATACCATATTGTGAAAATATCCTTAAAAACCCCTCCCTGACCTTAAACGCGAATGCCCTCAGTCCTCGGCATTTATAATCGTTTACAATGCTAAAAGTGCCCTGTTTCAGATAAACCTGATGATATATGGCTTTGTTGGCGAGATACCCGGCATAATCAAACTCGCCGGGATTGGCGGGCGGACTCACCCTTACGGGTGCCGCAGAGAAAATAATGCGATCACCATATTTCAGTCCCGTAACAACGGAATCCTTTGAAAAATAAACCATCACCCGGCCTTTACAGATTCTTGCTTCCTGACCCTGATAAATCCTGTCAATATCAACAACAGCGCGAAAGGAGTTTGTCCTTTCTGACGGAGGTTCATCCAGGGTTCCGGAAAAAAGTGCTTTATCATGATTCATCAACCCGGAAAAGTGATCAGCAGAATTGAGCTTATTCTGCAGCGAGGCAAGTTGAAATCCTAAAATGACAAAGGCAAGATTCAGCAGCAAGCCAAAAACCCAGCGAGTACCATAGCCTGTAATACTTTTGCCGGATATTGCCGTCAGCATCATCAAAAACAATGGAATCGCGATACTGTATTCGGGAAGGGTCAGCGAACCGGACAGGAAATAATGCATCAATATGCCGGAAATCAGAGGCAGCACCATTCTTACAAAAGGAAATCTCGGCCAGATCTTCACCTAAACATAGATTAACTTTATCGCTATAAATATTTATAATAATAAGGGTTATAAAGATATATAATAATATCAGATAAAGCAAGCGTTTGCAAATATTTTGCAATCCCACCGACAGAAAAATATACAGAAGTATTTCACAGACCTGAAATTCACCGGCCTGTTGAAAAGCCGGTGACATCACCGGTATAGTTCCGGCCAGGCAGGCAAAAAAGGCGACTTCCCGGCTTTGCAGAAAAAAGCAAGCCGGGCTCAGTTAAAGAATCGGTAATTCAAAAGGGATCGTCCTGCAGCCTGTCGCGCGTCACCCGTTGCAGAACAACAGCTAATCAGCGGGCTAATTACAATACTTTGACAACATCTGCCCTGCAGTTTTATGTCCCAGCGAAACGGCCTTTTTCCAATCTTCACAGGCTTCAGATTGCTTTCCCGTTCGCTGATAAGCAAAGGCCCTGTTGTAATAAGCATCTGTATTCCCAGGCTGAAGGGTTATTGCCCGGGTGTAGTCATCTGCCGCCTCGCTGAACATTTCCAGCATAAAGCGGCAATTGCCACGGTTGGTATAAGCCTGGGTGTAACCGGGATCCAGTTCCAGAGCGCGGCTAAGTGCCTGATCGGCTTCGTCATATTTCTTTAATGCAGCCAGGGAAGTTCCTTTGTTAAACCAGGCAAGTGCATGCCCAGGTACTTCAGTACTGACTTTATCATAAACAGCAACGGCTTCTTCATGCCTTCCCAGATTGGCAAGAACAACTCCCTTAAAATTAAGTGCATCCATATAGTGCGGTGCGCGGGCCAGCGTAGAATCGAAGTCCGCCAACGCTTCATTGAACCGCTTAAGCTCATTATACATCTGACCCCGGTAATAGAAATAAGGTGCCTGTGAAGGCCTGATCTCAATGGCTTTGGAGAAATCCTGGTCTGCGCCGGCATAATCTTTAAGTTCCCACTTCGCTTTCCCTCTATAAAAATAAGCATCCGGATTCTTTTGATGTATCTCGATAGATTTCGTAAACTCCCTGATCGCTCCCTGCAAATCGCCTGCAGAGGCAAGACTGACCCCTTTCCGCCTTTCCTCGGCTCCCTTTCCTTTGAAAACAATCGCTTCAAACATCTGCGAGTCTTTGTTTTCAGGTGTCCGGAGCGAAGGTTTACCGGCTTCAATCCCTGACTGCAAAGGTATCCGGTCAAAATCACCTTCAACTTGTTTCAGGGTGGTTGTATCCGGCATCTGAGCCACTTCCGTACTGTCAGCCGAAGTACCCTGTTCCTTTCCCTTACTTCCGTTACAGGAAGATAAAAATATCACCAACAGAAAACCAAGACTTAAAACATTGTTAATCAATTTCATACAATTAAATATTTAATGCACAAAGTTAGTGTAATCTTTTGAATTACTCAGAATCTGTCAACCGCAGCTTTAAAAACTCAACGATGGTTGCAGCAGCCCTGGCGGAAGCCCCCGGCCCGCCCAGTTTCTGACGCAAATCACCATAGTCGTTCATGATTGCAGTTTTGCGCGAATTATCGTACAACAGGAGCCTGAGTTCCCTTTCAAGATTATCGGCGGTAAGTTCATGCTGAATAAACTCTTTCACCACCACCCGGTCCATGATCAGATTTACCAGTGAGATAAATTTAACTTTTACAAGTTTTCTGGCAATCATATAAGAAATCGCCCCGCCTCTGTAGCATACAACTTCCGGAGTTCCGATCAGGGCGGTTTCCAGCGTAGCAGTACCTGAGGTAACCAGGGCGGCAGAAGATTGCTTTAAAAGATCGTAAGTACGTCCTTTCAGAACGGCGACTTTTTGCTTTCCGGCAAGTTTTGCATAAAATGAGTCATCCACCGAGGTAACTCCGGCAATGATAAAATCCACTTCCGGAAACCGGGCAATTACTTTCAGCATTTCCGGTAAAACAGCCCTGATTTCCTGCCTGCGGCTGCCAGGCAGCAATGCTACCAAGGGCCGGTTTGCTTTTTCAGCGACCGGAACAAAAGGCTTGCCGGATAAAGCATCAAGCAGCGGATGACCAATAAACTCAACCTCAACCCCATGGCCTGAATAGAAATCTTTCTCAAAAGGAAGGATCACCAGCATTTTATCAACCACCTTGCGGATGGTTCTTACACGCGACTGCTTCCAGGCCCAGACCTGGGGTGAAATATAATAAATTACCGGCAGTCCGTTTTGATGAAGAAACTTCGCAATGCGCAGATTAAAACCCGGATAATCAACCAGTATAACCCCATCGGGACGATAATTCAGAATATCCTTTTTACAAAAGCTGAGATTGTGCAGGATGGTCCCAAGGTTCATCAGCACTTCGGTAAATCCCATGAACGACAACTCCCTGTAGTGCTTTACAATCACAGCTCCCTGTTGCTGCATCAGGTCGCCACCCCAGCAACGGAAATCCGCTTTCGCATCTCTCTGCTTCAGTTCCCTGATCAGATTTGAAGCATGAAGATCTCCTGAGGCTTCACCGGCAATGATGTAATATTTCATAAACAGTCAGTTTGTCGGGGAGATATGGGTAAAAGCCTGGAAAAGTTATTGCCTGAAAACTGTTCAGAAAAGATAAATGCTGAAATCGCCACCATCGATAAACACAAAGTACAGGATTATGGAAATAAAAACAATCAGCAGAGCCCCCATCCCGGCTTTTTCGAACCTGAATTTCCGCATATACCAGCGCATCAGTAAAATCCCGGGCAAAAAAGCCAGCAGCAGAAGTTTATTCTCCGGTCCGCTGACTGAAAGCAAACGGTAAACCGGCGGTCCGGCCAGAATAACAACGGCAGCAGATGCCAGCGTCAGCATGAGCGAAGCCAGCATGCCGATGAAGAAATTATCGTTTTTCCACATAGCCTTTCCAAAAGGTCAGTTAAGGTTTCCTGTTTCCCAGTCCCTGAGCAAAGGTATGGTTTTATGCGATGTAAGGTCGAAGTGAACCGGCACCACTGACACATAATTATTTTTCAATGCCCATTCATCGGTATCCATGCCTTCGTCGCGGTTGCGGAACACGCCGGTAAGCCAGAAATAATCCCGCTCATGCGGGTCCTTCCGGTGCTCAAACTTCTCATCCCAGAAAGCCATGGCCTGGCGCACAACCTTTATTCCTTTGATCGGCGAACCGTTTACAGCCGGAATATTGACATTCAGACAGGTATACTCCGGCAATCCTTTCTGAAGGACATTACCGGCTATGGATAAAATATAGGGCTCGCATTTGCTGAAATCAGCGTGAAATGAGTAATCATTCAAAGAAAAACCGATGGAAGGAATATTCTCCATCGCCCCTTCAAGTACAGCTGCCATGGTTCCCGAATAAATCACGTTTACCGAAGAATTTGATCCATGATTGATCCCGGAAACAATCAGATCAGGATTTCGTCCGAGTATTGCTTTCTGGCCCAATTTCACACAGTCGGCAGGCGTGCCGTTGCATGAGTACTCAATATGTCCCGGTTCGTCTTTGAGTTTGTTTACACGCAGCGGAGAGGTGATGGTGACCGCGTGACCCATGCCCGACATCGGTTTATCCGGGGCAACAATCAGCACATCACCGAGTTGCTTCATAACTCCGATCAGGGTTCTGAGGCCGGGAGCATGAATGCCGTCGTCATTGGTAATAAAGATTAAAGGTTTATTCATTATTTTTCAGATTTCTTAATGCTTAAACTTATTAAACCCCCTATGGTTCAATCAGGCTGTCTGGGATTCTTGTTTTCAAAGCTTGTAACGCCGGCAGTAACTATAAATTTCATCACTTCAGCCGGAGGTGCATTGAGCGGGGTGATATTCTCCACAGGTACAATAAACAGGTTGCCCGAAAAATTATAAGAGTGGGGAAGATAAACGGCAACTTTCGTTTCCGGAATACCCAGATTCGACAAATCCCTTTTCGTTATGAATCCCATTTTTTCCAGGTTCGCCTCCCGGCTCACCTTTACCAGCACCGGCTCTGTAAACCTGCGCTCTTTACCCACGAATGCCGACATAAAATCCTTGATCGAGGTATAGATAATCTTCACCAGAGGAGCCTGGCTGATCAGCCGGTCGAGGTATGACAGCAGTGGTTTAAAAACAATGGATGAGCCGAGGAATCCGATCAGGGTAATCACCGCAAGGATAACCAGCAGCCCCAGCCCCGGGATCCTGAAACCAAGGATATTAAAAATTACATCCGTCAGTATCCCGTCAATAAAAGTAAACGATATAAAAATGATATAAATTGTAAGTGCTACAGGGGCTGTAAATAACAACCCCTGCAGAAACCATGTCAGCAGTTTTTTCGAAACCTTATTCTGATTCTTCATGAAATTGGTTGTTATTTCAATAAAACACGGATGATTTTCCGGAGTTTCCGGGTTGAAATGCAAAGTTAGACAATGATCGGTTGTGAATGCAAAAACAGTTAACCACAGAAAGATAAAATATCCTTAAAAACAGGGGAAGCCGGAATGATCTCCTAAAAAATTCAAGTCACGAAAAACACATTTCAGGAATCGAAGCCCGGCTTTTAAGGAAAAAACACAGATTCACTACAATGTAAAAATCTGATTTTATCAGAAAAACCAGCTAATTCCATAAAACATCACCCGGCTGAAGGGCCGGGCGATGATTAAACTATTTCTGATAAACTTTGGGTTGCGGTTACTTCACTTCTTTACCCTGGGAAGGTGTAACAGCTATTTTCTTCCCGGAAGCATCGATGCCGGTTTGCTGATGCTGCATAACATCTCCGGAACTGCTGCCTGCCTTCAATGCCGGCTTGTATTCCGGTCCGCTCACCGG
>ERZ795053.5611-NODE-5611-length-12884-cov-4.748461_pt1 | contig 12884 bp, 11 predicted proteins | sample MGYA00375137_ERZ795053 | MGnify/ENA primary metagenome ERZ795053 (study PRJEB30182, sample SAMN05720284) | activated sludge metagenome | isolation source: Anaerobic digester | place: Hong Kong | collected 2014-12-17 ... | reverse complement strand
ATTGGCTCTTTTCGATACACAGGTTCTTTCTATTTTCAGAAGACAAAAAGAAAAGCGCGAGGCAGATGTGTTTGGCAATAAAATAAGAAAAGCCGATAAACTGGCTAAAAAATATTTAAGTGAAGCGAAGAAAAACTTGGGCCATAAAGAAGCCTTTTATGTAGCCTTGGAAAAAGCGTTGCACAACTATTTGAAAGCCACGGTACATATTGAAACCAGCGAGTTAAGCAAGGATAAAATCCAAAGTCTGTTAAGTGAAAGACAAGTTTCAGCAGATACGGTAGCACATTTCATTGAAATTCTCAAGAACTGTGAATTGGCTCGTTACACGCCTATTACCAATGTAGAAATGCAACATGATTATACGAAGGCTGCCAAGACTATTTCAGAAATTGACAAACAAATAAAATAGAGGTTTTGATAAAAAGGCGTCACATAAAAACAGTAGTATTTGGAATGTTATTCCTTACCGTTTTGGCAAGTTTTGCTCAAGACAATAAGCTATTTGATGAAGGGAATGCTCTGTATAATGAAGGCAAATATGCCGAAGCCATTGACAAATACAAAATCATTTTAGATTCCGGACAGCATTCAGCCGAACTATATTACAATATGGGCAATGCCCATTATAAACTAAACAATGTTGCCGAAAGCATTTATTATTTTGAAAAGGCGTTGCAATTGGCACCTCATGATAAAGACATCCAAAATAATTTGGCTTATGCACAAAATATGACCATAGATGCGATTAATGTTCAGCCAGAGGTTGGATTTTCCAAAGTATTCAAAAACTTGGTGAATTACTTCGACCATGAAACTTGGGCCAAACTTTCCATAGGGTTCATGATTTTATTTGTTGGTCTGTTTTTGTGGTATTACTTTTCGTCCAATACGGGCAAGAAGCGACTGGCCTTCATTAGTTTTGTGGTGAGCCTGTTTTGTTTTGCAATAACTTTTGCTTTGGCGTTCCAACGACTAGAAATGGACAAAAGAAACAAACCAGCTATTGTTTTTGCGGCCGAGACAAGTGTAAAGAACGATCCCAATCCAAATGGGCAAGAGTTGTTTCAATTGCATGAAGGCACCAAGGTGCAAATTTTGGAAACTTTTGAAAATTGGGATAAAATAAAACTGTCTGACGGTAAGACAGGTTGGATTAAAACCGCCGACATTAAGCCACTTTAAAGATATCTTAACAAGTTTTTTTAACAATTGTATTATATTTGTGCTTCGAAAAAAAAGAATGCATAAAAAGACTATTTCCATATTTTTCTTGGTATCGTTCACCATTTTTATGGTTACGCCAACCGTGATGTCGATATTGGATAGGTCTTATGACGTTTCTTTTTTTTACAGTCTGACCGAGGAAGAAAACAAAAACAATGAAACCTTGAAGAAGTTTGAGTTTGAAGTTTTTGATTTTGATAAATACCTCATTACTGCATTTAAGTCGGACAAGGAAGACAATTTAAATTATTGTTTAAAACATTACACAACACTCACTTTAGAGTGCCTTTCTCCACCTCCCGAACAAAGCTTTCTTTCTTAAGAATCACTATTTGATTTAAGCTTTTGTTTAACCATTCCTATTCTGAAAATTGTCTAGGAGTTATCTTATTATTTATGTTTAAAAATTTAAAAAATGACATACCAGCAGGTATTGTCGTATTTTTTGTAGCACTTCCATTATGTTTGGGAATTGCTTTAGCCAGTGGGGCTCCCTTATTTTCGGGGCTTATATCTGGTATTATTGGAGGAATTGTTGTTGGAGCCTTGAGTGGCTCTAAAATTGGAGTTAGCGGTCCAGCCGCAGGATTGGCAGCTATTGTATTGGTTGCGATTGGGGATTTAGGCGGTTTTCAAAATTTTCTGGTAGCGGTAGTTCTGGCCGGAATCATTCAAATATTATTTGGTGTTTTGAAAGCCGGAGTTATTGGTTATTTCTTTCCATCATCGGTTATTAAAGGAATGCTTACGGGTATTGGAATTATCATTATCTTAAAGCAGATACCTCATTTCTTTGGTTACGATTCCGAACCCGAAGGCGCCGATAGCTTTATTGAGAGCACGGGAGAAAATACTTTTTCAGCCCTAGCGCATATTTTAGACAACATTACCATGGGATCCATGGTTGTTGGGTTTATAGGTCTAGCAGTTATCTTATTTTGGGATAATATCTTATCCAAAAAAGGCAAATTCTTTAAAGTGGTTCAAGGGCCATTGGTGGCAGTTGCCTTAGGGATTATTTTTTACGTGCTCACAAAATCCAGTGAAACACTGGGGATTTCTGGGGCACACTTGGTAAGCGTACCTATTCCTGAAGATGTGAGCTCATTCTTGGGGCAATTCAGTTTCCCGAATTTTGCGGTTATAACCAATCCCGATGTTTGGGTGGTTGCCTTTACCATGGCTTTGGTGGCTAGCTTGGAAACCTTATTGTGTGTTGAGGCTACAGATAAATTGGACCCTGATAAAAATGTAACACCAACCAATAGAGAATTATTGGCTCAAGGGACAGGAAATGTTATTTCGGGATTAATAGGTGGTTTGCCCATTACACAGGTAATCGTTAGAAGTTCGGCCAATATACAATCTGGTGGGAAAACTAAATTTTCAACCATTTTTCATGGGTTCTTACTTTTGGCTTCGGTGGTATTAATTCCTAGACTTCTTAATCAAATTCCTTTATCGGTCTTAGCAGCTATCTTATTGGTTGTGGGCTACAAACTGGCAAAACCTTCTTTATTTAAGAAAATGTATGCCTTAGGATGGAAACAATCTGTTCCATTTTTCGTGACTGTGGTAGGGATTGTTTTTACCGATTTATTAGTGGGGATAAGCATAGGTCTTTTGGTAGGAGTTATCGTTATTCTTATGAAAAGCTATCAAAATTCACACTTTCTTCACATTGAAGATAAGAGCAACGGGAAGCATAAAATAAAAATGGCTCTAGCCGAAGAAGTCACCTTCTTCAATAAAGGAGCCATCCTGAAAGAACTGGACAGCTTGCCTAGGGACACTTATTTAGAATTAAATCTTCTTAAAACAAGATATTTGGATTATGATATTATTGAAATTCTGGAAGACTTTTTAATAAAAGCAAGAGAAAGAAATATTGATATTCAATTAGTTTCTAAACGCGGTGTCGTTGAAAACCCTACAAGCTTTGTTGAATTCTTTAGAACGAGACCAAAATCAAGTTTAAGTCTAAGTTAGGGCAATTATCAGCATAACTAAAGAGACAAACATCAATTAATTAATCACAAGGGATTTTAAAAAAAGATCCTGACTGAGTGGCTCATTGTCTTAAGGCTGAGCAGAACTCACATAATTTTTCACATAAACACATCATGAAAGCACATACAAGAGAAACTCAAGCAACTATGACGCCACAAAAGTCATTGCAATTTTTAAAAGAAGGAAATTTAAGATTTCAAAATAACTTAAAGGCCAACAGAAACCTATTAGAACAAGTAAACGATACCAGTGAAGGGCAATTTCCATTTGCCACTATTTTGAGCTGTATTGATTCCAGAGTATCGGCAGAACTTGTTTTTGACCAAGGTTTGGGAGACATATTCAGCGTGAGAATAGCGGGAAATTTTGTAAATGAAGATATCCTGGGGAGCATGGAATTTGCCTGTAAACTGGCCGGAACGAAATTGGTAGTAGTCTTAGGGCACACGAGTTGCGGTGCCGTAAAAGGAGCTTGTGATGATGCCAAAATGGGCAATCTAACAGCTATGCTTGCAAAAATAAAGCCTGCTGTAAATGCAATAACTGAGCCTGCTGATGCAAGTTTGAGAAATTCAAAAAACTTGGAATTTGTAGATGCCGTAGCTGAAAAAAATGTTTTCCTCACAATAGAAAACATTAGAAAACAAAGTCCGATTTTACAGGAAATGGAAAACCAAAACGAAATAGATATCGTTGGCGGAATGTATGACATCAATACTGGAGCCGTGACGTTTTTTGAATAATGATTGGTTTTATTTCAAAAGCGTGTAGACAGGTAGCATTGACCTTTGTGCTAATGCTACCGTGTCTTACGGCTGCCCAAAACAGCGATTTAGGAAACTGGCTTATCTACTTCGGGAATAAACAATTTAACCAAAAATGGAATCTTCACCACGAAGTTCAATATAGAAATTACAATGCCATTGGCGATTTAGAACAACTCTTGTTGAGAACAGGATTGGGCTACAGTTTTTCCGGGAATAATGTATTGCTTGGGTATGGCTATATCTTGTCCGAAAATTATAATGAAGACCATACCAAGAGCAGCGTCAATGAACACCGGATTTATCAGCAGTTTATTACCAAACAGGCTATAGGTTCCGTAGCGTTGACACACAGGTATCGGTTTGAGCAACGCTTTGTAGAAGATGATTTCAAACTTCGATTCAGATATTTTTTATCGGTTAATATTCTTTTTAAAACGGACAAACCTTGGTATTTATCGGCCTACAATGAAATTTTTTTAAACACTGAATCAGACATTTTCGACAGAAATAGATTGTATGGCGGCCTTGGTTACAAGCTCAATGAAAAATTAAAATTTGAGTTAGGTTATATGAACCAATTCTTGCAAGAAGGAAGTCGGGATCAAATCAACATGATAACCTTTTTTAATTTTTAATAAGAACTGTTCAATCAAATAGAAGGTTATGGTTTTAATAGCTTTTTTTAATTATCTTTTCAGTGAATATTAAATTTGTATTCTAAAAACTGAAGCTATGGACTTAAGTATTGTATTTGAAAACAATAAAAACTGGGTAAAAGAAAAACTCTCCTCCAATCCGAATTATTTTGACGATTTAGGTCAGGGTCAAAATCCGGAATTTCTCTATATAGGATGCTCCGATAGTAGGGTAACGGCCGAAGATTTGATGGGTCTAGGCCCAGGCGATGTGTTTGTGCACCGGAACATTGCCAATATGGTGGTGAGCATAGATTTGAATGTCATGTCTGTAATTAATTATGCCGTTGACCATTTAAAAGTTAATCATGTGGTGGTTTGTGGCCATTATGCCTGTGGTGGTGTTAAAGCTGCCATGCAATCGGCCGATTTAGGAATTTTAAATCCATGGTTAAGAAACATTCGTGATGTCTATAGACTTCACAAAAACACTTTGAACGCCATTAAAGATGAAGAAGCCCGTTACGATAAGTTGGTAGAATTGAATGTTCAGGAACAATGCGTCAATTTATTAAAGACGGCCGCTGTGCAAAAGGCCGTTAGAGAAAGAGGATTGAAAGTTCATGGTTGGGTTTTTGATGTCCATACCGGAAAATTGATAGATTTGGATATTGATTTCCAAAAAATATTAGAAAGTATCCGAGAGATTTATCACTTAGATTAAATAAAAAAGCCACTCATTTGAGTGGCTTTTTTAAAAGACTAATTTCACAAAGTTATTGTAGAAGTGCATAAACAAATTCAGGATGTCCTCGCTCCCCTGATTCATTAGTTAAGGCCAAGAACTTAAGTTTATATAAGTTTCCGTCTGTGTCATTTACAATGTAAAACACATTGTCTTTTAGAGATGGCTCAACACCAGGGCCACCACCATTTCTCCAGCTACTTCCTATGCCTCTTTGGTCATTGTAAACAAAGTTAGCATCAACCACATCTTCTAGAGTAAACGAATCATAAGACAATCCTGTTTCAACTTCAGTATCTATAGTATACACCCCTACGTTTGCAAGCGTATTGTTTACTACAAAATCACTATAACCATAAGCACCGTAGCCCGGGATTTCATTTGTAAAAACAGTAAAGTTTAAATCCCAATCAGTTGAAGCGGGCTCTACATTTACAACAGATTCTGTAGTAAAGCTAAAGAAGGTGAAGTTGTAATTGCTGGTTTTTGAAATTGTAACTTCTTGATGAGTAGTAGCATCTAAGTCGGCATATTGTAAGATGTAGTTACTGCCTTCTTTCAAAATGCGAATTTTCAACCAACCTCTTGGATCTCCATTTACGGCAATACTGCCAGTTTCTGGGGTTTCAGTTCCAACTTCATAACCTAAGTTTAGTAAATAAACAGGATTTTCAGTGTTGGTACTTGAGATTTCAGAAATAGCTGTTCCAGTAATGCTACCATTAGGAGTATCAATATAGCCAGCGCTTTCAGCTTGGAATGTGCCTACTGCTACTTGGGGTTGCAAGTCTTGAACTTCTTGGTCACTAGAACTTACAGCATCAATATCAGTTGATGAAAGTGCAGCTGTAGCCATATAGATAGAACCATTGATTACAACTCTAAACTGGGAACCAGAGTAAAAGCCTAAGTCCCAAGAATCACGTTGTACTGAAGTTTTAGTATTGGTGCTCAAATCTATATATATTTGATTTTGTTGATTTGGCCCTCCAACTTCAGGAGCTACTTGAGCGCCGTCAATAATAATGGTAATTGGTCCAGATGGTGAGTCATCATCACTACAGCTAGAAAATACTAGCGCTACAGCCAGGAACAATAGGTTAAAAAATTTGTTAGTCATGGTCTATTAATTTTTAAAGATTAAGATTATATACAAGTTTTAAATAAAATGAACGTCCGTAACCCAGAAGTAATGATTGGCTTCCAGGAGAATGTGTGCCGCCGTCGGGGCTAGTGTTGCTAACATCAACCGATGTTACGTCCAAAAGATTTCGGGCACCTATAGTTGTTGTAAGCGAATTGTTTAAAAATGATTTTTTGATGGAAGCATCCAACCACCCATAACCATCGGTGGTTTGCTTTTCAAAGACGGTATTTCCTTCTAGATCGGTATCGCCGGAGGCCACATAAGTTTCCTGTGATCCTTGATACTTAAACATTAAGGTGAAAAAAGTTCCCCATTTTTGAAATTTGTAGGTGCCTCCGGTGTTGATTTGGTATGAGTATAAATAATCGTCGTTACCGTTAGGTTCATCATTGTTGATTCTTGAAATTCCTTGGAATGTAGCCCCAAAATTAAAGGCCCAATTTTCGGCTTTTAAAGCATTTTCAGACGTTACTCCCCAAAGTTTGTATGAATCAATATTGATATACTGGTACTGTAATGGCAAGGTGTTTACTACCGCTAAATCTATTTTATCGCGTACATCTATATAGCTTACTTTTAAAGCATTTAGCAACGATAAGTTATCAATCCAGCTGCTTTTTTTGAAATTCACAAAAGCCGTAATACCGTTCTCTGGGTTTAAGTTTTCATTTCCTCTAACATCGTGATTGGAATCTACAAAGTAATAATAGAGCTCTTCAAAATCTGGAGTTCTGTAAGATGTGCCAAAATTAGCACGAAGTTCAAAACCATGATTCATCAAATATCTAGCACTAAAACTACCTGTAACTTTTGAATGGAACATGGAATTGTATTCATATCTAATGCCAGGGCGTACTGAAAAATCATCAGAAAAATTATATTCTCCTGAAGAAAAAAGGGCAAGGTTCGTTTGTGAATTTGTTTTATCCTGTTGTGTGTAATCTCCGGAGGCTTGAGTGTCAAAACCTTCAATATATCGTGCTTCGTATCCTAACTGAAAGTTGAACTTATCACTTTTAACCAGATTGTTTATTGTCCCTTTGGAGAAAAAGACCTTACTGGATTGATAAGTCTCATCGGTTTCATCAGATTTTTCTTCAGTAAGGATATAATAGTTGAACTCGTTGAGTTCACGCTTTTGCTCTTGGTAAGAAATGGAGGCATTGTAGTTGATGCCGGAAGTAAACCGTCCATACAAGTTTATATTGTTAATAAAGCGGTTTGTTGTATAGATTCGGTCAGTAGCCGAAGGGTTGCTGGTTTGTGTTTGAACATCAATATTTGGCCTTACGGTTTGTCCGTAGTAGTCAATAACTTCATTGAAATACTCAAATTTATAATCCAGATTAAACTTTTCGGTTTTGTAATTTATAATTGCATTCGTGGTAAATTGTGTTTTTGGTAACCATTCATACCCGCGCAACCCATCATTTGTATAATAATCTTTCCCTTGTCGGTTGTTGTAAAATCCAGCAAATTGATTTCGGTTAAAGCCTATTTTCCCAAACCATTTTTCATTAAAATTGTGTGCTAAATTAAGACCTTGAATGTGTCTGCCTTTGTCAAACCAAGCATATTCATCGCTTACGGTTTCTTCTTGAAGGAAGGCTTCGGCTCGCCAATTGCCATCAATGGATTTTTTTGTGATAATGTTAATAACACCCGACACGGCATTAGCGCCGTATTCAACACCCATGGCACCTTCAACTATCTCAATACGTTCTACGTCATCAAGGTTTATTTGCGTTAGGTCAATATTGTTTCCTAAGCCATTGTCACTAACCAAGGGGATATTGTCAACAAGGATATTGAAATATTCGGAATTCAAACCAAAAAACGAAATGGTAGATCTGCCCGTTTGGGAATTTGGAATCACCGTCAAGTTGAGGTTGAAGTTCAATAAATCTGCCAAATTATTGGCCGCTTGCTGCTCTATTTGTTCACGATTTATGACCTTAACTTCGTAAACAGACTTCTTGACCGACTGTGGATTGTATTGCCCTGTGACAACCACTTCATTAAGCTCTTGCGTAAGAACTGTGTCTTTTTCTTTCTCTTGGGAAAAACAAATGGCTATAGAAAATAACCATAAAAGTATCGATCCGTAAAATCTCATATAACCTGACAAATTGTAAAAACAGGGCAAATTTAAACGAGTTGTTTTTTATAAAATAACGCTTAAAGAACTTTTTGTGTCGATGAAAATTAATCGTAACGTTCCAAAAATTAACCCCAATCTTATTTTTATTTAGATTTATTCTACATATTTTTGCGGCAAATATATCAGTTTATTTTAATTCAATCTAAATAAGTATAACGAAATTTCCCATGAGACCATTTTTTATTTTTTCAGTATTCCTGTCTTGCTCAATGTCTGTTTTTTCGCAAGCCAAAAAAGAACAAGACCAAAAAGCAATTAAAAGTATGTGTGGCTGCTATGAAGTAACTTTCAACTTTGCCGAAACCTTCAATTATTCTAAAGATTCCACCTATGTTCCTTCTGAAACTAAACACGATGGCGGTTTGGAATGGGTTGAACTACTGCAAGACGACAACGATAAAATCTCCATGCAGCATTTATTGATTGTTGGCAAGCCAGACAGTCCATACATTGTAAAGCATTGGAGACAAGATTGGGAATTTGAAAACACGGAATTATATGTTTATGACCATGACAACAAATGGAAGTACACCAAATTACCTGCTGAATCCGTTAAAGGACAATGGACACAAAAAGTTTTTCAGGTAGATGACAGTCCGCGTTATGAAGGCTCGGCTTCATGGGTTCATGTTGACGGTCGAAGCTACTGGGAAAACACTACAGATGCGCCACTCCCAAGAAGAGAATATACCACCAGAAGTGATTACAATGTAACCATAAGAACCAACAGACACGAAATTGTTTCCAATGGTTGGATACATGATCAAGATAACGATAAAGTCATTCGTGAAGAGGGTAAACAAGATGTCTTATTGGCACAGGAAAAAGGTTATAATACCTATGTGAAAGTAGCCAACAGCAAATGTAAAGCCGCTCAAGACTATTGGGCTAAAGACCATGATAAATGGGCCTTGGTTCGTGCTAAGTGGGACGAAGTTTTGGCAAGAGATAAAGATCTATCTCTAGAAGATAAAGTAGAACATAAACAACTGTTTAAATACTTATCTCCAGACAATCAAGAATACAGTACTAAAGCGTCTATTGATAGTATTATTGAGGCATTTGTAAAATAATGATCATGAAAAAGAACATTTTTGTGGTTGTATATATCCTGCTCATTGGACTTCCCGGCTTTGCTCAGGACAATGTATTTTTAGAAAGAACATTCTGGAAAACAAATCCCTCTGTAGAAACCATAGACCAGAAAATAAAAGAAGGGCATAATCCCTCACAACCTAACAGCAACAATTTTGATCCGGTAGTTTATGCCATTTTGGAAGCTGCTTCCAATGAAGCAATTATCCATCTAATTTCACAGGAAGGCAATTCGGTAAATAAAATTACTCACGACGGCAGAACGTATCTCTTTTGGGCGGCCTACAAAGGTAATGTTGATTTGATGGAGTACTTGATAAAGCAAGGAGCCAAGATCAATTTGCTAGACGACAAAGGCAATACCATACTTAACTTTGCAGCCTCCAGTGGCCAACAAAACACTAAGGTTTACGATGTATGCCTTCAGAATGGAGCCAATCTCAAAAAAGATTTGACGCCCAGCGGTGCCAATGCTTTACTATTGGCTATTCCAAAGGACAAGGATTTTCAACTAACGTCTTATTTTCAATCTAAAGGGCTGGATATCAACAGTAAAGATTATCAAGGGAATGGTGCTTTCAACTATGTTGCCAGAACGGGCAATGTAGATTTAATGAAACAACTGTTGGAAAAAGGTGTCAAGGGGAACGATCAAGCATTCCTTTTTGCAGCCTATGGAACACGAGGAATCACCAACGGTTTGGAAGTTTATCACTATTTGGAAAACGTAGGTTTAAACCCTGACGTTTCCGATGATGAGGGTAATACACCAATCTTGGTTCTGGCCTCAAGAAACACCAATTTGGAATTGTTAACCTATCTAATCAAGAAAGGGATGGATATTAACCATCAAAACAAAAAAGGTCAAACAGCTCTTATGCTTGCCGTGAGAAGCAATGAACCAAGGGTGGTTTCATTTCTTTTGGATCAAGGAGCGGATGTTTCTCTATTGGATGCCGATGGCAATAATTTAGGTTTCTACCTTATTGAATCGTATTCCGAAAGGAACAAAGAAAGTTTTTTTGCCAAGAAAGAATTACTGGAGAAAAAAGGGGTTAATTTAGCAATGCCACAAAAAAGCGGCAACACGCTTTACCATTTAGCGGTTGAGAAAAATAGCATGCCTTTATTGGAAATGGCCAGCAATTTAACAGTGGATGTTAATACCAAAAATGGCGAAGGCAATACAGCGTTACATTTGGCCGCCATGAAAGCTAAGGACGAAACAATCCTTAAATACCTCTTGAAATTAGGAGCCAAAAAAGAAATTTTAACTAACTTTCAAGAAACAGCTTTTGATTTGGCTTCCGAAAACGAATTGTTGACCAAAAATAACATCTCCATAGACTTTTTAAAATGAAGAAATTAAAATCAATTTTTGGAGTAATGCTCTTGGTTTTTGTGTTGTTTGCTTTTAAAAGGCAAACCCACAAAACCAATTACAAATGCATGATCCAGATGACCAACTATTCAGGACATGGGGCTTATGTAGTCGTTTCGTTGATCAATGCACAAGGGGATTATGAGGAAACACTTTATGTACAGGGCGATGATAAAGATTGGTTCAATACCCTGGAAGAGTGGTGGAAGTTTTATGGCAAGAAACGAAATGATATTGATGCCATTACCGGAGCGACTATTTCCGGTGGCGAGCGAACCATTTCAATTATTTCAATAGAGGATTCAAAAGTAGACACCGGTTATAGAATTCGTTTTGAAACGGCTGTTGAAGATCAAGAATACTACACAAGCGATGTTGAGTTCCCGCTAACTTCCGAAAACCTTAAAGGCAAACACGAGGGCAAAGGCTTTATTCGCTATATTCGAATTATGCCCAATTAAAAGGCTTATACATGGCTAGTTTTCCATGAAAAAAACTAAAAAAGGAATCACTATTTCAATTTGGAGATACAGTCATTTAGCCTTGGCTGTATCTTCTTTTGTTTTTATAATCCTAGCTTCTCTTACTGGAATTATTCTTGCTTTTCAACCCATTTCAGAACAGATCAAGCCTTACAAAACTGTTCATTTAAAAACGGTTACAGTTGCAGAGACTCTTGAGGCCTTTCAGGAGAAGTATCCCGAAATACTGGAAATTACTGTAGATGAAAATGATTTTGTAAGGGCTTCGGTCATCACCAATGATGATGAAAACCTAGAAGGGTATTTCAACCCCAAAACTGCCGAATATCTTGGTGAGACACTCAAACCATCTCCCTTTTTTCAATGGGTTACCAGCTTTCATAGGTCTCTTTTTTTAAAAGGAGTTGGCCGATTTTTTGTTGGTCTTTGTTCCTTCTTACTGTTTCTAATTGCGTTAACGGGAATGGTTTTGGTTGTAAAAAGACAGCGAGGAATAAAACGCTTTTTTTCAAGAGTTGTCAATGAAAGTTTCAACCAATATTGGCATGTGGTTTTAGGGCGCTTGTCCTTAATCCCTATTATCATTATTACTGTAACGGGCGTGTACTTATCTTTGGAAAAATTCAACCTGCTACCTGAAAAGAGGAGTTTGCATCACATCAATTTTGATGAGCTTTCTGAAGAGCCAAGTCAAGAACCTTCAACGTTTACGATTTTTAAAGCCACAACCCTTTCGGAGGTAAAATCTCTGGAATTTCCTTTTTCTGAAGATATTGAAGATTATTTCACCTTAAAACTAAAAAGCGAAGAGCTTGTCATTAATCAGTTCAGTGGTGAAATCCTTAGCGAAATCCAACAGCCAACCACCACGGTTTTTTACAATCTAAGCCTTACGTTACACACTGGAAAAGGGACTATAGTGTGGGCCATTATTCTGGCCATTGCTTCTGTAAACATTCTGTTTTTTGTGTATTCGGGATTTTCAATGACATTCAAAAGAACAAAAACCAAATTAAAGAACAAGTACAACGAAGCGACTGCCGAAATAGTGATTCTAGTAGGCTCTGAAAATGGAAGCACAGTAACCTTTGCCAATCAATTTTACAAAGCACTTTTAAAAGCCGGGAAACGGGCATTTATTTCTGAAATGAATACCTACACCCAGTATCCAAACCTAGCACAGTTAGTCGTTTTTACTGCAACGTATGGACAAGGCGAAGCACCAACCAATGCC
>ERZ795053.5610-NODE-5610-length-12887-cov-7.601309_pt1 | contig 12887 bp, 15 predicted proteins | sample MGYA00375137_ERZ795053 | MGnify/ENA primary metagenome ERZ795053 (study PRJEB30182, sample SAMN05720284) | activated sludge metagenome | isolation source: Anaerobic digester | place: Hong Kong | collected 2014-12-17 ... | reverse complement strand
TCCACCACGGGCAGACCGCCCACGTTCTTCTCGTACATCAACTTTAGGGCGTCTTCGACGGAGGCCTTCTCGCCGATGGATATGAGCCTTGGGCTCATGATCTCTCTGATGTCGGCGTTGATGGCTGTGAGGATCTTTCCTTCATACTTCTTCTTCAGGAGGTTGTGTCTTATGCCGCCGCCGAGGAAGTCGACGACGTCGACGCCGGTGACGAAGCCGAGGAGCCGTCGGGTTCCCGCATCGGCGATCGGCAGCCTCCCGAAGCCATAAGAGGTCATGATCTTGACGGCGCCGATGATGGTGGTGGTGGGAGGTGCCGTCACCACCTCAGTAGTTGCTATGGTGAGAACGTCCCCTGCGCGCTTGGCAACCCTCGAATCGAACGAGACCGGTCCCCTGTCCATAGCTCCCGGCATCCTTATCTTCCGATCCTCTGATGATCTCTTCATTGTCCCTCACCAAAGATAGCTTTGATCACGTCGTATCGATCGATTATCCCGACGAGCCTGCCGTCGTCGACTACAGATATTCTGCCTATCTCGCGATCCAGCATCGTCTTTGCGGCGTCGCGAAGGCTTGCCTCAGAATTTATGCTGAATAGAGGCGTGCTCATCAGCTTCTCCACTTTCATTACTTCCCTGGTATCCCTGCTTATCCGGGCGCCGCCCGTCCTTATAATGTCGAACCGGGTGATCATCCCGAGGGGTCTTCCCTTCTCGTCGACCACCGGCATCCCGGTGAAGTCGGAGTCGAGCATGGCGTCCCAGACCTTCGTCACCGAGTCCTGGGGGCCGCAGGTCTTCGTCTCGGTGTTCATCGTCTCTTTGACCTTTTTGTCGGCCAGCTTCTCGGGGTCGATCTTACTGAAGATGTCGATGGGGCTGACCACGCCCAGGAGGCGGCGGTCGTCCAAAGACGAGACCACGGGGAGTATCGCGTAATTGACCGATAAGAGGAGCTTTGCAGCCTCCTCAATGTCCGTTTCCGGGGTGACCAGGGGGGCCTCCACAGAGAAGCCGGAGACGGTGACGTTCGACCGGGTAGACGATATCTTCAGCATATCCCGGTCTGTGACGATCCCGGCCACGAGTCCCTCGCCGTCTTTTATCGGCAGGCCACGCAGCTGGTTGTCGCGTATCAGCTGCCGCGCCCGGGTGACGAAGTCGCCTTCTTCGACGCTGACCGGGTCTTTAGACATGATCTCTCCAACAGAAATTCCCATATTATGCCCTCCTGCTCAAGTCCGGATTGTTCGAAACTTCATCTATTCACATCTCTGCAGCTCCAGCAGAGCAGCTCGCCGTTGACCGATTCCAGAGAGTCTGATATCTGGCCGCACCGCTCGCAGATCCCCCTGATCATCTCCCTCTGTTCCTCGAAATGGACGCTATCCCTGTGCATCTCTATGAGGTGGCTGAGGATCTCTCCCATGCCGATGGATGCCGACCCGGAGACGAGGTCGGTATCGGTGATTATGCCCATCAGCTTGCCCTCGTTCGATATCACCGGGAGCCTCTTCACCCCCGATTTGAGCATCTTTATGGCGGCCTCGCTCAGACTGACGTCTGGAAGGACAGTTATCAATGGCGAGGACATCACGTCGCCCACCTTCATCTCTTTCGGGTCTGCGGCCTTTGCAACAATCTTTCCGACCAGATCCCGCTCGGTTATGATTCCCATCGGCTGGTCGTCGTGAATCACGATCAAGCTGCCCACGTTTGCGGAGAACATCTTGTTCGCAGCCTTCACCACATCAACCTCGGAATCGACGGTGATCACAGGCCGGGCCATTATATCCCGCACCGGAATCTCTGTTTCCATGCAAGTCACCTCCGCGGCAGATCGCCTTTCTTACTAGAGAGATTCCCTCTATAAAAGGATCACTGCATCCTTTTCTCTCCAATTTAAAATGTATTATAATTTTGTCATTCTGAAATGTGGTGGAGGATGTGATCGATCTCGGCGAGGATCAGATCGATCCCGAGCCGGGCAGCCGAGGGGGAGCCTGGAAGGCAGAAGACGGGGACGCCACCGACGATCCCCGCTGAGGCCCTGGTGAGGATCGCCCTCGTCCCCACCTCTTCGAGGCTCTTCGTTCTGAAGATCTCTCCGAAGCCCGGGATCTTCTTGTCGAATAGCGGCTCGGCCGCCTCGATGGTCAGATCCCTGGGGGCGAGGCCGGTTCCGCCGCAGAGGACGACGACATCGGCCTTCGAGGCCAGGATCGCCTCTCCCACCTCCTCCACCCCGTCGGGGATGAGGCGGTAGGCGAAGCTCCGGCCGGCGGCCACTAGCCTTTCCAGGATCGCCCGGCCGGAGAGGTCCTCGGCATCTTCGGGATCCTCCACCGCCCCAAACCTCTCAAACCGGGAGGTGCTCACGACGACGACCTCGATCTTCACGATCAGCTATTCGCCTTGAAGGGATAAAGATCTTCTCACCGCTCCCAACGGTTTTATCCGAAAAGATCGATCTCGACCGTCATGGCGATTCTGGCGGTGGACGTGGGGGCCGGGACCCAGGATATCCTCCTCTTCGAGGGGGGGGCGGCTCTGGAGAGTTCGGCCAAGATGGTGATGCCAAGCCAGACGGTGATCGTAGGACGGCAGATCGATGGGGCGAGGCGTCGGGGAAATGACGTCTATCTCGCGGGGACGACGATGGGTGGCGGAGCCTCCGTCCGTTCCATAAAAAGGCATATCGAGGCGGGTCTTTCGGTCTTTGCATCCCCGAAGGCGGCTCTGACGATCCACGACGACCTGGAGAAGGTCAAGGGGATGGGGGTTTTGATCGTTGAGTCGGCTCCGCCGGAGGCGGAGGTGGTGGAGATGGCGGACGTCGACTTGCCGGCGTTGGAGGCGACCCTCGAGAGGTTCGGCCTCGATATGCCGAAGGACGTGGCCGTCGCCGTCCAGGACCACGGCTTTTCGCCCGAGAGGAGCAACCGGATCGTGAGGTTTGAGGAGATGGCAAAGGTCCTCGATTCGGGAGGAGATATCCGGTCCTTCGCCCACCTCGATCCCCCTCCCCTCTTCAGCCGGATGAGGTCCGTCAAGGATACCCTGGATCGGGCGGGGTTCCGTTCGATCGTCATGGACACGGGCCCTGCCGCGATCTTCGGCGCGATCCTAGATCCCAGGTTTGAGGAGCCCGCTCTGGTATTGAACGCCGGAAACGGCCACACCATCGGGGCGGTGGTGGCGGAGGAGAGGATCACGGCCCTCTTTGAGCACCACACATCGGCCCTGACGGCAGAGAAGCTTCTCCGGCTATCGAGGAGGCTATGCGACGGGACCATCACGAACAGTGAGATCTTCGATGTCGGGGGGCACGGAGCTGCCGTGGTGGACGCGCCAGGCGTCGGGGGGATCAGGTCTGTGGTGGTGACGGGCCCCAACCGGGAGCGATTTCTGGGATCCGGGCTTTTGGAACTGGTGGCCCCCGTCATATCCGCGGCGCCGGGCGGCGACATGATGATGGCCGGCTGCCTCGGCCTCGTCGAGGCCGCGAAGGCTCTGAGGGAGGTGTGAATCGGTGAGTGATGCAGCGACCGAAGCGGCGACCGGATCAGAGGCCGAAGAGATCGGAAGGGGCGCAGAGGCGGTGATCACCAGGGACGGAGATCGGGTGACGAAGGTGAGGCTGCCGAAGGGGTACAGGCTCTCCGCCCTCGACGAGAGGATCAGGCGTGAGAGGACGGTGATGGAGGCCCGGATAATCTCCGAGGCCCGGAGGTGCGGGGTCCCGACGCCGATCGTCCTGGACGTCGACCGGTTCAGCCTCACCATGGAGCACGTGGAAGGGGCGAAGCTGAAGGATGTGATCAACCCCGATCTATCCGAGGGGGTGGGGGAGCTGGTAGGAAAGCTCCACGGTTGCGGGATCATTCACGGCGACCTCACCACCTCCAACATGATCCTCAGGGGGGAGAAGATATACTTCATCGACTTCGGCCTCGCCTTCCACGACAAGGGGATCGAGGCCCAGGGGGTGGACGTCCACGTATTTTTTCAGACCGTCAGGAGCACCCACGACCGCTCCGACGAGCTGATCGACGCCTTCGCCAGGGGTTACGCCAGAACCTACGCCAGGGCCGGTGAGGTTTTAAAGCGGGTGGAGGAGATCGCAGGCCGGGGGAGGTATCTCTGACCAAATCATTAACTTTATGTAGTAAACGATCCCTACCATCAACCTCAGTGCTGTTAGTTCCAAAGTGGTGATAATACATGGCAGAAGATGATGTGGTATTCGTCGGCAATAAACCAGTGATGAACTACGTACTGGCAGTGGTCACCCAGTTCAACAGCGGCGCTGGGGAGGTTAAGATCATGGCCAGGGGACGAGCGATATCAAGAGCAGTGGACGTTGCAGAGGTCTCAAGAAGCCGCTTTTTGGGCGACGTCAAAGTCAAGGACATCCAGATCTCCACCGAGACCCTGAATACCGATCGTGGAGAGACGAACGTCTCGGCCATCGAGATCACCCTCTCGAAGTGAAGTCGAGCCTTTCGAGCCTTATTTCTGGAGCGCATTTGGCATTGACCACCAGGATAGGGGTCATCTCCTCAGGCCGCGGGGAGAACGCGAAGTACATCATCAAGGCCACCAGGTCGGGATACCTCCCCGCGGAGGTTGCAGTCGTCCTCGCAGACCAGCGGGACGCGGGCGCCCTGAAGATCGCCCGCGAAGCCGGGATCGAGGCCCACTTCGTCGACCCTGCTGGTCTCAGCCGGGCCGAGCACGAAGCCCTTCTCATCGAATTTCTTGACAGGGCGGGGGTCGATCTCGTCGTCCTCACGGGGTACATGAGGATTCTCTCTCCCGAGTTCGTCCGCCACTTCAAGAACAGGACGATCAACATCCACCCCGCCCTCCTCCCCGCCTTCCGGGGGATGGACGCATTCCAGCAGGCCCTCGACTACGGTGTCAGGGTGACGGGGACGACGATCCATCTCGTCGACGAGGAGGTGGACCACGGCCCCATCATCCTCCAGGTCCCCGTAGAGGTGAAGGAGGGCGACACCCACGATAGCCTCAAGGCGAGGGTCCAGGAGGCGGAGTACAGGGCCTACCCCGAGGCCCTGAAGCTCTTCATCGAAGGCAAACCGAAGGTGGCTGGAAGGAAGGTCGTCTTTGAGGTTGAGGAAAAGGAGGAGGATGGATCTTGAGGACTCTTTGGGCGCCCTGGAGGATGGACTACATCCTCAGCGACAAGTCGGAGGCTTGCATATTCTGCGAGAAGATCGCTGAGGACCGGGACGCCGAGAACCTGATCCTTCACCGGGGCACCCACCACTTCATCATCATGAACGCCTACCCCTACAACAACGGCCACATGATGGTCGTCCCCCGCCGCCACACCTCGACCCTGGCTGGCTGGAGCGTCGAGGAGAGGGCGGAGTTTCTCGAACTGGCCGACCTCGCCGTCGAGATCCTGAAGAGGACGATGAACCCCGACGGCTTCAACATCGGGATCAACATGGGCGAGTGCGCGGGGGCGGGGATCGCCGACCACATCCACCTCCACGTAGTTCCGCGGTGGTCCGGGGACTGCAACTTCATGCCGGTCTTCGCGGACACGAGGGTGATCCCCGAGCACATCCAGGCGACCTACGAGAAGCTTCGGGGGGCGATGGAAGATTTTTTGAGATGATTATAAATTTTGTACTTTAGTAATTCTTGGTCGTGAACTTGGGTAATCCGCTTGCTATGTTGTTGTGCATGAAAGCCTCGCCATCAGACCTATAACTACTACGAGACCGTGAGATACAAATGGATGTAATATCTATTTCGGCTTCGCCCATTCGATCAGCTGAGGATAGATCAACTCAATCGTAATAGACTGCCAAATTCCGTAAAGTATTTATTTAATAAATCATAAAAGAAACATGAGATATTATGACCGCAGAAATTGTTATTATAAACAAGGAAGCAGTTGCATTGGCAGCAGATAGCGCTGTCACGATATCTGGAGACTTAAGTAAGCCAAAGATCTTTTCTTCTGCAAATAAGCTTTTTACTTTATCGAAATATTACCCCGTGGGAATAATGGTTTACGGAAGTGCTACTTTCATGGGTATTCCATGGGATACAATAATTAAAATGTACAGAAAAAACGAATTGGGTGATATATGCTATGATAGACTGCAAGATTATGCAGATAACTTTTTAGAATTTTTGGGTGGGTGCAAGGTGAACATCCCTGAGAACATTCAAAAAAAATATTTAGTAGACGATATATATTCGTGCTTTTCTAGAGTTATCGATTTAGGTCTAAGTGATATCTATGATATTCTTAGAGAACAAGACGAATTGGATGACGCTACAGCAATCGAAATAATGTCCAATACGATAAAATTTCAATATACTTTATGGAAGGAAGCCAAAATTAGTCCTACATTGGATGAAGAATTTGAGAACAGGTTGCTAGAAGAATATGACAAATTAATCTCTAAATGCATAAATAACGTTTTCAAAAAATATCCTTTATCTCAAACATGTTTAGGTTATTTAAAGAAACTTGCCATATTTAATTTAACTAGATTTTCTGATGAAGAAACTAGAGATAACGAAAGTGGTATTGTGATCGCAGGCTTTGGTGAAGATGAAATGTTTCCATCCGTCGTATCTTATCATATAGGGAGAATTGTTAATGATAAGCTTATGTATGCTCTCGAGAAACAACAACATAAGAATTTCGGTACAGGTGGGTCGATTTTTGCCTTCGCTCAACATGAAATGGTTGAACTATTCATGGAGGGTGTAGATCCAGTGTATAGAGAAATAAAAGACGATTATGTGCGCGAACTTATTATTCAATATCCTATAACCATCATCGATACTATGAAACATCTTACAGACTCCGATAGAAATGAACTTAAGAAAAGATTTGCAGAATCCAGTGAAGAAGTTCTTAATCATTTACAGGAGTATCTAGATGCTTATAGGGAAAGACACCACATTAATCCAATAATACGCATGATTAGGGTGCTTCCGAAGGATCAACTTGCGGAGATGGCTGAATCTCTAGTGAATTTAACATCTTTAAAAAGAAAATATACGCCTGAAAGTGAGACGGTCGGTGGGCCGGTAGATGTTGCTTTGATCTCAAAAGGTGATGGGTTTATATGGATTAAGAGAAAACGCTATTTTAACATTGATATGAATCCCCATTTTCGTGAGAATTACTATAGGGGGTGTGAGAAAAACGACGAAATTTAAATCTGTGGCAGAGTTCGAAAGCAGATATTTCCCGGACTCGTTCGAGAGGCGCATTGTGGAGAAGGGAGTAAATCCGCATGAGTTGGGGACGAGGCTAGCGCGGGAATCTCTAGAAAAAATTAGGAGTCAGCTATCTTCTGATATCTGACTTCTCATCTTATTTTATGCGATATCTAGCCTCCACGAGCCGGAACGATACGTCCCTTCTCTTCAGTTCTCCTGTCACCTCTTCCATGAATACCCCCATCCCGGGAACGTGTTCGTGATCCTGAGGTCGGATCTTTCCCCCGGTGTATCCCAATGTGGTTGACTTGATGCCGCAGCTGGGGCTTCCCTCGACTCCGACCACCTCTATTTCGTACCCCTTCTTCGCGAACTGCTCGATCAGGTCCGCGTGGTGGCTGAAGATCTCGCGGCAGTATCGCCGGTAAGAGGGGATGTCGATCTGGTTTTTGGTGACCGCCCACCGGTCGAGGCCGAGGCATCCCGCCTCGGGGCAGAGGAGCTGGATGATGGGCGGCTCGGCCGCGAACGCGACGGGTCGGAGCCCCAAAAGCCTCGTCTCGGGGTCGAGGAGGCAGTGGGCCACCACCTGAATCTTCTTCATCCTTCCGGACCCGTCTCTTTCGCCGCGTCCCGCTCTTCGATGACGTCTTTCACGTGCTGATAAAACTCGATGCCGTCGGTCTCGTGGTAGAACCGGACGTCCTCGGCGGCACCTCCGATCCGGATCTTCAGGGTGTTGTCCTGAAACTCCTTGACGTACTCGATCCCCGTTACGCCCGAGAGGGGGAACCTGTCGATCCGATTTCGAAGAAGGCCGGAGCGGATGAAGACGACCTCCCTCTCCGTCGCGGCGATCCAGGAGGAGATCTTCGCCTCGTCGAAGGCCCCGATCCTCGCGAAGGCCTTCGCCTTCTCGTCCTGGTACCTCTGCGGGACCGCCGGGAAGACCATGAGGGGGGCCTCGCCGGCCTGCTCGAGTTTCTCCAGCGCCTTTCCGATCCGCTTGGGCAGATTCTCGTGCGCGACGCCCTCGTACATTTCGGTCATGATGGATCTGATTCCGATTGCCTTTCCGTTTCTTCCGGTCGAGCCGTGGGTCCAAATTCAGGTGACGATCTTGTCCAGCTCGTCCTTCTCGAGGGCGATCCGGACCTCGCGCATCAGCCTTCTGCCGGTGCTCATGGAGGTTCTCCAGAAGGCGTTTCCGTAGGGGTGGCCGACGGCCATGTGGACGTTCGTCCCGCCGCCTATCCGGGGTGCGACGTCGTAGATGGAGAAGTTCAGGTCCTTGTCGACGCAGGTCTGGAGGCAGAAGGGCCCTATGATCCCGGGGCTGTAGTGGACCTTCGTCGCCTCGACGTACTTCTCCGCCAGCTCGAAGGCCTTCTCCAGAAGCGACTCGCGGAGGGTCGCGGCGTTGTGGCCGCAGACGGTGTACTCGGGGCTGATCTGGGCCTCGTTGAGGGTGAGCTGCTGGGGGGCGGGGAGCCGGACGTGGCCGTCGAGGCTCGACTCAAACCGCCAGTCTATCCCGAGAAGCTCGATCTGGTCCAGGATCGGCGAGTAGAAGAAGTCGAGGTTGAAGACGGGCCCGATGACGTACCTCTCGATCCTCGCAAGGTCGAGGCCGTCCTGGTCTATGACGCCGTGCTTGAGGAGAAGGTCCGACTTCTCGCGGTACTCGTCGTAGCTAGCGGCGGTGAAGAAACCCCTCTCCAGGGTCTTGACGGCGTGGGGCAGCTTCACCATCACCAGCTCGTCGATCTCGTCCGCCTCCACCGTCTCGGGGAAGGGGAGACCCGCCTTCTCCAGGATCCAGTAGTAGTCCTGGTCTTCGCCCCTCTCCTCGGACCGGAGGAGGTTTCTGCTCCCCAGAAGCGGCACCTCGAACTCGTCTTCCACCGAGTCGATCCCGCAGTAGGACGTGAAGGATCGGTTCGGGACGAAGAGGACGCTCTTCGATATCAGGGCGTCCTGCTGCTCACCCCTGATCAGGTCTGAGAATTTATTTAAGATCCTGACCTCGTCCACCAATCCGCTTATGACCTTGCCGTTGGACCTGGTCGCCCTGAAGTACTTGGCGTAGGTCTTCTCCCTCCCCTTCTGACATATGGCGAGGGTTCGAAACCCCTCCTCGACGGCCCCGTCGCAGGTGTCCAGGGCCGAGTGGGAGGCGACGACGCCGATCATCGGGTCGTCTAGGTCGTACCCCTCCAAAACCTCAAAAATTTTGCTGCGGTCGATCAATTCGAAGCACCCCAAAATTATCCTGATCTGTGTACCGACCTAGAGAGGTACTCACTTATCAAGCTGACTGTCATGACCCGCCATCTTCGCCGGATGCGGCGTCTTCTGCCATCCACCAGATCCCTCAAATTTCTTGAAAAAACATCACTGCGATCTACATCGGCGCCTGGTACTGATAATGTCTTCTCCCGGCGGCTTAGCTTCTGACATGGGCGGATCTGCAGGGTTGAAGCCGGCCATCTTCGCGGACGAATAATGGCCTGTCTCAATGGCCTCTCTCGCCCGGAAAGGGGCGTTGAAATTTTGAGAGGCGGAACGGTCACTTTAATATACTACGTTGGCATTGCTAACTAGTCCAATTAGGCTTGGGGGATGGTTTTTGGCAGGCAGAGCTTGGAAGTTCAAAGATGATATCGACACCGACGCGATAATACCCGGACGCTACCTGGTGATCAACGACCCCGAGGGGCTCGCCGAACACGTCTTTGAGGGGGTGCGCCCCGAGTTCGCCGGGGAGGTCCGTGCCGGAGACTTTGTGGTGGCGGGATCAAACTTCGGCTGCGGCTCATCGCGAGAGCACGCTCCCCTCGGCCTCAAAGGCGCGGGGGTCAAGGCCGTCATCGCCAGCTCTTTCGCCCGGATATTCTTCCGAAACTCCATCAACATCGGCCTGCCCCTGTTCGTCTCTGCCGACGTCGAGAGGATACGCGATGGGGATTCCATCGAGATCGACGCCGACGAGGGGATCATATTCAACCGGTCCCGCGGCGAATCTTATAAGACGACGCCCCTGCCGCCCTTCCTCCAGGAGATCGTGGAGGCGGGAGGGCTCGTCGATTATACCAAGAGGAAGGTGAGGTCTCTTTGAAGTACAAAGTTCCCGTTATTCCCGGCGATGGGATAGGTCCCGAGATCGTGGCCGAGGGCCAGAAGGTGGCGGAGGCCGCGGCGGAAAAGCACGGTTTTGATATCGAGTGGAGACCGTTCTCCCTCGGAGCAGACCACTACCTTGAGACGGGAGAGCTCGTCGGCGAGGAGACCCTAAAAGACCTCTCCAAATACAGGGCGATCTACCTCGGCTCCATCGGCGACCCGAGGGTGAAGCCCGGTGTCCTGGAGAAGGGCGTCCTCCTCGCCATGAGGTTCTACTTCGACCAGTACGTCAACCTCAGGCCGGTCAAGCTCCTGGATGGGGTATGGACCCCTCTCAAGGACAAGGGCCCTGCGGATATCGACTTCACAGTCGTCCGGGAGAACACCGAGGACTTCTACATCGGGATCGGCAGCCGGGCGAGATCGGGGAGGAGCCGCGACGAGTTCGAGGTGGCGAGGACCCTCTACAACGTCAAGTTCGGCCTGGACGTGGAGTCGGACAGCGACGAGATCGCATACCAGATCGGGATGATCTCGAAAGAGGGGACCCGGCGGGTCATCAAGTACGCCTTCGACCTCGCCATGAAACGGAATAAGCACCTCTCCAGCGTCGACAAGGCGAACGTCCTCTCCGACATATACGGTTTCTGGAGAGAGGAGTTCGAGATGATGGCGGCAGAGTACCCGGAGGTCGAGACGGACTTCAACTTCGTAGACGCCATCACCATGTGGTTTGTCAAAAACCCGGAGTGGTTTGACGTCGTCGTCGCCCCCAACATGTTCGGCGACATCATCACCGACCTCGGCGCCATGATCCAGGGGGGTCTCGGCCTTGCGCCCGGAGCCAACATCAATCCCGAAGGGACGAGCATGTTCGAGCCGATCCACGGAAGCGCCCCCAAGTACAAGGGCCAAAACAAGGTCAACCCCATCGCAACCATCTGGGCCGGAGCTATGCTCCTGGAGCACCTGGGCGAGGCGGCGGCCGCCGAGGACGTGATCAGGGCCATAGAGACGAACATCAAGAGGGGGAAGGTCAGGACCTACGACATGGGCGGAAGCTCGACGACCTCGGAGGTCGGCGACGATATCGCAGGCCTGGTCCTCGGCGGGATCTGATCGGAAGGCGAAAAGGTTTTATGTCGGATGACCATCTCCAAGACAGTGGTATGGGCTGATCTGCTCATGGGGGCTCGTAGCTCAGTTAGGCAGAGCGTCTGGCTTTTAAGTTTTTTGAACGAAGATACCAGGTGGTCGAGGGTTCAAATCCCTTCGAGCCCGCTTATCGCTCATTTCTGGGAAGTGGCTGTATGAAGAAGTTTGCGTTGCAGGATCACGAGATAGTTCCGGTCCACATCCTTCTCTCGCCTGAAGAGGCGGAGGAGGTGTTCAAGGCTTACGGCGTGGATTCTGCTCAGCTCCCGAAGATCCACGCCACCGATCCGGTGGTTAAGGAGATCGGAGGAAAGGTGGGTGACGTGGTGAGGATTATGAGGAAGAGTCCCACGTCAGGGGAATCGGTCTTTTACAGGCTGGTAATCGACTAAGGGGTGTTTTAAAGTTTGCTGGACAGAGACGTTCTATATAAGGCCTATTTTACAAAAGATAAGCTGGTCCACCATCACATAAACTCTTTCAACGATTTCATAGATCGGGGCCTTCAGAAGGTGATCGACGAGGTGGGGATCATCGAGACGAACATCGAGGAGACCTACGTCAAGCTGGGGACGATCCGGGTTGAGAACCCCACCGTCACCGAGGCGGACGGCTCGGTGGAGAGGCTCCATCCCAACGACGCGCGGCTTCGAAACCTCACCTACGCGTCGCCCCTTCGGCTGGTGATGACGATAGTTGAGGGGGAGACAGAGAAGGAACCGGTGGAGGCGATGATCGGGATGCTGCCCATCATGATAATGTCCAAGATCTGCAACCTCTCAGGCCTATCTCGGGACGAGATGATCGAGTACGGCGAGGATCCCCTCGACCCCGGCGGGTACTTCGTGGTCAACGGCTCGGAGAGGGTGATCATGACCCTGGAGGACCTCTCTCCGAACAAGATCCTGGTGGAGTACAACCAGAGGTACGACGACTACATCGAGGTGGCGAAGGTCTTCTCCCAGAGGCAGGGTTACAGGTCACTTGTGATCGTCGAGCGGGGTAGAAGGTCGATTTTGGAGGTATCCTTCCCCTCCGTCAGCGGAAGGCTGAACTTCGTCACCCTGGCGCGAGCCCTCGGCCTTGAGACGGATATGGAGATCGTCCAGGCCGTCTCCGACAACCCCGAGATCATCAAGTTCATGCTGGAGAACCTGGAGGAGGCGGAGGTGGCGACCAAAGAGGAGGCCCTGGAGAAGATCGGGGGCCGGGTCGCCGCAGGCCAGGCGAAGGAGTACCAGAAGAAGAGGGCCGCTTACGTCCTGGATCGGTACCTACTGCCTCACATCGGGGTCGAGGAGGGCGACCGGTACGCCAAAGGCCTCTTCCTCGCCAGGATGGCCGAGGCCTGCTTCGAGCTGGCCCTGGGGAAGAGGGGCGAGGACG
>ERZ795053.5608-NODE-5608-length-12888-cov-5.030936_pt1 | contig 12888 bp, 10 predicted proteins | sample MGYA00375137_ERZ795053 | MGnify/ENA primary metagenome ERZ795053 (study PRJEB30182, sample SAMN05720284) | activated sludge metagenome | isolation source: Anaerobic digester | place: Hong Kong | collected 2014-12-17 ... | reverse complement strand
GGTTTCTTCCTTAAGCGCAATGGCTAAATTGACTGCCAGGGTTGTGGTACCGGTGCCGCCCTTTGGGCTAAACAATGCAATCGAATGAGCCTTTTTGGCCGGTATTGCGGCCATCTGATTCTGAGACCGAGACTCGGCCAGAAGCGTTGAGCGCTGTAACCATAGGTGATATACCTGCTCAATACTTTTGGACAAATCATCCAAATCAAACGGTTTAAGCAGGAAACCGCTGGCGCCGGCCAACATAGCCTCTCGTACAAAGTCCATTTGACTTTGGGTTGCGCTAACTAAAATGAGGCTTCCGGTTGTCTTAAACGTCAGGGCTTTGATCCAGTCCGTGTCCAGAACCCCTTCGCCGGAGCCATCGGCCAAAATGAGATCAACCTGGGTTTTTTCGACGACTTGAGCGGCTTCCGCCACAGAAAAGACCTGCCCTAATACTTGGTAATGGTGATCTTGTAAAGAAAGTTGTACCCAATCAAGATCAGACGCATGGCCGGCGATAATTAAGATGTTAAGTGATTTCCCTTTTTCTCGTTTCATTAAATTTTCCTTTTTGATCGGCTTAACCTGGGATTAACGATTAAAAATGATTGCAACCAAACGAATAACTACGCTGTGATAATGGATGAGTTCCGCAGACATGGTCATCCTTTCATAGCTTAAGCCGAATTACGGAACTGGTCTGGGGGCTTCGAAATCATAGTTGTCTGCTATGGTATTGATGGTAACGGCCTCTACCTCAAAACGGCGACGATTGTCATTAGCCCGCAGCGCCAGATCGATTGAAGTTTCGGTGTCAATGGCATATTTGAGTATAACGGCATCTTGCGGCTCAATTGCCAGTAAGATGGTTTTAGGTACACGAGCCGCCGAATCGGTCGGAGGAGTATCCTTTTTGTCGGTCTCCCCTTCTTTCTTTTCCTTAGCCGGCGACTGGTAGATGATTTGCAGAATCTCCAGATCTTGAAGCACATAGATCGAGACCTTGCCGCCAGTTCCCTCTTCCTCGCCCACCACATCGGTGCTGACCAAAAGATCAACTCGATCACCGGGTAAGAAGAGACCTTCCGCAGAAAATCGATCTGTCGCCGGCAGAGCGTAAGCGATCAAATCCTCGCCGAGCGCTTCGTTGAAATTAACCGTGGTGGTAATATTTTCTGCCGATTCTAACGCGCTTGAACCGCCCGCCGGAAAACTCTCGACCAGATTCTGCGCCAATATAACCTGGCCCGGTTGAATGGAGCGCGTCGCGATGCTGCCCACGACATCATCGGTTTTAAAGATCGCACCGCTGGGCACTTCTTCAACCGGACGTTCTTCCGTGGTGATGTCGGCCAGGCGAATGACGGCTCGTTCGTTAATCAGTTGGCGGCTGACGACCACCGTTTGAGTTGTTTTTGTTTCAACCGCGTTGGCTTGTTGGACCGTCATTTGTTGAAAAGCAAAGTAACTTATTCCGGCCGCAATTACAGCCAGGATTAAACCGGCTAACAGCCAAAGGGTACCACGTCTTCGATTCATAATGTTTCTACCTCAATTTCAAGTTGATATTGACTCATGATCGCTCTCCTCAAAGCGATTACCAAGGAATTAGCCGGGCACGCAAACCATATTTTAAGTCGCTGGGGTCAGTCATTAACTCAGATACAATACGCCCACGTACAGCATTAGCCGGTTGCGGAGAGCTAGGATCAATCAGGTTAGGACCATTGTAGTAGCCCGTAATTTCTAAAGCAGCATAACCCAAAATTTCAACATAATCTTTAACCGTTGTTTCAGCCTCTTCAACCAAGACATATAGGTCAAAGGTTTGAGTCTTGGTTCCGGCAGATACCACAAACGGTAAGGTGTAGATAGTATTGGCCGTCGCGGAACTATCGACCTTAATATTCAAGTTAAAGCTGGCGCCGGGATGATTAGTATTGGTATTCTTTGTCCAAGGCGGTGAGCTTACCCAACTGAATCCGGTAGGTAACGTACCCACAAAGTTAACAGAAACAGATTGCCCGGCCGCGCCGGCCCACAAATCTAGATCAATACTATATTTAGCTTGTTTACCCTTGACCACACTTAGAAATGGATAATTCTGGGCCGAATTGGTCGGGAGGCCGGTTACCGCCGGTAAGTCACGCTGGACCCCGTTCACTTCATCGCCGACAGTTACCATGCCGCCCCAGTAACGTCTGATATTCGTTCCACCCACCCTATTGTCAATCACGGAGACGTAAAACATGCGCGTCCCGGTGATAACATGGGTAGTTGTACCTACGGTAGTCACGGTTGGCGTTATATGCAGTGTGATAGTCCGCTGGTTGATCCCGTTACGCCCCAAGACGGGGGCGTCGGTTGGGGAAAAACTCCAATCGGCGAAATTATTTAGGCCGATTACGGACATGGTCAACCCCCCTGCGGCTGATTGGAATCCATCCTCGGCTTCTAAATCTATTGCATAGGTCAATGCGGCCGCATCTAATCCCGCAGTAGTCGTTGTGAGGGGACGGGTGGATTTGTAGTAGGGGGTTTCGCCGGTCACAGCTAGGTTGGGCGTATTGAACACGTGGCCGTTATAGACTATTACGGCTACAACATCGCTGATGGCATAGGTTTGTTGAAATGCTTGGGCCGAAAAAGAGGTGCTGTTACCGTTATACATGGCGACTTGGTCCCCAGGGCTGGGGATGTCACAACAGTAGCCGCGCCGGATGTAGTATTCACCCAGATCTTTGAGTACGTTCGATTGAGTGCCGGCAGAAACGCCGTTATAGTATTCTACCGGCGGGGCCGAAACGTGACGGATGTCCAAATTAACCAAACCCGCATAGCTTACCGTACCAACGTTGGGGTTAACGCCTCCGCCTAAGATAAAGTAATTGCGACCAGGAGCACCTGCCGACAACTCGGCGTGAGGCGAGGGCGATTGGTACATTTCCGGTCCGCCCGGCCAGCCTGGCCACTCGGTAATCTCATCGCTCCCCGATGGCCTTAAAAAGTCGGTGGCATTACCCAGCCCCTGCGCCGGCGCTCCGGTCAACGACTGCTGTGTACTACAGTCATCGCAATAGACCACGGCGCTGTTCGTATTGGTCAGATTCGGATTCCAATCACGCTCATCGCCAAACCGTTTAACCGCAATAGGCATAAGGCCTCCCGATCGATTACACCCGGCGCGCGCATTGGCGCCAACCTGGAGTAGTTCACGACCCACAAATTGAGCAAAATAGGTTCCAATATCGCTCCACTGAAGTGCAACCCGCACATCACAGCCATCTGTAATTTCTATACCTAAAGTTAGGTCCTGCCCCGTTCCTACATTGGTATTAGGCGGATCAGGGTTAGCCAGGTCGGTTGAATACCACTCAATTTCACCCTCATTGGTCGCAATCGTATCCATCGCTTTTTGATAAGCCTCGGCCTCTGTTTTGCCTTGAGCGAGCGCAACCGCAGTACTTAGCGCCGCCGAATCGGCTATGTTTTGCAGTTGGCGGCGGTGCAAGTAAACAATGGTGCCGTCAACCGTGGCCGCGGCAAAAGCTAGAAACACAAAAGACAACAGGAGCGTCACAACAACAATCGACTGGCCTTTTTCATCGTTTGGAAGTAACCGGAATACACGCTTCATCAAATCTATCCTCACTCGCTCCAACTAAGCTATTTGTCAAAATCCATTACGACTGAATGTTGCACCGGTATTTCATGAGGAAACATCGGAATTAGTTCTGAAATAATAGGCGATGTGTGGGTGTACGTCACCGTCACTGTAATGGGTGTACCGGCCTGGGGAACCACGCTAAGGACCGGCTGAACCTCAACCAGGGTGTTGGTTCCACTCATTTGCAGCGACTCACCTTCGGCGTATACGGCTGTCTCAACAACTTCCGTCAAATCAGTTAGGCTAGCACTAGGGTCACCCAGGCAGTTATGGTTTAGGCGACACAACGAGCCATAGCGGGCCCCAGATCGGGTGGCATTAGCCACTTGTACGTGCGCGAAGAGGTAGAAGCCCACCTCGACAATACCAAAAAAGAGAATGACGAGTAACGGTAACGTTAAAGCGATTTCAACCAAAGATTGCCCGCGCGGGCCATTAGCTTGTTTACGCATTGAAGCTCCTCCTGGACTAGGGTCCCGAGATAACCGAACTAGGCTCAATTCTCATACTCGCCTGAGCCTGAAGGTCGATACTGCTGCCTAGCGCCCCAAAGAGGAACGGATGAGTGTGGGTAATGGTCACCGTGAGCGCCTCAGTGCTACGAAGCGGATCGGGAATAGGAGCTAAGGAAGGGCCGTAGGTAATTTGGCAGGTTGTCGTTGCGCTCGTTCCGTTGCAATCCGGCGGTGTCACAAATAGAGGCCCCAGCGTATGACTGATGGCGTCGGAAACCGCCGCACTGCGACCGGCGTCGGGATCGCCGGAAGTCGGATCGCCTATATAAAGGTAGATCGAACCCGTCCTAACGCCTTCCCGGGCGCTGTTGGTTAATGCCACATATTTATAAAGAATGGTACTCGCTTCAATGAAAGCAAAGGTAAAGGGGATAATGATGAAGATAAGCACTAGGGCAAACTCAACGAGGCTTTGCCCGGTTTCGTGGGGTTTTCTTCTCCGCTGCCAGATCCTGTGTATCCAAATCATCTTCAAGCTCTCTCCATCGAACAAATTCCGGTAACTAATTCAAACTTCTGGAGTTTTTAAGTTTCTTCATTCTAGCCGATCTGTGTGGCTGAAATGCAGACCGAGTTGGTCGTAAATATCATCAGGTTAATTAGAATGTACCTGAATACACGTATAAATTACAGGCTATCAATCTGATACAAATAAATAAAATATAGGGAATCGGTTAGAAATATTTCAGTTGAACGTATTTGAAATTAATTTTTTTGAAATATTTGGGGGTAGATTTCCAATCAGACTGCGATGAGGCTGATTTTTTGATGAATTTGCTCAATATAGAGCCGATTTGAGGGCTAAAAATTTAATTTAATTTCAACTAAATAGATTTACCCTTACTCTTGCCGGGCGGCAAAAAGATAACCTCGTTTTCTGACGGTGCGAATAAGGTCAGGGTATTTTGGGGAGATTTCAATTTTGTGGCGCAGACGAAAGATATAAGGTCGAACCAGTTTTTGGGCTTGGTCTTCATCTAAATCGCGCTCCCAGGCGGTCTGAGCTAATTCACGGCAGGAGAGTACCTGGTTGGGACGCTGCATCAAGCAGGACAACAAGATCGCTTCGGTTTCAGATAATTCTTGGATCTGATTGGGATCACGTTCATTGATTACCGTCCACTTTTGCAGATCTAATATTAATGGTTCGACTTTTATTCGCTCAGGTGAGGGGGCGCGGGTGGGCCTTAGTAGGGGAGGCCCAGAGTGGTGGAGGGTATTTATGGCGACCTGAACTAACTGACGCTGTTTTAACTTTTCGGCCCGCTCGTGCAAAGTGGTAGCGATGATTTCAACCAATTCACCGGCGCTGATCGGTTTAAGTAAATAATTATCTGCTTTCAGTCTTACGGCAGAAATAGCACTGTCCAGGGTAGCATGGCCCGTTAAAATAATAATTGACATATCAGGGCATATTTCACGAGCCCGGGTCATAACTTCCACGCCGTGCATGCCAGGCATCCGCATATCGAGCAGCATTAAATCATACGCCGAATATTCCAATAGCTCCAACGCCTCTGATCCGGAAGCGGCTTCTTCAGCGATATAGCCTTCTAAGCGCAAAATGTGGGCCAGTCCAGACCGAATATCGGCTACGTCATCGACCACTAATAACCGGCTCCCTTGGACCAAGCCGGCATCGCCATTAAGGCTTTGGCTCAAAAGGTTAGCTCCTTTATGGAAGCCGACGGCAGTTGTACCGAAAATACAACGCCCTCATCATCGGTTAGGTTGGCCGCCGTTAAAATGCCTCCGTGCTGCTGAATCAAATTACGGCTAACCCACAACCCTAAACCGCTGCCCTCTGATTTTGTAGTATAGAATGGCTCAAAAATATGGGGCATGTGTTCCGATGGTATAGACGGGCCATGGTTGGTAAAAGTAATCATTACGGCGTCATCTTTTGAAAAAATGGCTATCTGAAGCTGGCTATGTGGCTGGGCCGCCTCGATGGCATTGAGAATTAAATTCAGAAAAACTTGAGTCAGTTGCTCGGCGACAACCAGCACCAAAGGCGTCTCTTGAAAATCAGTCCTGACTTGAAGCTGGTTCATCTCCAAGTTTTTGTCAACTAAAATCAAAACCTGTTCGATTAGCTGAGCCACCACGACCGGTTGAGGCGGCGTGGGTCTTGGCCGGCTAAGGTTTAGCACCGGGCGCATGATCGCGTGGAGCCGTTCAATTTGACTCCGGATGATATTTAAATGCAGTCGGCTTTTTTCCGGATCGAGGGCATAGTTTAGGACTAAATCGAGATGACTTTGAACCGCTTGCAGCGGATTGTTCATCTCGTGGGCTAAAGTGGCTACCAACTGCCCCAGAGCGGCTAAGCGCTCTTCGTGAATGGCTTTCTGTTCGGCGCGCTTCCGATCGGTGATATTCTGTATAATCCCTATCACTTCATCAGGCCCGTTAACTACCATCCGGGTTTCGTAATCCTGACTACCGTACGGTAGTTTCAGTTGATATTCAAAGATTTGCATTTGCCCGGTCTGTAATGTTTTGTTGATGTTGGTAAGCATCAGATCGGCAATGTCAGGTGGGAGAAGATCGGTGACGTTCTTGCCGATTTCCACGCCAAAGACAGTGTTTAGATCCCAACTATCGCTGCCCTTGTAATTTAAACAGCGACCATCACGAGTGATTTGAATTACCAAATCCGGAATGGCATCTAACAGCGCTTTGTTCCGTGCCTCGCTTTGGCGCAGCTCTTCCTCGGCCAGAATCCGCTCGCCCAGTTCCTGCTGGATTTGATTATAAAGTCGAGCATATTCAATTGTACCGGCAGCCTGGTTAGCAAGCAAGCGGACAAAAACAATTTCGGCGTTGGTAAAGGTCCGCTCTATCCGATCATCCATCAACTCAACCAAACCTACGACACGATTCTGAAATTCCATCGGCAGCATCAGCAAGGTTTTTATTTTTATTTCTTGCATGTAGCGCAACTCATCCGGGTCAATATTAGGTTGGTTGATGGTCATTTGGCGGGCTTGCCGCTCCATCAGCACGTACTTAGTTGCCGGAAAATCGGCTACCTCATAAACTTCCTCTAATAGGTCGTCATCCCACCAGTCGTCTGGTCCATATTCGAGCAGGAGCGGCACCGTATTCGTTTCCGTATCCCACTCTGAAATGGCGCAAGCGGGGACCCCTAACACTTTGGCCATGGCCCGGCTCACCGAATCGAGCATATTTTGCAGATCAACATTTGAGGCAATGGCCGCGTTAACGAATTGCAGGGTGAGCAACTGCTGATTATGCTGGCTGATTTTGGCGGCGGTTTCCTTATGAGCCGTGATGTCGCAGAGAAACCACAGCAATTCTTCAGGTTGCCCAGGAGGATTGCCGACTGTTGTCACCACAACTTTAGCGTACGTAGGCCGACTCTGGGTTGATATCAGTCGTACTTCCCAGTCTTCAATCCGCTTCTCTGTCCTCAATCGCGTGAGTTGGCAATGAAAAACGTTTTGATCAGCTTCATCGATCAGGTGGACTAGCGGGATGTCGACAAGTTTATTCTGCGGCAGGCCAAACAAAAGGCAAGCGGCCGGATTCGCCTGCCGGATGGTCCCGGCCATATCGGTGAGCAGACAGCCCTGGGGATTAAGGTTAAAAAAGTCCATATCGCTTTCGGATGACATAGACCGGACCCGTTAGAGGAAATCGGCAAAATAGGTCCGGGCGGCCTGGTCGACCAACTCTTTGGTCATAATAGAAGGCTTACCTCGATATTTGGACATCATCGCCATCTGCTTGATCAAATCTCGGGGATGGCAAGCCCGAAGCGGACGGTCCATATCGTGGTAATATTTCTGGAGCAGGTAAGTATAAGCTTCTTCGTTAAATTCAAGCCCACGAGCCTCACTGGCCGTAGTAAAGATTTGATAATACTGGGTCTCTGAAGGATCGTAAATGCCCAGTTTATGACTAATCCGTCGCAGAAAAGCCTCATCAACCAGCGATTTGGGGTCCAGATTGGTCGAAAAGACAATTAACAATTCAAAAGGTACTGAAAACTTCTTGCCGGTGTAGAAGGTTAAATAATCAACCTTTTCTTCCAACGGGACAATCCAGCGGTTCAACAATTCGGCCGGAGACATTTGCTGGCGACCAAAGTCGTCGATGACCAGCATACCGCCATTGGCCTTCATCTGAAAAGGCGCTTCGTAAAAACGGCTAGTGTCACTCCACACCAAATTCAAATCCGACAGAGTCAACTCGCCCCCCGTAATGACAATCGGCGGCTTACACCGTACCCAACGTTTGTCCAAATAATCCGTCTCGGCTAACTGAGCAGCTTCGCCGCCAATGGCTTGATGAGTCGTCGGATCGAAAACCTTAATGATCTGCCCATCCTCATGAATGGCATAAGGGATCATAACGTTTCCGGGCAGCAAACCATTCCCTATCGCTTTGGCAATGCTGGATTTTCCATTGCCGGGTGGCCCGTAAATAAAGATGGCCTCGTGAACATTAATAGCCGGGCCGATATTCTCGATGACGTCATCAGCCAAAATGAGTCCCTTTAGAGCCTCCCGCACATTTTCGTCCGTTACCCATGGCCGAATTTGGGCTTGAGCTTCGATGACCTGCGTATACTGCTCTAATGAAACCGGACAAGGGCCAACATAGCGATTCCGTTCCAGCAGTTCTCTGGCGCGCTCACTACCTTTGCTCGTAATGGTATAGTGATATGAAGCCGGAGAGAGCGCACTCCCGCCGGTCACTTCCACCAGATGCTCGGCTTTCAAGCCTCTCAGCACCGGCTCGACCACCCCGCTAAAATAGAGATGCAGCGATTGTGCTATTCGCGCGCCTAACATCGCGCCGCCAAAATAGAGCGTTTTCAAGGTGAGGTCGTTCAAAAATCCCTGTGACAGCCCGGTGTCTTCTATTGTCCGAGGTTCTTCCAGGATTTGGCGCAGCGACTCGTCTAGCCCTTTATCTTCCGCAGGCGCAGCCGAGTGTTCCCCTTGAGACTCGGACAACAGCTCCGAAGCTATGTCCGGTCGGCTAGAGTCCTCCGCTCGAAGCAGGTCACTTAATCTATTAGGTCGAGATCCGGTCATGATAAAACCTCCTAAGGTGAATTGTAGTTAGCCACCAAGCCATTTTCACTATATCACACTCAATTTCCCGATACAACCCCGGTGGCTAGGACTTTTGTTTAGTTCGGTGGTTCAATTCAAAAGAGGGGAATTTTAAACAAAGGAGGATCAACCTGACAACGGTGGGGCAGAAAGTGGCCCATACCACGATGGTGGGTATGAATCATAAGATCGCCGCCGAACCGGCAGTGGCTTGAACACGCTTCACAGTAGAATCTACCAACGTATTTATTCAGCAGACCAAGTGATTGGTAATTGATCGCTGGCGCCAATGTGCCGCTTAACTGAATAACCGGCTAACTGATCATTTTTGAGAGCCGCCTGGCCAGCCTACGAGCAAATGTAATGATATATTCATCATCCGGGTATACAACGATATTCTCACCAATCAACATCGGCCATTTCAGATCAACTTGTGACATCGCATCCTGTTGCCCGACTACAAATATGGCTTGATTTAAATGCGCTTGCTCGATAAATCTGAAAACGCGGGGGTCGTTATTGAGACGATTACTCCAGCGCGATATTGAAGGGATGATCAGGCATAGGGTGCTGGGGGCTAAAGGCAACGCTTGATCGAGGGTAAGATCAGGCACCAAAACCAATCCATGAAAGCCACTGGTATGTTGCGTCGTCAGCCCAACCATTTTCACCAACAGTCCGGCATCACGCAATTCGGTGACAAATATGCTTGCCACCTTTTCATCAAATCCGTCACTCCACAAAACAAAGACATAAGCCATAGGTCGAAAATCTTTAATACTTGATTATCAATTTGCAGTCAGTATAGTCAAAAAGGACTATCTCTACCTCTCCACCACCTCTCGTTATCTCTCGCCTATCTCTCACTCTTCTCCCATTGGTATATTAAATGTATTGTTTTTTGAACGAGTCTATGATATGCTAGTGAGAGGTGTCATTGCCACTCATTTAACAAAGAATCTCGTTATGGATACTGAAATTCCTCTTTCAAAACTCCAAACCGATATTCATAATGCCCTGAAGTCTTGGCATGATCCCCACCTGGATACCAGTTCCCTTGACTATTTGCAACTCTATCAACAGGCTACCGTGGGCAGCAGCGTTAGTGTTCGCCGCGCTACCAATGAAATCCTCTTAGAGGCACTTGAAACTTTGGCCGTGGAACATGAGCATAGCGCTAATTTACTGCGCCTACATTTCTTGGATGGAATGTTGATGCACGCTGTCGCTAATCGACTAAACATTGGTCAATCAACGGCTTATCGCAAGCAGCAAGAGGCGCTTCATCAACTGGCGCTAATCATTCAGGCTAAAGAAAATCAGGCCCGGATTGAATATCAAACTCATTTGGAAAAGCGGCTAAGACTACCGCCTAACCCCCAACTGTTCGGAGTTGAAGACAGGCTCAATGGTCTGCTCGAAGCGTTGACCGCGCCGGCAACCTCGTGGCTGACCTCCGTCGAGGGGTTGGGCGGCATTGGAAAAACCGCCTTAGTTAACGCGGTGATTCGCCGTCCAGAACTGATTGTTGAGTTTCAAGATATTGCCTGGGTGAGCGCCAAAACGCGGGCCTTCTTTCCCGGTATGGGATTCGAGAACGAAACGTCACCGGCCCTTACTGTGGAAACCTTGATTGACACCTTGTTGGAACAATTCAACCAAACCGCCCTCCTCACTCAATCTCCCCAAGAAAAAAAAGCGGCCTTAATCCGGCTGTTAAAACAAGCGCCTTATTTAATTGTGGTTGACAACTTAGAGACGATGATTGATTTTCAGACCCTGCTGCCGGTGTTGTGGGAAATAGCCAACCCCAGCAAAGTGGTCTTAACCAGCCGCCACAGCCTGCATGCCTATCCTGAAATCTCCTGTCTCACTCTGGCTACCCTCAGTCCAGTTGACACCTATGCATTGATTAGATATGAAGCCAAAATGCGGGGCTTGCCCATGCTGGCCAACGCCGTCGAAGCCGACCTTGACCGTATTTACCAGGTTGTAGGCGGAAATCCTCTGGCCCTCAAGTTGGTGGCAGGGCAAACCGCTTTCCTGCCGTTATCCCAGGTACTGGACAATCTCAGGGTAGCCCGAGGCAAAAACATCTCTGAGCTTTACACCTATATTTATTGGCAAGACTGGCAAATGCTAACCGAACCGGCCCGACAAACGTTACTGATTATGCCGTTAGCTCAGGAAGGCATCTTAAAGCACCTGCTAGTCTTGAGCCGGCTGGAACCCAGCGAGCTTCATGACGCGCTCCAGCAGTTGGCGACACTATCACTGGTGCAGGTGGAAGGCGATCTTGAAGATCGCCGCTATTCCATCCACCGTTTGACAGAAACCTTTTTACTCAACGAGGCAATCCGTTGGCAGTCATCTGTTTGACCGATCAGCAGCGGCGAACGGACTTTTTTCACGAAACAATTCTGATCAACCTGACCTATTGGCTGGATTGGTTAACCGAAGCCAAAGAGACCGAACACTTCCCCTCGGACTACGAACGCAACGCCATTATCCGAGCCATTTCGTATGGCCTTGACTTGGGCCAGCCGGCCTGGCCGTCGACTTACCAACTGATCACGACCTTTTCCCCTTATATCGAGCGAGCCGGTCATTGGGAAATATGGGGTAAAGTGGCAGGCCAGGCCCATACCATCGCCGGCAAAGCCACCGACACATCAGCGGTAGCTAACCTTTCGATCTTGTTGGCTCGATTGTCGTCTTGGCAGAATCGGTTTGAAGAATCGACCACGTACTACCGACAAGCCATCAGTTCCGCCCGCCAAATTGAGAATAGATTTACTGAAGCCAGAGCGTGTTCAAATTTGGGCTATCTCTATACCGAATATGGCTGCTGGTATCGAGCTGAAGTGCTGTGCTGCCACGCCTTGGACTTATTCAAACAGATTGACAACCACCACGGCCAGGCCCACACCGAAAACCATTTGGGTATCCTTTATATCTGGCAAAGTCAATGGCGTAAAGCCGAACATCACCTCGAACGGGCCTGCGCCCTGTGGCGAGCGATGGCGGACAACAATGGTTTGATGTATGGGCTGACCAATCTGGGTCTGCTGTTTGTAAAAACTAGCCAACCAGAAAAGGCGCTGTCTTACCTAAAAGAAGCGCTTCATTGGGCAAAGAGTACGGGCGAAACCTATCGGCTTGGGAATATCTATCTCAATATAGGACTGGCTCATAATTTGCAGCGCAACTTCAAAGAAGCAGTAATAGCAACCCGTCAAGCCGAAGCCATTTTTCAGGCGCATGCAAACTTATCGGGGTTAATGCATGCCCAGGAAAATCTGGGCATCATCTATCAAACTCAACAGGATTGGGAGCAGGCCATTACCTATCTAAACCGTGCGCTGGCGGGTTGGCGCGAACTGAATAAGAAGCAAGACGAAATTCAAACCATTGTCCATCTAGCCAAATGTGAGCTGAGTCGAGGGGATCAACATCAGGCCGCCGTTTGGATGAAGGCGGGCCAGCAGTTATTTAATCAATATCCGCAATCTCACCGGTATTATCAATTACCTGACCAACTAGAAAAACTCAACCGTACTTTACGCGAAAATATTTCATAAAAACTTGATGACGTTGTAGAATCAAAAAACAGGTTGGTGAGAAGTTTCCT